>Ga0209025_1000178_pt1 | contig 158040 bp, 128 predicted proteins | sample AraplaMF_Col_mLB_FD_184256 | JGI IMG/M metagenome (GOLD analysis project Ga0209025, IMG submission 184256) | Arabidopsis root microbial communities from the University of North Carolina, USA - plate scrape MF_Col_mLB (SPAdes) (version 2) | ecosystem: Host-associated > Plants > Roots >...
ATATTGAAGATCTTGCCGCTGGCGATGCCGCCGGGGTTCTCGATGATGCGCATCAGCGCGCTGATGCCGTCCGAGATATCGGCGAAGGCGCGCTTCTGCGCGCCGCCATCGACCAGCTTGATCGGCTCGCCGCGCACGATATGGCCGAGGAACTGCGTCACCACGCGCGACGAACCTTCCTTCGATTCGAAGATCGAGTCCAGGCCCGCGCCGATCCAGTTGAAGGGGCGGAACAGCGTGTAGTTGAGCCCTTGCTCCATGCCGTAGGCGTGGATGACGCGGTCCATCAGCTGCTTGGAGCAGGCATAGATCCAGCGCGGCTTGTTGATCGGGCCATAGACCAGCGGCGAGGCTTCCGGGTCGAACTCGTCGTCGCTGCACATGCCGTAGACCTCGGAGGTCGATGGGAACACCAGGTGCTTGCCGTACTTGACCGCGGCGCGCACGATCGGCAGGTTGGCCTCGAAATCCAGCTCGAACACGCGCAGCGGCTGGCGCACGTAGGTGGCCGGCGTGGCGATGGCGACCAGCGGCAGCACCACGTCGCACTTGCGGATGTTGTATTCGATCCACTCCTTGTTGATGGTGATGTCACCTTCGAAGAAGTGCATGCGCGGGTGGTCGACGAGGTCGCCGAGGCGGTCCGTGTTCATGTCCATGCCGTAGACCTCCCACGGCGTGGTTTCCAGGATGCGGCGCGTCAGGTGATGGCCGATGAAGCCATTGACGCCGAGAATCAGGACCTTTTTCATCGGTTTTCCTCGTTCATTTGTTTTCTGAGAATCTGGGAAAAGGTATCGGGTGTGACCGGCGCCCCGTCATGCGCCAGCAATTCGATGATGAGCACCGCGCCGCCATCTCCGCACACGCCCACGATCCTGCCGTCATGCACGTGCAGGCCGGGGGGCAACCCGCCGGCGGCGCTGGCGGAGCCGGCCTGAAGGCGGCGTGCCTGCGCCACGATGAAGCGCTCCCCTGCCACCTCGGTGAACGCGCCGGGATAGGGCGGCGCGACCGCGCGGATCAGGTTGTAGACACTGGCAGCCGGCTGGCTCCAGTCGATGCGGCCGTCTTCCGGCTTGCGTCCGGAAAAATAGCTGCCTTCCTCAAGCGGGTTGGGCCGCTGCGGCGTATTGCCGGCGATCATCGCCGGCAATACGCGCCACAAGGTCTGTTCGGCGGCCACGGTGACCTTCTCGAAGACTTCGCCGGCGGTGTCGTCCGGCAGGATCGGCACGGCGGTCTGGTCGACGATATAGCCGGCATCGGGCCTGGCCTCCATCGCATGCAGCGTGGCGCCGGTTTCGGTCTCGCCGTGCAGCACCGCCCAGTTCACCGGCACGCGGCCGCGATACTTCGGCAGCAGCGATCCGTGCATGTTGAAGGCGCCGCCAGGGGCCAGCGCCAGCACTGCCGCGGGAATCATTGCGCGGTAGTAGAAGGAAAAGATCACGTCCGGGTGCGCATCGCGCACTGCCTGCGCGATCGCGGGGTCGGCGGGGTCCTCGCCGTAGATGAAGGGAAGGCCCAGCTCCGCGGCGGTGTCCGCAACCCGGCGGAACCAGATGTTCTCGTCGGGACGGTCGCGGTGCGTGATGACCAGCGCCACTTCGACGCCGCGCGCATGCAGTACCCGCAGGCAGCGGTCGCCGACATTGTGATAGCCGAAGACGACGGCGCGCATTATCGCTCCACCTGCGCGGGGGCCGATGCGGCGCGCGCGGGGTCGGCCTCCAGCACTGCCTTGATGCGGTATCGCGGCCGGTCGCGCACTTCCTGGTAGATGCGGCCGACGTACTCGCCCAGCAGGCCCAGGCCGAACAGCAGGATGCCGATCAGGAAGAAGTTCATGGCGAACAGCGTGAACACACCCTGGACTTCAGAGCCGAACAGGAAGCGCCGTACCAGCAGCACTACCACCAGCACGCCTGAAAACAGCGACAGGATCGTGCCGATTGCCGAGAACCACTGCAGCGGCACGATCGAGAAGCCAGTCACCAGGTCGAAATTCAGGCGGATCAGCTGGTACAGCGAATACTTCGATTCCCCCGCGTGGCGCTGCTCGTGGCCGACCTCGATCTCGATGGGATTCGACGCGAAGGTATAGGCCAGCGCGGGGATAAAGGTGTTGACCTCGCGGCAGGCGTTGATGGTGTCGATCACGTTGCGGTCATAGGCGCGCAGCATGCAGCCCTGGTCCGTCATGCGGATCTTGGTGATGCGCTCGCGCAGCCGGTTCATCGCGCGCGACGCGTAGCGACGGAACGCGGTGTCATTGCGCTGGCGGCGGATGGTGCCGACGTAGTCATGGCCGGCGCGCATCGCCTCGACCAGGCGCGGGATTTCTTCCGGCGGGTTCTGCAGGTCGGCATCGAGGGTGATGACGATCCTGCCGCGGGTATGCTCGAAGCCCGCCAGGATCGCCATGTGCTGGCCGAAATTGCCATTGAACAGCACCACCCGGGTCACGTCCGGGCGCTTGTGGAACTGCGCGGCCAGCAGGGCCGCCGAACGGTCGGTGCTGCCATCGTTGATGAAGATGACCTCGTAAGAGTTGCCGAGACCATCCAGTGCCGGATAAAGGCGGTCGAACAGGGCTTGCAGCCCGTCTTCTTCGTTGTAGACCGGAATGACGACCGAAACTTCGACCGGGCTCATTTGGAGAGACGTTTGCATGTTTCGCTGAGGGTTGCGCAGACCCGCTCGACATCGGCGGCTTGCATCGCCGGGAACAGCGGCAGCGTGACGATGCCGCGCCCGATGCGTTCGGCATGCGGCAGCATGCCTTCGCGCCAGCCGAGCGAGCGGTAGTAGGTAAAAAGATGGACGGGCGGGTAGTGCACGCCGGTGCCGATGCCGCGCTCGCGCATGGCTTCCATGACCTGCTGGCGCGCCTGCGCCGGACCGCCCTGCAGGCGCCCGGTCGGCAGCACCACCTGGAACATGTGCCAGTTGGTGGTGGCGGCCTGCGCATCGAGCGGCCGCGGCAGCTCGATGCCGAGCTCCGCCAGGCCACTGTCGGCGGCGCAGCGGAAGTAGGCCTCGGCCAGTTCGGCGCGGCGCGCGGTGATGGCGTCGAGCTTGCCGAGCTGCGCCAGGCCTACCGCGGCATTGACGTCGGTCAGGTTGAACTTGCCGCCGGGTTCTTCCACGTCCATGCCGTCCATGCCGGTGCGGATCACGCCCTGCAGCCGCAGGCGTTCGGCGCGCACGGCTTCTTCCGGCGTGTTCATCACCAGGCAGCCGCCCTCGATGGTGGTGATGTTCTTGTTGGCCTGGAAGCTGAAGCTGACCAGGTCGCCGAAGGCACCGATGCGCTGGCCCTGCCAGCGCGAATCGATCGCCTGGGCGGCGTCTTCGATCACGCGCAGGTCATGTTTCGAAGCAATGGCGTAGAGCCGGTCCATGTCGACTGGCAGGCCTGACAGGTACACCGGCATGATCGCGCGCGTGCGCGGCGTGATCGCGGCCTCGACCGCGTCCAGGTCCAGGTTGCGTGTGCGCGGGTCGATGTCGACGAACACCGGGCGCGCGCCGACCGCGATCACCACGTTGGCGGTGGCGACCCAGGTGATCGGGGTGGTGATGACTTCATCGCCGGGGCCGATATCCGCAATGCGCAGCGCGATTTCCATCGTCGCCGAGCCGTTGGCGAAAGTGCGCACCGGCCGTCCGCCGAACAGGTCCGACAGTGCGGCCTCGAAGGCCTGCATTTTCGGCCCCGAGGTGATCCAGCCGGAGGCCAGCACCTTGCCGACGTCGGCGATGGCGGCGGCATCGATTTCAGGCCGGACAAAGGGCAGGAAGTCGGAAGCAGGAGCAGTCATGGGCTTAAAAACGAAAGATCGACAAAAAATCCGCGAAAAATCGGTCCCGGTCGGTGAGGCAGGTCAGGCAAGCCAGGGCGGCCAGGTCAGGAGCGGGCGATCAGGAAGACGCCAGCCAGTATCAGCAGGATGCCGGCCACGCGCAAGGGGCCGATCATCTCGCCGAACAGCCACCAGGCGGCGAGCGCGTTGACCACGTAGCCGAGCGACAGCATTGGGTAGGCGACCGACACGTCCACGCGCGACAGCCCCACGATCCACACGCCGACGCTGACCACGTACAGGGTCAGGCCGGCCAGCACCGGCCATTGCGTCAGCACGCGCAGCGCCGTGACGAGTAGCGTGCCGCGATCCAGCGTGATCGCCCCGATGGCGTTGACGCCGGCCTTCAGCAGCAGCTGGGCGGCTGCGTTGAGCAGCACGCCGGTAACGATAAACAGGAAAGTCGAAAGCGTCATGGCGCCAGGTCGTGCAGGGTTACTGTCCTTGGGATGGCGCGTGCGGGCCCTCGCCCGGCAGTGCAAAGTTGGCGACCGCCACGCGCCGGCGGTCGCCGGCGATCCGGTGCATCGGCACGCCGCGCGCCGCCAGCATCTTGTAGGTTTCGGGCATCATGATCGCCACGGCGCGCTGGCCGTCCTGCCAGCGCGAGATAAAGCCGTCGATGGTGGGGATCCACTTCCGCGGCTCCTGCCCGATGCCGAACGCCAGTTCGTCCCGGTGCGCGACCATGATGACGGTGCGGCGCAGGTAGAACGGCAGCGTATGGTCCAGCATGCCGACGCTGTACAGCGGCATCTGCGGCGTCAGCACCGCATTGATCGCCGGCACCAGGTCCGCGCCGGAACTGGGCCGGCCCATCGCCTCGTGGCCACGCAGCGCCACCGTGCAGCAGGCGAACATCGCCAGCGCATACACCACGATGCTGGGAAATACGCCGCGTGTGCGCAGCAGGCGCCGGGCAGCCACGGCCCCGGCCAGCATGATGGCAAAGGCAATGGCGATCCAGAAGGTGAATTCGCGGTACACGGCATTCGGCGTGCTCGGCTTGTCCAGCATGGCAACGAAGGGGCACGCCAGCAGCCCGATCACGCCCAGCGCAATCACGGCACTGACCTGCCAGCGCCACGCGCGTTCCGTGACCGTATCCAGCGCCACGCCAGCCAGCAGCGCCAGCGCCGGGAAGATCGGCACGATATAGCCCGGCAGCTTGGATCCCGACAGGCTGAAGAACACGAAGATCGTCACGGCCCACAGCGCCGCCAGCAGCGCGGGCTGGAACGGCCGCGGCGAAGTGCCGCGCGCGACGCCGGCGCGCTCGCGCACCGCCTGCCACATCTGTGGTGCAAGCCCCAGCCAGGGGAGGAACCCGGCCAGCAGCAGCGGCACGAAGAACCAGATCGCGCCTTCGCGCTGGTGGACGTGCGAGGTATAGCGCTGCCAGTGCTCGTGGATAAAGAAGAAATGCGGGAATTCTGGGTTGCGCACCGACACCAGCCAGAACCACGGCACGGTGACCGCGAGCAGTACCGCCGTGCCGGCCAGCAGATGGAGCCTGCGCCACAGGCCAGGATCGCGGGTGGCGAGGGTATAGACCACCAGCACCAGCCCGGGCAACGCCAGCCCGACCAGCCCCTTGACCAGCACTGCCACGCCCATGGCGGCCCAGCACGCCAGCATCCAGTTGCGGCGCGCCGCGGGCGTGGCGTCCGGGTGCTGTGCGATGAGCATGCAGGCCAGCACGCACGCCATCGCGCCGGCCAGGGTCATGTCCAGCGAATTGAAATGCCCGGCGACATTCCACATCGGTGCCGCCAGCAGCGCCAGCCCGGCCAGCAGCGCCACGCGCTGCCCATACCAGCGCGCCGCGGCCAGCATGGTCACGCCCAGGCCAAGCAGGCCGGACAACGCTACGCACAGGCGCGCCTGCCAGTCGCCGACGCCGAACAGCGTGTAGGCCAGCGTGGTCACCCACAGGTGGAAGGGCGGCTTCTCGAAGTACTTGAGTTCGTGGTAGCGGATCGTCACCCAGTCCCCGGTGACAAACATCTCGCGCGCGATTTCGGCGTAGCGGCCCTCGTCGGAGCGCAGCAGGTGGCGCATGTCGAGCGTGCCGAACCAGACCAGCAGTACGGCAAGGCTGACCAGCACGACAGCACTGGTGGTGGTGGCACCAACCGACAGCCCGGCATACCGCGAGGTCGATGAACTACGCATAGAACTCCTGGAAAGACGACGGATTGGGATGGTCTTGCGTGGGTGCGCGATGACGGGAAGCCATCACAACGCATCAGGCCGTCCATTGGTGGACAGCCAACCGGCGACCTGGTCAGGGCAAGCCGGAAGACATGCTGGATGGCCGCGCCGACGGCCGTTGCCGAGCGCCTGGGACGCCACAGCCGCGGCGGAGGCACGCGCGGCGGGCAATGGTAGCACGGCGGCGGGGTGCCCCTTGAGACGCCACGGTCCGGACGACGGGCGGGCGGCGAGCGCCGGTAGGCCCGCAGGATGGCGCTCAGGCCGCCTGGACGCCCGCTGCGGCCGGACGCGCGCGGCGCAGGCGGAACGCGACGGCGATCAGCAGGATGCCGCACACGATGGCCCATGCGCCGATCATCCACAGCACCGCCAGCGCCCCCGCCAGCGGCTGCCACAGTACCAGGAAGGCAAAGGCAATGCTGACCAGGCCCGCCAGGATCAGCCACCATTCGTTGGGGATCTCCTTGCGCAACCGGATCGCGGCGACGATCTGCAGCACGCCCGTGGCCAGCGTCCATACCGCGATGTAGACCAGCAGCGACAGCGCGGTGATGGCCGGGCTGAACCATGTCAGCGCGCCCACGCCGAGGCCGAGCAGGCCCTGCAGCGCAAGGATCCAGCGGTCGCTGGTCTCGCGGTCCCTGCCGGAGATGGCCATGACCAGGGCCATCAGCCCGTCGGCCGCGGCAAAGGCGCCGAATACGATCACCAGCGCGGCCAGCGTGGCGATCGGCGCGAAGAACGCGCAGAAGCCGAAGACCAGCGCAAACAGGCCGCGCAGGGCGACCACCCACCACAGTTTCGCGTAGTACTGAAGCATGGAACCTCCCTCTGGGCCCGCGCGGGCCGGTACACGGGAACAGCCCGGCGGCCTCAGGCATGTGGTCCTGGCCACCGCTAAGGGTCAGCGAGATAGCCACTTGCACGAAAAACACCAATAATCTGAGTGGCCAGGCGGACGCCTGGCAGGCCGGGCGCGATATCGGGGGCGCCAGGTCATTCTAGACAGGGATTCATGTGAAGACAAAGGCGCAACAGTACCGGCTTGCCAGCCTTGCCGCGGTGGCGTCCACGCTGCTGGCCATGCCGGCAGCGGCGCAGCCGGCGGCGCCCGCCGGTGCCGCCACGACAGCCGTCAATGCCGCCGCGCAGGTGGCTGCCACGCAGATGGCCGCGTCGGCGGCGGCCGTGCTTTGCAACGCGCCATGGTTCCGCTCCGGCTCGCATGTGCAGCTGGAGGGCGACGGCGCCATGCCGATGTCGATCCGCATGACGCTGCGCGATGTCGGGCGCAGCGCATCCGGCTGCCGCGCGCAGCTGACGGTCAGCTCCAAGTCGGCGATGTCGGCGCTGATGGGGCCGCCGGTGATCATGGAACAGGTGCATGAGGTCGTGATCGACCGGCGCACGCCCGATGACGAGACCAGCATCGAAAGCCAGCGTGCGATCATCAATGCCCGCGCCCGCTATGCGCGCATGTACGGCGAAGCCTCGTTCCGGGGCAAGGGCGTCTTCAACTACGCCGGCATGGACCTGCGCGAAGGCAGCAGGCTCGAAGGCGAGACGTTCCAGTCCAGCGTATCGCTCAAGGTCTATCCCCTCGGCTCCGACGAAGTGGTCAGCACCATGCGCGCCCTGCATGCATCGATCCATATCGGCTCGCGCCAGGTCGGCCGGCGCCAGGTGATCGAAACCGTGATGGGGCGCAAGGAATGCCTGCCGATCACCTATGAGAAGCGCACTTCGCTGGGGCCGGTGATGGTGGGCGAGGAAGTCGTGCAGGTCGAACCCTCGCTGATGCTCGTGACCGACTGGTACTGCCCGTCCGAAGCCTTCGTGCTGCGCACCGAGGTGCGGCAGGACGGCAATGTGCAGCGCATCGACGTCACCGCGCTGGAGCGCGACACGCAGGCGCCATAAAGTGGCGTTGGCCCGCGCAGGGCACAAAAAAACCCGCCTCGGCGGGTTTTTTCGTCGGAGCCATTGCCGTTTCAGCTGGCGGCCGGCGCCGGAGCGGCCTTCTTCTTGGCCTTCGGCTTGGAGGACTTCTTCGCCGGCTTCGGCTCGGCGGCCGGAGCGGCGGGGTTCAGGTCGCTGCGCGTGCTCTTGTTCGCGCCCTGGCTGTACGGGTCGAACTTGTCGCCGGCCTTGGCACCCTGCGAGTACGGGTCGAATTTCTCGCCCGACTTTGCACCCTGGGAATACGGATCGAACTGCTTCTTGCCGGTACCCTGCGCCTGGACGGCCAGCGAGGCGGCGCCGAGGCAGAGCGCGATCGCGGTCGCGACAAACTTGTTCATGGTTTCTCCTGAGAAATGCCGCCGTCGGGCGGTCGTGTATGTGGCCTATCCCACGCAGGGATGGCTCGGGCCAGTGTCGCCAACATCGTTTGTCGCTGTCAACTTGGGGCTTGCCCGGCGCGGCACTCTCATGGAAACCCTGAATTGCGGCCGCGGTCCGGCTGCGGGCGGGGTCTTTGCTGGCGGGATCCGGGTTACTCGGTGACGGCGTCCGAAGGATGCTTCCACGCCGCGCGCACCTCGCCCGAAGGCGCGAGCGCCAGGTTGATGCCACGACTGCCGATCGGCTGCTGGAACCAGCGCTTCTGCAGCGCGACCACGTCCGGGCCGGTGAAGGCAGTGGCGAGCGCCTGGTCGACCAGGCGCTTCCATTCCGGATCAGCCTTGGACAACATCAGCGCGTTCTGCTCGACCGACAGCGACGGGCCCACGATCAAGTACTGCGACGGATCCTTGGCGCGCGCACGCAGTCCGGCCAGCAGCACGTCATCCATCACGAAGGCCTGGGCGCGGCCGGATTCGAGCAGCAGGAACGACTCGCCATGGTCCTTGGCGTAGACGTCGTGGTAGCCGTACTGGCCCTTCAGGCGGCGCACGTGGCGGTCGCCGGTCGAGCCCGCGCTGGTGACCACGGTCTTGCCGCGCAGGTCGCCGAGCGAGCGGATGCCAGAGTCGGCGCGGACCAGCATGCGCACGGTCGAGACATAGTGCGAGACGCTGAAGGCCACCTGCTTCTGGCGCTCGAGCGAGTTGGTGTTGGGGGCGCAGTCGAGGTCGACCAGCCCGTTGACCACCGCCGGAATGCGGTTCTGCGGCGTCAGTGGCATCCAGCGCACTTTAAGGTCTTTCAGGCCCAGCTTCTGGCGCGCCGCTTCGGCGGCGCGCAGGCACAGATCGACCGCGTAGCCGGCCGGCTGGCCCTTGTCGTCGGCAAAGGAAAAGGGCAGCGCCGATTCACGGTAGCCCAGCACGATGGTGCCGGAATCGCGGATCTTGTCGAGCACGGGAGTTTGCGACTGGGCATTGGCCGCAGCCGGCGTCAGCGCGGCGGCCATGACACCGAAGGCGAGCGCCGCAAGGGGGCGACGCGCGCTGGACAAACGGGCAAGCAGGGAAGACAGGACAGAGTCGGACATTCGGGAAACCGGATAGCTGGCCGGCGGTGCGGCAAAGACGCTAGGGTATACCCCAGCCTTCGCTGGGCGAAGGATAAAGTCGTCATAAGCAAATGCCTCTCCGGTGAGACATGGAAGCCCAAAGCAGGCAAAGGGCAACAATCGCTGCCAGTGTGTAACCAATCCGCAATTTGTGGATACGACGCCACATGTCAATCAGAGCAAACAGGTAGAATCGCGCCTTCCGTGCGCTTTGTCAGATCCCAAGAACAATGAGCCCCCGTCCGTCACGCCTGCCCTGCATCGACGCGCTCAAGGCGGTCAGCTCCCAGCTGATCGTGCTGCATCACCTCGCTTTCTACGGTCCGATGTCCGACACTGCCTACCGCCTGGCCCCGGGGGTGGTGGACTGGCTGTATGACTACGCCCGCATCGCAGTCCAGGTGTTCCTGGTGATCAGCGGCTTCCTGGCCGCGCGCAGCCTGGCACCGCACGGCCGGCTCGAAACCCGCGAACATCCACTGGCGATGCTGTGGCGCCGCTACCTGAAGCTGGTGGTGCCATTCGCCGTCGCGCTGCTGCTGAGCATTGCCGGCTCCGCGCTGGCGCGGCAGTGGATGATCCATGAATCGATCCCGGCACCTGCGCACCTGACGCAGTTCCTGGCGCACCTCACGCTGCTGCATAACGTGCTGGATGTTGATGCGCTCTCGGCCGGTGTCTGGTACGTCGCGATCGACCTCCAGCTGTTCGGGCTGCTGCTGGTGGCGCTGTGGGCCGCACGCGCCCTGGCGCCGCGCCAGGCGCAGGCGGGCGCCGTTGCCGGCATCGGCGTGGTCGCGCTGCTGGCGGTCGCGTCGCTGTTCTGGTTCAACCGCGATGCCGCCTGGGATATCTGGGCGGTGTACTTCTTCGGCGCCTATGGCATGGGCACGCTGGCATGGTGGGCCTCGAACCCGGGCCGGTCGGCCATGCCGATGCTGGTGATCGGCGCGGTGGCGCTGGCGGCGCTGATCGTCGATTTCCGCTTGCGCATCGCCGTGGCGCTGGCCACCGCGCTGCTGCTGGCCATCTCCCGCCGCGGCGGCTGGATGGAGCGCTGGCCGCGCGGCCATGTGGTCGGTTTCTTCGGCCGCATTTCCTATTCGGTCTTCCTGGTGCACTTCCCGGTGTGCCTGCTGGTCAACGCGCTGGTGTCGAACCTTGCGCCTGGGGAGCCGTTGCTGAACGCGCTGGGCATGGCGGCCGCGTGGGCACTGAGCAACGTTGCCGGCGCGCTGTTCCATCGCTACGTGGAGAGCGCAAGCCCGCTGGCCGGGCTGCGGGCGGCGTGGGCCTGGCTGTCAGACTCGCGCGGATCGGCGAGCCGTCCTACTGTCTAAGGCTTGCAACCCTGCGCGCGCGGCGTTGCCTCCTGCTGGTGCGCGCGCACCGTCGGCGTCATGTCCCCGGCACGCCCTGCGTGCATGCGCGTCGCCCCGCTTGCGTACGGCTCCATACGGAGCGCGGCAAAACTCGCGTAAACCGGCATTGGGCGATGGCATGAACGTTGCCTAGTATGGAAGTGTAAACCTGACCGTTTGGTCAGGATTCCATCGGAACCGAGGGTGCCATGTCCGACCATATCGTCCTCACTTCGCACGCACGCCGCGGCAAGCCGGCCGAGCCGATCCACTGGGGGGCGCCCACCGCAGCCGAACGCGGACCAGTGATCGCGAGCCTGGCGAATCCCGCGCAGCGCAATGTGATCGGCACCCATGCCGGCGCCTACGCCATCTACCGCGCACTGGCGGTCGCCAGCGGCTCGCTGCAGCGCGACCATCGTCCCGACCTGACCGATACCGCCCCCGCCGAGGCCATCGGCCCGCACCCGCAATGGGCCGATCCGGAAAAGATCGTCTCGCTCGATCCGTGGGGCCACCTCGTTTCCTCCGTCTTCGCCGACCGCATTGCGGCGGGCGTGGATATCCGCCCGACCATTGCCGTCACGCGCGCGCATATCAACATGCCCGAACTGATATCGGCGATGGCTGCCGGCCGGCTGACGCCGGACGGGAGCATCCTCTATGCCAATGGCGACGTGCGCGTGACCAAGGCGGCGGTCGATCCGGTCTGGTACCTGCCGGGGCTGGCGGCGCGCTTCGGCATCAAGGAGAGCGTGTTGCGGCGCAGCCTGTTCGAGCAGACCGGCGGCATGTTCCCGGAGCTGGTCACGCGGCCCGACCTTAAAGTGTTCCTGCCGCCCATCGGGGGCATGACACTGTACTTCTTCGGCGACGTCAGCCAGCTCGGCAAGCCCGAGACCAAAGTGGCTTGCCGCGTGCACGATGAATGCAACGGATCCGACGTGTTCGGGTCAGACATCTGTACCTGCCGGCCATACCTGGCACATGGCATCGAAGTGTGCATCGAGATGGCGCAGCAGGGCGGTGTGGGGCTGGTGGTCTACAACCGCAAGGAGGGCCGCGCGCTGGGCGAGGTGACCAAGTTCCTGGTCTACAACGCCCGCAAGCGGCAGGCGGGTGGCGACCGCGCCGAGACTTACTTTGCCCGCACCGAATGCGTGGCAGGCGTGCAGGACATGCGTTTCCAGGAGCTGATGCCGGATGTGTTCCACTGGCTGGGCATCCGTCGCATCGACCGCTGGGCGTCGATGAGCAACATGAAGCATGGCGCGCTGGTGGCGCAGGGCATCGAGGTGGTCGAGCAGGTGGCGATCCCCGAAACCCTGATCCCGGCGGACGCCCGTGTCGAGATCGACGCCAAGGTGGCGGCCGGCTACTTTACGCGCTACACGCCGCCAGATGCCGATGAACTGGCCCTGGCAAAGGGCAGGGGGTTGAACGAATGACAATGTATCCCGAAGAGGATCGTGGCGGCATGGACCGTCGGGGAGCAGGCGAGGAAATGCGTCCGGGTGGGGGCTGGCTCAGCCCCGTGCCGGAAGGGCACCCCGCTTCCGCGCTGCTGTGCGCGGAGGCCGTGCGCACACATTGCGCGGCGGTCACCGAGCACGTGGCCAGCGGCGCGTCCGAATTGTTTACCTGGCACCCCGACCGCATCCACGCGATCGCCGACTACGTGGCCAGCACCATCCGGCAGCGCTATCCGGACCTGCAGGTGCCTTATCACAGCCGCTGGCGCCACTTCGAGAGCGGCGGCGTCGACCAGCGTGTGGACCGCTGGCAGGTGCTGTGCGAGCGCGCCGGCCTGAGCGGGCCCGAGCACCGCGAAGAGCGCGCCCGCATCGGCATCGACCTGGTGATCCCGAGCGTACTGCTCGACGCCGGCGCGGGCCCCGACTGGCGCTACCGCGATCCGGCCAGCGACCTGGTGCTGACCCGCTCCGAGGGGCTGGGCGTGGCCAGCTTCGTCTTGTTCGCACGCGGCGGCTTTTCCGCGGCGCCCGGCGACCCGCTGCGCGCGGATGCCGAGCGGCTGCAGCGCATCGATGCCGACAGCATCGCCCACGCCTTCCAGGTAGCGCAGCACAACCCGCTGGTGGGCCTGGAAGGCCGCGCCGGGCTGCTGCGCCGGCTGGGCGAGGTGATGGAAGCTACGCCGGCGCTGTTCGGGCGGCCCGCGCGGCTGGGCAACCTGTTCGACTACCTGAAGGCACATGCGGTCAACGAGCGGCTCGACGCCAGCTTTCTGCTGCGCACGCTGCTGGTGGGGCTGGGGCCGGTCTGGCCGGGGCGTATCGTGGTCGAGGGTGTGTCGCTGGGCGATTGCTGGCACCATCCTGCCGCGCCCGGCGGGCTGGTGCCATTCCACAAGCTCACGCAGTGGCTGACTTATTCGCTGCTGGAACCACTGGAAGATGCGGGCCTGACGGTCACCGGGCTGGATGCGCTGACCGGGCTGCCTGAGTACCGCAACGGCGGCCTGCTGTTCGACTTCGAACTGATGGTGCCGCGCGATGCGTCCTTTATCGCCGAGCCGCATGCGGTGGACGAGCCCGTGATCGTCGAATGGCGCGCGCTGACGGTGACTGGCCTGGACCTGGTGGCCGATGGCGTGCGCCAGGCGCTGGGACTGGCGGAAGCCGACTTCCCGCTGGCGCGCGTGCTGGAAGGCGGCACCTGGGCCGCAGGCCGGCGCATCGCCGCCAAGCGGCGCCCGGGCGGTGCGCCGCCGTTCAGCATCGTCAGCGACGGCACCGTGTTCTGAGCACGGCGGGCGCCCCTGCGCCCGCCGCGATCGCGTTCCGCGATCTGCAAGGTTTGCGTTGGATAACGTGGCATCAAACATGGCATCAGGAGCGTCCCCATGAACGACATGTCCGCTGTTCCCGCTGTTCCCGACGCTGTTCCCGGTGTAGCCAGCCGCGACGACAACGCTGCCGGCATGCCCGGCGTGCTGGTCGTCGACCATCCGCTCGTGCAGCACAAGGTCACGCTGGTGCGCAGCGAGGAAACCACCACCGACAATTTCCGCCGCCTGGTGCGCGAGATCAGCCAGTTGCTGACCTACGAAGCCACGCGCGACCTGGCGATGGAAACCATTTCCATCCGCACCCCAATCGCGCCGACGCAGTCGCGCATACTGTCGGGCAAGAAGCTGTGCCTGGTGTCGATCCTGCGTGCCGGCAATGGTTTCATCGACGGCATGCTGGAATTGCTGCCGGCGGCGCGCGTCGGTCATATCGGGCTGTACCGCGACCCCGAGACGCTCGAGCCGATCGAGTACTACTTCAAGATGCCGGAAGATATCCACGAGCGCATGGTCATCGTGGTCGATCCGATGCTGGCCACCGGCAACTCGGCCATTGCCGCGCTGAACCGGCTGAAGGAGGCGGGCGTCACCACCATGAAATACGTGTGCCTGATCGCCTCGCGTCCGGGCTTGCGCGCGCTGCGTGCCGCGCATCCCGAAGTGGGGATCGTCACCGCCGCGATCGACGAGACGCTCAACGAGCACGGCTACATCGTGCCCGGCCTGGGCGATGCCGGCGACCGCCTCTACGGCACACGGTGATGGACCCGGGCGCCAGCGCCACACCGCGCCGGGCGCTGCCGGCGCATGGCATACCGCTTGCGCACGAAGGGCCTGCCGGCCGCATCCGGCAGGAAAACCAGGCCATGATCATGCGCGCGGCCGAGTACGTGTTCGCGCGCGCGGGGTTTGCCGGCGCCACCATGGCCGAGATCGCGACGCGCGCCGGCGTGCCCAAGTCGAACCTGCACTACTACTTCCGCACCAAGCAGGCGCTGTACCGCGCGGTGCTGGCCCACACGCTGCAGCTGTGGCTGTCGGAGACCGATATCATCCGCGCCGAACTGCCGCCGCAGGTGGCGCTGGAGCAGTACATCCGCGCCAAGATGCGCTTGTCCGCCAGCCATCCCGACGCCTCGCGCGTGTTTGCCAACGAACTGCTGCACGGCGCGCCGGAGATCGGCGAGATCCTGCGCCATGCGCTGCGCGAACTGGTGGCGCGCAAGGCCGCGGTGGTGCAGCAATGGATCGACAGCGGCCAGATGGCACCGGTGGACCCGCAGCACCTGTTCTTTACCATCTGGGCCGCAACGCAGACCTATGCCGATTTCGAGTCGCAGGTCTGCGCCGTGCTCGGTGTGAGCCAGTTGGGGCGGCAGGACTATGCGCAGGCGACCGAGCACCTGGTGGCGCTGCTGCTGCGCGGCTGCGGCCTCGCGCCCGAGGCCATGACCATGCAGGTGCTGGCTGACAGGCAGGGGTGAGCGCATCGTCCGTACCGTCCGCACGCGTGCTGCCTGCGCCCCGAGCGGCCATGCGATCATGCGCCGTGCTTTCCGTCTGAACCTTCCCCTTCAAGAGACGCCATGCTCGACCTGATCCTGCGGCACTGCAACCTGCCCGACGGGCGCACCGGCGTCGATATCGGCATTGCCGAAGGCCGCATCGCCGCGGTGGAACCGGCGCTGGCCGCGCGGGCCGCCGAGGAAATCGATGCCGCCGGCCAGCTGGTGACGCCGCCGTTCGTCGACGCGCATTTCCATATGGACTCGACGCTGTCGTACGGGCTGCCGCGCGTGAACCAGTCCGGCACGCTGCTCGAAGGCATTGCGCTGTGGGGCGAACTCAAGCCGATGCTGACGCAGGAAGCGCTGGTCGAACGCGCGCTGGCCTACTGCGACTGGGCCGTGGCGCGCGGGCTGCTGGCGATCCGCTCGCACGTCGATGTCTGCGATCCGCGCCTGCTCGCGGTGGAAGCGCTACTGCACGTGCGCGAGCGCGTGCGTCCTTACCTCGACCTGCAGCTGGTGGCGTTCCCGCAGGACGGCGTGCTACGCGCGCCCGGCGCGCTGCAGAACCTGACGCGCGCGCTCGACATGGGCGTCGAGGTGGTCGGCGGCATCCCGCATTTCGAGCGCACCATGGCGCAGGGCGCGGAATCGGTGCGGCTGCTGTGCGAGCTGGCGGCCGAGCGCGGGCTGCGCGTCGACATGCATTGCGACGAAAGCGACGACCCGCTGTCGCGCCATATCGAGACGCTGGCGAGCGAGACGGTGCGGCTCGGCCTGCATGGCCGCGTGGCCGGCTCGCACCTGACCTCGATGCACTCGATGGACAACTACTACGTGTCCAAGCTGCTCCCGCTGATGCGCGAGGCCGGCGTCGCGGCAATCGCCAACCCGCTGATCAACATCACGCTGCAGGGGCGGCACGACAGCTACCCCAGGCGCCGCGGCATGACGCGCGTGCCTGAACTGCTGGCGGCCGGCGTGCCGGTCGCGTTCGGCCACGACTGCGTGATGGACCCGTGGTACGCCCTGGGCTCGGGCGACATGCTTGAAGTCGCGCATATGGGCCTGCATGTGGCGCAGATGACCGGGCAGGAGGCGATGCGGGCCTGCTTTGCCGCGGTGACCACGGCGCCGGCGCACATCCTTGGTCTGGACGGCTACGGCATCGCGCCGGGCTGCAGGGCCGACCTGGTGCTGCTGCAGGCGCGCGACCCGGTCGAGGCGATCCGGCTGCGCGCCACGCGGCTGCGCGTGCTGCGGGCTGGCAAGACCATTGCCGCCACGCCGCCTGCGACGGTGGCGCTGCAGTTGCCCGGACGGCCGGCGCACGTGGATTTCATGCGGCGGGGTGGCGAGCAGTAGGTTCACGCAGCATGCCCACGAAGATTCTTGTGTAGGACTGTTGACAACGTCTTGTATCGGCGGCATAATTTTCTTCTTCGCAACGCAGCAGCAATGCAGCGAAACGAAGCCCAGATGGCGGAATTGGTAGACGCACTAGGTTCAGGTCCTAGCGGTGGCAACACTGTGGAGGTTCGAGTCCTCTTCTGGGCACCAATATTCGGAAAGGCTCGCGCAAGCGAGCCTTTCGTCGTTTACGGGTCTCGTCCAGGCTCTCGATCCAGGGTCTCGTTCGCGGGCCCCGCCGATCGAAATTCCGCCGGCAAGCTCAGGCCGCCGGTGCCTCTTCATCGCATTGCGCTTCGCGCACGCAATTGCGTCCCTCCGCCTTGGCCCGGTACATCGCGGCATCGGCCGCGGCGAACAGCTGCTGCCAGTGGCGTGCTCCGCCGTGCCCGATCGCGACGCCGAAACTGGCCGTCACCTGCAGGGACTTGCCGCCGGGCATGCGCACCGGGGCACGGGCGAGCGCCGCGCGCAGCGCTTCGGCCTGCGCGGCGGCCTCGCCCGGGCGGCCATGCGGCAGCAGCAGGGCGAATTCCTCGCCGCCGAAGCGGGCCAGCACGCTCTCCGGCGGTACCAGCGCGCGCATCAGCGTTGCCACCTCGCGCAACACTTCGTCGCCGGCCGCATGGCCATGGCGGTCGTTGATCTGCTTGAAGCGATCGACGTCGATCAGCACCAGGCTGGCACTGTGCTGCGCCGGGTAGCGGGCCGCCACCAGCTCCAGCGCGCGCCGGTTCAGCAGCCCGGTGAGGCTGTCGGTGCGTGCCTGGTGCTCGAGCTGGGCCGTCAGCGAGGCGCGTTCGCGCAGCTTGCGGCGCAGGATATCGATGGCATCGAACAGGGGCCGCATTTCCGTTGCCCGCGTGGCCATGCGCGGGGCCATTGCAGGCGGCGCGGCGTAGTCCGGATGGCCGCGTTCCTCGGCCAGGCCGATCACTTCGTCGCGCGCGCGCAGCAGTGGCCGGAACACCGAGCGCTGCGCGAACACCAGGATGTAGCCAAGCACCGCCAGGATCAGCGCCGTTGCGCCGCAGGCGGTCGCCAGTTCGCGCAGCGCCTGCGCGCGCGTGGCGGCGAAATGCGCGACCACCTCGTCCAGGAACACGCGGCGCAGCCGCTCCAGTGGTTCCAGCGTGCGCACGTAGCGATTCGTCAGTTCCTCGGGCGTCATCGAATAATGGCCCGACGCGCGTCCTTGCGCGACCAGGCTGTCGATCATCGCCATGCCCTGTCCGAAAAACTGGTGATTTGTGTCGGCGTAGGCGTGATCCAGCGCGGGCGAGTCGCCGAACATGTTGTACGCCGGGCCGGCCAGCTGCCACAGTTCGAGCAGCCGTCCGCGCGAGCGCGTGGCATCGACCAGGCTCTGCACCGGCATCGGCTGCCGCGCTGCCACGGGCGCCATGATCTGCGAGGCGATGCGCCCGCCATACTCGCGCAGGTCGCCCAGCATCTTGCCGGTCAGGGCGGCTGCCGCCAGACCTTCGTGACACGCGGACAATTCGCGCACTTGCCACGCGATGGCCGGCTGCAGCATGTCGACCACGTTGAACATGCTCTCGATCGCATGGCGGATCGCGTCCATGTCGCGTTCTGCAAGTGGGCGCGCGGCCAGCTGGTCGATCTCGGCGCGCGCCCGCTGCAGCCGCTCGCGTACGCGCTCGACCATCAGCGCCGGCAGGTGGTGGCTGTGCAGCCCGAAGGGCGGCGCGGGTGGGGCGGCCAGGCGCTGCAGCGCGGCGTCGCTCAGCGCGCGCATGGCGCGCAGGCGCGTGCGCGCGGCGCTGTCGGCCAGCGGCGGTTCGCCCAGCACGCTGTTGGCCGGCCCCCGTTCGGCGGACAGCACGTTGGCGGCGTCGAGCACGCCACGGTATGCCGAAATGTCGTGGAGGTTCTGCCGTGCGGCCATGAAGGTGCCGAACGAGCGCGCGATCACCAGCGCGGCCAGCACGAGCGTGCATAGCCCGCCGACCGCCGTCGCGATCGCCAGCTTGCGCTGCAGGCTGTTGCCACGCCGCGCTGCCGTCGCGGCGTTACGCCGGCGCGCGCGTTGCCACCGAGCCATCGGTGTTGCTCCCGGCGGCCGCGAGCCGGGCAGTGCATGGGAGATTCGTCATTCCCGCCATTATTGACGAAAAGGGACATTTAAAGCGCAAAGCCGCGGCGATTTGATCCGGACCATCCTGCCGACGTGCGTCGCTGCATGTCCGACCGCGGTGTCGTCCGGAGCGCGGCCATTGCCACCGCGCGGACGCCAACATTCCCCGCTAACGCAAGCAGGCGGATTGGCCTATGCTCAAGCTCATCGGGCAGGCAGATATAACGTCCGAAGGTGGTTGCCATGACTATGGTCTTGTCATCGAGCGAGAGGGAGGAGGCGGGGTCTTGCCCCGGTTGGCACCCGTGTGCCACGCATCCGGGTCTGATCCGGCACCGCTTGCAATGCTGCAGCATCCTGGCCGTGCTGATGTGTGCGCTGGCCCACGCGGATGATGCGGTTCCGGAAAGGGTTGTCGACAGCCAGGGCGTCTCCGGCTGGGACCAGCCGCTGCAGGCGCAGGCCGCGCCAGCGCCGGTCGCCGAGGCACCCGAGGCGCTGGTGGCCGACGCCGACATACCGGCCAATGCGTCCACTTTCTTCAGTAGTGCCCCCGAACCGGTCACCGTCGAGTACGCGACGCGGTCGCCCGAGCCTTCGTCGTCATTGCCGCTTGCGATGGGAGCGGGACCGGACGACGACGCGCCGGGCCCGGCCGTCGTGGACCGCGATCCCGCCGCCGTGGTCGATCGCCCGCGCCGCCTGACGCTGCACCTGGACGATGTCACCAGCGCCAGCGGCTTTGTCGACGGCAGCGTGCGCACCATGGCGCTGGCTGTCGATGCAGTGGTGCCGCGCGCCGGCGGGCTGACGATCCAGCCGCGGCTGCAGCTGGCCTATCAGCCCGGAATGTCGCCGGTCAGCGGCGTGCAGGCGCAGGGCATGCCCGGCGATTCCAGTGCCACCGGCATCGGCATACGGCTCTATGGCGCGCAGCCGACACGCCTGGCCGGCATCTATCCGTTCGTTGAAGCCGACTGGTGGCAGGACAGCCGCAAGCAAAGCATCAACATCAACGGCACGAAGATCGATGCCGACCTGCTGCGCGGGCTGTTCTCGTTCAATATCGGCGCGCACGGCAACACGGCAACCGGCGTGAAGCTGTGGTTCAAGGTGAAGGCGGGGCGCAATCCGGGGGGTACGGTCGGCGCGAGGTACCGGTGGTAGTTTCAGAGTGGCGGCGAGCGCTTGCGCACAGGATGGGGCGCAAATTTCGCGCAGAGGCGCCATGAAAAAAGGGCTTCCGTTTCCGGAAGCCCTTTTCCCTTCTGCATAGGTGGCGCGGCTGGCAGGATTCGAACCCACGACCCCTTGGTTCGTAGCCAAGTACTCTATCCAACTGAGCTACAGCCGCACACGAGAGGCCGAATTGTAGCGGAATTTCGGGATTGCGCAAGGGGTGAGCGAAAAAAACTTTGCGGCCGCTTACGGCGGCTATGCCGCCACCTCCGACCAGTCCCCGTCTGCTTCGCGTGCCTTGCCTTCATCCCGCAGCTTGAGCAGGTGCGCAAGCAGCGAGCGCTGCGCGACCGGGTGCATGCGCGGCGGCACGTCGTCATAGACGCGCAGCACCAGCGCTTCGATCGGCGCAGGCCCCAGTTCGCGCAGCGCAGCCGCGACCTTGGCTTCACGCTGCAGCCGGTGGCGGACCAGGAGGCGGATCGCGTCCTGCGGGCGCGCGATCAGGAAGCCGTGCCCGGGGGCGAGCCATTCCAGGTCTTCTTGCTGCAGGGCAGCCAGCGACTCGAGATAGGCGCGCATGTCTCCGTCAGGCGGACCGATCACGACCGTCGAGCCCTGCATCACGTGGTCCCCGGTAAACAGCGTCTTCTCTTCTTCGAGCAGGTAGCAGAGGTGGTTCGACGCGTGGCCCGGCGTATGGCAGACGCGCAGCGTGCAGCCGTCGCCGAGGGCGATGCGCTCGCCGTGCGCGAGTTCGCGCTGCGGCGCGAAGCCCGCATCCTGCCACTGGCCTGCGGGCGCGCCACGGCCCAGCACCGTTGCGCCGGTCGCAGCCTGCAGCGCGGCCGCCGCCGGAGAATGGTCGAGGTGCGTGTGCGTGGCGAAGATCCAGCGGATCGGGCCCGGTGCCGCGGCCAGGATGGCGCGCACATGTTCGGCGTCATCGGGGCCGGGATCGATCACGGCCCATTCGTTGCGCGCGCCGCCGCCCACCAGGTAGGTGTTGGTGCCGGGGCCGGTCATCACGCTGCCGTTGTTCGCGGTCACGCGCCAGACGCGCTCGGACAGCTGCACCGGCAAGCCGGGGCATAGCTCGTAACGGCCATGGTGCCGGCCTTCGGGGTCGATGCGGCCGATCTCGGCATAGCACGCCTCGTTGGGCATCACCGGCCGCACGCCCGCGGCGCCGGTGGCCAGGCGCGGCATGATGCAGGCGATGCCGCGCAGCTGCGCCGCATACGCAAAGCAGGCCTCGGCGTTCTCGAATTGCGCGATCGCCGCCAGCGTGCGGCGCGTGACGTGCATCATCGGCAGGCCGCTGGCGGGATCGGCGGCTTCGGCAGGGCGGATCCAGCGGTGTTCGACGATCTCGTTGCCATCGGCGATCACTTGCTGGCCTTCCGGCGCGATCGCGACGAAGAAGCGCGTATCGAAGCGCTTGGGCAGGCCCGGCGGCGTGAGCCAGTAGCTGTGGTAGGCCAGCCGGTCGGCAGCCAGCCGCAGCCCGAGTTGCTCGCATGCATGCGCCAGTCCGGGTCCGCCGCGCTGCACGGCTGCGCGCAGCAGCGTCTGCTGTCCGGCGTCGAGGGCGTCGGGAGGCAGCAGGCGTCCGTCGCTGCCGTAGGCGAACAGCAGGCCGGCTTCTTCGAAGCATTCGCGTACCGCGGCAACATAGAAGTCCAGGCCGCCAGCCGGCAGCCCCAGGCGCTCGCTGGCGGCGATGTCGTCGAGGCCGTGGGCGTGCGCATGCAGCGCCTTGTCTTGCAGCGCGTCGAGCGTGCCGCCGGGGAACACATAGGCGCCGCTGCTGCGGTCGTTGGCGCGCTCGACGCGGCGGACCAGCAGGACTTCCATGCCAGTGGGCGCGTCGCGCACGACCAGCAGGCTGGCGGCATTGCGCAGCAATGGCGCGGGAATGGTGGTAGTGGCAGGGCGTGCGCCGCTTGTCTCTGTGGCTGTCATTGTGTCGGCATCGTGGTGTCTTGCGGCGCCGCGCGCTGCGCGCCGGCGCCGGGAGCCGATAGTTTAGCCGTGTTGGAAGATTCGCAATCGCGGGCAAATCCGGAGATGCCAGGGATGCGCGGCTTTGGCTTTTCCGCCCGAAGGCATTAATCTGATGGCTCCGCTTCACTTTTTGGGAGGGCGCCAGCGTGCGCGCTTCCGCTGGGAGGAGGTCCGCGTGATAAGAGTTTCAATCCTGTGCCTGCCGCTGGCGTGCCTGCTCGCCGCCTGCGCGACGCCGCCGCAAACCGCGCCGCGCCCGGTCCCGCCCGCCACCACGCGGATCACGGTCGATCCCCAGGCCGTGTCCAGGGCCGCCTCCGTCGCCTGCGTGCCGGCCGTTGCCGAAGCGCTCAAGCGCCGCTATCCGCAGCCCGGCAGCGTCATGCTGATGGCCGATCGCGAGCAATACTACCAGCGGCCTGACGCGCAGACCTCGGTCAACGGCGAAGGCGTGTTCGAGCCCGATGACAGCTCGTCGGCGATCGGTTTTCACTATGCCTGCCTCTACAACGCGCGCACGGGCAAGGTCGATGATGTGCAGATGCGGTATTGAGCGGTTGGTATCGTGCGCTGTTTTCAGGTCCTGATCGGGTGATTTCGTTGCGTTGTGGAGGTGCTTTATCATCCACGTTCCGTGGACGCCCTCCCTTTGGTGTGATCGCCCTCTCTCCCCTGCGTGCGAGGAATTGACACGGCGCAAGGGGAGGGACAAGATGCGGGAGCAAACAGATGCGCCTCCGGGACGACATGCTGGCAGTCATAGCCGCAACGCCCGGACAAGGCGCAAGAATCGGGAACGGGGTCATGAAGCCTTCATTTCGTTTTATGGCGAGCGCGGTCACGCTCGCTGTCATGCTGTCCGGCTGCGCCAGCGCGCCGGATTCAGCCACCATCCAAACCGCCGCCGTCGAGCAGCCGCCGTCCGACCTGGCCATGAAAGCCCTGTCGGCCGAGGTCTTTACCTATGCCTATCCGCTGGTGCTGATGGACGTGACGCGTGAGCTGATGACGCTGCGCACGCCGGTCAACACCTTCAGCCACAAGCGCACGTTCCCGGATCCCAGCTTCACCGACGTGGTCAGCCCCAATGCCGATACGCTGTATTCGTCGGCATGGCTGGACCTGTCGCGCGAGCCGGTGATCCTGTCCGTGCCCGACACGCAAGGGCGCTATTACCTGATGCCGCTGCTGGATGCGTGGACCAATGTGTTTGCCTCGCCGGGCATGCGCACCACCGGCACCCGTCGCGGCAATTTCGCCATCACCGGACCCGACTGGCGCGGCACGCTGCCCAAGGGCGTGCAGGAAATCCGCTCGCCGACGTCGATGGTCTGGCTGATCGGTCGTACCCAGGTCAACGACAAGAAGGATCTTCCGGCGGTGCACCGGCTGCAGGACCAGTACCGGCTGACGCCGCTGTCAGCCTGGGGCGGCGGGCGCCGCGTGCCTGAGCGGCCGGCGCCGCGCGCCGCAGCGGTCGATACGCAGAGTTCGCCGGTGGAGCAGGTCGCGGCGATGGACGCGCAGGCCTTTTTCACGCGCTTTGCCGCGCTGCTGCCGGCAAATCCGCCGGCGCCGGCCGACAGCGCCATGGTGGAGAAGCTGCGCCGCATGGGCATCCATCCCGGCGTGCCGTTCAAGACCACGGTGATGGAACCGACCACCGCGCGCGCAGTGCAGGAGGGCGCGACCGCGGCGCTGGCGGCGATCGTGCAGGGCGCGCGCAAGGGCAATGCCGATGCCGGCAACGGCTGGGTCATGCACCGCGATCTCGGCAACTATGGCACCAACTACGGCCGCCGCGCGGTGACCGCTTCGGTAGGGCTGGGCGCCAACCTGCCGGAGGATGCGATCTACGCGTCGACACGGACCGATGCCAACGGCACGCCGCTGCAGGGCGGCGCGCGCTACGTGCTGCATTTCGACAAGGGCCAATTGCCGCCGGCGCGGGCGTTCTGGTCGCTGACGCTCTACGACGACCACCAGGCGTTTGTCCCCAACCCGATCCAGCGCTATGCCATCGGCAGCCGCGACCGCCTGCGCTACAACCGCGACGGCTCGCTCGACATCTATATCCAGCACGAACGCCCGGCGGGATCCCGGGCCGCCAACTGGCTGCCGGCCCCGCCCGACGGCCTGAACATGATGCTGCGCGCGTACTGGCCGGAGCAGGGGTTGCTCGATGGCAGCTGGATGCCGCCCCCGGTGATACGCGTGAATTAAGTCGGCAACGCTGCTGCTGGCAAGAAAAGAAGGCCGCATGCCTGCGAGTCTCTGCGTCGATGTATGCCTTCGGCCATGGGATATCGGTCAGCCACGCTTCATGATGGCTATCCGCCTCGGCCCCTTCCTGATTTCGTATCGGATCAGCACCATGCAATCCTCTGCGTCGATTGCATCCGGCTGGTCGCAGATATCCGCCGCCCGTTCCTCCTTGCGGTGAATCCATCGCCGTGCCTGCGGCATAAGCGAGGGCAAAAGCCTTGCGGTTGACCGACAAGGCGGTTGATTGCCAGCAGGCGGGTAACCATCGCAATGAGGCCGCGGGTGGGAAAGAGGGCGAAGGGCCCGACGATCATCGAGAAAAGCCCCGCCGCGGAGCTGCAGACGCGGCGGGGCAAGCGCGGTGAGTCCTGGGGGGACACCTCACCACGCTCATCCAGCCTATGGTATGTGTCGCCAACGCCGTATGGGTTGCCAAACAGAAGGAAGTATCAGCGGCGAAACCTCTCCCGGCTGGCCACGGATATCCCCCCTTGATGTCGCGCGGGTCATTGCCGAAGGAATTGCGCTCCCGGATCTTGGGTATATCTGATGGGCATGCGGCCTTCTTCTTGCCGGCGGCTGTTTTCGGCGATGACGCGCGCGTTCGCTCAGTGCGCGTGCGTCGCGCACCCGGTGCAAGCGGTGCCGCCGGCAGGCGCCGCACCGACATGGCCGGCCGGCTTGGCGACCCGCTTCCACGCCATCGCGCCGGGGCTGGTCCAGCGCGCGCGCAGCGCGCGCGCTGCACTGACCATGTTGGCCAGCGCCGCCTCGGTCTCTTCCCAGGCGCGCGTCTTCAGGCCGCAGTCAGGGTTGACCCACAGGCGCCGCGGCGGCACCACCTCGCAGGCACGGTCGAGCAGCCGCTCCATCGCTTGCACCGACGGCACGCGCGGCGAGTGGATGTCATAGACGCCGGGCCCGATCTCGTTCGGGTAGTCGAAGTCGCCGAAGCCTTCCAGCAGCTCCATTGCCGAGCGCGAGGTCTCGATGGTGATCACGTCGGCGTCCAGTGCCGCGATCGACGGCAGGATGTCGTTGAACTCGGCGTAGCACATATGCGTGTGGATCTGGGTCTGGTCCTTGACGCCGCTGGCCGACAGGCGGAAAGCGGTGACTGCCCAGTCCAGGTAGGCGTCCCAGTCGCCGCGGCGCAGCGGCAGACCTTCGCGCAGCGCGGGTTCGTCGATCTGGATCACGCGGATGCCGGCCTGTTCCAGGTCGCACACCTCGTCGCGGATGGCCAGCGCGAGCTGGCGTGCGGTGGTGGCGCGCGGCTGGTCGTCGCGCACGAACGACCATTGCAGCATGGTGATCGGACCGGTGAGCATGCCCTTCATCGGCCGCTCGGTCAGCGATTGCGCGTAGCGGGTGGTGTCCACCGTCATCGGCTCCGGCCGGTACACATCGCCGTAGATCACCGGCGGCTTGACGCAGCGCGAGCCATAGCTCTGCACCCAGCCGTTCCCGGTAAAGCCATAGCCGCACAGCTGCTCGCCGAAATATTCGACCATGTCGTTGCGCTCGGCCTCGCCGTGGACCAGCACGTCCAGGCCCAGTTCTTCCTGCTTGCGCACGGCCAGCGCGATTTCGGCGCGGATGCGTTCCAGGTACTCCAGCGCGCCGATGTCGCCGCGCTTGAACGCCGCACGAGTCTGGCGGATGGCCGCGGTCTGCGGGAACGAGCCGATGGTGGTGGTCGGCAGCAGCGGCAGCTGCAGCGACTCGCGCTGGCGCTCGATGCGCTGCGCAAACGGGGTGGCACGGCGAGACATGTCGGCGGTGACGCTGGCCAGGCGTTGCTGCACGCGCGGGTTGACCACGCGGCGCGATTGCCGGCGCGACGCCTGCACCGCGTCGGAGGCCGCCAGCTGCGCGGCGACGGCGGCATCGCCTTCGTTGAGCGCGCGTGCCAGCACCTGCAGCTCGTCGAGCTTCTCGGTGGCGAAGGCGAGCCACGACTTCAGTTCGGCATCGAGGCGCGCTTCATGCGCCAGCGACACCGGCACATGCAGCAGCGAGCAGGACGGCGCCAGCCACAGGCGCTCGCCGAGCGCCGCCTGCACGGGGCGCAGCGTGTCGAGCACGCGGCGCAGGTCGGTGCGCCAGACATTGCGGCCGTCGATCACGCCGGCGGACAGCACGGCATGCGCCGGCAGCGCGGCCTGCCATGCAGCCAGCTGATCCGGCGCGCGCACCAGGTCGATATGGAAGCCGTCGACCGGAAGCGCGGCGGCGCGTGCGGCGTGGTCGGCGGCGGTGTCGAAGTACGTCGCCAGCAGCAGCTTCGGGCCCGCGTCGCGCAGGCCTTCGTAGGCGCTGTCGAAGGCGTCGAGCCATGCGGGCTCCAGGTCCAGGCACAGCGCGGGCTCGTCGACCTGGACCCACTCGATGCCGCGCGCCTTCAGCTGGCCAAGGATGCGGCGGTAGGCCTGGACCAGCTGCGGCAGCAGCGAGAGTCGGTCGAAGCCGGCCACGTGGCTCTTGGACAGCCACAGGTAGGTGACCGGGCCCACCAGAACGGGGCGCGCGCGCAGGCCTTGCGCCAGCGCTTCATCGGCTTCCTCGAAGAACCAGGCCGGGCCGCCGTCGAAGGTGGTGTCGCTATCCAGCTCGGGGACCAGGTAGTGGTAGTTGGTGTCGAACCACTTGGTCATTTCCATTGCCGGCTGCTCGCGGTTGCCGCGCGCCAGCTCGAAATACTGCGTCAGCGTCAGCTGCGCCGGGTCGAAACCGAAGCGGCGCGGCACGGCGCCGAGCAGCGCGGTCAGGCTGAGCATCTGGTCATACCAGGCGAAGTCGCCGGTGGCGACGGTGTCCAGGCCGCGCTCGGCCTGCAGTTGCCAGTGGCGGCTGCGCAGCTGCGCAGCCACTTCGCGCAGCGCGGCTTCGCTGCTTTCACCGCGCCAGAAGGCCTCCTGGGCGAATTTCAGTTCGCGGCGTTCGCCGATGCGGGGAAAGCCGAGGATATGGGTGCGTGCCATGGGGAACTTGCTCCGGAAGATGACTGGCGCACAGTGTCGGTTTGCCCATAAAATGAATCAAGCGACAAGTTTTAAACAATATATGAATCAATTTCATACGACGACGGGGCAGGCCCGCGTGCCGGACCGCGCATGATCGAGGTCCGCCATTTCCGTTCGCTGATTGCCATTGCCGAATCCGGCAAGCTCGCCACCGCGGCCGAGCGTGTGCATGTCAGCCAGTCGGCGCTGTCACACCAGATCAAGGCCATCGAGGCGCACTACGGCCTGCCGCTGTTCGACCGGACCCGGCAGGGGCTGCGCTTCACGCCGGCGGGCGAACGCCTGCTGGCACTCGCGCGCGAGGTGCTGGCCGCGGTCAGCGCGGCCGACCGCGATATCGAACGGCTCAAGGGCGATACCCGCGGCGAACTGCGCGTGGTGCTGGAGTGCCATACCTGCTTCGACTGGTTGATGCCGGTGATGGATGAATTCCGCCGCCGCTGGCCCGAGGTGGAGGTGGACCTGGTGGCGGGCTTCCATGCCGACCCGATCTCGCTGCTCAGCGAAGGCCGCGCCGACATGGTGATCGGCTCGCAGCCGGCGGTCCGGCGCGGGCTCGACGTCGCGCCGCTGTTCCGCTTCGAGATCCTGGCGGTCATCGCCAACGAGCACCGGCTGCGCAACAAGCGCCGCATCGAGGCCGCCGACCTGGCCGGCGAGACGCTGATCACCTATCCGGTGCCGGAGCAGCGCATCGACCTGATCCGCGAGGTGCTGGAACCCGCCGGCATCCGGCTGCAGCGGCGCACCGCCGAGCTGACGGTGGCCGTGCTGCAACTGGTGGCGAGCCGGCGCGGCGTGGCCGCATTGCCAAACTGGGGCGTGAAGAACTATGTCGACCACGACTACGTGCTGGCCAAGCGGATCGGCGCCAGGGGGCTGTGGAGCGAGCTCTATGCCACGGTGCCGGCGCCGCTGGCGCTCCGGCCTTATGTGGCGGACTTTGTCGCGATCGTGCGGGATACGTGCGCGGCGCAGCTCGACGGCATCGAACTGCTTCCAGCATAGCGCGGCCCGCTAGGCAGGCAGCGCCAATGCGGCGTCGCTGCTGACCTTCGGGATGGCGGCGCGCGGTGCGGGAGTCAGCTCGCTTTGCGCTTCGCCCTCCGGATCGTCGACGTCTGCGTCCAGCACCGCCATGTCGATGCCGCTTTCGAGCCGGCGCAGGAACAGCCAGAGCAGGCTGGCATCGGCCGCGGTCAGGGTTGCATGGAGCACTGGCTGACTGGTTGATTCGAAGCCGGTCGAGTCGAAGCGCAATTGTTCTGGCACCAGCCCGGTTCGGCGGGCGCTGGCAAACACCCACTCCATCGCACCGAATGGGTCGGTGCCGTCGAGTTGCAGGGAAAGGCGCAGGGTGGGAGGGAAGGTGGCTGGCATGTGGCGTTTCCGGCAGGTCTTCTGATGAGGTTAATTTACCAGCCGGAGCGCAAAATGAGCTTCTTTATTTTCTCCAATATTGGTAAAAATGGAGAAGAAATAACTTCTTATGGAATAAAATGGAGATGTTTCGTCCATAAAAACTATAGACCATGGTGCAACCTCCCAGGCTCGATGACACTGACCGCCGCATCCTGCGCGAACTCCGCCGCGACGGCCGCCTGTCCAACGCGAAACTGGCCGAGCAGGTCGGCCTCTCCGCCACACCCTGCTGGAACCGGGTGCGCGCACTCGAGGAAAGCGGGGTCATCGAAGGCTACGCGGCCCTGCTGAACCAGAAGGCGCTGGGATTGCCGGATACGGTCCTGATCGAGGTCACGCTGGAGCGCCACGACGACGACATGCTGTACCGCTTCGGCCAGGCACTTGCCGAACTGCCGGAAGTGATGGAAGCCTACCTGCTGACCGGCGACTACGACTACCTGATCAAGGTCGCCGTGGCCGGCACGCAAGGCTATGAGGAGTTCCTGCGGCACAAGCTGTACAAGCTGCCGGGGCTGCGCCACAGCCGCTCGACCTTTGTGCTGCGCACGCTGAAGCGCGAGCCCTCCGTCGAACCCTGAGCCGCCAGCCGGCGTAGCCAGCTTGCTATGCCGCGCGCATCACTTTGCCCTGGCTGCAAAAGTCTGTCGCGCGCCTTGCTTTAGGAATATGCCGACGGCCCGCAACGGTGTATTCCATGGCCGAATCAAGCGCGAACGCGCAATTCCGCTCATAATGTCGGCGGTGCCGGGCCGCCCGCACCCATTGAAAAGAATTCCGGTATGAACGACACAGAAATTGAGCTGGTCGATTCGGCACGCCTGCCGACCCGATTTGGCGACTTCACGGCACACGCCTTCAAGGGCGCCCACTCAGGCATTGAGCATCTGGCTCTCAGTGTGGGCGAGGTGGCTGGCGAGGATGTGCTGATCCGCATGCATTCCGAATGCCTGACCGGAGATGTCTTCGGTTCCTGCCGCTGCGACTGCGGCCCGCAACTGGAACTGGCCATGGAAAAGATCGCGGCCGAAGGCCGCGGCATCCTGCTCTACCTGCGCGGCCACGAAGGTCGTGGCATCGGCCTGGCGGAGAAGATCCGCGCCTACCGCCTGCAGGACGGGGGGCTGGATACCGTCGACGCCAACCTGGCGTTGGGCCAGGCCATCGACGCGCGCAACTACGCCTTTGCGGCCGACCTGCTGCACCAGTGGGGCGTCACGTCGGTGCGGCTGATGAGCAATAACCCGCTCAAGGCCGCCGCGCTCGAAAAAGCCGGCATCAAGGTCAACGAGCAGCTGCGGCACATCGTGCCGTCCAACGCCGAGAATGAAAAGTACCTGGCGACCAAGCGCACGCGCATGGGCCACCTGCTCGACTGACAGTGGCAGGCCAGGCGGCATGCCGGGTAACTGCCCGGCTGCCCACGGGCCCGTCAGGACGAAGCGCGACGGGCTTTTTCCTCACATGATTCCTTGTTAGCCTGCGCGCGCGGACCGCGCAGCAGTTGCTGCGCCCAATTGGTTGCTGATGGCAACTATTGCCATTAGAATCTGTTGGCCACCCGGAATTTTCTGCCCTGATGCACGACTCTGCCACCACTGCGACCGGTTCGATCCTGGAATACCTGACGTTCCGGCTAAACCGCCTTTGCGAAATGACCAAGGACTCTGCCTCCGGCTTCTATGAGCGGGAATTCGGCATCGGCCTGAGGGAGTTGCGCGTGCTGCGTTTTGTCGGGCTGGTGCCCGGCCTGACGCTGACGCGGCTGATCGAACTGGTGCTGCTGGAGAAGACGGTGACTTCCAAGCTGGTCACCGCGCTGGCGAAGCGGGGCTTGCTGCGCCGTGAGGTAGGCGCGGCCGATGCCCGGCAACTGAACCTGTTCCTGACCCCGGCCGGCGCGGAACTGGTGGCGCAGACCTACCAGCGCGGCGATGTCCTGGAAAGGATGTTCCTGTCGGTCCTGACCGAAGCCGAAGTCCAGACGCTGGACCGGTGCATCGGCAAGCTGACCGCGGTGCTCGAGGCGCATCAGCGCGGTGTCGAGCCGCCGGCCGGCGGCTAGCAGGGGCAGGGGAGCGAAAACGGCAAGGCCATAAAACAACGAGGAGACGACATGGAACCCAATACCCATACCCGGACGCGCCGCCGATGGCGCGCCATTGCATGCGGCGCCCTGTGCGCCGCCGCCTTGCCAGCCTGGAGCCAGGACGCGGGCCGAGGCGCCGCGCCCGCGGCGCCTGCCCTGGTCGCCGCGCTGGACAGCGACCCGGTGCGGCTCGGCTGGATGCAAGGCTTTCCGCCGCCGCCCGAGAAGCAGATCACCCACGCGCCGGGCGCCGAGAAATTCCCGCGCAATCGCTGGCTGTTCTCGCATATCCGCGAACTGGTGCCGACCGCGTCGGTCTGGCGCGGCAGCGGCCCGCCCAGCCCGCTGCCGCGCGCAGAGCGCGATATCGGCCGGGTGCCGTTCACCGATGCGGACGGCACGCAGCGCACCTTCGAAGAGATGCTGGCGCTGACCTATACCGACGGCATCCTGGTCATGCACAAGGGCAAGGTCGTCTATGAGCGCTACTTCGGCGTACTGGACGGCCACACGCCCCATATCGCCATGTCGGTGACGAAGTCCTTCGTCGGCACGCTGGCGGCGATGCTGGCCGCCGACGGCAAGCTCGATCCGGCGGCGCCCGTCACGCGCTACCTGCCGGAAATGGCCGGCACCGCCTACGGCGATGCCACGGTGCGCCAGGTGATGGACATGACCGTCGGCGTCCGCTACTCGGAGGACTATGCCAATCCAAAGGCCGAGGTCTGGGATTATGCGCGCGCCGGCGGCATGCTCGCCCGGCCTGCCGGATACAACGGGCCGGGAACGTTCTACGACTTCCTGAAGACGCTGCAGAAGGAAGGCGGGCACGACGATGTCTTTGCCTACAAGACGGTGAATGCCGAGGTGCTCGCGTGGATCGTGCGCCGCGCTTCGGGCCAGTCGCTGGCCAGGCTGCTGTCGGAACGGATCTGGCAGCCGATGGGCGCCGAGCAGGATGCCTACTTCACGGTCGACAGCATCGGCACGGAAGCGGGCGGCGGCGGCCTGAACACCACGCTGCGCGACCTCGCGCGCTTTGGTGAGATCATCCGCGGCAACGGGCGCTTCAATGGCAAGCAGATCATCCCTGCGTCCGTCGTGGCCGATATCCGCCGCGGCGGCGACCGCGGGCAGTTCGCACGCTCGGGCAGCGGCGCCGTGCTGCCGGGCTGGAGCTACCGCGACATGTGGTGGGTGTCCCATGACAGCCACGGCATGTTCCAGGCTGCCGGCATCCATGGGCAGCGCATCTACATCGATCCTAGGGCCGAGCTGACCATCGTCCGCTATGCGTCGCACCCGGTGGCGGGGAACGCTGCCAACAACCCGATCACGTTCCGCGCGTTCCGGGCGCTGGCGGAGACGTTGTCGCAGTAGTGCAATGCCGGGGTGGTGAAGCGATACGCCCAAGGACGAGAGCCTTCCCAATCGCATCAAATGCCTCGCGTACGAGGAACGCTTCTTCGTCGCTCGTCGCGCTGGCTCGGATAACCGGCCAGGTGAGGCGCTGTATGAAGCCGGAAAGGGCGACCGCGCGGCGCTCATCAGTTTGTATTTGCATGGTGACGTGGAATGTTGCCGTTCGCGGCGAAATCCTTTGCGAGGGTCATTCTTGAGCCTGATTTGCGCCGCCGGCTTTCCCGGCGGCGCAAATTTCAGGCTGCAACGGCTATGCCGATCCGGTACGGACGCTCAGGGATTGCTGGCGAGATTCCGGAGCGCTGCCTTCTCGTCCCGCGTGTAGAACCGGTATGCCACGTACACAATGCCCACCCATACCACCGAGACCAGCAACGACATGCGCATATCCCGCAGGATGGCGATGCATGCGAGCACCGCGGCGACGAACACCAGCGCGATGTAGTTGAGATCATCAGCAGGACGGCGATCGCGCCGACGTAGAAAATCAGCAGGTGCCAGAACGTGGCGCTCACACCGGACGTTGAGCGCCATATAAACGCAAAGCGGCTTCGCAACGCTACAATCGACATCGCCGTTTCCTTCCATTGCCATGACCTGCTCCGCGCAGGCGAAAGGCCAGGATGCGTCCACAACCTAGCGCCCTGAAGTCCGAGGACCACAAGCAGCAGGCATTCCGGGATGAAGTGATCCGGTTATACGAGCACGAGCCCGACCTCCATGAGCTGCCGGCGCTTCTGTTCGAAAGCGTAGCGGCGCTGACCGACTGCGACCTGTCTGGCTATACCGAACTGCACCAGGCCAGCGGGGAGTGCCGCGCGCTGTTGTCAGAGCAGGGCGACCCCGGCATGCGCGCCGCATGGGCGCAGGCTTTCGCCGGCAGGCACATGCAGGGCCATCCATTTTGGGAATACGACCCGGCGTTCTTTGGCGAATGCGCGCTGCGCGAATCCGATGTGTTCAGCCATGACGAGTTCATGGCGCTACCGGTCGCGCGCGAGGTCTGGTTGCCGTCACGGCTGCACCGGCTGATGGCGGTGGTGATGCAACACGATGGGTATGTGGTCACGGTGGCCGGCCTGCGCATAGCGGGCAGCCCGCCGTTCAGCGACGGCGATCGCGAGCGCCTGCAGGCGCTGCGTCCCCATGTGTTGCGCTGCTACCGCCAAGCGCAGCAGCGCACCGTCGCCCGTCTCGGGCCCGCGCAGCGGCTGCGGCTCGCGTTTCCGGCGCTGACGCCGCGCCAGCTTGAGGTCTGCGGCTGGCTGGCGCAGGGCAAGTCGAACGAAGACATCGCGGCCATCCTTGGCGTCAGCGTCGAAACCGTAAAGGTCCATGCGCGCGTCATCTACGACAAGACCGGTGTGGAAGGCCGGCACGCGGTGAGCGCAATCGCCCACACCATGCCGCCGGTCGCGCAACTGCCGCCGCTATGGACGCTGCGGGAGGCGGCCGCTGAACGGCCAGCCGCCTGACCGAGTGGTGCGCTACGTGCGCAACGATGGCTGCTCGGGTGTCTTGCCGGTCAGCGAAGCGCCCAGCGTCTTCAGCGTGCCCTGGCTCGACGGCGGATACACGGTGGCGGCGATATCCGGCAGCGGGTCGGTGACGCTGGCGCCAAGGGTGTTCGCGTTATTGACCACCTGGAACGTGGTCAGCGTCGGCACCGCCTGCCACCAAACGCCGGTGGTGGTCTGGACCGGGTTATCGATCTCGAAGTGCTTGCCGATCGTAGTCTGCTCGGTGATCGACAGTTCCTCGGTGAACGAATCGGAGTACGACAGCGTCAGGTTCACCTTGGCGCTGAACAGCCCGATATCGAACCCCGATTCCAATCCCAGGCTCACGCCCAGCGTTTGCGTTTCACTGTCGGACACGCTGACGCCGGTGGTCACGTCGACTTCATAGCCGGTATTGACGCCGGGCTGGCCGGTGAGCTCGCATAGCTGCACCCATGCCTGGTTGACGGTGAGGATGGTATAGGTGCTGCTGTCACCGGGAACGACCATGCTGAACGGCGCGTTGGCGGCCACGCTGCCCGGCATCGGCTCATTGACGTAGGTAGGCGAAGGGGGCTGGCTGGAGGCCGCGTACGGGCTCGACGGCGGCAAATCGAGCGCGACGACGCTGGCGCCGCCGATCAGCACGGCGCCGCTGGGGCCCCAGTTGCTGATGGCTTGCGGCGGCTGCACGGCAAAGCCCTGCGTGGCGGTGTAGTCGGCGCCGTTGGTCAGCAGCACGGACTGCACCATGCCTGAGAACGGGAACGACTCGCCGTCCCAGAACGCGCCGATGTAGGAGGTACCGTTGCCATTGGGTGCCTGCAGCGGATTGCCGGATACCGGCACAGACTGGACCTGTACGCCGTTGACATAGCCGGCCAGGCTCTGCCCTTGCGTCCAGATCATTTCAACCAGGCTCCACTGGTCAGTCGGGATCTCTCCGGCCACGAAGGTGTAGTGGTTGCCGGCGTTGTCCCAGACCTCTGGATAGAGCAGCGGCGCGTCGTTGCCCGCGGTGCCGATGCCAAGCACCAGCGACTGGCCCAGCGAGAACACCTTCTGGTTATCGGGCAGACCCGCGCTGTTCACATAAACCCAGGCCTGTACGTGGACCGTGCTGGCGCCCAGGATGATGCGCGGGGCGCCGGCATTGACCTGCACAGCGCCGGGCGAAGAGAAGTCGTATGCACTGACGGTTGGAGCATTCATGGTGTTACCCCTCGGATTTGGACATTCAGGAAGGTCATGAAGCAACGGGAAATCACCCCTGCAACACTCAGCCGCCGTTGTGCTTGTTTGACGGATGGAAGGAACGTGGCGGCGCGCGATGAGGTCTCCCGCCATCCGTGCAACGGTGCCGCGGCAGGCTTGCGCGCCGCGCACACGGGGCCAATATAGGATCGCGTCGCGCGCATCGCCATTACTCTTCCGGGGTAGGAAAAGAGCGCGCGGCACGCCGGCCAGGCGCGCAGCGGAAACTCACCAGTGAGCGCGATACAGACCAGCGGCGCCATGTATGGCTGCATGTTCTCGTGCGGCTCGCTTCTGCGCAATCGGCAGCAATGCCCCGTTGCAGAGGGCCCAGCCCGTGGGCGCGAAGCCGAACGCGCACAGCCGGATTTCGCCAAGGTACTCGTCCACGGTCCACCTCCCCGGATCAAGGGGACAACCGCAAGAAACGGCGGCCGTAGAAATAGACGAATTAGATATTTCTGACAACTGATATCAAATCGAGTCACTTCCGTAGTGCCTTTTTTGTCCGAGGATGGCGGACGCGATTTCACCGCTGTAGAAATCGTCGGCATCTGCGCGGCCGATCCGCTCCAGCACGACGGACGCGGGTTCGTTCGGCCCAGTGGGGGTCGTCTGGAGACGCGGCGGACAGGACAAGACCCTGCTGAAATTCGTCTCGATCTTGCGCCGCCAAGCGAACATGATGATGCGCGGCGATCCCGACGGGAACGAATAGGATTTCATGCGCCATAGACGCCACCTCAGCGACTTCCGGATTTCATTTCTCGTCCGGCTAGACGGTACGTAGTCCAGCCAATTCCGGTTTGCTGCACAACTGTGAGGAACCGGAATTCGTCAGACTGCGTTTTCCGGAAATCAATGACTTAACAGCTAATTCCGTCGCCGCTCGGCCGTCTTAAAACCGGAATCTGCTGGACTGCCCTGACGAGAAGCACGAATTAGCTGGACTGCGCTGCACGCGCCCTTTGCTATGCGTCTCCTGCTTCAGGATATCGGCGCGAACTGTTCGGCGCCAAGAGCGAAGCGCGTGAAGCGGGCCAGCTCGGGCTGTTCAACGAGGCCGAAGCACTCACCGCCAACGCCCCGGGAACGTGTATTCCCTTGGCCTGGATTGCCGCGCAGGCGCTTTATGTGCTGGCGGACGGCGGGACGTCGGCGGCCAGTGGTGCGGTGTATCGCGTCGATGCGACGGTCGGCCGCGGCAAGCCGCCCTCGGTCACACGGCGTCGAAGGCTGCTCGCATGCAGGCGGCGAAATAGTTGACGTGCGTATCGCGTGGCGCCAGTTGCGCGCGCAGCATGTAGCTCCTGAACGGGATATCGGGCTTGAACGGGATGGCGACCACGCCCGGGAACTTCATCGTCCGGCTGACGATGGGGTTCACCAAGCTCACGCCAAGGCCTTCGCTGACCATTCTGCAGATCGTCGCGGCGAAGGGCGTTTCGAGCGCCATGATGCGGTCGCCGTCACGGAACACGGCATCGATCGCACGCCGTGACGTATTTCCGCCGGGCAGGGAAATAAAGCGCTCGCCGGCCAGGTCTTCCGGGACGAGCTGCTTCTTCTTCGCCAGCCGGTGACGCGCCGGCACGACACACACGGCGCTTTCGGTGTGTATGACCGACGCCACGACACCCGGCTTGTCGGAGATGTTGGAAACAAAGCCGATGTCGCAGTGCTGCGTGGCGATCCAGTTGGCGATCACATAGGACTCGCTGGTGTCGCAGACGATGCGTACCTGTGGGTATTTTTCGCTGAAGCGCCGGACTGCCTGCGGCAACACGCTCAGCGATATCGACGCGGCGGCCGCCACGCGCAGCGTGCCGACCCCGACGTCGCGGATGGCGCGCGCCGAGTCGCTCAGGCTGTCCAGTCCGACGAAGGCACGCTCCACTTCCTTGAACAACGCCTCGCCGCCCTTGGTCGCCACCACGCGTCCCGGCAGCCGGTCGAACAGCTCGAAGCCGAGCTCCGCTTCGAGCTTGCCGATGACGCGGCTCACGTTCGGTTGCGACGTATGCAACTGCTTCGCCGCGACGGTCATGGAGCCGGTCAGCATAACGGTGCGGAAGGTTTCGATCTGCTTGAAGTTCATGCCGGCAATGGTACAGGCATTCCCGGATGTCCATATCAAAAATGCATGCACCCCCGTGAAACTGTCATTTGACCGGTATGTCGCTGGCTTCGATACTGGGTTCACCACACAACGTATCCGGAACCATGGAATCGAAAGTCAGCCGCCGGCTCAACGAGCCGCTTGCCCAGGAAATCTGCGAGCACATTTACGGTCCGCGCCTTGCGCGCGACTTCACGAGACAATTCGCCTACCTCACCGAGGTGAACCAGGCGCACCTGCTGATGCTGCACAAGACCGGCCTAGTGTCCCCGGAAGTCGCACGGCAGCTGGCAGGCGGCCTGCAGCGGATGGAGGCCGAGGGGCCCGACGCGGTGACGCTGGATCCCGCCCGCGAGGATCCGTACTTCAACTATGAAGCCCGGCTGATGGAAGTGAGCGGCCGGGACATCGGCGGACGCCTGCACATGGCGCGCAGCCGGAACGACATCGCCGCCACCATCGACCGGATGCGCGCCCGCAACATCGTCCTCGACACCATCGAGGCGCTGGGCAGCGTTCGCAGGGTGGCGCTGCAACGCGCTGGTGAATTGGCCGATGCCGTCATGCCTGGCTACACGCACCTGCAGCCCGCGCAGCCCATCACGTTCGGCTTCTACCTGAGCGCCGTGGCCGAGACGCTGGGCCGGGACATGGACCGGCTGCATGCGGCTTTGGCGCGGATCGACGCCATGCCGCTGGGTGCAGGCGCGCTGGCCGGTACGCGGTTCCCGATCGACAGGCAAGTCACCGCGACCGCGCTCGGCTTCGGTTCGCTGGTCCACAACACGCTGGATGCAGTGGCGTCACGCGACTTCGCATGGGAGGCCATGTCCGACATGACCATCGTCGCACTGACATGGGGGCGGGTGGCGCAGGACTTCTACGTGTGGTCCACCCCGGAGTTCGGCCTGCTGTCCTTCCCCGACCGCGTGGCGAGTACCTCGAGCATCATGCCGCAGAAGAAGAACCCCGCCGTGCTCGAATACCTGCGCGGCAAGAGCGCCCATGTCGTCGGGCTGCTGACGACCGCGCTGATCGCGGTCAAGGGCACCCATTTCACGCACACCGGCGACAGCAGCCGCGAGAGCATCCGCAGCTTCTGGGAGTGCTGCGAGGAAACGGCGCGCTGCCTCGCGCTGTTCAAGCTGGTCGTCGGCAGCGTCGAGCCGAAGCGGCAATCCATGCTGCAGCGGGTCAGGTTCGACTTTTCCGTGGCCACCGACCTGGCCGACGGGCTCGTTGCCGACGCGGGACTGTCGTTCCGCGACGCCCACCACGTCGTGGGTGGCCTGGTGCGCATGGCCCTGGATGCCGGCCAGTCCGCCGGCGAAGTGACCAGCACCATGCTCGACCGCGCGGCGGTGGACGTCATCGGTCGCGCGATCGAATGGCCGGAAGCCAAGCTGCGCCAGTACCTGGACCCCGTCGAGAGCGTCAACTCGCGCGGCAACGGCGGTCCTGCGCCGGCGGAGGTGACCCTTGCCATAGAGCGCCAGCGCGCTCATCTTGAAGCCGTGCTGGCTTCGGTGACGTCGACACGGCAGCGCCTCGATGCGGCGCGCGACCAGATGAAGCGCGATATCGCCGCCCTGGCAGCGGCCTGATCCATCCATCCTCTTCCTGCCCAAGCACCATGAAGCTCATCGCCATGTTACTGATTGCGGCCGTTAGCGCGGCTTGCGTTGCCCCAGGCGCGTCCGCGGCGTATCCGGACAAGCCGATCCGCCTCATCGTTCCGTTCCCGGCGGGAGGCACCGTCAACCTGATCGGCCGAGTGCTGGCGCAGCGCCTTTCCGAGACGCTGGGTCAGCAGGTCATCGTGGAGAACAAGCCCGGTGCGGGCGGCACGCTGGGTGCGGACCTGGTCGCCAAGTCGCCGCCTGACGGCTATACGCTGCTGCTCGCGTCTTCGGGCCACCAGTCCATCCACCCGCTGATCTACAAGAAGCTGCCGTACGACGCGAACAAGGACTTTGTGCAGGTGGCACTGTTTGCCGCCGTGCCGAACGTTCTGGTGGTCTCGAACAAGGTGCCGGCGAAGACCGTCAAGGATTTCGTCGCCTATGCCAAATCCGGCGGCAAGCCGCTCTTCATGGGCTCCGCCGGAAACGGCAGCGTCAACCAGATGGTCGGCGAGCTGTTCCAGCACAAGACCGGCACCAGCTTTGAGCATGTGCCGTTCAAGGGCGCGGGCCCGGCGGCGGTTGACCTCATGGCGGGGCAGATCGACCTGATGTTCGTCAACCTGCCCAATGTCCTGCCGCAAATCCAGGGCGGGAAGATGCGCGCCCTGGCGGTCGCGAGTTCGCGGCGGGTGGCTTCGTTGCCGGACGTTCCCACCATGGCGGAGGCCGGCATCCCTGACTTGGTGGTCGACTCCTGGTCCGGCGTGCTGGCGCCGGCGGGAACGCCCAAGGCCATCGTCGACCGGCTGTCGATCGAGATCAACAAGATCGCGAAAGAGAAGAAAACTGCCGAGAGCCTCGCGGCCCAGGAGGCTATCCCGATGCCCGGCACCAGCGCAGACTATGCCGCGCTGGTGCGCGTCGAGACGCAGCGCTGGAGCGAGGTGATCCGGAAGGCGAACATCACGCTGGATTGAGGCTGCCGCGGGGCGGCGTGGCAAAAAAAGAACGGACGCTGGCGAGCTCGGCCGACAGCGTCCGCGTCGCGCTTACAAGTCAGGCCAGTTCGCTCGAAGCTGCGCCACCTCGTCGTGCTGCGCCTTCATCTATGGGCCTAGCTGCTGTGAGCGGCTGTGGCCTCACGGCGTTTGGGCTGATGATTACTGCTGCTGGCCATTCGAGCGGGCGCTGGCGTGGCAGCCAGAATGGCTAGTGGCCGATGGAATCAGCACAGGCGCTACCGCGACTGGATCCGGGCTTCAACTTATAGTGACGGAAGAACACATGACAGACCGCGAACCGATCGTCCCACCGACGATCGCGCCCTGCCACACAATCCACGGCAGCGACACCTGCGGCAGTCCCGCCAGGCCAGCAGGGCACTTCCGCCTCCGTGGGCCGGCCCGCGGGAAAACCGTACACCGGGTTCGGAGGGAGGGGACGGCGCAACAAGCCACCGCAGGCGAGTGAACGCAGCTACTGCCTCCTCGCGCGTGCGGCATAACGCCACGGCGTCATCCGCGTAGCGCACCGCCTGGCGCATTACTGCGTCAAGCTCGTGCAGGTAGAGGTTGGCCAACAGAGGGCCTCGCACAGACTGCCGACGACTACACGGCGCTGCTGCCGTGGAACATGCCGGCTGGGCCCCACTGAATCTTGCGCCTCACGCTGCAACTCTGAGGGGCGTCGTTAGAAGACTGCTTACGAACAACTATGTCCGTCACCCTGAAGCAGCCGCACCCACATCAGCTGCACGGCAGTCCAGCTAATTCCGGATTTCTAGTCCAGCGAAAGCGCGCGTAGTTCGGCTAATTCCGGTTTCCTACACAACGGCGTCATCCAGACCGATACGAATCCTTTTCGAAACTGTTACACTGTATGGATGTACAGTATTTGGGGCAGACCTTCCCGGACCTGCCCAGGCCCTGTGCTATGGTGGTTTGCTCCAGGCCCCCTGGCCCCCTGGCCCCCTGGCCCCCTGGCCCCCTGGCCACCCGCCGTCCACGCCTGTCCCTCCCTTAACGCATTGATCCGAAAGAAAAAATCGTGTCGAGCAAGCAGCTGATTCGCATTCGCGGCGCCCGCCAGCACAACCTCAAGGATGTCGACCTCGACCTGCGCCCCGGCGAGATGACCGTGGTGACCGGGCCGTCCGGCTCGGGCAAGTCGAGCCTGGTGTTCGACACGCTCTATGCCGAGGGCCAGCGCCGCTACGTCGAGACCTTCAGTGCCTACGCGCGCCAGTTCCTGGACCGGATGGATCGCCCGCAGGTCGAGCGCGTCGACGGCGTGCCGCCGGCGATTGCCATCGACCAGACCAACCCGGTGCGCAGCTCGCGCTCGACGGTTGGCACGATGACCGAGCTGAACGACCACCTGAAGCTGCTTTATGCGCGCGCGGCTGAGCTGTTCGACAAGCAGACCGCGCTGCCGGTGCGCCACGATTCCCCGGAGACGATCTACGCCGAGCTGCTGGCGCGCACGGCGCAAGGGCAGCCGCACCACGATGCGCGGCTGGTGGTGACCTTCCCGGTGGAACTGCCGGAATCGACCACCGAGGAAGAGGTACAGCAGTGGCTCTCCGTCAGCGGCTACACGCGCGTGCAGGCGCAGCGCGTGGTGCAGTCGCCGACCGGGGCGCGCAAGCTGCTGGACGTGGTGGCCGATCGTTTCCGCATCGGCAATGCCGAGAAGGTGCGCGTGGTGGAGGCGATCGAAGCCTCGCTCAAGCGCGGCGGCGGACGCGTCAACATCTATGTGCTGGCCGATGGCGACGATGGCCCCGTGTGGCGCTTCTCCACCGGCCTGCATAGCCCGGAGAGCGACCTGCGCTATGCCGATCCGCAACCCGCGCTGTTCTCGTTCAACTCCGCCTACGGCGCCTGCGAAACCTGCCGGGGCTTTGGCCGCGTGATCGGGGTCGACCTCGGGCTGGTCATTCCCGACGCGCGCAAGTCGCTGCGCGAAGGCGCGATCAAGCCGATGCAGACCCCGGCCTGGAAAGAGTGCCAGGACGACCTGATGCGCTACGCCGGCAAGGCCGGCATCCCGCGCGACACGCCCTGGGCCGACATGACCGAGGCCGAGCGCCACTGGGTCGTCCATGGCTCGCCCGACTGGAATGGCCAGTGGAACAAGCAGTGGTACGGCGTGATGCGGTTCTTCAGCTATCTGGAGTCGAAGGCGTACAAGATGCACATCCGGGTGCTGCTGTCCAAGTACCGCAGCTACACCCCGTGCGAAACCTGCGGCGGCGCGCGCCTGAAGACCGAATCGCTGCTGTGGCGCCTGGGCTCGAAGGACAATGCCGACGCCGTGCTGGCGGCCGGACGCCGTTTCCTGCCGCGCGGCGTGGACTGGGACCGCACCCGGCTCGAAGCGTTGCCGGGCCTGACCGTACACGACCTGATGCTGCTGCCGATCGAGCGCATCCGCCGCTTCTTCGACGCGCTGACGCTGCCCAGCGCGATGCTGGACGATGCCCTCAAGCTGCTGCTGGCCGAAGTGCGCACGCGGCTCAAGTACCTGTGCGACGTCGGCCTGGGCTACCTGACGCTGGACCGCCAGAGCCGCACGCTGTCCGGCGGCGAAGTGCAGCGCATCAACCTGACCACTGCGTTAGGCACCTCGCTGGTCAACACGCTGTTCGTGCTGGACGAGCCCAGCATCGGCCTGCACCCGCGCGACCTGAACCGCATCGTCGAGGCCATGCACCGGCTGCGCGACGCGGGCAATACGCTGGTGGTGGTCGAGCACGATCCTTCGGTGATGCTCGCCGCCGACCGCCTGATCGACATGGGCCCCGGCCCGGGCGAGCGCGGCGGCAACATCATTTTCGACGGCACGCCGTCCGATATCCGCAATGCCGACACGCTGACCGGCGCTTACCTCGGCGGGCGCCGCCGCGTAGCCGATGCCTCGCACTGGCAACGCCGCCCCGTCGACGACGCGCTGCCCCGCATCGTGCTGGAAGGCGCGACCGAGCACAACCTGCAGGACGTCACCGTCGAGATCCCGCTGCAGCGGCTGGTCTGCGTGACCGGCGTGTCCGGCTCGGGCAAGTCCACGCTGCTGCAGGACGTGCTGCATCCGGCGATGGCGCGGCATTTTGGCAAGGCGACCGAATCACCGGGCGCATACCGCAAGCTGAGCGGCGCGGACCTCGTCGATGACGTGGTCTTCGTCGACCAGTCGCCGATCGGCAAGACCGCGCGCTCCAACCCGGCCAGCTACGTCGGCGCGTTCGACGAGATCCGCAAGATCTTCGCCAAGGCGCCGATGGCGCTGCAGCGCAGCTATACCGCCGGCACCTTCAGCTTCAATTCCGGCGACGGGCGCTGCCCGACCTGCGGCGGCTCAGGCTTCGAGCACGTCGAAATGCAGTTCCTCAGCGACGTCTACCTGCGCTGCCCGGATTGCGACGGCACCCGCTACCGCCCCGAAGTGCTGGAGGTGAAGATCGAGCGCGCCATCGCCGGGCAGCCACCGCGCGCGCTCAGTATTGCCGACGTGCTGGAACTGACGGTCAGCGAAGCGGCGTCGTATTTCGCCGGCGATGCCGCGGTGCTGCGCGTGCTGCAGCCCATTGTCGATGTCGGCCTCGAATACATGAAGCTGGGCCAGCCCGTGCCGACGCTGTCGGGCGGCGAGGCGCAGCGCCTGAAGCTGGCCGGCTTCCTGGCCGAGGCCGCGCAGGCCACGCCGTCGCGCACCCGCGCCAGCACGCTGCCGCGCCGCCTGTTCATGTTCGACGAGCCGACCACGGGTTTGCACTTCGACGATATCGCCAAGCTGATGCTGGCCTTCGGCAAGCTGCTCGACAGCGGCCATTCGCTGATCGTGATCGAGCACAACCTCGACGTGATCCGCGCCGCCGACTGGCTGATCGACCTGGGTCCTGAAGGCGGCGATGCCGGCGGCCGCGTGGTCTGCACCGGAACGCCCGAGGAAGTGAAGGGCTGCGCCGGGTCCCATACCGGCCAGGCGCTGATCCACTACGACGCGGCGCTCGGCGAAGCCGGCACCCTTGCCGCTGAACGCGCCGCCGGCGCCGAGTCCGAGGGCGTGCCGCTGCAGGCGGTTTTGCAGGCCCGCCGCGCACGCCGCGAGGTCGAGGGCGAGGACGTGGTGCGCATCGTCAACGCGCACGAGCACAACCTGAGGTCGCTCAACGTCGATATCCCGCACGGCAAGTTCAACGTGGTCACCGGGGTGTCCGGCTCGGGCAAGTCGACGCTGGCGTTCGACATCCTGTTCCACGAAGGCCAGCGGCGCTACCTGGAATCGCTCAACGCCTATGCGCGCTCGATCGTGCAGCCGGCGGGCCGGCCCGAGGTCGATGCGGTCTACGGCATCCCGCCCACGGTCGCGATCGAGCAGCGCCTGTCCCGCGGCGGCCGCAAGAGCACGGTGGCGACCACCTCGGAAGTCTGGCACTTCCTGCGCCTGCTGTACGTCAAGCTGGGCATCCAGCACTGCGTGCATGACGGCGCGCCGGTGACGTCGCAGAGCCCGGAATCGATCGCCGCCCAACTGCTGCGCGACCATCGCGGCCAGCACGTCGGCCTGCTGGCGCCGTTGGTGGTCAACCGCAAGGGCGTCTATACCGATCTGGCCAAATGGGCCAAGGCGCGCGGCAATACGCACCTGCGCGTCGATGGCGAGTTCCTGCCGGTCGACCCGTGGCCGCGCCTGGACCGTTTCCGCGAGCACACTATCGAGCTGCCGGTCGGCGACCTGGTCGTCACGCCGGAGAACGAACAGCAACTGCGCGCACTGCTGGCGCAGGCCCTGGAAGCGGGCAAGGGCGTGATGCACCTGCTGGCGCCGCTCGACGGGCTGGACCACGCCATGACCAATGGCGGCACCGCGCACGTGGGCGAGGTCAAGGTGTTCTCGACCAAGCGCGCCTGCCCCGAGTGCGGCACCAGCTATCCGGAACTCGACCCGCGCATGTTCTCGTACAACAGCAAGCACGGCTGGTGCGGCAGCTGTGTCGGCACCGGGCTGGCGCTGACGCGCGAGCAGCGCGCGGCGTTCGACGATACCGTGCTGGCCGACGACAACCGCGGCCGCGAGCAGAGCCTGCCGTCGGAGGAGCTGGAACCGGAGGGCGTGGGCGAAACGCCGTGCCCTGACTGCCACGGCACGCGTTTGAACCCGGTGGCGCGCGCGGTCACGTTCGACACGCAGGCCATTGTCGACGTGGCGCAATGGACCGTGTCCGATACCCGTCGCTGGGTCGACGGCCTGCGCCTGGCCGGCCGCGACGCCGAGATCGCGCGCGACGTGGTCAGCGAGATCGGCAGCCGGCTGCAGTTCCTGGAAGAAGTGGGGCTGGGCTACCTGAGCCTGGACCGCGCCGCGCCGAGCCTGTCCGGCGGCGAGGCGCAGCGCATCCGGCTGGCGGCGCAGCTCGGCAGCAACCTGCAGGGCGTGTGCTACGTGCTGGACGAGCCCACCATCGGCCTGCACCCGCGCGACAACCAGATCCTGCTCGATGCGCTGCGCAAGCTGGGCGACAAGGGCAATACGCTGGTGGTGGTCGAGCATGACGAAGACACCATCCGCCGCGCCGACCACATCATCGACATCGGCCCCGGCGCGGGCAAGCGCGGCGGCACGCTGGTGGCGCAGGGCGGCGTGGCGGACCTTGCCGCGGCGCCGGCATCCACCACCGGCCAGTTCCTGGCGCAGCCGATCATCCACCCGCTGCAGGCACGCCGCCCGGTGCGGCCGGGCGCGGCTGGCAAGCCGGCCGATCCGGCCGAATGGCTGACCGTGCACGGCGCTTCACTGCATAACCTGCGCAACGTGAACGCGCGCCTCCCGCTGTCGCGCCTGGTGGCGATCACCGGCGTGTCGGGCTCGGGCAAGTCGACGCTGGCGCGCGACGTGCTGATGACCAACCTGCTCGACGCGGTGGGCCGTTCGGTGCTGTCGTCGCCGGCCACGCGCCGCGCGCGCAATGCGGCCAGGGAAGAGGCGAAGACAAGCAAGTCGACGGCGAAGAAGCCGCTCAAGGTCGACCACGACTGGTACGGCTGCGACGCCATCACCGGCTGGGAATCGATCGACCGCGTGCTCGAAGTCGACCAGACCCCGATCGGGAAGACGCCGCGTTCGTGCCCGGCCACCTATATCGGCGTATGGGACACCATCCGCCGGCTTTTTGCCGATACGCTTGAGGCGCGTGCGCGCGGCTATACCGCGTCGCGCTTTTCATTCAACACCGGCGATGGCCGCTGCCCCGCGTGCGAAGGGCAGGGCGTGCGCACCATCGGCATGAGCTTCCTGCCGGACGTGAAAGTGCCATGCGACGTCTGCCACGGGCAGCGCTTCAATCCCGAGACACTCGCCGTCACCTGGCGCGGCAAGAACATCGGCGACGTGCTGACCATGGAGATCGACGAAGCGGTGGAATTTTTTGCATCGATGTCGAATATTGCGCACCCGCTGCAACTGATGAAGGACGTCGGACTGGGCTACCTGACGCTGGGCCAGCCGTCGCCGACGCTGTCCGGCGGCGAGGCGCAGCGCATCAAGCTGGTCACCGAGCTGAGCAAGGTGCGCGACGACATCACGCGCCGCGGCCAGAAGGCGCCGCATACGCTGTACGTGCTGGACGAGCCGACCGTCGGCCTGCACATGGCCGACGTGGCGCGCCTGATCCGCGTGCTGCACCGCCTGGCCGACGGTGGCCACAGCGTGGTGGTGATCGAGCATGACCTCGACGTGATCGCCGAGGCCGACTGGATCATCGACCTGGGGCCGGAAGGCGGCGCGGGCGGCGGCACCATCGTCGGCGCAGCCGATCCGGAATCGCTGGCGCGGATCCCGGCAAGCCATACCGGCGCGGCGCTGGTGCCGGTGCTGGCGCGCGGCAAGGCCGGGACGCGGCAGGACGGTGCGCGGGCCAAAGCCGGCGTGGCGTGAGCCGTTTGCCGCAAGCGAGGGGGGCGTAGCCAGGGCCACACGCCACAGGCACGCCTTTCGCTTGCTCATGGTTGCTGGCGCGCACATCGCGCCATGAACGGAGGTAACCATGAAGCATATCCGACCCAGCCGATTTCTCGCCGCTGTCGCGTTCGCCGCCGCTGCGATTCCCGCCATGGCCCAGATGACGCCTGGCACGCCGCGCGGCAGCTATGATCCTTATTCGCAGGGTGCGCGCAGCACCGACAAGTTCGACCCGTACACGCAGGGTGCCAACACTTCCACGCGCCAGGGCCTCGCGCCGGCGCCCGAGGCCCAGCCTTCTACCGTGCCGGCGCAGCCCGGCATGACCAGCCCGCCCGCGCAGCGCACGGCTGACCCGTACATGGAAGGAACGCGCTGGGTCAGTCCGGAACTTGGCCGCCGCGTTGGCCCGCGCAGCCAGTTCCTGGATGGTGCCTGATCCTGAGCACCTGACAGGCCAATTTTCGCAACGGCCGCCTGCCGCGTGCGCGGCATCATGCCGCCACGCGGGCAACGGCCTTTCCAGCCTTTCCAGTCGGGAAGGCGCGAAAAAATGCGAATGCAACCGGACTTACCGCCTCTTGTAAATCCTGCGCAAGCGGCCAATGACCAGTTCAGCGTGCCGGATGCCAGCCAGGCGCTGCGCTGCGGCCCCCTGCCGTCCATAGGGCTCGCGCGCATGACGGTGGTCAGCTACAACATCCATCGCGGGGTCGGCACCGACCGCCGCTACCGGCCCGACCGGATCGCTGCGGTGCTGGAAGAACTCGGCGCCGATATCGTCGCGCTGCAGGAAGTCGAGTCGGGCAGCAGCAACGACCACACGCTGGAATACCTGGCCGGGCACACCGGCATGCACGTGGTGTCGGGCTTTACCCGCGTGCGCGGCAATGCGGATTATGGCAATGCCCTGCTGACGCGCTTCGCGCCGCAGGCGGTCAACCAGATCGATCTCACGGTGAAAGGCTGCGAGGCGCGCGGCGCGATCGACGTCACGCTCGCCTGTACCGCATCGGGGCACGCCAGCGCGCTGCGCGTCATTGCCACGCACCTGGGGCTGCGCCCCGGCGAACGACGCCACCAGGTGCAGCGACTGCTGAACTACGTGGCCGCGGCGCCGCCGTTGCCCACCATCCTGCTGGGCGACGTCAACGAGTGGTTCTTGTGGGGACGTCCGCTGCGCTGGCTGCACGCGTATTTCGAACAGACCCCGCACACGGCGACATTTCCCTCGCGCATGCCGATATTCGCGCTGGACCGGATCTGGGTCTCGCCGCGCGCACACCTGGTCTCGGTGGCCAGCCACCGCTCGCCGCTGGCGCGGGTCGCCTCCGACCACCTGCCGCTGCTGGCCTGCTTCGAGGTGCCGCTGGCGCAACCGTCTTCGGCCGCCGCGGGCGCGGAGATGCGTCCCGAAGCATAGGCAAACATCGGGCAAACATAGGAGCACGACGATGAGACAGAGCGACGACAACTACCTGCGCAGGCGCGCCGACCAGCAGTACGGCAGCAACGACCAGGGCTACAGCGGCATCCCGGCCCAGTCGCGCAACCGGCGCCAGCGCGGGCTCAGCGGTGGCCGCTACGGCAACACCGCCGAGCGCCTGCCGCGCGACCAGACCCAGGACGTGACGCCCGGCGACGAAGAGTGGTATGGGCTGTACGTCGAGGAATGGCGCTGGCCGAGCGAGCGTCCCCCTTATGGCGCCAGTGGACGTGACGATGCGCGCTACGAGGATGAATGGTCGCAGCGCAGTCCGGCGGGCGCGGGCCGCGGCCCCTACGAGCGCCATGAGCGCCATGAGCGCCATGAGCGAGATGGGGGCTATGGAGGCTATGGCGAGCCTGAGCGCTATGGCTATCGGCGCTGGCAGGACGAGCGTTATGAGCGCGAGGCACGCGGCTATGGCGGCATTGGCGACGAGTGGGACACCCCCTCGCAGCGACGTCCCGCCGGCCCGCGCAACTACCGGCGCGACGACGACCGCATCCACGATGAGGTCTGCAACCGGCTGGCGCGCGATGACGAGCTCGATGTCAGCGACGTCGAAGTCCGAGTGCAGGAAGGGGTGGTGATGCTGGAGGGCAAGGTCAACGACCGCCGCACCAAGTACGATATCGAGGATATCGCGGAGCACGTATTCGGCGTGCAGGACGTGATCAACCACATCCGCGTGCAGCGCTACGGGTTGCTGGCTTCCGAATGAGGGGCCGGAGAACGGCGAGGGCGGCGGCGCAGGTTCACTGAGCCGCCGCCCTTCGCTTTGACCAGTGCGTCAGTCCTCGCTGGTCCGCGGCGGATGGGGCGGCTGCTCTTCGCGCTCATCGGTACGGTCGGCCTTGTCGACCGGCACCTCGGCCGGCAACCCTTCGGCCGCGCGCACCACCTCGTCGGCAATCTCTTCTTCCGGGATTTCGTCTTCCGGCGGCAGGTGCGAGTCTTCGTCGCGCTGCTCGATCTCGATCTCGCTCTCGATGTCATTGATCTCTTGCTCGAGATCCGGATCCAGCGTGCTGGGGATCTTGCCGGCCTGCGCCCGCGCGGCGCCCGTCGCGGTCTTGTCACGCGGGCGGCCGCCGCCGGCGGAAGCCTGGGCGCCGGTGCGTACGGTCTTGCTCATGGTCTCTCCTGTGGGTCTGTCCTGTGCGGTGCGGTGTGGCATCGTGGCAGCGGTCAGGTGTTTTCCACCGGAGGTTCGCTTTCCTCCGGATTGCCGCCGCGGCGCCGCACCGAGGGCGGCTCGCCGTTCTCGTCGGGAATATCGTGCTCGCGCTCGACATCGTGGCGGCGGTCGCGTCCCGGCTTGCCGCGTTCATGTTCGGTGTCAGGCCCGCCCTTGTGCGGATCCGGCCTCGGCTCGCTGCGGCGCCGGGTGGTGTCATGGTCGGGTTGGCGATGGGTGCTCATGGTGTCTCCAGGGCAGATATTCGTGCGGGTGTCGGCATCGTTAATCCGTACCGGCACGAAGTTCGTCGGATACCGCGGTCACGCCGCGTACCGAGCGCGCCAGCTCCATGGCCAGGGCGCGCTGCTTGTCGTCGCGCACCGAGCCTTCAAGCTTGACGACGCCGTCCATGGTCGACACGCGGATCTTCGCCGGATCCAGCGTGCCTGCGCTTGCCAGGCGCGCACGGACTTCGGAGGTGATGGCGCGGTCGCTGGCAATTTCGGTGTCGCGCGGCGCGGCGGTGCGGCCCGTGGAGGAGGGGGCCGCGGGGGCGTCGGTGGGCGCCGCGGGCACCGCCGGCGCAGCTGCCATGACCAGTACCGCCAGCGGCAGCGCCAGGCGGCGAATGCGGGAGCGAGCACGACATCTCATGGCGATCCTCCTGTACGGCATACCGTACTGCGTGAGCGGCGGGCTGCGCAACGTTGCCCGCACCTGCCCCAGACCTGCAAGCTCCGTTCCCGCCGGCCGTGAGGGCGGGTTGTGCGCCTTGCGCCGCAGCGTAGCAGGCCATGCGGAGGCGCTTCACAGTCGGCCGGCGCCGTACTTTTTACAGTAGCAGCAGAAAGTGCACGCGTCCCGCGGACAGCGTGAATGGTGCCGTCGGGGCCGCCCGCGGCGGTGCGCACTGCAACAGGTGGCGCGCCGCTTGCGTAGCGTGTGCTTGCGTGCCGCCCTGTCTATAGTGAAAGCAATGCTGGCCAGAACTGGCGTACGGCATGTGCCGCCGAGCACAACCCGCCACGCCGGCCCCACGCCGCGGCGGCTCCGTTGGCCGCGTGCTGGCGGGGCCTATCAGGGCAGCCGGCCCGGGGGAGCGGCACATCCTGTTGCGAGGGTAGAAATGAATTTCGCCAGCATCCTGTCCACCGTCATCCTGGCCTCGTCAGTGTCGGTTTCCTCGGCGCCGGTCGAACGCCAGCTGCTCGCGATCACACCCCTGGATTTCGCCCAGCGCTTTAACACGGTCGCGCAGGACACGGGCTCGGGGTTGACGCTGCCCAGTTTCAAGATCAAGCCCGGCTGGCATCGCGCCGCGCCGAGTTCCGGCGTCTCGGTCCTGGTGCGTGCCAGCCGTTCCGGTTACGCGCTCGATGAAGTGGTGGTGGTCTGCCGCGAAGTCGAGCGCTGCTTCCTGACCATCTGCACCGCCGCGCTTGCGATCGACGACAGTGTCAACCCGCTGCTGCTGCAGCGCTTTATCGTGGCGCGCATCGCCACCGAACTGGGCGAAGTGGGGCTGGTCATGTCCGGGCTTGCCTATATCGTGGTGACGCCGAAGGAAGACGACTACGTCGCCGTCGTGATCCGGCCCTACCTGCCGCAGGACCGCGGCGCCTCGCCCAGCCAGGCGCTGCGCGAGCCGCCCGCCGGAGCCCGCCCATTCCACCATGGCCAGGCGGTCCCCCACGACCCGCACGACCCGCATGGGCTGAATGGTCCGCATGGAGTGCCTGGACCCTATGCAGCGCCGAGCGCCCCGCGGCCGCCGCTGACCCCGATCATTTCGCAAGCCACGATCTCCCGGTTGTCCAGCCTGTGACGAGCGCTTCATGGCTCGCGCAGCAGCAGTGCCACCGGCAGCCCGCCCAGTACGTCGCGCAGGCGCAGGCGCCCCGCCGGCGCGTCGAGCGGGTGCCCCGTCAGCGCGTCGATCCAGCGGCCTGGCTGCGGCGCGCCAAGGTTCAGCGTGGTGTCGCCCCAGCATGCCGGCGGAATGCGCGGCACGGCCGGGTCGACCAGCGCCGCTGACAGCCGCGTGACCACGGTGACGGCCTGGCGCGCAGCGGTGCTGCGCGCAAATGCCAGCACCTGCTGCGCCAGCGTGCCCTGCGCGGCCAGCATGCTGTACTGGCCATCGGCAAACAGCGCGGGGTCGGCGCCACGCGCCGCGAGCACATGGCGCACCAGCTGCTGCTTGAGCCGGCCGTCGCGCCAGTGCGCCAGCCAGTGCGCCCAGCCCGCGCCGCACGCCAGCCGTGCCTGCAGCCGCCCGAAGTCCGGCGCGCGGCGGTTGTCCGGATCGACCAGGCTCAGGTCCCAACCCTCGGTGCCCTGGTAACGGTCGGGAATGCCGGGGGCGGTCAGTTCCACCATTACCTGCGCCAGGCTGTTGAGGGCACCGGCGGTGGCGATGCGCTGCGAGAAGCGGCCGATCTGCGCCAGCACGCCCTGTGGCCACGCGGCCGCGATGCCGCGCAGGAAGGCCTCGCATGCCGCTTCGTACTCGGTATCGGGGCAGGTCCAGTTGCCATGGCGCTTGGCTTCGCGGATGGCCTTGACCTGCCACGCGGAAATCCGCGCCAGCAGTGCGTCAGGTACAGGCTCGGCGTCGCCGGCATGCTCCATTGGCCAGGTCCCTACCAGCGCCTGGTACAGCATCAGCCGGTCGGCCGCGTCGGGCGCGCGCGGCAGCGTGGCGAGCAGCGGCGCGCAGTCGCGCTCCCACGCGGCGACCGCGTCGGCGAAGGTGCCCGGCAGTTCGCTCAGCACGGCCAGCCGCATGCGCGTGTCCTCGCCGCGCTTGTGGTCGTGCGTGGCAGTGGCCAGCATCGCATGCGGGACGGCCAGCCGGCGCGCGGCCATGCGGGCGTGGAACTGCGCCGGCGGCATGGCCAGCCGCGCCGGGTCGCTGCCAACCTCGTTGCGCGACAGCAACCGCCCATAGCGGTAGAAGGCGGTGTCCTCGCCGGCCTTGGCCGCGAGCGCCGGCATCAGCTGCTGCAGGCGGCGGCGCAGCACGCCGGTGTCGCTGTCAGGCGCTGCCTGCGTGCGCAGGCAGCCGGCGATGAATGCCAGCGCCACGGCCTCGTCCGGCGCCAGGCCGCTGCGCGCGGACCGCAGGGCCTGATCGACCATGGCGTCATCGGCATGTGCCGCGGCCGCGTCGCGTGCCGACGGCTGCGCGTCGTAGTAGCTGCGGTAGACCGGCACGGCCGCCATCAGCGCCATCAGCGCGTGCCGCAGCGCGGCCGGCGTGAGGTCGCGCGTGCCGGGCTCCTGCTGCGCGCTGGCGTGCAGGCGGGCGGTCAGGCCCTCGCATTCGGTAACGAGGTGCCGCCGCAGCACAAGGCAGCGGGCCGCGCGCACGTGCTCGGCATACGGGCGCGCGTCGCCGCTGGTGATGGCCCACAGCGCCGTCAGCGCAGCTTCGCCGGCCTGGTCGTGCAGCACTGCGGCCACGTCATCCATGAAGTCGTAGCCGGTGGTGCCATCGACCTGCCAGTCCGGCGGCAGCCGTTCGCTGCTGCCGAGGATTTTTTCGACCACCAGCCAAGGGCGCTCCAGCTGCAGCGGCGGCGGCCGCGCGGCGGCGTGCCGGTCGAGTCCGGCGCGCAGGCGGCGGCAGTAGCCGGCGGGATCGGCGAGGCCGTCGACATGGTCCACGCGCACGCCGTCGATCCAGCCTTCGCGCAGCAGGCGGAAGACGAGCGCATGGACCGCGTCGAAGACCTGCTGGTCTTCCTCGCGCACGCCGACCAGGTCGCTGATCTCGAAAAAGCGGCGCCAGTTCAGCGAGGCGGCAGCGGTGCGCCACCAGGCCAGCCGGTAGTGCTGACGCTCCAGCAGCGCATGCAGCCGGGTGCGTCCGGCGTGCTGCGTGGTGTCGTACCAGCCGGGGTCGGCGGTGGCCTCCGCTTCAGGGCTGTCCGGCGCCAGCGGCAGCACATGGTCGAAGTACCGTACGTGGGCCGGCTGCTCGCCGCTCGCGGGCACCCACTGCAGCTCCCCGGCGACGACCGTGTCCCAGTACGGCTGCCCCAGGATCGGCAACAGGACCTTGCCATGCAGCGCCGGGTCGCACGGCGTCCAGTCGATATCGAAGCAGCCGGCATGGGGACTGGCGCGTCCACGCGCCAGCACGTCGCGCCACCAGCCGTTGTGGGTGCAGTCAGCCGCCATGTGGTTGGGCACGATATCGGCGATCAGCCCGAGGCCGGCGCTGCGTGCGCGCGCAGCCAGCGCCTTCAGGCCCGTCTCGCCGCCCAGTTCCTCGCGCACGCGGGTGAAGTCGGTGACGTCGTAGCCGTGCGTGGAGCCTGGCCTGGCCTCGCAGACCGGCGACAGGTACAGGTGGCTGACCCCAAGCGCGGCGTAGTAGTCGACCACGCCGGCGGCATCGGCAAAGGTGAAGGCAGGGTGCAGCTGCAGCCGGGCGGTGGCGCGCGGCAGGCCGCGCGCTGTTGCCGGCGCGGTGGCTGCCTTGGCCGGCATTACCTGGGGCGCGCCGCGGCGGGCTCGCACAGGGTGGCGACGCAGGCCAGCGGCGGCAGCATGCCGGCGAAAAGCTCCGCAGCAGCGCCCGGCGCGCTCTCGTGCAGCGCAGTGCGTTGGTCGCGGCAGGAGTGGGTGGCGGGCACCGCTTCGTCGCCCAGGTTCAGCCACAGGCTCAGCTCCACGCCGTCCACCAGATGCCAGCGCGCGCACAGCGCCGCGGGGCCAAGGATGTCGACGCCGGCGGACTGGCTGCCCGGCAGCCGGTGCAGCAGCTCGCGCCGCCGGATCGACAGCAGCTCGCGGTAGTAGGGGGCCCAGTCGGCGTCGTCCGCCAGCGCAGGCCGCGACGCTTCGAACGTTGCCGGGTCGTTGGGATCGGGGATGGCCGCGGCGCGCGCATCGTCGCCGAAGGCCGCGCTGGCGGCGAATTCGCGGCGGCGGCCGTCGCGCACGGCTTTGGCCAGTTCCGGCGAATGGCTGGTGAAGTAGAGGAATGGCTGCCGCGCGCCGGTTTCTTCGCCCATGAACACCAACGGCACCTGCGGGCACAGCAACTGCAGCGCCACCGCGGCACGCAGCGCACGGGGGGCGGCCAGGCTGGCCAGCCGTTCGCCGAAGGCGCGGTTGCCGGCCTGGTCGTGGTTCTGCAGGAAGGTGACGAAGGCGGTAGGCGGCAGATGCGCGCTGGGCTGGCCGCGGCACACGGCGGCCGTGGCGGTAGCGGTGGCGGTGGCGGTGGCGCCGCCGGAACGGTGCAGCGACGGCTCGCCCTGGTAGGCGAAGCCTTCCGCCAGCACGCGTGCGAGATGGCGCAGCGCGTGTTGGCCACGCTCCCCTGCATCGACGGCGGCGACAGCGCCGGCGGGCCTGGCGTAGTCGCGATAGTAGCTATCGTCCTCGCCGGTCAGCAGCACATGCAGCGCATGGTGGGCGTCATCGTTCCATTGCGCATCGAAGCCCTGCGCCAGCAGCGCGGCGTCGTTTTCGTCGTTCTCCAGCACCAGGTGCAGGTGGCGGTTGCTGCCAGCGCCATCGGCCAGCATGGGGCGCAGTTCGCCAGGCAGCGCGGCCAGCCAGCCTTCGTCCTCGATGGCGTGGACCGCGTCGAGCCGCAGTCCGTCAAAGCGGAACTGGTCCAGCCAGTAGCGCGCATTCTCGGTGAAGAAGCGCCGTACCTGCGGGCGCCGGAAATCGATGGCCGGGCCCCACGGGGTCCGGCGGTCGGCGCGGAAGAAGGCGCTGGCATAGCGGTGCAGGTAGTTGCCCTCCGGCCCGAAGTGGTTGTAGACCACATCCAGCAGCACCATCAGGCCGAGCGCGTGCGCACGGTCGACCAGCGCGCGCAGCTCGTCTGGCGTGCCGTAACTGGACTCCGGCGCGAACGGCAATACGCCGTCATAACCCCAGTTGCGTCCGCCGGGAAACTCCGCCAGCGGCATCAGTTCGATGGCGGTGAAGCCCAGCGCGGCCAGCCGCGGCAATTGCTGCGCGGCGCCCGCAAAGCCGCCGCACAGGCCGACGTGCATTTCATAGACAATGGCTTCATGCCACGGCCGGCCGCGCCAGTCGGGGCAGGTCCAGGCGTACGAGGCACCGGCATCGCGCGCCGGCACGATGCTCGGGCCGTGCACGTCGTCGGCCTGCCAGCGCGAGGCCGGGTCGGGCACCGTGGTGCCGTCATCGAGCCGGAACCAGTAGCGCGCGCCCTCGCAGCACGGCACGATCGCTTCGAACCAGCCGTTGGGTCCCGCCGCCATATGGACCGGCCCAAGGCCCGCGATCTCCAGCCGCACGGCATGGCCCTGCTCCGCCGCATCGGGCGCCCACAGGCGGAAGCGCACGCGCCCATCGGGCAACCAGGCCGGCCCGAACAGGTAGTCCTGCGCATGTTCGTCATTGGAGGAGAAGGCCCGCGAAGAGGGCGCGGCAAAGCAGTCGAACGGGGCCAGGCTGGGCAGGGCGGACCTGGCACCCGGGGCGAGTAGAAACGGGTTTGCGTTCAAATTCGGCTCCTGGCATCGGTTGACGTCCGGGTAGGCGGACTCAAGTTGCCTTGCGGCGGCCCCCTGGCGCGATGCGAACTCCATGCCAGCAGAACGGCGCTTTTGCGGCGCGGCGCGCGGGCAGGGGAGCGGCCGTGCCGAAGCCTTGTTACAAGGGCGATTGTAGAAAGTACTGCCGGGCATGCGGCGCCCCGCGCATGCGATACCGCACACTACGCGCGCGTCCTGCACGTGCATGGCTATGCCGCGCGCGGCCCGCGGGCGCCCGGGTCGACCTGCCACGGCGCGCCGCTGGCGCGGTGCAGCAGCCGCACCGGCACCGCCTCGACGTTCCAGATGCGCTCGCAGTACTCGCGGATGGCTCGGTCCGACGAAAAACGGCCGGAACGCGCACACGACAACACCGACATGCGCTGCCAGCGATCCGGGTCGGCATAGGCGTCGGAGACGATCTGCTGGCATTCGGCATAGGAAGCGAAGTCCGCCAGCAGCAGGTAGGGATCATGCCCCGCCTGGGGATCGAACAGCGGCCGGAACAGCGCCGGATCGCCGCGCGAGAAAAACCCCTGCTGCACCAGGTCGATCACCGCGCGCAGTTGCGGGTTGCTGTGGTAGTAGGCGGCCGGGTCATAGCCGCTCGCGCGCAGTGCGTAGACCTCGGGCGCGGTCAGCCCGAACGGGAAGAAGTTGTCGTTGCCGACGGCCTCGCGCAGCTCGATATTGGCGCCATCCATGGTGCCGATGTTGAGCACGCCGTTCATCGCGAACTTCATGTTGCCGGTGCCGGAGGCTTCCTTGCCCGCCAGCGAGATCTGCTCGGACAGGTCCGCCGCCGGATAGATGCGCTGGCCGTAGGTGACATTGAAGTTGGGCAGGAACACCACCTTGAGCCGGTCGCGCACCTGCGGGTCACGGTTGATCACGTCGGCGACCGAGGTGATGAAGCGGATCATCAGCTTGGCGTATTCGTAGCCCGGCGCGGCCTTGCCGCCGAACAGGAAGGTGCGCGGCTGGATCTCGGCGTGCGCGTCGGACTTGATGCGGTGGTACAGCGCGATCACGTGCAGCACCGCCAGGTGCTGGCGCTTGTATTCGTGGATGCGTTTGACCATCACATCGAACATCGAGGTCGGGTCCACCACCACGCCGGTGATGTCGCGGATCACCTGCGCCAGGTCTTCCTTGTTGGCGCGCCGCATCGCCTGCCATTGCTGGCGGAAGCCGGCATCGTCGGCATAGGGCTCGAGCACGCGGATCCGCTCCAGGTCGGAGATCCAGCCATCGCCGATCGCATCCGTCACCAGCCGCGTCAGCCTCGGGTTGGACAGCGCCAGCCAGCGCCGCGGCGTGACGCCGTTGGTGATGCTGGTGAATTTCTCGGGCCACATGGCGTAGAAGTCCTTGAGCACGTCTTCGCGCATCAGCTGCGAGTGCAGTTCGGCCACGCCGTTGATGGCATGGCTGCCGACGCAGGCCAGGTTGGCCATGCGCACATGGCGCTCGCCGTGCTCGTCGATCAGCGACAGCCGCGACAGCCGCGATTCGTCCCCGTAGAAGCGGATGCGCACCTCGTCGAGGAAGCGCGCGTTGATCTCCAGGATGATCTCCAGGTGACGCGGCAGCACGCGGCGGAACAGCGGCAGCGGCCAGCGCTCGAGCGCCTCGGGCAGCAGCGTGTGGTTGGTGTAGGCGAAGGCACGACAGGTGATATCCCAGGCCTGGTTCCATGGCAGGTCGTTTTCGTCGACCAGCAGCCGCATCAGTTCGGCGATGCCTACCGCCGGGTGCGTGTCGTTCAGCTGGACCGCGAACTTCTCGTGGAAGCGCGTCACCGGGATGCCGTCGACGGCCAGCAGCCGCAGCATGTCCTGCAGCGAGCAGGCGACGAAGAAGTACTGCTGCTCCAGCCGCAGCTCCTTGCCCTGGGTGGTCTCGTCGTTGGGGTAGAGCACCTTGGTCAGGTTTTCCGACGTCACCTTCTTGCTCACGGCGCCGAGGTAGTCGCCGCGGTTGAAGGTATGGAAGTCGAAGGCTTCGGTCGCATCGGCTCGCCACAGCCGCAGCGTGTTCACGGTGTTGACGCGGTAGCCCAGGATCGGCGAGTCGAAGGGCACGCCGGCCACGGTCTTGGCCGGCACCCAGCGCACGCGGTAGTGGCCGCGGTCGTCGGTGTAGTGCTCGGTGTGGCCGCCCAGGCGCACCTGCACCGCCCATTCGGAGCGCTGGATCTCCCACGGGTTGCCGTTGCGCAGCCAGGTATCGGTCTTCTCCACCTGCATGCCATCCATGATGGTCTGCTGGAAGATGCCGTACTCGTAACGGATGCCGTAGCCGAGCGCCGGGATCTCCAGCGTCGCCAGGGAATCCATGAAGCACGCCGCCAGCCGGCCCAGGCCGCCGTTGCCGAGCCCCGGCTCGACTTCCTGCTCCAGGATGCGCTCGAGGTCGAGTCCTGCCGCCGCCATGGCCTCGTTGACTTCGTCAAAGATGCCGAGGTTGACCAGGTTGTTGCCCAGGTGCGGCCCCATCAGGAATTCGGCCGACAGGTAGGCCACGGTGCGCGAAGGCTGGCCCAGGTAGGCTTCCGCGGTGCTGATCCAGCGCTGCACCAGGCGGTCGCGCACGGTATGCGCCGCAGCCTGGTAGAGGTCGTTCTGGCTGGCGTGGCCGGGCAGCTTGCCCTGGGTATGGAACACGTGGTCGAGGAACGCGCGGCGCAGGCTGGCGCCGGACAGGGCGGTACGGGTATCGTCGGCGTGCTCGGGCCGGATCACTTCCTTCATGGCGGAACCTCCTGCGCATGCTGGTGGGTCAAGCTTAGCGGATGGGGGACAAGTGCGCGCCCGGATCGCGGCGCGGGTGGGTTCGGCGCCACCCTGGCAGGCGGCACCGGCGGCTAGCCGCGCGGCGGCGGATGCCGGGTGCCGTGGCCGCCACTGCGGACGGCTTGCCGGATCGAATGCGCCCGGTCGCGCAGCGCCGGCGCGTCGGCCAGCGTGCGCACGTCGGGGTCGAGCCGGCGCTGCCAGTTGGGATGGACGCTGGTGGTGCCGGGCAGGTTGGGCTGCTCGAACTCGCCCAGCAGGTCTTCCAGCGGCACCACGCGCATGGCTGTGCGGGCGGTGCCCAGCCAGGCCAGCACGGCATCCAGCGGCGCGTGCGCGGGGTCGGGTTCGGGGCCGTGGCACAGCCCGGCCTGGTTCAGCGCCTGCCACAGCGCGCCGCGCTCGCGGGCGCGGCCTGCCTGCGCCTGCGCCAGGGTTTCGCCGGGCGCGAGCAGCTTCAGCCGGTCGCGCCAGTCGAGGTCGCGTCCGGCCCACCAGCCGGCAACGGTAGGCAGGTCGTGCGTGGAAGTGGTGGCGATGGCTTCGGGCGGCCACTGCGCGGGCGGCTGGAACGGCGCCGGATCGGCCGCCCCTGCGGCCGCCTTCACTTCCTCGCGCTGGAACCACAGCACGTCGATGCCGAGCACGCCGCGCGCGGCCAGCGCCGCGTTCAGCTCGGGGGGAACCGTGCCAAGGTTCTCGCCGATGATGATGGCGCGGTGCCGCCAGGATTCCAGCGCCACCAGCCGCAGCAGGTCTTTGAGCGGGTAGCGCAGGTAGGCGCCGTCGCTGGCGGACGCGCCCGCGGGCACCAGCCACATACGTGCCAGCCCCAGGACGTGGTCGATGCGCAGCCCGCCGCAATGGGAAAGGTTGGCGCGCAGCATCTCCAGGAAGGCGGCATAGCCTTGCCGGCGCAGGCCGCGCGGCGAGAACACCGCCACGCCCCAGTCCTGGCCAAGCGGGTTGTACACGTCCGGCGGCGCGCCGGCATGGAAGCCGGCCAGGATTTCCTGCTGTCGTGTCCACGCCTGGCTGCCGCCCGGGTCGGCGCCGACGGCCAGGTCGCAGACCACGCCCACCGCCATCCCGGCGTCGCGCGCGGCGCGCTGCGCACGTGCCATGCCATCGGCGGCGAGCCATTGCAGGAAGGCGTGAAAGGTCACGTCGTCGGCGTGGTCGCGGGCGAAGGCCGCCACCGCGGCATCGGTGGGCGAGCGCAGCGTGACTGGCCAGCAGCGCCAGTCCGGCGCCGCGGCGTGGTTCATGCCATTGCTGGCCGTGGCGAGCCGCTGCGCCTGGATCGCTTCATAGCAGGCATGCGCATGCAGTGCCGTGCCGCCCCGGGCACGGAAGGCGGCGCAGTCGTCCAGCGCCGTGCGCGGCAGCAGGGTTTCGCGCCGCTGCCAGAGCCAGTGCAGCACGGCGTAGCGCAATGGCGCCAGCGTGAGCCAGTCGATCTCAGTGAGCGCTTCGAGCGCCGCCAGCTGCTCGCCGATGCCGAGCGCCGCGATGGCAGAGTCCAGCGCCTGCTGGCCGAACATCGCGGCGGGATCGGCGTACAGCGGGTTCAGGAACAGCCGGCTGGAGGGCGCGTACGGGCTGTAGCGCTGCGGCAGCGCTGCAAAACCGGCGTGCAGCGGATTGATCGCGACCGCGTCGGCGTGCAGGGCGGCGGCGCTGGTGCAGCACTGGGCCAGCGCGGTCAGGTCACCCATGCCGCAGTCGGCGCCGCGGCGCAGGCTGTAGAGCTGCACCGCCAGGCCCCATGGGCGTGCGCCGGCGCCGGCGGCAGTGCGGCCGGCATGACGCAGCGCGTCCGCTACGCTGTAGCAGCGCGCAGGTGCCACCGACAGCACCGTTTGCGCATCGCCCAGTTCAAGCCGGTGGTAGCCGCAGACGTCGACCGGGGGCAGCAGCATGGCGCCGGCCGGATCGCCGCCCGCGTGTGGCGCGCGCACCGCGGTGCCAGTCACGATGGCGCCGTCTTCGAGCGTCAGCCGGTACGCGCGCTGCGGCAGCGTGTGCGGCCACGGCACCGCCACGGGCTGGCCGCGTTCGGCGGTGACCAGCGGCGGCAGCGCATGGGCGGCATCATCGGCCGCGAGCCAGGCGTGCGAGGCCTCGCACTGGCCGGCGGTGGAGCAGGGCAGGCCAAGGCCGTCCAGCACGCGCCGCAGCGCGTCGTCGGACACGGTCCGGGGCTGGTCCCAGGCATCCGTCCAATGCGGCTGCAGGTCAGCGCGCAGCGCCAGCTTCTGCAGTGGCGTTGGAGGCGGCGCGGCGCTGCGGTGCATGCGTCGGGTCATTCCTGTGTCTCCTGCGGCGCCCCCAGCGGCGGGCTTTCCTGGTGCGGGCTCTCGCGGCTGCGCGCGGGGGCAGCCAGCAGCACCAGCGAATGCCCCGGCACCATTTGGCTTTCGCCCACCGTTTCGCCGGCAAGCTCGGATTCGGTGGCTTCGGGCCGGCTGCTGTCGAACAGCAGGGTCCAGGCCAGCCTGGGCTCCGGCAGCAGGAACGACGCGTCGGCCTCGCCGGCGTTGAGCAGCAGCAGCGTCACTTGCACGGTGCGCGCATCGTCCCCCTCCGCCTCTTCTTCCGGCAGCGAGCCCAGTTGCGGGCGCTCGGGTTGCGGCGGCGGGGCAGCGCGGCGCAGCGCCAGCGTGCGGATTTCGGGGTCGGCCCATTCCTCGGGCGTGGGCGGATTGCCGTCGGTATCGAACCAGGCAATATCGGCGATGCCGCGCGCCGGCTCGTGCCGCCCATGGGCAAAGCGGTCGCCGGTGAGCGCGTGCAGCCGCCGGCGCAGCGCAAGCAGGCGCCGGACCATGTGCTGCAGCGGCTGCGCACCAGGCGTCTGGGCCTGCTTCCAGTCCAGCCACGAGATCTCGTTGTCCTGGCAGTAGGCGTTGTTGTTGCCATGCTGGGTGCGGCCCCATTCGTCGCCGGCGGTCAGCATCGGCGTGCCTTGCGCGAGCAGCAGCGTGGCCATCAGGGCCTGCGCCACGCGGCTGCGGCGCTCCAGGATTTCCGGATCGTCGGTCGGGCCTTCAATGCTGCCGTCCGGGCTCCAGTTGGCGCTGGCGTTGTCATCGGTGCCGTCGCGGTTGTCCTCGCCGTTCGCCTCGTTGTGCTTGGTGCTGTAGCTGGCCAGGTCGGCCAGCGTAAAGCCGTCGTGCGCGGTGATGAAGTTGACGCTGGCCCACGGGCGCCTGTGGCGCCTGTCGAACAGGTCGGCCGAGGCCGCCAGCCGCGCGGCCAGTTCGCCGCGCTTGCCGGCATCGCCGCGCCAGAAGCGGCGCACGGCGTCGCGGAACTTGTCGTTCCACTCGGCAAAGCCGGGCGGGTGGTTGCCGAGCTGGTAGCCGCCGGGGCCCAGGTCCCACGGTTCCGAGATCAGCTTGACGCGGCTCAGCACCGGGTCCTGCATCAGCGCATCGAAGAAGCCCGAGCCCTGGTCGAAGCCGTTGCCCTCGCGCCCCAGCGTGCTGCCCAGGTCGAAACGGAAGCCATCGACGTGGTAGCACTCCACCCAGTAGCGCAGCGAGTCCATCACCATCTGCAGCACGCGCGGGTGCGACAGGTTGAGCGTGTTGCCGCAGCCAGTGTCGTTGATGTAGTGGCGCCCGTCGTGCGGCATCAGGCGGTAGTAGCTGGCGTTGTCCAGGCCGCGCCACGATACCGTCGGCCCCAGCTCGTTGCCCTCGCAGGTGTGGTTGTAGACCACATCCAGGATCACTTCGATGCCGGCCGCATGCAGGCGCCGCATGGCCACCTTGCATTCCTGCAGCTGCCCGGTGCCCAGGTAGGCCGGTTCCGGGGCGAAGTAGGCCATGGTGTTGTAGCCCCAGTAATTGCGCAGCCCGCGCTCCAGCAGGAAGCGGTCCTGCAGGATGGCATGCACGGGCAGCAGCTCGACGGTGGTGATGCCCATCTGCACCAGGTGGTCGATAAAGCGCGGGTCGCACAGCGAGGCGAAAGAGCCGCGCAGGTTGGGCAGCAGGTCGTCGCGCAGCATCGACAGGCCACGCACATGGGCTTCATAGATGACGGTGGCAGGCCACGGCACCGCGGGCGGACGGTCGTCGCCCCAGTGGAAGCTTTCGTCGATCACCACGGCCTTGGGCATGCTCTGGGCGCTGTCGCGGCGGTCCGGTGTCAGGTCCCCGCGCGCGCTCTGCAGGCGGTAGCCGAACAGCGCGTCGGCCCAGCGCACCGGCCCGCTCAACTGGCGCGCGTACGGATCCAGCAGCAGCTTGTGCGGATTGAAACGGTGCCCGTGCGCGGGATCGTAGGGGCCGTGCGCGCGGTAGCCGTACAGCGTGCCGAGCGCGGCGTTGGGCAGGTAGCCGTGCCAGATCTCGTCGGTGCATTCCGGCAGCGGCAGGCGTGCCAGTTCCTTGCGGCCGCTCTCGGAGAACAGGCACAGGTCGATGCGCGAAGCATGCGCCGAGAACACCGCGAAGTTGACCCCCAGCCCGTCCCAGTGGGCGCCCATGGGGTAGGGCTTGCCCGGCAGCAGCCGGTCCGGGAAGGGTCGGGTCATGTCGTTGCGCCTTATTCACCCTCGGCATGCTCGAGCCGCAGCACCAGCGTGGCCAGCGGCGGCAGTGTCAGCGCGAGCGAGGCCGGCTGCCCGTGCGAGGGCACGTCCACCGCCGTCACCGTGCCGCCGTTGCCGACATTGCTGCCGCCGTAGCACTCGGCATCGGTGTTCAGGCATTCCCGCCAGGTGCCGGCAAAGGGGACGCCGACCCGGTAGCCTTGGCGCGGCACCGGCGTCATGTTGACCACGACCAGCACGACTTCGCGGCTGCCCGGCGCGGCGCGCCGCAGCCACGCAAACACGCTGTTGTGGTTGTCGTCGCCGACCACCCACTGGAAGCCCTCGGGGCTGTGGTCGAGCGCGTGCAGCGCCGGCAGCTCGCGGTAGAGCCGGTTCAGGTCGCGCACCAGCGCATGCATGCCGCGGTGCATGGGGTGGTCCAGCAGCGCCCAGTCGAGCTCGGCGTCGTGGTTCCATTCCTGCCACTGCGCCAGCTCGCCGCCCATGAACAGCAGCTTCTTGCCGGGATGGGTCCACATGAAGCCGTAGTAGGCGCGCAGGCCGGCAAAGCGCTGCCAGTTGTCGCCGGGCACCTTGCCGAGCATCGAGCCCTTGCCGTGCACGACCTCGTCGTGCGACAGCGGCAGCACGAAGGCCTCGGACCACGCATAGACCAGCCCGAAGGTCATGTCCTGGTGGTGCCAGGCGCGGTGTACCGGCTCATGCCCAAGGTAGCGCAGCGTGTCGTGCATCCAGCCCATGTTCCACTTGAAGTCGAAGCCCAGCCCGCCGCTGGCCACGCTGGCGGTGACGCCGGGCCAGGCGGTGGATTCCTCGGCGATGGTGAGCGTGCCGGGGCAGCGTTCATGGACCACGCTGTTGAGTTCGCGCAGGAACGCGACCGCCTCCAGGTTCTCGCGGCCGCCGTAGCGGTTCGGTACCCATTGCCCCGGCTCGCGGCTGTAGTCGCGGTAGAGCATGGAAGCGACCGCGTCGACGCGCAGCCCGTCGGCATGGAAATGCTCCAGCCAGTGCAGCGCGCCGGCCAGCAGGAAGCCGCGCACCTCGTTGCGGCCGAGGTTGTAGATCAGCGTGTTCCAGTCCTGGTGGAAGCCTTCGCGCGGATCCATGTGCTCGTAGAGCGCGGTGCCGTCGAAGCGCGCGAGCCCGTGCGGGTCGGTCGGGAAGTGCGCCGGCACCCAGTCCAGGATCACGCCGATGCCGGCCTGGTGGCAGCGGTCGACGAAGGCGGCGAATGCCTGCGGCGGCCCCAGCCGCGCGGTCGGCGCATACAGCGACAGCGGCTGGTAGCCCCACGAGCCGCCAAAGGGGTGTTCGGTAATGGGCAGCAGTTCGATATGCGTGAAGCCGAGCTCCTGCACGTACGGCACCAGCCGCTCGGCCAGGATGTCCCAGCCGTGGCGGCTGTCGTTGGCGGCGCGCAGCCAGGAGCCGACATGGACTTCGTAGACCGACATCGGCAGGGCGTAAGGATCGGCGGCCCTGCGGCGCGCCATCCAGTCGTCGTCGTGCCATTCGAACGGCGGCGCGCCCTTGCCCGGCGCGGTGACGACCGAGGCGGTCTCCGGCGGCGCTTCGGTGGCGAGCGCGAGCGGGTCGGCCTTGTCGGGCAGCTCGGTGCCGTCCGGGTCGAGCAGGTCGTATTTGTAGCGGCTGCCGGGCTCGGCGCCCAGCGCGGCCGGTACGAACAGCTCCCAGATGCCGCTGGGATGGCGCAGCCGCATCGGATGGCGCGCCTGGTGCCAGCCGTTGAATTCGCCGATCACGGACACGCGCCGCGCGTTCGGCGCCCACACCGCGAAGCGCACGCCGTCGATGCCGTCCACACGCTGCCATTGCGCGCCCAGGCACTCGCCCAGCTCGAAGTGGCGGCCCTCGGCAATCAGGTGCAGATCCAGTTCGCCCAGCAGCAGGTTGAAGGCATACGGGTCGGCGCTGCACTGCTCGGTGCCGTCCGGCCAGGTCACGCGGATGCGATAGTCCGACGCCGTGGCGCGGCCCTCGTTGCCGGGCAGGCGCGCAGCGAAGATGCCGCCGGAGTGCAGCCGTTCCATCTCGGCCAGCGTGGCGCCATCGGCAGAGGCCAACTGCGCTGCCACGGCGCCGGGCAGGCAGGCGCGCACCAGCAGCCCGTCGCCGTCGGAGTGGGGGCCCAGCACCGCGAACGGGTCATGGTGGCGCGCGCCCAGCAGCGCGTCGAGTTCGTGGCCCGGCAGCATGCCGGTGCCCGGCGCGCCGCGCGTTGTCGCGGTCGGGGGGCTCATGGCTGGCCTCCCGGCCGCGCCAGCAGCTTGCGCAGCAGGCGTGCCAGCCCGCTGACCGGCAGGTCGATCCACGCCACCCGGTTGGCGGCTTCGTAGTCGACCTCGTAGGCGGCGCGTTCAAGCAGGAACAGGTCCAGCAGCGGCTGCAACTGGCCCGGGTCGACCCAGGCAGCGGGCGATGCCTCCATATGCTGGCGGTAGCAATTCAGGAAGGCCTCGTTGGCGGTGGCGCGGAAGCGCTCGAGCAGCAGCGCGCGGCGTTCCGCCAGCTGCGGCGGCAGCTCGGTGTGGGTGCGTTCCTGGCGGTCGGTGCCGACCGTGGCGGCGGCATAATCCAGCGAGCGCAGCAATCCGGCCACGTCGCGCAGCGGCGAGGTCTTGCGCCGGCGCCAGTCCAGCGGCATGCCCGGCTCGCCCTCGAAATCGACCAGGTAGGTGTCGTTTTGCGCGATCAGCACCTGGCCAAGGTGGAAGTCGCCGTGGAAGCGGGTCCGCAGGCTGCCGGGGGCGGCCATGGCCAGTTGTTCGACCAGCGCGGGCAGTGCGCCGTGCGCGGCCAACAGTGTCTGCGCGTCGGCTTCGAACGCCGGCTGCACCGAGCCCTGGACGCTGTCGGCGCGCTTGCCGACCAGCGCCAGAGCGCGGTGCAGCGCCTGCAGCGCCTGCGCCGCCCAGTCGCGCGCATCGGCCTCGGTGGCGGGCACCGGCGCAAAAGCCTCGTCGTCGGTCGGGCGCGCCAGCACCGCATGCAGCTCGGCCAGGCGCCGCCCCAGCGTGCCCGCCAGAGCCGCGTAGCCGGTCATGGCCTCGGCGAACTCGGCCTCGCTTTCCTGCGCCGGCAGCGCATCGTCGATGGCGCGGCCCAGGTAGTCCAGGGTCCAGTCCCAGCCGTTGCCCTGGTTCAGGATATAGCCCTGCAGCAGCATCAGCGTATGCGGCACGCCGTCGGCGCCGGTGCGTACGACCTCGCCCAGCAGCGGGGCCGAGTGCGCATAGCCCCGCGCGGTCAGATAGCGCGTCATCTCGGCCTCGGGATGGATGCCGCCGGATAGGCGCCGCACCAGCTTGAGCACCGCGGTGTTGTTGTACGACAGCGAACTGTTCGACTGCTCGGCCGACATCCACTCGATCGGGTCGCGCTCCAGCTCCAGCGCTGCCAGTCCGGGCTCGGCGCGGAAACGGATCCGGTCCGGTCCGGCCTGCAGCTCCGCGCCCCGGCGCAGCGCCTGCACCACCTCGCGCGCGAACGGCTCGACCACGAAGCCGTCGGTGGCCAGCCCCACGCGGCTGCCCTGGCGCACACGCGCCATCGACAGCCCGTGCGCCAGCTGCGACACGCTGTCGGCGCTTTCGCGGTCCCACAGGATGCCGACCGGCAACTGGTAACGCTCGGTGCGGCCGGACAACGCCACCTCGACTTCGCCAAGGTAGACATCCTCGCCGCTGCTGCCGCGCGTGAACGGCAGCAGGTACGCCATGCCGACGCGCTCGATACGCTCGTGCTTGCTGCCGAACCAGCGGCGGCGGCTGATGTAGTGGGGCAGCACCTCGGTGGCCAGGGCACGGCGCGACGCATCGGTCAGTTCGGGGCGGCCGATGTTCTGCATCACGAGGGTGATCTGGTCTGGCATCTGCTCAGGCGCTTCCACATGCCATGACGGCGGCTGTGCCTCCTCGCTCAGTACGAACCAGTAGAAGCCATAGGGCGGCAGTGTCAGCAGGTAGGTCAGCGTGCCGATCGCGGGGAAAGGCGTGGCGCCCATCATTTCGACCGGCACGCGGCCGTTGAACGCGGACAGATCCAGCTCGACGGCCTGCGGGGCGCGCGACAGGTTGGCCACGCACAGGATGTGCTCGCCCTCGTGCTCGCGCAGGTACGCCAGGATCTTGCGGTTGCCGGGGAACAGGAAGCGCAGCGTGCCGCGGCCGAAGGCGCGGTGCTTGCGCCGCAGCGCCAGCATGCGTCGCATCCAGTTGAGCTGCGAATGCGGGTCGCGCGTCTGCGCCTCGACGTTGACGGCCTCATAGCCGTACAGCGGTCCCTGCAGCGGCGGCAGGACCAGCCGCTCGGGATCGGCGTGCGAAAAGCCGCCGTTGCGGTCGGGCGACCACTGCATCGGCGTGCGCACGCCGTCGCGGTCGCCCAGGTGGATGTTGTCGCCCATCCCGATCTCGTCGCCGTAGTAGATCACCGGCGTGCCCGGCATCGAGAACAGCAGGCTGTTCATCAGCTCGATGCGGCGCCGGTCGCGCTCCATCAGCGGCGCCAGCCGGCGGCGGATGCCGAGGTTGATGCGCGCGCGCCGGTCGGACGCATAGACCTCCCACAGGTAGTCGCGCTCGCTGCTGGTCACCATTTCCAATGTCAGCTCGTCATGGTTGCGCAGGAAGATCGCCCACTGGCAGTTGGGCGGCACCTCCGGCGTCTGGCGCATGATGTCGGTGATCGGGAAGCGGTCTTCGCGCGCGATCGCCATGTACATGCGCGGCATCAGCGGGAAGTGGAAGGCCATGTGGCATTCGTCGCCTTCGGGCTCGGGGCCGGTCAGGCCGAAGTACTGCTGCGCGTCTTCCGGCCACATGTTGGCTTCGGCCAGCAGCATGCGCCCGCGGAAGTGCTGGTCGAGGTAGGCGCGGATATTGCGGATGACCGCGTGGGTCTCGGGCAGGTTCTCGTTGCTGGTGCCCTCGCGCTCGACCAGGTACGGCACCGCGTCCAGCCGCAGCCCGTCGATGCCCATGTCCAGCCAGAAGCGCATGACCGACAGCACCTCGTTGAGCACCTGCGGGTTATCGAAGTTCAGGTCGGGCTGGTGCGAGTAGAAGCGGTGCCAGAAGTAGGCGCCGGCGACCGGGTCCCAGCTCCAGTTGGATTTCTCGGTATCGCAGAAGATGATGCGCGTGCCGGCATAGGCCTGGTCGTGGTCAGACCAGACGTAGTAGCGGCGCGCGGCGGAGCCTGGCTTGGCCTTGCGCGCGCGCTGGAACCACGGGTGCTGGTCCGAAGTATGGTTGATCACCAGCTCGGTGATCACGCGCAGTCCGCGCGCATGCGCCGCGGCGATAAAGCGGCGCGCCTCGGCCAGCGTGCCGTAGTCGGGATGGACGTTGCGGTAGTCAGCGATGTCGTAGCCGTCGTCGCGGCGCGGCGACGGGTAGAACGGCAGCAGCCAGATGGTGTCGACGCCAAGGTTCACCAGGTAGTCGAGCTTGGCCAGCAACCCGGCGAAATCGCCCACGCCGTCGCCGTTGGCATCGAAGAACGACTTGATGTGCAGCTGGTAGATGACCGCGTCCTTGTACCAGAGCGGGTCGGCATTGAGCAGCGCGGCGCTGGCGGTTTCGGTGAGGCGTTTCATCGTGTCTCCACGTATGCCGGTCAGGCGCCATGCGGGTCGGCCGATGCCGGGGCGGCGGCGGGGCGCGGCGCCGGCCGGTCCAGCGGGCGCACGTGCCACACCGCGAAGGGCAATTGCGCGGGGTCGAGGCGGATGCGCTGGTGCTTGCCCTGCAGCTCGAAACGCTGGCCGCGCATCAGGTCGTGCACGGCCACGCGCGCATGGTCGGACAGGCCCCATTCCCATAGCGGCAGTTCGATATCGGCCTCGTGCACATTGTGCGGGTCCAGGTTGATCGCGGCCAGCAGCACGTCGTCGCCGAAGAGGTAGTCGCTGCCCGGGACGAAGCGCGCGAACCACAGCACGGCATCGCTGCCGGCATGGTAGAAGCGCAGTCCCAGGTGGCTCTGCAGCGCAGGGTGGCCGGCGCGGATTTCGTTCAGGCGCGAGATCTCGGCGACGATGTTGCCGCTCTGGTGCCAGTCACGGGCGCGCAACTGGTATTTCTCGGAGTCGAGGTATTCCTCGCGCACTTTGCCGTCGAGCACAAAGGGCGCGCTCTCGCACAGCTCGAAGCCGTTGTACATGCCCCACAGGCCCGACAGCAGCGTGGCCAGCGCGGCGCGGATCAGGAATGCGGGGCGGCCGCCGTGGTGCAGGAAGTAGGGGTTGATGTCCGGCGTATTGACGAAGAAGTGCGGGCGGAAGAATTCGCGCAGCGGGCCCTGTGTCAGCTCGGTCAGGTACTCGGTCAGCTCCCACTTGGTATTGCGCCAGGTGAAGTAGGTGTACGACTGGCTGAAGCCCAGCTTGGCGAGCCGTGCCATCATCTTCGGCCGCGTGAAGGCCTCGGCCAGGAAGATGGTGTCCGGGTGGCGCGCGCGCACGTCGGCGATCATCCATTCCCAGAACGGCAGCGGCTTGGTATGCGGGTTGTCGACGCGGAAGATGCGCACGCCGTGATCCGCCCAGAACATCACCACGTCGCGCAAGGCCTGCCACAGCGCGGCGCCGGCGGGTGGCACGGCGTAGAAGTCGACGTTGACGATGTCCTCGTACTTCTTCGGCGGGTTCTCGGCGTAGCGCAGCGAGCCGTCGGGGCGGTGCGCGAACCATTCGGGATGGTCTTTCAGCCACGGGTGGTCGGGCGAGCACTGGATCGCGAAGTCGAGCGCGATCTCGAGCCCGTGCGCGGCCGCGGCGCCGCACAGCCGGCGGAAGTCGTCGAACGTGCCCAGCTCGGGGTGCAAGGCATCGTGCCCGCCTTCCTCGCCGCCGATGGCATAGGGGCTGCCCGGTTCGCCGGGCTCGGCGCGCAGGCTGTTGTTGCGGCCCTTGCGGTGGGTGCGGCCGATCGGGTGGATAGGCGTGAAGTAGAGCACGTCGAAGCCCATCGCGCGGATGGCAGGCAGCCGCGCGATGACATCGTCGAAGGTGCCGTGGCGCTGCTCGTCGTTGCTTTGCGAGCGCGGGAACAGCTCGTACCAGCTGGCGTAGCGGGCGGCGAGGCGGTCGGCTTCCACCGGCAGCGCCACCGGGTGGCGCGAGACGAACTGGCGGCCGGCCGGCGTGGCCATGTGCGCCTGCATGGCGGCGGCGGTGCGTGGCGACAGCAGGATCTCCAGGCGTTGCTCGTCGTCGCGCGCGGCAGCGGTCAGTTCATCGACGATGGCCGACAGTTCGCTGTCCGAGGCGGGCTCAAGGACGCTTTTCCTGCCATTGCCTTTCCTTGCGTTGTTGCCATGCCTGGCGGCGGGCGGCAGCAGGGCGTCGGCAATCAGCCGGGCGCCTTCCTCGATTTCGAGGCTGACGTTGAGGCCGGCGGCGCGCTTCTTGCCGATTTCGTCGAGCCAGCTGGCATAGGCATCGCGCCACGCTTCGACCGTGAACTCATGCCGACCCAGCGCCACCAGCGGGAAGCTGCCTTGCCAGCGGTCGTTGACCACGGGGCGCAGCGGCGCTTCGTGCCAGTCGGTCTCGCCGGGGGCGCGCCACAGCACCGCGGCGGCAAGCTTGTCGTGCCCGTCCATCCAGATATCGGCGCTGACTTCCACGCGTTCGCCCACCACGCGCCGCACCGCGAAGCGGCCGTCGTCGCAGGCGGGCTCGACCCGCTCGATGGCGATGCGCGGGGCTTCCATGGCGGCGACCACGCTGCCCAGCCCGGTCGCGGAAAGGGTTTCGTGTCCGTGCGGCGCGCTGGCATCGGCGCGCGGCATGCCGGGCCGGGTCAGCGGCACCGGCGGCGCTTCAAACAGGCGGATGTCGGCGGGTGCCAGCGTGATCGAGCCCAACGCGTCGAGCCGGTGGTAGGCGTCGAGCGTGCCGCCGGGTCCGCCCGGCGTGGCTTCGAGATGGGCGCTGGCATGCGGCAGCGCGCTCAGCACGCGGTCGGCACCGAGCGTGCCGGGCGCCATCGGGTCGGGATTGACCACCACCGTCAACGCCGGGGCGCCATCGGGCTCGGCAACGCCGTTGCCTGCGGCGGGATCCGCGCACAGGCTGTTCGGTGCGGGCAGGCGCGCCAGCGCCGTCAGCGGTGCCCCCGGCCCGCTCAGCAGCCGCACCTCCAGCGCCGGCGCGGGGTCGCGCGAGGCGAGCCACGTGGTCGCCTCGAGCAGTTCGTGCGTGATGTCGTAAGGTGCCCCTTCCTGGCCCGCGCCAGCCGGTGCGAGCGGGTCGCGCGCCAGCGCCCCGCCGGTCTCGAAGCCGGCCGGCACCAGGATGCCGTCGCCGATCGCGGCAGCGGTCCACAGCGCGCGGCGTGCGCTCAGCGCATCCTGGCTGGCAGGCGTCAGCGCCGGGGCCGCCAGCACGTGGCCGAAGCGGCGCAGCCGTGCGATTTCTTCGGTCAGCCAGGCGCTGCGGAAGTCCCACCACGGCAGCGAGCAGAAGGCGCCATCAAAGCCGGCAGGGGCAAGGTCGTCCAGCTGTGCGGGGGTCAGGCCAGGCGTCCACGCCAGCAGGCGCGGCGTGCCGCGCGCCTCGGGGGGCGCGGCGTCGTTGCGCAGCGCTTCTGCCAGCGCCGCCCAATGCCGGCCGGGCACGCGTGCCGGCGCGCGGCAGCAGAAGCCGGCCACGCCCGAGCCCCATGCCCGGCGCAGCCGCGCGGCCCACCATTGCACCAATGCCACGGCCACCTGCTGGTCATGCCAGCGCAGCCGTGCGCCGGGAATATGGTTGTCGGTTTCGTGGGGGGCGAAGGCGGGGGCGGCGGCGTCTATCCAGCCGGGGTCGGCAGCGCGCTCCCCATCGGCGCTGTAGCGGTCCAGTGAGATGTCGAGCAGCGGCGCCAGCCCGTGCCGGGCGCACGCCGCCAGCGTGTCAGCCCCGGCCAGGTGCGGCCAGCCGCCGATCAGTACGTGGTCGAAGCCCAGTGCCGCCACGCGTTGCAAGGCGTGTTCGTCGGCGTCCGGGGTTCCGGTCAGGTCGATCTGGCAGATCCGCACAAAATCCTCCCGCTGTTTGGCTCCGGCGGTGCAACAAAGACCCCCCGGCGCCACATGGCCAGCCGGCGGGGATGGCACATTCATGCGAAGTGCGTGCCAGCGCGCCCGCTCGATAGAAGATATGCGGCGGAGCCCCGCCGTGCCAAAGGATTTCCGGCGAAAGGCAATGTGCGTCAAACGCTATCGCTTGTAAAAAGTACCGGGTACGCCATGCCCCATGGCAAGAAGCGGCCGCGGGCCTGGCACGCGGCGTGCACTCACGATGCCCGGTACGCTTCTTGCCCTATGTCACGAGGGACAAAACGGGGAGCGCGCATGGACTGGTGGCTGGAGGCTGCGCAATGGCCGGCGATGGTGGTGACGGTGCTGGCCACATGGCTGGTTGGATCGCGCTCAATCGGACGGCGCCGCGCCGGGTTCTGGGTGTTCCTGGCCAGCAACGTGCTTTGGATCGCGTGGGGGTGGCACGGCGATGCCTATGCGCTGATCGTGCTGCAGCTGGCGCTGATCGGTATGAACCTGCGCGGCATGCGCGAAACACGCGTGGCCTGGCAAGCGGCATCGCGCCGGGCCTTTGGCACGGCCCGCGACAGCACTGGCAGCGCAGACGCCGAGCCACTATCCTTGTCCCGCGCCGACATGCGCCATGTCCAGGGCGCCCGCCAGCAACCGCCGGCCTCGGCCGGCCCCGATCGATGACTTCACGGGTCCGACCGCGGACCAGGCAGGTGTGCGATGGCAAAGAAGAAGATCCTGGTGCTCAACGCGCTGATCGCGGTCTCGCGCGAGGGCGAGCACGATTGCCGGCGCGCGGCTCGCGCCGCCGCCAATCCGCATCTCAAGTCGCTGCTGACCAGCCGCGCCAATGCCTTTGCGCTGGCTGCGCAGGAACTGCAGGCGTGCCTGCTGGAGCTCGGGCAGTTGCCCGAGGCGATGCCGGCCGAAGCATGCCGGGGCGGGGCTGGCAAGCACCGCTCGGACCGCGCCATCCTGCATGCGGTCAGCAAGGGCGAGCTGGCGGTGCAGCGGCGCTATGCGCGCGCGCTGCGCGCGCTCGCATTGGGCTCGCGCGTGCGGGCGGTAGTGCGGCGCCAGTATCGCGGCGTGCAGGTCAACCATGAGCTGTTCCGGGTGCTGCGCGAACAATACCGCTCGCAGCCGGCGCGTCCGTAGCCGGTTACTGCCGGGACGCTATTGGGTCACTGTCGGGATCCCCCCACCATGCCCACTGCAGCTTCTGCCGACCTGCAAGCTTTCGAACACGCCGCGCGCCTGGTGTTGATGTACGGCCTCGTGCCGCTGTGGCTGCTCGCCGGCGCAGGGGACTGGCTGTGCCACCGGCTTACGCACATCGAGCGCAACGCCGGCGTGCGCGAATCGTTGCTGCACATGCTGATGCTGGCCGAGGTCGGCCTGCCGCTGCTGATGGTGCTGTTCCTGGAAGTCAATGCGCTGGTGATCGCCGTCGTGCTGGCGGCGCTGGTGCTCCACGAGGCCACGGCGTGGTGGGACGTGCAGTACGCGAGCAAGCGCCGCCATATCGCGCCGGTCGAGCAGCATATGCACAGCCTGCTCGAAGTCCTGCCGATGGCTGCGGCCTCATACGTGATGGTGATGCACTGGGGCCAGTTCCTGGCGCTGTTCGGCGCGGGCAGCGAACCGGCGCGCCTGGCGCTGGTGTGGAAGCCCACGCCGCTGCCGCCAGGCTATCTGGGCGGACTGCTTATCGCAGTCGCCTTGCTCGCCGGACTGCCATACCTGGAAGAACTGTGGCGCTGCCACCGCTGGCGCAAGCGCGAGCGGGAAGCCGCGCTTGCGCAGGCGACCCGGGCGCTGCGCGGGGATACCTGAGCAGCGCCCATCGGGCGGGAGCCCGTCCGCAGAAGCCCCGCTACGATTGCGCTCAACGCATGCGCAACGGCAATGCGCTACTGCTTGGTCGCCGGGTCCGGCGAGTCGCCCTTCGGGCCGCTCGGCGCATCGGCGGTCGGTGCGGCCGGCGCGCCCTGCTCACGAGGCTTCTTGCTGCGGGCGGTGTTGGCCTGCTTGCCGGTCGACTTGGACTTCTTGGCGGTGTCCTTGGTCGTGTCGGTCGGCGCCGTGGTCATGTCGGTGGCGGCCGGCTGGTTGCGCGAGGCGCCGGCGCCTTCGATCGGTGGCGCGCTTGGATTCGGCGCGGTAGGCGAGGCCGGCGCCTGTTGGGCGAAGGCCGGCAGGCAGAGCGCGGTGCCGACGACCAGTGCCGTGGTAGCGAGGGTGCGTTTCATGATGGTCTCCATTGCAAGACTACGTCGGTCGGGCCCAGGGCCCTGGGTTATGCCGTTGCGCCCGAGGGCGTGTCCGGCAATTCAGCCGCGCGCCGCGGTGCGGGTGCCTTCGCCGCGGCGCGCCAGTTCGTGGTAATGGCAGATCCGGGCCAGCGCCCAGTCCGCCGCGGCTTCCCGCACGGCATTGCGTTCGCCGGGGAAGCGCCGGGTTTCCGTGAACACCGCCACGCCCGCCGGCGCGGCCAGCACTTCGCGGTCCACATGGCCGGCATGGCCGGGTCGGCGGAAGACCCACGCAAAGCATTGCGTGCCGGGCGGGGTGTCACCGTCGCCGCCGTCGTCGGCCACGCCGGTGTTCGCCAGCGCCAGGTCGGCGCCGGTGAGCTGCATCGCGCCCAGCGCCATCGCCAGCGACACTTCTTCGCTGGTCAGCCCGTACCGGCGGATGGTTTCCGAGGGCACGCGCAGCAACTGCTCCTTCGCCGATGGCGAATACGCGACGATCGAGCAATACAGGACATCGCCGCAGCCCGGCACTTCGGCGATGCGCGATGCAATGAGGCCAGCGGTACACGATTCCGCAGTCACCACCTGGATGCCGTGGCGCCTGAGGTAGCGGGCGATGCTGCGGTTATCGCCCGAGCCGGCGCTTGCGTCGCGTTGGGTCATTGCCGGGCACTCCGGCACGGTACGGCGGGATTCTTCTTCAGCGCCTCGTCCTCGCGCATCACATCGACCAGAATTTCCATCACATCCATGACGGCATCCGGAGTGGAATTGATGGCAGCGGCGGCAGTTTCCGTGCCAGTGCCGCCGCACCGGCGCCGCGCCGGCCAGCGGTCGTCGCAGCGTCGCGCAGGCGCCCCAAGCGCGGAAAAATGTACATGCAGCGCCGGCGGCGGCCTTGTAAAAGCTGCGTGGCCGCACCCGCCGCACTTGGCGGGCGGATGGTGGCGTCTATCTTGCATGTCCTGCATCGGCACCCACACCAGAGTCAAGAGTCGCATGGAGATACCTATGCCAGACCCGACGCACAAGCCGAACCAGCCGGCGCCGGATGCACCCCGCAAGCCGCGCTATCCCGGCGATCCCGCCGATGTCCGCAAGGGACAGGTGAGCGAGCCGCTGCCGCGCGAAACCTTCCGGCGGCGCTTCATGGCGCGCTTCACCGACCCTGCCTACCGTGACGAGGATGAAGCCCTGGCGCGGCTCGAGCGCATTGCGTGGGAGGCCTACCAGGAGGGCCGCAAGGCGCCGCTCAAGCACAGGGCCGGGCCCGGCTACGCCGATCCGGACTACGAGCTGTCCGACGAATGGCGCGCGGCCAGCGAGGCGGTGCGCGTGGCGCAGCAGCGGCAGGCCGACCCTGCCACACCCTCGCGGGTGCTGCTGGTCTGTGCCGCGGCGCGCAACGACTACACCTGCCCCGGCGAGATTTCCAAGTCCTGGCGACTCTCGCAGCGTGCGCGTGCAACGCTGGAAGCGGAGGGTATGGAAGCCGATATGCTCGACCTGAGCCTGCTTGCGTCCGATGCCGACTTGCGCATCCATCCGTGCAAGGGCTGCGTCTCGACGTCGATGCCGCTATGCCACTGGCCCTGCAGCTGCTACCCCAACCATGCGCTCGGCCAGATCAACGACTGGATGAACGACATCTATCCGCGCTGGGCCGGCTGCCATGGCGTGCTGATCGTCACGCCGGTCTACTGGTACCAGGCCAGCAGCCCGCTGAAGCTGATGATGGACAGGCTGGTCTGTGCCGATGGCGGCAACCCGGATCCGACCAGCACGCAGGGCAAGGACGTGGTGCGAGCCAAGTCGATCGAACTGGCGGGGTGGGACTATCCCAAGCATCTGGCAGGCCGTACCTATGGGCTGGTGGTCCACGGCGACGTGGCCGGCATCGAAGGCGTGCGCCGCGCGCTGTCCGACTGGCTCGACTGGATGGGCCTGGTCGATGCCGGCCCGCAGGCGCGGCTGGATCGGTTTATCGGCTACTACAAGCCATATGCCACCAGCCATGTGGAATTGGACGAGGATGAAGGCGTGCTTGGCGAGGTGGATAACGTGGCGCGTGCGCTGGCATGCGCGGTGCGGCAATTGCGCGCCGGCAAGCTCAGCCAGCCCGACCGCGGCCTGGTGCCGCCGCGGCAGAAATAGCGTTACGGCAGACAGCGGTACTGCAGATAGCGTTACGGCAGACAGCGGTACTGCAGATAGCGGTACTGCAGATAGCGGTACTGCAGATAGCGGCGCTGCAGATACCGGCACGGCAAGCGGAGACGACAATGGACCGTAGAGACAACTGGCGCGGACAACCGTGGCACGAAAGCGCCGTGCCCGAAACCGACATGCGCAGCCATTACGTAGGCGCCTATGGCGTCTATGACTATGACAAGCCGGTGAAGCCCGGCGAATTCGGCGGCACGCACGGCCGGCAGCCCGGCAGCGCGTCAGACGCACGCGCCGGGCAAGCGCCGCGCGGGCGTGATCCTTACCGCCAATTCACCGGCTACAACGAGCGCATGGACCTGTATCGCGGCGGCCCGCGCCCGGTACGTCCGGTAGGTCCGCGCAACTACCAGCGCAGCGATGCGCGCATCCTCGAGGACCTGTGCGAGCAGCTCGCGCGCAGCGCCCGGCTTGAGGTGGAAGACGTCGAGGTGCGGGTGGAGCAAGGCGTGGTCACGCTGGAGGGCTGCGTGCCCCATCGCCAGCAGAAGTACCGGATCGAAGATATCGCGGACGAGATCTACGGCGTCACGGAGGTGGTGAACCACCTGCGCGTGGCGCGGGGCGAGGCTACGGCTGCGCATCCGGGCCATGGCATGCGCATGTACTGACGCCGGGGGCCACGCATGCAGGATTCTTCCAATATGCCGCCAGCCAATCCGCGCGGCACTGCTGTCACCGCCGCTGACGTCGAACTGCAGGCCGCGCTGTGCGCGCGGCTGTGGGACAGCGGCCTCGATGTCAGCGAGATCGCGCTGAATGTCACAGACGGGCGCGTCACCATCGAAGGCGCGGTCGGCACGCAGGCGGCTCGTGCGGCGATCGAGGCGTGCATCCGCGCGGCCGGCGGCGCGCGAGAGGTCGTCAACCACGTCAGCGTGGCGCCGGACCGTACCGGCGGGTGAGGCGCAGGGGAGCGCCGCATGGCACGACTTTCGCATCGGCCAAGGCTTCGCGGCCGGCTGCCAAGGTGTTGGCCGGCTATCCACGGCAACAAGGAGAAACAAGGAGATACTGCCATGAAGCACCTTGCAAGCTTTGCACTGGCCGTGCTGCTGAGCGTTCCGGCCTGGGCGCAGACCACGCGGCCGGGCGCCGACACCCGTGCGCCGGGGATGGCTGCGTCCGATGTCATTCCGGGGCAGGGCGATACGCGCCGCGCCACGCCGGCTACGCCTGCTTCCCCTGCTTCGCCTTCCACCAGCGGCGGCCGCGCAACACCGGCCACGCCCGCCATGCCGGCGTCGCCAGCGGTGAACGAGGGGCCGCAGTCTGCGCAGCGGTATGACTATCCGGCGTCGGAGCCGAAGGCTCCAAAATCCCGCAAATAGCCTCTGCTCTATAGTCCGGTCGGCCACGTTTCCGGCGCGCCGGAGCCGGACTGGCCGGAAACGCCGGGACCGCACGCGAGCGGTCGAACCACAGCAGCGCGTCGAACTGCCGCGGCAGTGTCGCGCGCGCATAGTGGCTCTGCAATTCCGTTTCGGGCCGGTAGATGACCCCGATGAAGCGCTCCTGCCGCGGCGGCAGCAACGCATTGCGGGCGTCGTCGAGCGCGCCGCTGCGCGCGCCCCGCAAGTCGAGCCAGCATTGCGCGTGCCCGGCCTGGTGGAACAGGTGTTCGTAGCTGTCGGGCCGGCCGGCGCGCTGCGCCGGGGCCAGGGCCGCGTTGTGCGCGTGCAGCCAGCGGATAAAGCGCGCCACTTCGAGATTGCGCCACATCCACACCGGGAAACGCGTGAACGCTCCGGCCGGCGCTTCCGCCGGCTGCGCGGGCCGGCCGCGGACATGGCGGTCGACCGCCGCGGCGTCGGGCCAGTCCGCTTCCACTGCGACGATGCGGAAACCGTGCCGCGCCACCAACTGCGCCGTCAGTGCGGCGCGTGCACGGTAGAACTCCGCGGTACCGTGCGTGCTTTCGCCCAGCAGTACCACCCGGTGGCTGGCAAGCGCTTCGGCCTGCACCGCGAGTGCATTGGCGAAGGGGCCGGAGAAGGGGCTCTGCGCGGGGTCGTCGACCCGAGGCAGCGGCACCGCCGCGGCTTCGATGGCGGCAGCTGACTTCAGGTCATTGTGGTCGTCCCGGTGCGGTGGCATCGATGCGCCTGCGCAGGGTTGGACGCCGGAAGCGTTATCCGGCGAGACGCGGTTTAGCCCGGTATGGTGCGCGGATCGTGGCCGAAGCTGTTGCGCGAGCGGATCTGGCCATCGCGGCCGTGGACCAGCAGTTCAACATGCTCGCGTTGCGCCTGCGTGGTCGCGACGGCGATGGCTTCTTCCTGGGTGGCGTGGTGGGATTCGGCGTAGCGAGCGCCTTCATGGATGACATCCCAGCCATCCCGATGCGGCACGACGTGTATGCTGGTGCCCATTTTGCTGTCTCCTTGACTGTCGATGCCTTCATTGTGGGCAATGTACGGCGGCTGTCTATCCGGCGCTGTCTGACAGCACAGAGTGCGCGCGGAGGGCAGCAAGCCCGACTTTCTCGTTGAAATTTCTGGTTATTTGGCGCCCCTCTTGTAAGCTGGACTTGGATCGCATTAGAGGAGCGGACCATGCGTGCAAGATTTGCCAGGGGACTGACGCAGTCGCCGGTGACCGTGGTGGCCCGGGCGTTCGACGGAGAATCGGTCCGGGCACCCCAGATTGGTGACCTGGTGACGGTGTACAGCCAGGACCAGGACACCGAATTCAATATCCGCCTGTGCGAGGCCGTCGAGCCCGGCCGCTGGCGCGGCGTGGTCTACGCGATCGGCCGCGGACAGGACGTGCTGGTGACGGCCGAAGGGCTGGAGATCGATGATGTGGTCGAGGTGATGCGCGAGGAGATCGCGCAGGTCATTCCCTGCGGCCGGTCCCACTGAACGCCGCACCCGCGCGGGTGCGGACATTCCGGTTTGACGAAACCCGTTGCAGGCCTTTCCTGCAGGTCAATCCTGCCGGGCCTGGCGGGATCCTTGCGCGGCCTGGCGCGGTACGCCCAGCCACATCGCGAGCCCGCTGGCGAGCAACAGCGCGGCCAGCAGCAACAGCGCATGGTCGAGGCTGCCGGTGCGGGTCTTGATCTGCCCGATCACCCATGGGCTGACGATGCCGCTGGTGATGCCGACGCTGCTGATCATCGCAATGCCGGCCGCTGCCCCTGCGCCCGGCAGGTAGCTGGGCGGCAGCGACCAGAACACCGGCAGCGCGGCAAAGATCAGCACGGCGGCAACCGAGAGGATCGCCAGCATCGTGGCCAGGCTGGTCGGATGCAGCGTGAGCGCGGCCAGGGCCAGCGCGCCGCCGGCGGTGCACAGCAGGAAGTGCCGGTGGCGCTCGCCGGTGCGGTCGGAGTGGCGCGCGATCAGGATCAGCCCGACCGCGCCGACTGCATTGGGCACCACTGAATACAGGCTGACCGACATCACATCGGTGATGCCGAAGTCGCGGATGATCAGCGGCATCCAGAAGCTCAGCGCGAGCGAGCCGCACGTCAGCGAAAAATAGATAAACGCGAACAGGTACACGCGCGGGTTGCGCAGCACCTGGCGCAGCGCCTGCAGCGAATGGCCGCCTTTGCCTGCATCGGCGGCGTCGGCCGCCTCGCCGGCCGCGGCGCGGATCAGGTAAGCGCGCTCGCCGGCGCTGAGCCAGCGGGCGTGTTCCGGACCGTCCACCAGGCAGCGCGCGACAATCAACCCCAGGAAGACCGCGGGCGCGCCTTCGATCGCGAACATCCATTTCCAGCCCTGCAGGCCAAGCACGCCAGCCATGTCGCGCATGATCCAGCCAGAAACCAGGCCGCCGAGCACGCCCGCCACCGCCACGCCGGCAAAGAAGATGGCCATGACCGCGGCGCGGCGCCGCGCGGGGAACCAGTAGGTCAGGTAGAGCACGATGCCGGGGAAAAAACCAGCCTCGAACACGCCCAGCAGGAAGCGCAGCGTGTAGAACTGCGCCGGCGTCGACACGGCCATCATGCCCACCGATGCCAGGCCCCACAGCACCATGATGCGCGTGAAGGTGCGGCGCGCGCCGAAGCGCGCCAGCAGCATGTTGCTGGGCACCTCGCACAGCACGTAGCCGACGTAGAAGATCGCGGCGCCCAGCCCGTACATGGCGTCGCTGAAACCGAGGTCCTGCTTCATCTGCAACTGGGCGAAACCGATGTTGATGCGGTCCAGGAACGAGACCACGTAGCAGACGAACAGGAAGGGGATGATGCGCAGCCATACCGTGCGGTAGAGCGCGTCTTCCTCGCGCGCCGCCAGCGTGGGCGGGGCAGTGGTGGTAGTGGTGGAAGTGGTGGAAGTGGTGGGCGTCAGGTGCAGGGACGCAAGATCCCCTGAGACCGGATGGCTCATGGTGTTTGTCTCCATATTGTTGGTAGCCGCGGTGGTGGCTGCGCGGGTTGCGTCGGGGTGGTTGCAGCCAGGGATGGCGCTGCCGGGCGCGTCTGCTGCGCGCTAGCTGGCGGACCTGGGTCGGGCCAGCGAAAGAGCGGTGTGGGGCGCGGCCTGGCCGCGCCCGTGCCGGGTCAGGCTGCCGGCGCTGCCGCGCCCGGCATGTCGGCCACGCCTTCGCGAGCCGCCTGCACTGCGGCCAGCAACACGTCGTGGTCGCCGATATGGTTGGCCAGCAGCAGGATCAGCTGCGCGTTGGCGGCCTGGCTCTGGGCGTCGTCGAGGTCGCGGTGCATCTCGATCAGCGCTTCGTAGAAATCGTCGGGCCGGGCCAGGTTGGGTTGGGTGTTGAGGGTGGCGGGCATGTTGTCGTCTCCTGTTTTCGTGCTGTCCGGCGTGCTGTCCGGCGTGATTCAGGCGGCGATCCGGTCCGGGGCCGGCGCGGCCAGGCCGGCTCCGGTGGCGCGCGCCAGCGCGGCGCGGATCGCGGCGGGGTCGGTGCGGCGCCAGCGCGCGCACACATGCTGGTCGGGGCGCACCAGGTAGCAGGTGCCGGGCGCGGCGCCGTAGCGGGCAGCGGCCAGGCCCTGGTCGTCGCGCAGCACCGTGGCGCTGGAACAGGTCATCGCCGGCTGCGCCGCGTCCGTGACGTAGACCAGCCGCAGCGGTACGGTGCCTTGCCTGAGCGCGGACAGGTCCGCCAGCGTGGCGGCGTCGATGGCATCGGGATTGCCGAACAGCAGCACGGTGAAATCCTGCCCCAGGTGCGACAGCAGCCAGCCGGCACCTTGCGGCCCGGACACCGGCGCGTCGGCGCAGACCGCTCCCGGCACCATGCCGCCGGCATAGCCTTCATCGGCGTCGGCGGTGTTCAGCGGCGAGCCGTGCAGCACGGCCGGCACCGACAGGCGGCCGCTGTTGACCAGGCCGCGGGCAAAGGCGTGTCGCTTCGACAAGGTCAGCACCGCGTCGCGGAACACGCGGCTGACGGCGCTCTTGGGCGTGATGAAATCGGTGGCGCGGGTCGAGTTCAGCAGGTTCTCGTCGGCCGCGTATTCGCGCTCGCTGGCATAGGTGTCGAGCAGGGTGTCGGCGGCGTGGCCCTGCAGCACGTAGGCCAGCTTCCATGCCAGGTTCTCGGCATCCTGCACGCCGCTGTTGGCGCCGCGCGCCCCGAACGGCGACACGCCGTGCGCCGAGTCGCCGGCGAACAGGATATTGCCGTGGCGGAAGCTGTCCATGCGCAGGCACGAGAAGGTGTACACGCTGACCCATTCCAGCTCGAACTTCACGTCCTTGCCGAGCAGCGCCTGCACGCGCGGGATCACGCGCTCGGGCGTTTTTTCCAGCACCGGATCGGCATCCCAGCCGAGCTGGAAGTCGATGCGCCAGACATTGTCCGGCTGGCGGTGCAGCAGCACCGACTGGTTGGGGTGGAAGGGCGGGTCGAACCAGAACCAGCGCTCGCTGGGGAAGTCGGCCTCCATCTTCACGTCGGCGATCAGGAAGCGGTCGCGGAAGGTGCGGCCCTTGCTGTCCAGGCCGAGCAGCCTGCGCATCGGGCTGCGCGAGCCATCGGCGGCCACCACATAGCGCGCGGCCAGCGGGTAGCAGCCTTCGGGCGTCTCGATGGTCAGCACCGCGCCATCCGCGCGCTGCTCCAGCCCGACCACCTTGTTGTGCCAGCGGATCTCGATATTGGCCAGCGCCTGCGCGCGCTCCAGCAGGAAGCCTTCGACGTAGTACTGCTGCAGGTTGATAAAGGCCGGGCGACGGTGGCCGCTTTCCGGCAGCAGGTCGAAGCTGTAGACCTGCTGGTCGCGCAGGAACACCTTGCCGACGTTCCAGCTCACGCCCTTGTCCACCATGCGCTCGCCACAGCCCAGCCGGTCGAAGATGTCCAGCGTGCGCTTGGCGAAGCAGATGGCGCGCGAACCGGTGGACAGCGTGCAGTCGTCGTCGACCAGCACCACGCGCACGCCGCGCTGGGCCAGGTCGATGGCGGTAGCCAGTCCGATCGGGCCGGCGCCCACCACCACGACAGGATGGACCGGGCCATCCGCCTGCGCGCCGCGCTGTTCCGCGCAGGGCTGGTACTCAAACGACAACCGCTGGTAGTCGATGTTGCTCATTGCCTGTCTCTCCATCCAACTCTTGATGCTTCGTTGCCCGACTTGTCGTGGGTTCTTCTGTCGCTCAGTCCTGCAGCGCGGCCCACATTTCCTTGTCGCGCTGCGCGGTCCAGATGCGCGGGTGGCGGATGCCGCTGGCTTCGTCATAGGCGCGCGAGACATCGAACGGCAGGCAGTGCTCGTAGATGAAGACATGGCCGAACTTGGGATCCATGGCCTGGCGCGTATGCGCCATCGCGGCCTTCAGGTCGAGCTTCTCGGCCACGGCTTCCTTGCCCGACTGGAACAGCGTGGTGACGAAGTCCTTGGTGTAGGCAAGGCCCTTCTTCACCTCGTCCGGCGTGGTCAGCGCGGGACCGCGGCCGGGAACCAGCTTTTCGGGGTTGAGCGCCTCCAGCGCATCGAGCGTGGCGGGCCATTCTTCCAGCTGGGCGTCGCCGCAATAGCAGGCGGCGTCGTACTCGACCAGGTCACCCGAGAACAGCACCTTCTGCTGCGGCAGCCAGACCACGGTGTCGCCCTTCGTGTGGCCCGAGCCCAGGTGGGCGATGCGGACTTCCAGCTTGCCGAGGAACAGCGTGATTTCCTTGTCGAACACCAGCGTCGGCCAGGTCAGGCCGGGCACGGTTTCGACGCCGGCGAACAGGCGAGGGAAGCGCTCGATCTCGGACTTCATGTCGGCCTCGCCGCGCTCGACGATCATTTCCCACGTGCCGCGGCTGGCGATGATCTGCTGCGCGCCTTCGGCGAAGTATGCCGATGCGCCCAGCACGCGCACCGCGTGGTAGTGCGACAGCACCACGTACTTGATGGGCTTGTCGGTGATGGTGCGGATGCGCGCGATCAGGTCCTGCGCCATCGCCGGGGTGGCGGTGGTGTCGACGATCAGCACGCCGTCGTCGCCGATCACCACGCCGGAATTGGGATCGCCCTCGGCGGTGTAGGCCCAGGCGTTCTCGGACAGCTGGGTAAAGGTGACTTGCTTGGCTTCGAGGTCGGCCTGGGATGCGAATGCCTTGGACATGGCGTCTTTCCTTTGTGTGGGGAGGCAAGACGGCACATGCGCACGGCGCTGGTGCCGCAGACTGGGCTGGCGGCACGGGCTGTCTCGCCCCGTTTCTATGGGTCTTCCACGCGGTGGTGCCTGCGTGTTGCGACGGGGTAGTGCAATCTTAGGAAACGTCGTTGAATTAATCAATAGCTAAAGCGTTAGCCTATGGCAAATTTATTTGCGGCCACCTGGATCACCAGATCAGGTGCCGATCGATTGCGGGTTTACCCTGATTGGAGGGCGCGTGGATGGCGTTCGATTAATATCCGGGGTTTCCGATCACACAAGGTGGCGATGGCCAGGGGCAAGGCAACCGGCGCGGCCGGCAACGCTGAAATGGAAGGCAAGCCGGAAAAGGCTGACAAGGCCCAGCGCGGCATCCAGAGCGTGGAAGTCGGAGGCCGGCTGCTGGCCGCGCTGGCGGCGGCACGCGTACCGATGCCGCTGGCCGCACTGGCCGAGGCGGCGCAGCTGGCGCCCGCGCAGGCGCACGCCTACCTCGTCAGCCTGACGCGCCTGGGCCTGCTCAAGCGCGACCATGTCTCCGGCCGCTACGAGCCCGGACCGCTATCGCTGCAGCTCGGCATGCTGCGCCTGGAGCAGGATCCGGCCTACCGCGCCGCGCTGCCGCGCGTCGACGCGCTCGCGCAGTCGTCGGGCTTCAGCGTGGCCATCAGCATCGCGGCTCCTCAGGGGCCGACGATCGTGCGCTACGTGCCCGCCAGCGCGCCGCTGCATGTGAACCTGCACGTGGGCACGGTGATGGCACTGGCGGCCACCGCTACCGGCCGCGTCTACTGCGCGTTCCGGCCGCCGGCGCAGTGGCAACCGCTGTGGCGCGCGCAGCAGCCGGAAGCCACGGACGCGCAGTTGGTGGCGCAGTTGGCTGACTTCGGCGCCACGCTGCAGGCCATCCGCGAACGCGGCATCGAGCGCAGCATCGACACGCCCAGCCCCGCGGTCAGCAGTCTCAGCGTGCCGGTGCTGGACGCTGCCGGGGCGCTGCGGCTGGTGCTCACGCTGGTTGGCTCGACCGGCGCCATCGACGTCGACTGGAATGGCACCGCCGCACGGGCGCTGCTGGCGGCGGCGGCCGATATCGCCGCGACCCTGCGCGCGGAAGGTGGGGAAGGTACGGAAGAGGAAAGCCCGGCATGACCCCGACCCGCATATCCGACCAGGACGCCATCACCAGCCCGGAAGCCGACGCCGAAGGCGGCAAGCCGCAGCGCGGTATCCAGTCCCTCGACAGCACCGGCCAGCTGCTGGGCGCGCTGGTCGCCGCGGGCCGTCCGCTGGCCTTGCGCGACCTGGCGCTGGCTGCCGGCATGCCCGCCGCCAAGGCATTCCCGCACCTGGTCAGCCTGCAGAAGACCGGGCTGCTCGCGCGCGATGCCGCGGGCAACTACCGGTGCGGCCCCCTGGGCCTGGAGCTCGGCCTGGTCGCGCTGCAGCGGCTGTCGCCGACGCGCGAGGCCGAGCCCGAAGTGATCGAGCTCGCCGGCACCACCGGCCTGAGCGTGGCCATGGCCGTGCTGGGTCCGATGGGTCCGACCGTGGTGAGGCTGGAGGAATCGGCGCGGCCGCAGCATGTCAGCTTGCGTGTCGGCACGGTGCTGTCGCTGGTCAATACCGCGATCGGCCGCACCGTGGCCGCGCACCTGCCCGGCAACGTGCTGGCCGGGCTGCTGCAAACCGATTACCTGCGCATGGCCGGCGCTGCCGTCGGGCAGGTGCTGGGGGAAGACGGAAAGCTCACGGCTGACTACGCGGCCCGCCTGGCACAGGTGCGCGCGGCGCAGATCGACAACGCGCTGAGCCACCCGGTGCCGGGCATCGATACGCTGGCGGCGCCGGTGTTCGACCATACCGGCAGCCTGGCACTGGTGATCGCGGTGATGGGGTCGAGCGGCAGCTTCGACAGCGGCACGCAAGGCGCGCCCGCCGCGCTGGTGCGGCAGGCGGCGCGGCGGCTGTCCTGGCGCTTTGGCGCGCTGCCCGGCGCCGCCGGCTGACCCGTCCGGTTACTGGTCCAGCCGGATATTGGCGGACTTGATCAGGCCGTCCCACTTCTCGTACTGCGCACGAATATAGCTGCCGAACTGCGCGGGCGTGGCCGGGAACGGCACCGTGCCCTGTCCCGCCAGCTTTGCCGACAGCTCCGGCTGCTTCAGTGCGGCAACGATCTCGCCGTTCAGCCTGTCGATCACGGCCTTGGGCGTGCCGGCCGGCGCCGCCACGCCGAACCACGCCGTCAGTTCATAGTTGGGCACGCCCGCGGCAGCCAGCGTTGGCACGCCCGGCAACTGTTCCGAGGGCTTCTGCGTGGTCACCGCCAGCGCGCGCACGCGATTGTCGCGGATATACGGCAGGGCGGTGGAGACGCTGTCGAACATCATCGTGATGCGGCCGCCGATCAGGTCGGTCATCGATGCGGCGCTGCCCTTGTACGGAATGTGCGCGATATTGACACCGGCGAGGTGCGTGAAGAGCTCACCCGCCAGGTGCGACGACGAGCCGTTGCCAAACGAGCCGTAGGTCAGCTTGCCCGGCTCCTTGCGCGCCAGCGCCAGCAGTTCCTGAACGGTGCGCGCCGGCACCGACGGATGGACCACCAGCACATTGGGCAGGTAGGCCACGGATGCGACCGGGGCGAAATCCTTGAGCGGGTCGTAGCCGGGCCTGGCGTACAGGCTCTTGTTGACTGCCAGGGAGCCGAAGGTGCCGAACAGCAGGGTGTAGCCGTCGGCCGGTGCCCGCGCCACGGCGACGGCAGCCAGGTTGCCGCCGGCGCCGGGACGGTTGTCGATCACCACCGGCTGTTGCAGGCGCGCCGACAGGGCATTGCCGATCTCGCGCGCCAGCAGGTCGGTTGCGCCGCCGGGCGGGAAGGGAACCACCAGCCGGACCGGCTTGTCCGGGTAGTCCGCCATTGCCGTGCCTGCCGCCGTGGCGGCGAATGCCAACAGCAGCCCGCTGGCTGCACGCCTGATCCAACCCTGCATCGCTGTCTCCTCCATGTGTTTTCTGGCGATGGAACGGGCCTCAGTGTGTCGCAGCGCAAGCGGGCGCGGGTTTGGCTTTGGCGAAGGTGGCCTTCCGCCGCGCGCACGGTGTGCAGCGGGCGCTCGCGGCGCAAGTTATTCGGACTGCTGCAGTCGGGCGATGGTGCCGAACAGCGTTTCCAGTTCCACCGGCTTGACCAGGTGCGCATCGAACCCCGCGCGCTCGCTCTGCTCGCGGTCGGCGGGCTGGCCGAAGCCGGTCAGCGCGACGTAGCGGGTCTGTCCGGTGCCGGCCACGCCGCGCATGGCGCGCACCACCTCGAAGCCGTCCATGCCCGGCATGGCCAGGTCGATCAGCGCGATATGCGGGCGGCAGCGCGGCGCCACGTGCAGCGCTTCGACGCCATCGTAGGCTATGGTCACGTCGTGGCCGCACATTTCCAGCAGCATCGCCAGGCTGTCGGCGGCGTCGCGGTTGTCGTCGACCAGCAGGATGCGCTTTGCCTGTTGCACGATGGTGGCATGGCCGCCGGCCGCGGCGTGCCCCGGGGGCTGCATCGTGGCGGTCTCCTGCGCCATCGGCAGCGGCAGGCGCAAAGTGAAGGTGCTGCCCATGCCCGGTCCGGCGCTGGCCGCGGCAATGGTGCCGCCATGCAGCTCCACCAGCGCGCGGCACAGCGACAGGCCGATGCCAAGCCCGCCATGCGCATCGGTGCCGGGGCGGCTTTCCTGCACGAACATGTTGAAGATGTCTTCCAGCGATTGCGGCGCGATGCCGCGGCCCTGGTCGATCACCTGTACCAGAAGTGTACGTTTTTGTACGGCGGTGACGATGCTGACGGTCGTCCGCGCCGGCGAGAATTTCGACGCATTCAGGATCAGGTTCTGCATCACCTGCACCAGCCGGGTCTTGTCGGCGTGCATCGGGATCGACGCGGCGTGGGTCTGCACCGCGACGTGCTGCGACTTGGCGTCGAGCGACGGCCGTGCGGCCTCGGCGGCGAGCGCGATCACTTCGTTGAACTCCAGCGGCCCGGTGCGCAGCTCGATGCGCCCGGAGTTGATGCGGCCGATGTCGAGCAGGTCATCGACCAGCCGGCTCAGGTGCGTGACCTGGCGTTCGATCAGGCTCAGGCTCCTGTCGGCCAGCGCCGCGTCGCCGGGCGCCAGCCGTATCGCCGCCAGCGCACTGTGCACCGGCGCCAGCGGATTGCGCAACTCGTGCGACAGCGTGGCCAGGAATTCGCTCATGCGCTGGCTGGAGCGCTCCAGCTCCTCGTGGCGACGGCGCTCGCTCATGTCGCGGGTGACCTTGGCAAAGCCCCGCAGCGCGCGCGATTCGTCATAGACGGCGGTCAGCATGACGTGGGCCCAGAACAGCGAACCGTTCTTGCGCACGCGCCAGCCCTGGTCCTCGACGCGGCCGGCGCGCCGGGCCTGTTCGAGCAGCCGCGCCGGCTTGCCGGCGGCAATGTCGTCGGGCGAGTAGAACACCGAGAAATGCCGGCCCAGGATCTCGTCGCGGCGGTAGCCCTTGATGTATGAGGCGCCGGAATTCCAGCTGACGATATTGCCGGCGGGATCGAGCATGAAGACCGCGTAGTCCTTCACGCCTTCCACCAGCAGCCGCAGCGTTTCCTCGCTCTGGCGCAGCGCTTCGGCGGTGCGGCGCTGCGCGGTCATGTCGCGCGTCACCTTGCCGAAGCCGATCAGCTTGCCGTCGGGCTCCTTGAGCGCCGTGATCACCACATTGGCCCAGAAGCGGCTGCCATCCTTGCGCACGCGCCAGCCTTCGTCCTCGAAGCGCCCGAACTCGGCGGCGGCTTTGAGTTCGGCATCCGGCCAGCGTCGTGCCACGGCGTCGGGCGTGTAGAAGGTCGAGAAGTGCTTGCCCAGGATCTCTTCGCGGGTATAGCCCTTGATGCGCGCCGCGCCCTTGTTCCAGCTCGACACATGCCCGGTCACGTCGAGCGTGAAGATGGCGTAGTCCTGCACGGACTCGACCAGCGTCCGGTAGGGCGCGTCGCTGGCCGTGTTGGCTTGCGCTTCGCGGGGTGACGCGTGTGCGGCCGGGCCGTCGGCACCGGCGGGGGCTTTCTTCATGGCGAAATCTGGGTTCGCTGCTGCCGGCTTGCCGGCGCTGTCCGTAAAGCACGCGCCGCGGCGCTGCGCGTTACGTAAGCATACCGCGCCCCGCGCCGAAGCAGGCGAGCCGCGGCGCCTGAGCGGTCGGAAGCTTCGCGATGGTGATTCGGAATGTACAGATTGTTACGCGGTGTGCAATTCATAGAATGGTCACAGCTTTTCTACGCCGTCAATCTTTGTCACGGAACGATGCAATTGCCACCGACCAAAGGCCAGTCCGCGCCGCCCGAGGCCCTGCCTTGCTGCGACAGTTGCCCCCAGGCGCGTGGCTGCCACGCGGCCGGCCTGGTACTGCATGCGCATCCCGCGGCGGGTCCGCAGCCGCTGCGCAGCATCCGGCTGCGCAAGGGCCAGCCGCTGTACCTGATCGGCGATCCGGTCACCGCGCTCTATGCGATCCGCTTCGGCACGGTCAAGACCCATGTCACCACCGAAGACGGGCGCACGCAGGTGGTTGGCTTCCATTTTCCGGGCGAGCTGGTCGGGCTCGACAGCCTCGCGCGCAGTTGCTACGTGTCGTATGCCACGGCGCTGGAAGACACCAGGCTGTGCGTGATCGCGCTCGACCCGGGCAGTGCCGCCACAGCCGCAGCGCCTGCCTTGGCCAGCCAGCTGTTCCTGGCGCTCGACTACCAGGCGCGGCGCGCGCGGGCGATGCAGACCATGCTGGCACTGATGACCGCCGAGGAGCGGCTGGTGACGTTCCTGCTGTGGATGGCCGACGGCTTCGCGGCGCGCGGCTTTTCATCGTCGGCCTTCGTCTTGCGCATGAGCCGCGAGGAAATCGGCAGCTATGTCGGCCTGACGCTGGAGACGGTCAGCCGCCAGTTCTCGCGGCTGGCCGAGATCGGGCTGATCCGCGTACGGCACCGTAGCGTCGAGCTGCTCGACAAGCCCGCGCTGCGCGCCATCGCCGAACGCCCGACGATCTCGGCGCACAACGTGCCGGACACTGCCGCGGATCTTGCCGCCGGGACCACAGCATCCATCCAATGAAGCGCAAACCAGAGCACGCCGACGCCACGGACGCGAGCGCGGGCACGGCGCCCGTCGCGGCGGACCGCAACAATGCCGGGGCTGACATCCTGCGCGACGTCCAGCAGCTGAACCTGTCATACCTGATGCTGGCGCAGCGCCTGCTGCGCCAGCACGAAGCCGAGGCGCTGTTCCGGCTTGGCATGCGGCAGGAGCTGGGGCGCGCGCTGGCCGAATTATCACCGGCGCAAATGGTGGCCCTGGCACGCTCGAACCTGCTGCTGTGCCGCTTCCGGCTGGACGACTGCAAGGTGCTGGCATCGCTGACGGCAGCCGAGGCGCGGCACCCGCTGGGCGGCATGCATGCGGCGATCGTGATGGCCTCGCAGCCCGCTGGCGGGACGCGCTGATGCCAGCCCTTCCTCTTTTTGCGCCCCGCCACCGGCCGCAAGGCCATACCAACCAAAACACGGAGTCATTGATGACGGGTACAGCCCCGAGCTATGTCGAGACCAGCCTGAGACTGTCCGGCAACCCGGGCCAGCCGGGCGCGTTCCTGCCGACCCGGACTGAAATCACCGGCATGCCGCACGCGCATGCCCTGGTCCGTGCGCTGTCGGGCGACGGCATCGCGCAGCGCTGCATCGAAGCGGCGCTTCGCGTGCTGGTGCAGGCGGGGCACCAGCCGGTGCGCACGGTGGTGTGCAGCGGGCAGGGCCGGCAGGCGTCGCTGGACTTCTACGTCGAGGCCGACGTGGTGGCCTGCTGCGAGCTCGATGGCGCATTGCAGCGCCAGCTGGCCAGCCTGTGCACCAGCGTGTTGCCACCGGGGCTGACGCTGTCGGTGCGACCGCTCGGCACCTATGTGCCCGACTGCCCGCCGGCGGGCGAGCACGGCGCGGCGGAGCGCTTGCGCAGGTGCGCTGGCGACCTGCTGTGCCGCGGTGGCGAGATGAACCAGCGGCTGTCGGCGGTGTGCGCCTATCTGGCTGCGCTCCATGACGCGCAGGCCACTGCCGACCGGCTCGGCCATCTCGACCAGAGCCTGTTAGGCCAGGGCCAGGAAGCGCTGTCGTGGCGCCTGCGCCGGCATCGCAGCGTGGAAGGGCGGGCGCTGGCGCAGGCGCTCGAAGGGCTGTCGCGGGCCGCCGACGGTGCGCTGCATGAGCTAGGCAAGCCGTACGGGGCCGACCATGCGCGCTACCAGCTCGAGCAGATGCAGCGCTTCCGCGACCAGATCGAGCGCTTCCGCTCGGCCTGCTCGCTGGAATAACCCCCTGTGTTCGCGCTGGTCGCGCCGCCGCGGCTTCAGATCCCGGCCATGCAGGTGTACTTGATCACCAGGTAGTCCTCGATGCCGTAGTGCGACCCCTCGCGGCCGACGCCCGACTGCTTGACGCCGCCGAACGGCGCCACCTCGTTCGAGATCAGCCCGGTATTGACGCCCACCATGCCGTACTCGAGCCGTTCGGACACGCGCCAGACGCGGCCCAGGTCGCGCGCATAGAAGTAGCTGGCCAGGCCGAACTCGGTATCGTTGGCCATCGCCACGACCTCGTCCTCGGTGTCGAAGCGGAACAGCGGCGCCAGCGGCCCGAAGGTTTCCTCGCGCGCGACCTGCATGCCGGGCGCGACATCGGCCAGCACGGTGGGCTGGAAGAACGAATGGCCGAGCGCGTGGCGCTGGCCGCCGTGCAGCACGCGCGCCCCCTTGCCGAGCGCGTCGGCGATATGCTCCTCCACCTTGGCCACGGCCTTGCCGTCGATCAGCGGCCCGATGCGCACGCCGTCGTCCATGCCGTTGCCGACCTTGAGCGCCGCCACCGCGGCCACCAGCTTCTGCGCAAAGGCGTCATACACGCCCGACTGCACATAGATGCGGTTGGCGCAGACGCAGGTCTGGCCGGCGTTGCGGTACTTCGACACGATCGCGCCTTCCACCGCGGCGTCGAGGTCGGCATCGTCGAAGACGATGAAGGGCGCGTTGCCGCCCAGCTCCATCGACACCTTCTTGATGGTCGATGCGGTCTGCGCCATCAGCACGCGGCCCACCTCGGTCGAGCCGGTGAAGGTCAGCTTGCGCACCAGCGGGTTGCTGCTCATCTCGCCGCCGATGGCGCTGGCCGACCCCGTCACCACCGACAGCACGCCGGCCGGGATGCCGGCACGCTCGGCCAGCGCAACCAGCGCCAGCGCGGTCAGCGGCGTCTGCGAGGCGGGCTTGAGCACCATGGTGCAGCCGACCGCCAGCGCAGGGCCGGCCTTGCGCGTGATCATCGCCGCGGGGAAGTTCCACGGCGTGATCGCCGCGCACACGCCAACGGGCTCCTTGGTGACGACGATGCGCTGGTTGGTGGCCGGTGCGGGAATGGTGTCGCCATAGACCCGCTTGCCTTCTTCGGCGAACCATTCGATAAACGAGGCCGCATAGGCGATCTCGCCGCGTGCCTCGGCGATGGGCTTGCCCTGTTCGGCGGTCATGATGCGCGCAAGGTCCTCCTGGTTGGCGAGGATCAGCTCGAACCACTTGCGCAGCAGCGCCGAGCGTTCCTTGGCGGTGCGCGCGCGCCAGGCGGGCAGCGCGCGGTTGGCGGCTTCGATGGCCTGGCGGGCCTCGTCGGCGCCCAGTTGCGGCACCTGGGCGACGCGTTCGCCGGTGGCGGGGTTGGTGACATCAATGCGGCGTTCGCCGTCGATCCAGCGGCCGTCGATATAGCACTGCTGCCGCAGCAGCGAGGAATCCTGGAGGTTCAGCATGATGGTTCCGGTGGGAGGCTGTGGGGGCGGTAGGGGAAGGGCTGTATAGCCGATGAAGGCGATTGTAATCCCGCCCGCGTCGTGGTTCTCGCAGCCGCCGCGTGAACGCGTGAACGCGTGAAAGCCGTATGGAGCCTGCCGCGCGTGCCGGCCATCGCGCGATGCCTGAGAAAGACCCGGCATGCACCAGGCGCCCGCGAGAAGCGGGACGGGTGCGTGAAGGTGGTGATGCGGGCCGCTCAGGCCGGTCAGGCCGGGGCGGGTCCGCGCGCGGAGGCGTCCGGGGCTTCGATGCCCCAGTCGCCGTAGTCGAGCCAGTCGTCGCCAAGTAGCTCGATGGGATGCTGCGTCCGGCTGGAGCCGTTGCCGCATCCCATGGCGTCGGTCGGGCAATATTTGTCGCAACCCCAGCAGACGCGCTCGGGATGGCTTGGGTGCAATGGAAATTTCTTGGCCATGGCGTGGTTGGCGGGGGAAATGGCCCGCTTGAGCCAGATTATCCGGCTCCCCATACGATGCTGATTTGCCCAGGATCAAGGCGGGCCGAAGCGCAACGCCGACTTGCCGATTGCGCCAGTTCCAGCCTCAGCGCCAGCCATCGGCGTCCAGCCGTGTCCACCGGTCCGGTGCCTCGTCGGCAGAGGCCAGCAGCAGGCTTTCGCCGCAATCGCTACAGCGGTACACGAAGGCGTTCTGGCCGCTGGCGGTGCGCAGCGTCGCAGACTTCAGCAGGCCCGCATGGGGCGGGAAATGGCCCGGCCGGTCCAGCTGCGACAGGCAAAGGTCGCACAAAGGCATGTTGGTTCCTCCAGCACGAATTCCGCCAGGAAAATGCTGTGGTGCAGCATCCGTAGATCGAGTATAGATGCGCGGACGGGGCGCGGGTCCGGGCCGGCGTTGCGCGGGCGCGTGGGCAAGCGAACCGACTATTCGCCAAGGAACTCCGCCACCACTTCCAGGCCTTCGATGTGATCTGCCACGACCTTGGCGATGGTGATCAACGGGATCGCCAGCAGCATGCCCCACACGCCCCACAGCCAAGTGAACAGCAGCAGCGCGACGAACACCGCGACGGCATTCATCCTGGCCATGCGCCCGGTCATCCAGGTGGTGACGAGCGAGCCGATCAGCGTGGCGATCAGCAGCGAACCGCCCGCGGCTGCCGCAGCCATCCCCAGCGTGCCGAACTGCATGAACGTCACCATGCCCAGGCACACCGCGATCGCCATCGCGCCAAAGTAGGGCACCAGGTGCAGCGCCGCCGCGGCGATCGACCAACTGCCCGCATTATTGACTCCCAGCCATTTCAGCAGCAGCCAGGTACAGACCCCCAGCGCCGCATTGGTCGCCAGGAGCATGCCCATGTAACGCTGGATCGAGCGGTTGACCTCGTCCAGCATGTGCACGCTGATTTTCTTTTCGGAGATGGTATTGCCGACCATCTTGATGAATTTGCGCTTGAAGGTGTCGCCCGCCAGCAGCAGGAAGTACAGCAGGAACACCACTACTACTGCCTGGCCGGCCATGGTGAAGATGCTCACTGAACCGGCCAGCAGCATGCTGTTGATCTGGTCCCCCGAGTGGTCGACCACCACGTGCGGCACGCGCACCGGCGGCGGCTGCCCGGCGCCGCTGAGCACGGTGGCGGCGCGCCGGACCTTCTGCCACATCGAATCGTCGCCGCTCAGCAGGGCGCCGACCGAGCGCGACAGCTTGCTGGCAACCTCGGGCAGGCTGTTGACGATGGACTCCACCTGGCCTTGCAACAGGTACGCGCCGCTGAGCAGCGCGCACAGCAGCGCCAGCAGCACTACAGTGCCGGCTGCCACGCGCGGTACGCCCATCCGCTGCAGCGCGGACACCACCGGGTCGAGCAGGTAGGCGAGCACGACTGCAATCACCACTGGCACCAGGAAATCGCGGGCGAGATGCACGGCATAGAGCGAGAACAGCACTGCCAGCACGACCAGCGCCGTGCTGGCACGCTGCAGCGCCGCGGACACTGTGGCGGGCGCGACCGCCACTATCGGGGCGTCGGCCGGCGCTGCCGGCCCGTCTACTTCGGCAGGGGCGGGCGGCTCGGCATGCGGGATCGGGGAGGGAGCGGGGTCGGGAACGGTCGCCATATCCAGGCGCCTTCGGCAAAAGGCCTGGCGCTGTCTATGAAAGATAGCTGGCCCGTGGCGCGTGGCTGTCGGACGCCGCCGACTGCTGGTGTCAGACAATGGCGGCAGGACGTCCATCCCCCGCCCGGCAAGGCCGCCTGAGCGCACCTGGCCGGGCTTTAACGGCGGTCAGCCGGTGACGGTCTTGGTTTCGAGATACTCGGCGATGCCTTCCGGGCCGAACTCGCGACCGTTACCCGAGGCCTTGTAGCCGCCGAACGGCACCGAGATGTCCATCGATGCGCCATTGACACGCACGCTGCCGGCGCGCAGACGCGCGGCCAGCTTGCGGGTGCGCTCGGGGTTGGAGGACGCGATATACGCGGCCAGGCCGAATTCCGTATCGTTGGCGATGGCCACGGCGTCGTCTTCCGTGTCGTAAGGCAGTATGCAGAGGACCGGCCCGAAGATCTCCTCGCGCGCAATGGTCATGTCGTTGCGCACGTCGGCAAAGATGGTCGGACGGGCATAGAAACCTTGCGCGAGCCCGTCGGGACGGCCCGGGCCGCCGGCGGCCACGCGCGCCCCTTCCTCGATGCCGATGCCGATCAGCCGCTGCACCTTCTCGTACTGCGCGCGGTTCGAGATCGGCCCCATCCTGGTCTGCGCATCGGCGGGGTCGCCGACCGTGACCGCGTTGGCCGCCCCGGCGGCGATCCGCACCGCCAGTTCATACTGCGCGCGTGGCACCAGCATGCGGGTCGGTGCGATGCAGGTCTGCCCGGAGTTCAGCATCACCTGGGCGACGCCGCTGGTCACGGCGGCCTGGAGGTCGGCGTCGTCCAGGATCACCAGCGGCGACTTGCCGCCAAGTTCCTGCGTCACGCGCTTGACCGTCGGCGCGGCGCTGACCGCCACCTCGACGCCGGCGCGGGTCGAGCCGGTGATCGAGACCATGTCGACATCGCGGTGCGACGACAGCGCCGTGCCGACCACGCGGCCTTCGCCGAAGACCATGTTGAATACACCCGGCGGCGTGCCGGCGGCATCCATGATCTCGGCAAAGATCCGTGCGTCGAGCGGCGCGATTTCCGATGGCTTGAGCACCACGGTGCAGCCCGCCGCCAGCGCCGGCGCCACCTTGGCGGCGATCTGGTTCAGCGGCCAGTTCCAGGGCGTGATCAGCGCCGCCACGCCGATGGCTTCGCGCAGGAGATAGCTCTTGCCGCGCTGGCTTTCGAATTCGAACTCGCGCAGCGCCTGCACCGTGGCCTGCAATTGCGCCAGGCCGATCGCGGCCTGCAGGTTGGTGGCAACGGTGATCGGCGCGCCGATCTCCTGCCGCACCGCCTGCGCCAGGTCGCCCAGACGTGCCTTGTATGCGGCCATGATGCGTTCGAGCAGGGCGATGCGGTCCTCGCGGGTGGACGCCGACCACGCCGGAAAGGCTGCGCGCGCGGCGGCTACCGCATGGCCCACGTCCGCAGCCGTGCCCATGGCGACCTTGCCCGCCACCGACTCGGTGGCCGGATCGATGAGATCGGCCTGGGCCGCGCCCGCGGCGGGTTGCACCCACTGGCCGTTGATGTAGAACTTGTCGACGAGTTTCATCGGGTTTGCCTCGCAGATCGATGGAGAAATCGATGGGGAAGGGCAGCTCATACCGGACGCTCGCCGATGATGGTGGCGCGGTTCATGTGGCGCACGGCAGGGAAGTAGTCCTGCACCGCGTAGTGCTGCGTGGAGCGGTTGTCCCACAGGGCGATGGTGTCGGGCTGCCAGCGCAGGCGCACCTGGTATTCGGGCGCCGCCGCCTGGCGGTACAGGTATTGCAGCAGGTCCAGTTCGGCCGGGCGATAGTCCGAGCCGATGCGGTAGGACTGTTCCTTGACGAAGTTGGCGAAATGCGTGGTGAAGGCCTCGTTGACGAAGAGAATCTTCTCGCCGGTTTCCGGATGGGTGCGCACCACCGGGTGCACCATCGGCGGGTACTTGGCGCGCATTTCTTCATACTTTTCGTCGGACAGCGCGGCGCCAAAGGCGGGCATCGCGTCATGGACCGCCTTCAGGTTGGCAATGCGCGCCTTCACGTCCTCGGGCAGTTTTTCATAAGCCGCGGCCATGTTGATCCAGATGGTGTCGCCGCCCACCTCGGGGCAGGTAATGCAGCGCAGCATCGAGCCCATCGAGGGAATCTCGCGCCAGGACACATCGGAGTGGTACAGGTTCTCGCGACCGCGCTTTTCACCATCGCGGCCGAACACCACCAGCTCGGGATGCTCGGGATGGTTGGTGAACATCGGATGCACTTCGAGTTCGCCGAAGCGGCGCGCGACGGCCACGTGCTGCGCCGGCGTGATCGCCTGCTTGCGGAAGAACAGCACCTTGTGCGTCAGCAGCGCGGCGCGCAGCGCCAGGTAGGTGGCTTCATCCAGGGTTTCGCGAAAATCGATGCCTTCGACTTCGGCGCCAATGGTGGGCGTGCAGCGGCGCACGGTGAACGGCCAGGAGGCCGGGTCTTGCGCGCGGAAGGCCTCCGGGCTGAGGGTCAGGGCGGTGGCTGGCATGGGTTGTCTCCTTGGGTGGCTTGTTAGGTGTGAGTGCTCCCGTGCGGTACGGGCGGCCGTGATCGGTCCGAGAAAACCGGGGCGCTGGCATGCGCTGGCGATGCGATACTGCCATTACCTGTTATAACAGGTCAACCGGGTTTTCGACCTGACCTGTCATGATAGGTATAATCCCTGATTCCCCGCATCGGAGCCGCCGCCAGGCGGAACACAACGTGGCGCTGCCAAGATTCAAGGAAATTGAGAACGAGATCCGGGAGCGGATCGTCCGCAACCAGCTGGGTCCGGGCGCCAAGCTGCCGTCCGAGGCCGAGCTGATGACGGAATTCGCCGTGAGCCGGATCACTGTGCGCCAGGCCTTGTCTGGCCTGCACAATGCCGGGCTGATCGAAAAGGTCAACGGCAAGGGCAGCTTCGTCACGCGCCCCACCGACACGCCGAGCCTTGGCGCGCTGACGGGCTTCTACGAAACCGCCCGTGCCCGCGGCAAGCTGGCATACGGCAAGCTGGCGTCGGTCAAGCTGGTTCGCGCCCCGGCGTTCGTGTCGCGCGTGCTCGACCTGGAACCCGCTGAGAAGGTGTTGAGCGTGTCGACGGTGCGCTTCTGGGACGATGCGCCGGTGGCGTATTTCACGCTGCTTGGGCGCGAGCCGGCGATGCGCAGGCTGGTACAGGAAGACCTGGAGACCAATGACGCGATGTCGGTGCTCGAAAGCCGGCTCGGCTACCGCATCAAGGAATCGACGATGGAGGCATCCGCCGTGGCCGCGCCGGCTGAAGTGGCCAGGCGCCTGGGCGTCGCCGAGGGCGAGCCGCTGCTGCGGGTGCGTTCCACCCCGTACGATATCGATGGCACGCCGCTGCTCTGCGCCGAACTGCTGTTCCGCCCGGACCGCTACGCGTACAAATGGACGCTCAGGCGCTAGGATCGCTTTTCTGTAAGCGTTGAACTACACGGCACCCGGCCGCGCGGTAAGTTTTACCCGCCGCGCACTTCTTACTGCAGCAAGCCCGGAATCCGGTCCTTTCCCGCCACTGGTCGGGCAACGGTAGCCCATTGCTGGCATCGCCTCCGACTACTGGTACGTCAGTTGCGTAATGACGCAGCGGAGCGGCGATTCCAGCGCGCTCGCCGGCCGGTTCTGCGTCGATGCAAGGCCCGGCCGCAACCTGCAAGACGGAGGACCACATGAAAACGACGCTACGCCTCGGCACTGCATTGCTCGCCTCGCTTGGCTTCCTGGCTGGCTGCACCGCGACCGGCAGCACCAGCGGATCGGGATCGCTGTCGGGTTCCGGCTCGGTGTCTGAACAGCAACGCAGCGGCTATGGCTCGCCGAGCTCCAGCACTTCAACCGGCACGTCCGGCGCGACCAGCACCACCAGCCCTGGCGGCACGTCCAGCGGCTCCAGCGGCTCGACCAGCGGCTCGGGTACCGCGCGCTAAGCGCGCGCTGCCGCGCGCGGCTGACCGCACGGGCGTGCGGTCGGCCGCTACGCCGGCGCAGTCCTTAGCGGCGCAGTCCTTAGCGGTCCCTTCCCATATTCACGCGTTCATCGCGGCGCGCCGGTACCACGCCTTCGTCGGCCAGCCTTTGCTGCAGCTCGTTGTTGGGAATGTTGATCAAGTCCTTGCCGATCTCGCGCGTCACCACGCCGGTGACGGAAGCCGGCAAGGTCTTGCGCAGCAGCCCCAGGAAGCGCGGCGCCGCGATCAGCACGAGTTCTTCATAGCGCTGCTTGTTGCGCGCGTCCGCCAGGAGGTCCGCGACGCGGTGCGCGAACAGCTGTGCTTCCTGGTGCAGTTCATCCTCGCCCGCGGACGACGTCACCGTGGACGGGCCGACCTGGTGCGCGCCGGGGTGACCGGCATCGCCTTGCGAGGCGGCCTGGCCACGCCGGCCGTAGGCGTCGCGGCGCAGGTCGGCGCGGTCAGCGTGCGCGGCGGCATCGGTAATTTCTTCCACCACCGCTAGCGGGGCGGCGTCTGCATGCGAGGCAAAGACGCGGGCGACGGATTCGTCCGCCACAAGGATCCAGATGTTCTTCATGATCGCTCCGGTTGCCGGCCCGAATGGTGGGCCTGATTACCGGTGTTGCAAGGGGTACGCCACCGCCCGCCGGCCTGCGCCAGCGCCGGTTCGCGCGCCCCGCGGACGTCCGGGTGCCGCAAGCGGCATGGCGTTGCAGTATCGACAGGCACGCCGTGCAACTTTTTCAGGCCGGCGGCGGACGCCACAGCGTCGATTTTCCGAACAGGCTTTCCACCAGGTCCACTGCCAGTTGCCCGGTCTGGTTGCGCACGTCGCAGGCCGGGTTCAGCTCCATCACGTCGAGCGATGCCAGCTGGCCGGTATCGGCGATCATTTCCATGCAGAGCTGGGTCTCGCGGTAGGTCGGTCCGCCCGGCACGGCGGTGCCCACGCCAGGCGCGATCACGCCGTCCAGGAAATCCACGTCGAAGCTGACGTGCAGGTGCGTCTGCGCGTCGATGCCGGACAGCGCCTGCTGCATGGTGTGGCGCATGCCGTTCTCGTCGATGTAGCGCATGTCGTACACCGCCAGCTGCAGTTCGTGCAGGCGGCGCTTTTCCGCCGCATCGACGCTGCGGATGCCGATCTGCCGGATCGCGCTGCGCTCCACCGCCGGCGTCGCGCCGGCCAGCGTGGTCAGCGGCGCAGGGCCGTGCCCGCACAGGCAGGCCACCGGCATGCCATGCATGTTGCCGGTGGGCGTGGTGGCGCCGATATTGGCGTCGGCGTGCGCATCGAGCCACAGCACCATCAGGGTCTTGCCGGTATCGCGGCAATGGCGCGCCGCGGCGCTGATCGAGCCGATCGCCAGGCAATGGTCGCCGCCCATCAGCAGTGGCAGCCGGCCCGCCTGCAGCGTGCCGAGGCAGGTGTCATAGACGGCACGGTTCCACGCCACGACTTCGTCGAGGTGGCGCATGCCGTCCTGCGGCGGTTGCCACGGATTGGCGGGGCCGGCCAGGTTGCCGGCGTCCTCGACCAGCAGGTTGTTGCGTGACAGCGCCTGTGCCAGGCCGGCGACGCGCAGCGCCTCGGGGCCCATCGAGCAGCCGCGCGTGCCGGCCCCGACGTCGGTGGGGGCGCCAATCAGCGTGACAGGTTTCATGGCGGGATGCGGTGAGTGCGGACGCCCATGCGTTTGCAGGTTCCGTACCCGCCGGGCTCACCACACGCCGAAGAACACGCCAGCCTGCTTGTACACGCTGGTCTTGGCCGCGACTTCCTCATTGGTCACGGTCACGCGCGGCTTGAGTGTGCAGAACCAGTCCAGCAGCCGTAGCCGCATGGCATTGCGCACAGCTTCATGGCCGGGGTCTGCGCCCAGGTCGAAGTACTCGTCCGGATCGTTTTCCAGGTCGAACAGCTGTGGCCGGAAGCCTTGCCAGTGGACATATTTCCAGCGTGTGTCACGCACCATCCAGGCTCGGCACTCGCCCGGGTGGCGGCCCAGCGCGACCCGTGCGCCGCGGTAGGCGTAGTCGAGTTCTGAAACGACAAAATCGCGCCATTGCCCTGCACCGCGCGAGCGGGTCAGGTCCAGCAGCGAACGGCCTTCGATGCGGTGGCCGGCGGGCGGCAGCCCCAGAGCGTCGAGCACCGTCGGCACCACGTCGACAGCCGACACCATGTCCTGCCGCGCGCTGCCGCGGGTGGCATCGGCCTCGGGAGAGGGATCGTAGACGATCAGCGGCACGTTCTGCACGGTGTCGTAGAACTGTTCCTTCTCGCCCAGCCAGTGGTCGCCGAGGAAGTCGCCATGGTCGGCGGTAAAGACGATCAGCGTGTCCTGCCATCGGCCAAGGCGTTCCAGCTGGTTCCACAGCAGGCCGAGGCGGTCGTCGATCTGCTGGATCAGGCCCTGATAGGCGGGGCGCACCGTATCCGACACTTCCTGGCGCATGAAGTTGGCGCATTCCTCCTGCGTGCGGTACGCCGACAGCACCGGGTGCGGATCCTCCAGCTCGGCGGCATGGCGGCGCAGCGGCAGGCAGTCGTCGAGCTTGTACGCGGCGTGATAGGGCGCGGGCGCAAGGTATGGCCAGTGCGGCTTGACCAGCGACAGGTGCAGCACCCATGGCTCGTCGCCGCGCGCGCCGATGTACTGCATGGCCTGGTCGACGGTGTACGCCGTCTCGGAGTGCGGCTCGGCCACGCGCGCGGGCAGGCCGGCATTGCGCATGTGCCAGCCGGAGACGATCTCGCCATGCGCGTTCTCGGCGCTGATGACGTAGTCGGTCCACGGGTCGGCGCTGTCGTAGCCTTGCCGGCGCAGCCAGTCGGCATAGGCGCCGCGCGGCTCGGCATGGTGGCCGTCGTGGCGGTCGACTTCGGTGAAATGGCCGCTGCGCAGCAGCGTCTCCAGCTCGGTGCCGCCGTCCAGGTGCAGGCGCTTCAGGTTGGCGTTGTCGGGCATCACGTGGGTCTTGCCCGCCAGCGCCAGCGCGCGGCCGCTGTCCTTCAGGTACTCGCCCAGCGTGACTTCGCCGACCGACAGCGGCACGCGGTTCCAGGTGGCGCCGTGGCTGCTGACGTAGCGGCCGGTGTAGAAGCTCATGCGGCTGGGGCCACAGACGCCGGAGGTGACGAAGGCGCGGTCGAAACGCACGCCGCGCGCGGCCAGCGCGTCGATATTGCGCGTGCGCAGCGTGGGGTGCCCGTAGCAGCCCAGGTGGTCGCGGCGCAACTGGTCGCACATGATGAACAGGGTATTGCGGATCGGCATGGTGGCTCGCTACGTCTTGTCAGTCGCCGGTATAGCCGGAGGCCTTCACCACTGGCGTCCACCTGGCAGCGTCCGCCTTCAGCAGGCCGGCAAACGCGTCGGCAGTACCTGTGGCCGGTTCCAGCCCCAATTTCAGGAACTTGTCGCGCACGTCGGGCGACTGCACTGCCTTGACGATGGCGGCGTTGAGCTTGTCCAGCACCGGGCGCGGCGTGCCGGCAGGCGCCAGCACGCCGTAGCGGCCTTCGCCCTCGATGCCCTTGTAGCCCAGCTCGGTGAAGGTCGGCACATCGGGCAGCGCCACCGAGCGCTGCGTGCCGGAAGTGGCCAGCACGCGCACCTTGCCGGCGCGGTGCATCTCGGTCAGGTCGGCCAGGGTATCGACCGAGGCCGGCACCTGACCGCCCACCAGCGCGCTCATCAGCGGCGCCGAGCCGTTGAACGGAACATGCAGCATCTCCACGCCGACCTGCTTGCCGATCATCAGCCCGAAGAAATGCGGGATGCTGCCCAGCGCCGGCGAGGCATAGGAGTTGTTCTGGGGGCCTGCCTTGAGCCACGCCACGTAATCCTTGAGCGAGCGCGCCGGGCTGCCGCGGCCGGTGGCCAGCGCGAGCTGGAAGTTGGCTGCCTGCGCCACCGGGACAAAGTCGCGCTGGATGTCGTAGTTGAGCTTGCGGTAGACCAGCGGCGCGATCGTCATCACTGCGGAATTGGCAACCACCAGCGTATGGCCGTCGGCGGGCTGCGTGCGCGCATAGTCCATCACCAGCCGGCCGCCGGCGCCCGGCTTGTTCTCCACCACGACGTTCTGGTTCAGCGTCTCGCGCAGCTTGTCGCCGACCAGGCGCGCGGCCAGGTCGGCGGTGCCACCGGCGGGGTAGCCGACCAGAATGCGCAGCGGGCGCTCCGACTGCGCGCCGGCGGGCAGCGCCCAGGCAGTGGCAATGGCCGCCAGGCAGGCGGCAAGGCGGGGAAGGCAGTTGCGGGGGCTCACGGGGGGTCTCCTCGTCGGGGTTGTCATTTGGTATGGGTGGCACGCTAACATCCGTCGATATAATTGACAAAGTCAACTAATTCGCGGATGTCGCATGACACATGACGACGGCGGCAGCCGGCTGCAGCGGCCCGAACGGCTAAGCGATTTCATCAACTACCGGGTCTATCACCTGAACCGCGTGGCGCTGGGCGGCGCCGGGCTGCACCTGCGCGCCAAGGCTGGCGTTACCCGGCGCGAATGGCGCATGATTGCCTTTCTGGGTGAGCAGCCGGGCACGCGGCTGACCGAGCTGGCGCAAAGTGCCGGCCTGGACAAGGTGCTGGCCAGCCGGGCCGTCCACGCGCTGGTCGAACGCGGCCTGGTGCGGCGCGAGGCGCGCGCGCAGGACCGGCGCGCCGCAGCGTTCACGCTGACGGAGAAAGGCGAAGCGGTCTACCGCCGTGCCTTTGCGCTGGCGCGTGCCTTCAACCGCGAGCTGGCGGCATGCCTGAGCGGCGAAGAAGCGCGCGTGCTGTCGCGCTGCCTGGACAAGCTCCAGGCGCGGGCCGAGGCCATGATGGAGCAGGCGCAGGCCTTGCCGCGGCCGGAAGACGCGGCGCCGGCCTGGGATCCGCTGCAAGTATGGCGGGGCAGCAAGGGGTAGCGCAGGCAAACCTTGCCACGGCATGGAGCGGTTCTTGCGTGGCTGCTGGCGCCGGGGTGGCAGGAGCGCATCATGTCAGTCTCATTAAGAACTTCGCTGTGCCAATGGCTTCTTGCCTGCTGCCTGGGTCTGGCGGCGTGCGGCGGCGGTGGCGGCGATGGGGGCAGTTCCGGCAACGCCGGCGGTAGCGGCGGAGGTCCGGGAACGCTGTCGTTGACAGTAACTGGCCTGCCGTCCGGCACGCCGGCGGCGGTCACGGTGACCGGCCCGGGGGAATACCGCCAGGCCGTCGCCCAGTCGACAACGCTGTCCAACCTTGCCACCGGCACCTATACGGTCAGCGCTACCGATGTGCTCGCCGGGACCAGCCAATACCAGCCGCAGCCGCCGGCCCAGTCGGTGAGCGTCGGCACCGGCGCGGGCGCCACGGCAAACGTCGTCTATGGCTCGCCACAGCCCGTGCGCCTGTCGCTGACGCAAGTGGCAGGCGGCCTGGCCGAGCCGATTTATCTCACCGCGCCCGCGGGCGACGCGCGCCTGTTCATCGTGGAGCGCGCCGGGCGCATCCGCGTCGTGCGCAACGGCTCGCTGCTGGGCACGCCCTTCCTCGACATCGATGCACTGACCACCACCGACGGCGAACGCGGCCTGCTGTCGATGGCATTCGATCCGGCCTATGCCAGCAACGGCCGCTTCTTCGTCTACTACACCGATAACAACGGCGCCATCACCGTAGCGCGCTACCAGGTTTCCGCGAGCAATCCCGACGTTGCCGACACAACCGGTACGGTGTTGCTGTCGATCCCGCACAGCAACTTCCAGAACCACAACGGCGGCCAGCTGGCGTTCGGCCCCGACGGGATGCTCTATATCGGCACCGGCGATGGCGGCGGCGGGGGCGATCCGTCCGGCAATGCGCAGAACCTCGGCGTGCTGCTCGGCAAAGTGCTGCGCATAGATGTCAGCGGCGCGTCCGGCCAGCCTTATGGCATTCCTGCCGGCAATCCGTTCGCCGGCCAGTCCGGCAGGCGCGGCGAGATCTGGGCATACGGACTGCGCAACCCCTGGCGCTTCGCCTTCGATGCCGGACAGTTGTATATCGCGGATGTCGGCCAGGACCAGCGCGAGGAAGTCGACGTGGCGGCGGCCACCAGTGGCGGGCTGAACTACGGCTGGAACCGCATGGAGGGCACTGCTTGCGTGGGCGCCGCCACGTGCGATACGGCCGGGCTGACCATGCCGGTGTTCGAGTACAGCCATGATGCCGGCGGCTGCGCCATCGTCGGCGGCTATGTGTACCGGGACGATGCGCTGCTGACGCTGCAAGGGCGCTACTTCCATGCGGACCTGTGCACCGGCAGGCTGGCGAGCTTCGTGTTCCGCGACGGTGGCGCGGCCGAGCAGGTCGACTGGAACGTCACGATCCCCGGCAGCGTGTATTCCTTTGGCGTGGATGCCGCGCAGGCGCTCTATGTGCTGGCGGACGCAGGCACTTCGGCGACCAGCGGGGCGGTGTATCGGGTCGACGCGACGGTCGGCGGACAGTAAGCCTCGCCCCTGCGTTACACCGCGTCGAAGGCCGCTCGCATGCGGGCAGCGAAATAGTTGGCGTACGTGCCGCGCGGCGCCGGCTGTGCGCGCGGCATGTGGCTGCGGAACGGGATGTCGGGCTTGAACGGGATCGCCACCACGCCCGGGAACCTCATCGTACGGCTGACGATGGGGTTCACCAGGCTGACGCCGAGGCCTTCGCTGACCATCCTGCAGATCGTCGCGGCGAAGGGCGTTTCGAGCGCCATGATGCGGTCCCCGTCGCGGAACACGGCATCGAGCGCACGCCTTGGACGTGAGCCAATTAAAGGAATTCCTTGCGCAAGTCGACGCTGCAGCGTTCGCCGATTGCGCTGTAGTTCTGCGCCAGCCAATGCTCGGCCTCATTGTGGCCCTGGTCGCGCAGGTGGCAAAGAAAGTCCCAGTCCGCATTGAACTTGCTGGACACGCCGAGCGCCGCCATGGTCTGGTCCGAGCGGATTGCGTGGATCAGCATCTCCTTCATCTCGGTCCGGTCTACCTTGCCGTCCTGGATGAGACCGGTGACGAAGCTGATCGCACGAAGCTCGCGGATCAACGAAGAATTGAAACTGACTTCGTTGATGCGATTGAGAATCTCCGCCGCGGTCTTTGGCACGCCCTTGCGAACGACCGGGTTGATATGGACGATCACAACATCCCGCGTGGCGCAGTGATAGATCAGTGGAAAGATGGCGGGGTTGCCGACATAGCCGCCGTCCCAGTAGTGCTGGCCGTCGATCTCCACGGCCTGGAAGAGGGACGGCAGGCAGGCCGAGGCCAGCACCGCCTTCAGGCAGATTTCCTCGTGCGAGAACAGGCGCACCTTGCCGGTCTCGACATTGGTTGCGCACAGGTAGAGCTGGATCGGGCAATCCCGGCTCAGGGCGTCGAAATCGACATGGTTGGCAAGAACGTCGCCCAGCGGGTTGAAGTTGAAAGGATTGAACTGGTAGGGGGAGAGTACGCGCAGCAGCAGGTCGGTCAGCAGGTACATCGGCGAGCTGTCGAGCCCATAGCCGCGACCCGTCCAAACGTCCCATGGCAGTTTGCGGAACGGGCTGTAGATCCGCGCGGTGCTGGCAACGTCTTGCCAGAAGTTGTGCAGCGCGGTGCGGGCGCCAGGCGGGCCCCCCTTGAGCAAGCCGTAGGCGAGTACCACGGCATTCATCGCGCCGGCGCTGGTGGCGCTCACGCCTTCGATGGCGAGCCGTTCGTCTTCGAGCAGGCGGTCAAGTACGCCCCAGGCAAAGGCGCCATGGGCGCCTCCGCCCTGCAATGCGAGCGCGATGGGCTTCACGGGTCCCTGGGCTTCGCCTGCATGGCGCGTTCCCGGCTTGGTAGGCATGGCGCGACCCTCGTTCTTCCGGCTGAGAGCAACTGACCGCATATTGTCCGCTGCCTCAGAGGCAATCCTTCACCCGTTGCCCGGGCTTGCGCGTCGTGTTGCGCCGGCCGGGCACGGCGGGCTGGCGCAGAATCGCAACAGAAGAATGCTCTATCACGCTCCCCGCGCACTTAAAACCTGTGCCGGACGCCTAAGGCGACGCCAAGCATGTTGCTCTGACCGTTACCGAGGACATAGCTGTTACCTAGAGACAGGCTGTTGGCATAGAAGGTCGCCAGCGACTCGAGCATCAACCCGGCGTTCTTGGCATAGGCCGTGGTCAGGTAAAGATCGGTGCGTTTGGACAGCGAGTAGTCGGCCACGAAGGAGATCTGCCAGGGGTTGGCCACGCTCGTGTTGCCGTAAAGGTTCTTGAGATCGTCGTAGTTGTACTCGAGCGTAAGCGCGAGCGCCGGCGTGACCTGGTAGTTGGCGCCGATCCAGTAGAAGTCGTCGCGCTGGATCAGGACATCGGCCGCGTTCCTGTTCTGGCCCCAGCGGTAGCCGCCCATGATCTTGGCCGGGCCGAAGGCATAGCTGGCGCCTACCACGGCCTTCTTCATGGTGCCGGTGCCGGTGCCGATGGTGGGATTCCACTGGTCATAGCCGGCCGTCGCGGCGAACGGGCCGAACGTGTAGGCCAGTGCTCCGCCATAGGCCGTGTCGCGTCGGAACTGCCCCGGGACTTCGCCATTGCCGCCGATCGGGATGGGGAACCCTACCGAGGCGGGCAGGGCCACGCCGGCGCCGAAGGACCAGTGCGCGAGGGCAGTCAGCCCCCCGAACTTCCCGGTGTACTTGATGGTGTTGTCCTCGCGGTAGTTGGGGCCGGACTGCATGACGACCGGCTCATACTGCGTGGCATAGGCGGTTGGAGAGAAGTTGGCCAGGGCCTCGAACATCGAGGTGTACTGCCGGCCCAGGCTGACCTGGCCGAAGCGGTTGCTCTGGACGCCCACGAACGCCTGGCGGCCGAACAGGCGGCCGCTTTGCTGCGACAGGCCGGAATCGAGGCCGAAGCCGCTTTCCAGCACGAAGATAGCCTTGATGCCGCCACCAAGGTCTTCGTTGCCGCGCAAGCCCCAGCGCGAGCCGGAGAGTCCGCCGGAAGTCAGCCGGTAGGCATCGTTGCCCTGTCCCGGGTTGAATCCGTTGGCGGCCGTCGGCACGACGCCCGCGTGGTTGACGTATTCCAGGTTGGCGTCGATCACGCCGTACAGCGTGACGCTTGACTGCGCAAGGGTCGCCAGCGGCCATCCCAGCAGAGACGCCAGGGCCGTCCTTTTCAGTGACATGCTGTTCTCCTCTCTTCTCTCTTTTCTTGGGTGCAGCCACAACTTCATGCTTTGCATGCCGGACCTTGCAGCATGCTGCCGGACAACCGTTCGAGCTTAGGAGCGCAGCCCGTTTCCCGCCAGCAACCGATGACCGGAAGCCGTGGGAAACACACAGTAATGTCGGCTAATTGCGACAGTCGCCGGCCGGGCGCCATCAAGAGCTGGCAGGGGAACGGGCTTGAACGCGATGGGCGCCGGCAGGGCGCCGGGCGACTTACCACTGCTGCTGCTGCTTGCTGCCCTTGATGTTGCCCGCTACGCCGCCAGCCACGGCGCCGATCGCCGCGCCGGTCCAGCCGCTACCTCCCGCTATGGCCGCAATGCCCGCACCCGCGGCGGCGCCGATGCCGGCACCGGTCACGGTGCCTTGCTGCTGCGGTGTCATATTCGTGCATCCGGCAGCACCTGCGACGACCAGCGCCGCACCAATCAGTTGGAGTCGTTTCATGGCGTCACCTTACTTCTTGGTCTGCAGACCGGGAACAACCATTTCGAACCAGATCGTTTCAATGACCGGCCGCTGCAACTGGTCAGGATGGGTCGCGTACCAGCGATCCACGCCCTGGCGCACCGAGTCGAGCGAATGGCCCCTGAGCCCTCTTGCAAAGCGCGGAACGATGCTTTGCGAGTCAGGCGGCGGCTTGCCTTCGTGATAGGCGATATCGACCTGGACCACATTGGCAATACCTACGAGGTAGGCTTTTTTTGTCTGTTCGGAGGAATCTGTCCACTGCTTGCCGGTGATCAGGGGGACTTCATCCGCGCGGGAGCCAGTCGCCAATGTCAACGTCATCAGTGCCGCAGCCGTCACTGCGAGCCGGCTCAGTCTTCTCGCCATTGCAGTCTCCCTCAGCGGTTGCCGCTACCCCACGGGGCGGGTGCGTTTCTTCATATTAGTCTCTGTATGGTGTCTGCAGGGCCACCGTGTCTGCTGGGCGCGCCTGACGCTTCAGTACAACACGTCCAGCTCTTCGAACAACTCACTGTCCTTTTGCGCCGCCGAGCGCGCGCGGCGCCGGATCTCCTGCAGCAGGCAGTCGGTGAAACACTGCGCCGCGGGACTGCGTACCGCGTTGTGGCGCGGCTCGCAGCCAGTGCCGAGGTGCACTACGACCGCCGCTACCCGGTGCTGGTCAACGATCCGGCCACCACGGAGCTGGCCCGCGAGGTTGCCCGCGAGCCGCCGCTGCGGCGACGGGCCACGAACGCGCCGGCCTGACAGAGATTTGCCGCACGCACGGCCGCGTGGTGGTGGCTGGCGTCCTGTTGACGATTGGCGGAACCTCCGCCGGACTGACGCGTTCAGGCCAGTTCGCCCGAAGCCTGCGCCACCTCCGCGTGCTGCGCCTCCTCGGCATGTTCAGCCTTGCCACCCGGCAGCACCAGGTTCAGCGTCACCGCCACCAGCGATCCAACCGAGATACCCGAGCCGAATACTTCCTGCACGAACAGCGGCAGCTTCGACAGCAGCTCCGGCCGGAAGGTCACCGCCAGGCCGCACCCGATCGACACGGCCACGATCAGCGTATTGCGCTGCGTGAATTCGATCCGGCTCAGCATGTTGATACCGCCCGAGACGATCATCGCGAACATCATCAGGCCGGCGCCGCCGAGCACAGGCTGGGGAATCGTCACCACCAGCGCGCCCAGCACCGGGAACAGCCCGGCCAGCAGCAGCATCACGCCGGTCAGCGCCACCACGTGGCGGCTGGCAACGCCGGTGAGCGACACCACGCCGACGTTCTGCGCGAAGGTCGACAGCGGCGGGCTCGAGATCAGCGCGGCAAAGGCGGAGCCGAAACCGTCGCACAGGATGCCGCGCGACAGCTTGTTGCCGGTGATCGGCGTCTGCGTGGCCGAGCCCAATGCCATGAAGGTGCCGGTGGATTCCACCGTCGTGACCAGGTAGGCAATCGCCATCGCAACGATGCCCGACACCGGGAACGACAAGCCGAAATGCAGCGGTTGCGGCAGCGCCAGCACCGGCGCATTGCGCATCTGCGTGAAATCGACCAGTCCCAGCGCCAGGCAAAGCACGTAGCCGCCGAGGATGCCGATGACGATGGCCGAAGCCGAGATCATGCCCTTGCCCCACTGCACCATCGCGATCACCAGCGCCAGCACGAAGGCCGCAATCGCCAGGTTGCCGACCGCGCCATATTGCGGGCTGCCGCGGCCACCGGCGGCCCAGTCCACCGCGACCGGGATCAGCGACAGGCCGATCATGGTGACGACGACGCTGGTGACGGTATGGGGGAAGAGCTTGCGGATGGTCGGCATGAAATGGCTGCCGACGATCATCAGCAGAGAACCGACCAGCGCCGAGCCCAGGATGCCGGCGACGCCGTGCTCGGCGCCAACGCTGATGGCGGCGCCGACGAAGGAAAAGCTGGTGCCCATCACGCACGGCAGGCGAATGCCGACCGGCCCCACGCCCTTGCACTGGATAATGGTCACCACACCCGAGCCGATCAAGGCGGCATTCACCAGCGCAATGATTTCCGCGGTCGGCAGCTTTAATGCCCCGCCGATCACCAGCGGCACCGCAATAATGCCGCCAAGGGCGGCGAGCAAATGCTGAAGCGCCAGCAGCACGGTAGTGATGCGCGGCGGACGGTCTTCCACCTTGAACAGCAAAGGTGCCATTAACGTCTCCTGTTTATGTGGGTGGATCTTTCCACCTTTTTCGTTTGTTCCGGGCCGGCCGGCATTTGCCGCCGGGAGGGGCAATGCGTGAGCGCGGAAGCATCGAAGCGGCTTCCGCGGCGCGCCCGGCATGCTATCCGGAAAGTAAATGAAAAATCAATCCGTTTGATTATTCTGGCGCCGTGATGCTATTTGGTTGCGAAATGATGTATATAAGCCTCGTCCGGCAATATTTTGTCGGCCGATAATAACGGAAGCGGGCTCTTGTTGAAGGGAGACGGTAATCGCGAGTGACTGCGGCGGGCAATTCCGGCAGTCTTTCCTGTAGAGTAAATAATCGGCGTGGATAATCGGCGCCGACATATATCTCCAGTGACAATGTCAGCGCCGCTTTGCCGGCATCGCGGCATTGCAGATCCTGCTACGACAATCTGTGTCGACAATGGTCCGGCCCGGAGAGTCAAGGCTTGCTTGCCGCTGTTGTCGCAGGCCGGCTGCTCAGAGCACGTCCGCCACCGCCATGGCGGCGGCGCAGCATGTGAGCGACAGAAGCGTCCACAATGCCAGCAGCAGGAAGTCGTCTGCTACCCGCGTGGCGCGATGCGGATGCTTGCCGGGGAAGGAGCGGGGTACGGCGTCGGCTGGCCGATAGCTGGTGATCTGCACGATGGGCTCCATGCGCTTTCGCGACGGTCGGGCTGGCCGCCGACTGCAGTCATTCACGGCAGTTGAGCGGCGCGGCTCCCGTTAGAGAAAGCATACGAAAGCGCCGCGCTCGCCGATCCCCGTTCGGCACTGATAGCCGCGTCGGCGTCCGTCTGACAGCAGTCCATCCCGCCCCAACCCACGGGATGGACCCCGCTATCAGCGCTCTCCGCTAGCGTTGGAACGGATCTAGATTGAGGAACGGCTTGAGGCCGCTGCTCGCGCCGCCCGCACCGACCGCGCCTATACATTCCGTGTTGTCCACGCCGTTCCCGGTGGTTCCGTCTTGCTCCAAGCCTCCGGTACCGTTGACCTTATGCCCTTGGGGGAAGCACAGCGAGGGGTGGTCGAACGGCGCTTTGCGATAGCGCACGCGGTCATCACCCAGGGCAAGCAGAAAAGCCACCAGGTCTAACTTTTGCTGCTCCGTCAGGCCGAGCGGTGCGATGCCACGATCCAGATTAGCCCTGTTCACGTCCGCGAAATCCCCGCCGCGGTTGTAGAAGTCGACCACCTGCATCAGGGTAGATTTGCCGCCATTATGGAAATACGGGCCGGTATACTCCAGATTGCGCAGACCTGGCGTCTTGAAGGCACCGTCAACAGCCACACGCTGGGTTGGGTCGACTGCCGTCTCCTTAGCGGTATCGAAGCCGTTGCCCAGCAAATGGGTCTTGCCCTGCTGCGCCATCCGCGTTTCAGAGAGCGGATTGCCGAACGGATCTGTGCCGCCTACACCGAGATCTTCTGTGGTCGGTTGCACGCCGATGTTGTAGAAGCCGTTGTCATAGACAGCTTCCAGCCCATCCCCCATCGGCATCCGCCTGAGCCGCTGCCTGGTCACGCTGGAGAATGAGGCGGCAGTGAATTCAGAACCCGAGTGACAGAAGCCGCAACGCCCGGCCCCGGTGAAGACTCTGGCGCCGCGCAACTGCTGCTCATTCAGGGCTGTGGTCTGGCCCTCGAGGTAACGGTCCACCGGCGTGTCGTCGGCAATCAGGGTGGATTCGTAAAGATGAACGGCGAGGCCGAAGAAGAGCGCAAAGTTGGCCTCCATCTGGCTTACCTCGAATTTCCCGGTACTGCGCTTGAACTGGCGCGGAGGCAACAGATCCATCGAGGCGAACTTCGCCTCATCCGCACCCGACATCTTCAACAGCGTCGGCGAGTTCCAGTACTCGGAGCGGAACGCCTTCTTGATCATCTCGGAGTAGGTCGGTACCTGATCCTTGCTGCGCAGTAACACCAGCGGGCCAAGCACGCTGTCGTCAGCCGCGATGACCTGGCCGGACAACGGCCGCTGGCCAAGCAGCTTCTTGCCGAGCTTCATGAATGACCGTCCATTGCAACTCATTTCGACCGAACTCAGGGGAGGGCCGTCACTTTGCGACGCCAGGGAGGCGCCTGGAATGGCCAACTTGGCTTGCTTCACCACGCCGCCCTCATTCTTCCACACCAGGGCTTCCGGATTGCGCATGCCAAATGGGTCGCCGCCGTTGTACATGTTGTTGGCGCGCCCGTCCCAGAAGTTGCGGAAATTGAATACCGCATTGATGACAGAGGGAGTGTTGCGTCCGGTCACCTGGCGAGTGTTGATGCCGTTGATGTTGAAGCCCGTACCGCCGTGGAAGATGTCGTCGGAAACATTAGCGCAGGCATCGCCCGTGCTGCCTGTACCGAATTCAACGAAGTTCGCCGTGAACACCCCTTGCGAGCCGGAAACCTCGTTGACGTTCGAGAGTTGCGGCTGCGACTGGTTCACATCCACATGCTTGGTGAATCCGAAGTCTTCCGGCCTGAAGGTGTAGTTCGGCCGGCCGAGCTGGAAAGTTTTATCGCCGCCCAGCAGGCCTGGAGATAGCTGGTTCGTGATGCGGTTGTCGACACCGGCATGGAAGTGGCAGCTTGCGCAAGAGGTCTTGTTGTCGCTGCCCACCTTCATGTCCCAGAACAGCGCCTTGCCGAGCTGGATGGCGGCCGCCTTGTCCTTGACGAACTCGTCCAGGACTTCGGCGGGCGGACCCGGAACCGTAACGGTCTTGAGCGAACGCAGACCCGCCAATGGATCTACCACCTGGGCGTGCGGTGTCCGCGACGTCAGGCTTAGTGCGGCAGCCAGGATGGCAGCCATTAGCATTGGCCTGGCTAGGCCATTGCTGTTGTCATTGTTGAGCATATCTCTCCCCTCACCGTAGGCAATTGCACCCCATGAATTCGAGCGGCCGTGTCGTGGTTCCCTTCCTCAACTGACCGCCTCCTGCCAGCATTGCTGTCGGTCTCTCCGGCATTGGCATGCAGCCTGCAAGAGGCCGCCGGGGGGATCCGTCGCTATTAATTTTTAGGGGCCGCGGGATGTTCCATGGATTGCGTTATGTGCGGTACCGCACATAACTTTGTTAGCCAATTGAAACGCTCGCCAGCTCACTGGCAAGGCATGGTCCTGCGCCGGAAAACGTTGTCGCAAAAGGCGAGACGGGGAGTTGCCTGGCGCTGCGAGATCGTTGCGATGGCCAGCGCGATGGGATTCAAACTGGGAGTGGTAACAGACACCCAGCTTGAATCAGACATACATGGCAAGGTTTTTGCGTAGCCTGCGGCGCGCCTCATGCCGCGTCAGCCATTAGGGGTCGTCAACGTTGTCCGTACATACCCTCAGTTGACGATGAAATTCATGGGGATAAAATCCGATTTATTATTGTGAATAACGGCGGAGCCATGCGATCCGCTGGCACAGCCCGCAAACCGGAGACAGCCCCATGACCCTCAACCTGCGCCGCCGCGTGCTGCTGTGCGCCGCCGTGCTGGGCACCCTGCCCACGCTGGCCTGGAGCGACACCTATCCCAGCAAGCCGATCCGCATGGTGGTACCGTTTTCGCCCGGTGGCGCCACGGATGTGGTGGCGCGGCTGATCTCGCAGAAGCTGGGTGAAGCACTGAAGCAGTCGGTGGTGGTGGAGAACCGGCCCGGTGCCAACGGCATCATCGGCACCGATATCGTTGCGCGCGCGGCGCCGGACGGCTACACGCTGCTGCTCAACACGGCCGGCGCGCAGACACTCAGCCCGCTGTTGTACAAGGCCGGCTACGAGCCGCTGAAGAGCTTTGCGCCGATCTCGCTGATCAGCAATATCGGCTTCGTGATGGTGGTGCACCCGTCGGTGCCGGCCAGGACGGTGCAGGAGTTCGTGGCGCTGGCCAAGTCCAAGACCCGGCCGCTGAGCCTGTCGGCAGGCAGCAGCATGATCGAGCTGATCGGCGCGAGCTTCAAGGCGAACGCGGGCATCCCCGATGTCGTCAGCGCCTCGTACAAGGGTACCGGTCCGCAGATGCAGGCGGTGGTGTCGGGCGAGGTCGATATGACCATCGATCCGTTCAACTCGATGGCGATGATCAAGGCGGGCAAGCTGCGTCCGCTGGCGGTGTTCTCCGCCAAACGGTCGCCGGCGCTGCCGCAGGTGCCGACCATGCAGGAGGCGGGCTTCGACGGCATGGTGTTCAACTCGTGGGCCGGCCTGCTGGCGCCTGCGGGGACGCCCAAGGAGATCGTCAACCGGCTGAACCAGGAGGTAACGCGCATCGTCGCGCTGCCGGAGATCAAGGAGAAGCTCGCGGCGATCGACTACGAGGCGGTCGGCAGCACGCCGGAGCAGTTCGCCACCACCATCGCCGAAGATACGGCGCGTTGGGCCCGCATCGTCAAGGAAACCAACTACAAGGCGGGTTCCTGAGCGGCCACGAAATCCGTGGCGCATGTGGGTTGACCCGCTTCCGGCGCAGGCACTACACTGCGCCCGGTTCTGATAAACGGAGCTATCCGTGGACAGTTGTTCCAGTCATTCTCGCGGAAGGGGATCGCCCCGGGCCGCCATGGCGCGCTGAGCAACTGCAGTCTGAGGCTGCAGGCGCGGCATCGCCGCTTGCAGGTTTCCATCGACGTTAATCCCGGTGAGCGCGCGTGCAGCGTGCGCGCGCTGTCGCTGAGCCGGCGGCGCCCCTTTCCTGTCCATCGAAATCGTGTCACGACCGTCGTGTATCGTCGTCGGCCGTGTCCCCGCATGTGTCCAGGAGGGTTGCCATGGCATGGCACCATGTCTTTGTCCGTCTCGTCGCGGTGGCCTTGCTGGCCGCAGCCTGCCGACCCGCGCTCGCCGCGCGGCCGCTGATCACCGACGATGCCCGCATTGTCGATCCCAAATCCTGCCAGCTTGAATCGTGGATGCAACTCCAGTCCGCTGGCAATGAGTTCTGGGCGTTGCCGGGCTGCAATCCGACCGGAAATCTCGAACTGACACTGGGCGGCTCGCTGCAGCGCGTGGACGGCGGCACGGATTTCACCAACGTGCAGTTCCAGGGCAAGACGCTGCTGCGGCCGCTGGAAACCGGCGGCTACGGTGTCGCCTTTACGGCTGGCGTGATCCACCATCCGACCGCGGAGCAGCGCAAGCTGTTTGGCAACGTCTATGTCAATGTGCCGGTGTCGTTCTCGTTTGCTGAAGACCGCTTCCTGGCGCACCTCAACGTTGGTGCCAACCGCGATACCGAAGCGAAGCAGACGCGCATGACATGGGGTGTAGGCACGGAGACCCAGGTGCATGCGCGCGTGGCCATCGTGGCCGAGACCTTCGGCGAGAATCGCGGCAAGCCATCGTTCCAGGCGGGTCTGCGTTTCTGGGTCGTGCGGGACCGGGTTCAGGTCGACACCACCTATGGCAATGTGTTCGGCGGCGGGACCGGCGAGCGGTTTTTTACGATCGGGCTGCGGTTGTTGCCGCCGGCGTTCTTGCCGTAGCGTTCTGCAACGCCTCGACTTCCTCGCGCGACGGCGGATACGCCCCGGCCCGCGTCGCGGCGACCGCCGCGGCAGCCGCAGCAAGCCGCGCCTGCGCCGCCAGATCGTGCGCGGCGCCCGACAACACACCGGCCATCCACCCACCCATCGCGGCATCGCCGCAGCCGACCGTGTCGGCGACCTCTACACGCAGCGCAGGCTGTTCGATGCTGGCGCTGCCTTTGAACAGCGTCATGCCCTGGGCACCGCGCGTCAGCATCACGGTAGCGTCGGGCGCCATGGCGCGTACCTGCGCGAGTGCAGTGGAGGTGTCGAGGCTGGGAAACAGTCCTGCCAGGTCTTCGTCGGAGATCTTGACGTAGCTGGCGAGGCGCAGCATATGCGACAGCACCGCGGCGTAGTCCGGTGTGCGCATCAGGTCGCGAAAATTGGGATCGAAGGCGATGCGCTTGCCGGCCTGAGCGGCCTGGGTGGCCTCTTCGCACAGCCGTGCGGCCAGCGGCTGGCGCACCAGGCTGATCGAGCCGAAATGCACCACTTCCGCAGCCTGGCGCCAGCCGGCAGGCAGCGCGGCGGGATCGAAGTGCAGGTCGGCGCTGTCGTCGCCGACAAAGAAATACTGCGGCGGATGGCGCGAGGCAACGAAGGCAAGGAACGGCGAGCGCGGCACGCGCTGCAGGAAACGCGCATCGAGCCCGGCCGTGGCGCTGGCGTGCGCGAGGTCGTCGCCGAACAGGTCCTGGCTGACGGCGCCGGCGAACGCGGTGGCAATGCCCAGCCGCGCGCCGGTGCGCGCCACGTTCCAGCATGAGCCGCCAGGCAGGCCAAGCCAGCTGCCGTCGGGCTGGCGCACCATGTCGGTCAGGGCTTCGCCAAAGACGACGTAGCGGGGCAGGGAGGTAGGCGTGGACATCGGTTGTCTCCGGCGGAAAACTCAGGCAGCGGCGCTTTGCGCGGACTGAGCTGCCTGCGCGCGGCGGATCAGGGCGGCGGTTGATGCATCGTGCGGGGCCGCGGCCGCGGTGCCTTCCAGCTCGCGCTGGATCGGTGCGGCCAGCTTCTTGCCCAGTTCCACGCCCCACTGGTCGAAGGAATTGATCTGCCACAGCGCGCCCTGCACGAAGGTCCGGTGCTCGGCCAGGGCGAGCAGCGCACCAAGGTGCCACGGATCCAGCCGCCGCAGCAGCAGCGTATTGCTGGGCCGGTTGCCTTCGAACACCAGGTGCGGCACCAGCGCTTCATCGCTGACGCCTTCTGACCGCACTTCTGCCGCAGTGCGGCCGCGCAGCAGCGCCTCGCCCTGCGCGAAGCAGTTGGCCAGCAGCTTGGTATGGTGCCCGGGCAGGTCGCTGACCGGCTCCAGCGTGGCGATGAAGTCTACCGGCACCAGCTGCGAGCCCTGGTGCATCATCTGGAAATAGGCGTGCTGGCCGTTGGTGCCGGTCGTGCCCCACACCACCGGGGCCGAGCCCGCCTGGATGCTGCCGCCGTCGAGCCGTACCGACTTGCCATTGCTTTCCATCTCCAGCTGCTGCAGGAAAGCAGGCAACAGTTCCAGCGGTTCGCAGTAGGGGGCCACGCAGCGGCTGCCGGCGCCGAGGAAGCTGCGGTACCAGACATCGAGCAGCCCCAGCAGCATCGGCAGGTTCTGCGCTGCCGGTGCGCTGGCGAAATGCAGGTCCATCGCGCGCGCGCCGTCGAGCAGTTTGCGGAAGCGCACGAAGCCCACTGCCACCGCGATCGACAGGCCCACCGCCGACCACAGCGAAAAGCGACCGCCCACCCAGTCCCAGAACGGGAACATATTGGCCGGATCGATGCCGAACGCGGCCACCGCGTCGCGGTTGGTCGAGACCGCCACGAAATGGCGCGCCAGGTCCGCGCGCGACGCACCCTGCTGCACGAACCAGTCGCGCGCGGTGCCGGCATTGGCCATGGTTTCCAGCGTGGTGAAGGTCTTGGAGCAGACGATCACCAGCGTGGTGGCGGCGTCCAGCGGCGCCAGCGTGCGCGCCAGGTCGCTGCCGTCGACATTGGCGACGAAATGCATGCGCGGCCCGGCGCTGCCGGCGCTCGCCAGTGCACGGCACACCATGCGCGGCCCCAGGTCAGAGCCGCCGATGCCGATGTTGACCACATCGGTGATCGCGCGGCCGTCAAAGCCGGTCCACGCACCGCTGCGCACGGCATCGGCAAATCGTTCCATCTGGCCCAGCACCGCGGCGACGTCCTCGCCTACCGGCATGCCAAGCGCGCGGTAGCCGTCCTCGGGGTAAGCGCGCAGCGCGACATGCAGCGCGGCGCGGTGCTCGGTGGTATTGACCGGCTCGCCGGCAAACATGGCATCGCGCCGCTCGCACACGCGTGCCTGTGCCGCCAGGTCGAGCAGCAGTTGCAGCGTCTCGCCGGTGATCCGGTTCTTGGCGTAGTCGAGCGTCAGGCCGCACGCCTCGGCGATGAAGCGGTCGGCACGCGCCAGGCCATGCGGGCCGTCGAACCAGTCGCGCATATGGGTGTGGTGCATCGTCTCGGCATGGGCGCGCAGCGCTTGCCAGGCGGGAAGGGTGGTGGTCATGTCGATGGCTCCTACATTTCTTCGTGCCAGGCCTGGCCGTCGCGCGACAGCAGGGCGCTGGAGGCCGCCGGGCCCCAGGTGCCGGCGGTATATGGCTTGGGCGGCGCGGTGGTGTTCTCCCACGCCTGCAGGATCGGCGCGACCCAGCCCCATGCCTGCACCTGCTCGTCGCGGCGCACGAACAGGCCCAGCCGGCCGCGGATCACGTCGAGCAGCAGCCGCTCATAAGCGCCCACGCGCCGCACGCGCGGCGCGGCGCTGTTCAGCTGCAGGTCGAGCGAGGCGGGCTGCAGTGCCTGCGTGTCGCCCGGCTGCTTGGTCAGGAAATAGAGGCGGATGCTCTCCTCCGGCTGCAGCGTGATCACCAGCCGGTTGCCGGCCATGGTGCCCAGCGGATGCGGGAACAGGGGGTACGGCACGTCATGGAAATGGATCACGATCTCCGCCACGCGCGACTGCATGCGCTTGCCGGTACGCAGGTAGAACGGCACGCCGGCCCAGCGCCAGTTGGCGATCTCGGCGCGGATGGCGACGAAGGTTTCGGTGCGGCTGTCGGGGGCGATACCGGGCTCGCTGGCGTAGCCGGGCACCGGGTTGCCGCCCGCGGCGCCACGGCAATACTGGCCGCGTACCACTTTCTCGGCCACGTCCTCGGTGCGGATCGGGCGCAGCGCCTTCAGGATCTTGAGCTTCTCGTCGCGGATGGCGTCTTCCGACAGGCTGGTGGGCGGCTCCATCGCCACCATGCACAGCAGCTGCAGCAGGTGGTTCTGCACCATGTCGCGCAGCGCGCCGATGCCGTCGTAGAAGCCGCCGCGGCGCTCCACGCCCAGCTCCTCGGCAATGGTGATCTGCACCTGCCGCACCCATTCGCGCCGCCACAACGGCTCGAACAGCACGTTGCCGAAGCGCATCGCCATCAGGTTCTGCACCGACTCCTTGCCGAGGTAGTGGTCGATGCGGTAGATGCGGTCCTCGGCGAAATGCCGCGCCACTTCGGCGTTGATGGCCTCGGACGAAGCCAGGTCATGGCCCAGCGGCTTCTCCAGTACCACCCGGCTGCGCTCGCCGGCCAGCCCCACGCGCGCCAGTTGCGCGCAGATAGTGGCGAACAGGTGTGGTGCCGTCGCCAGGTAACACACCACCACCGGCGCGGCGCGGGCGTTGACCAGTTCGGCCAGCGCGTCGAAGCCGGCATCGGCGTTGGCATCCACCTGCAGGTAGACGATACGGTCCAGGAAGCCTTGCCACGCCGATACGTTGCCGGCCAGCGCCGGCAGCACCTCGTCGTTCAGCATGGCCACGTAGGCGTCGTGCGACAGCGGCTGGCTGCCCAGCGCCAGGATGCGCCCGCGCGCGTGCAGCGCGCCGGCGGCGTGCGCGTCGAACAGCGCCGGCAGCAGCTTGCGCCGCGCCAGGTCGCCGGTGGCGCCGAACAGGACGAAGTCGAATTCGGGCGCGTGGGCAGCGGCCGGAGCCGCGGCGGAAAGGCTGTCCATCATGTCGGGAAGAAACGGTGCGTTCGGCAATGAGATTGGAAAGATGGCGGGCCTGCCGTTCATCGCGGCGTGGCCCAGCCTTTGTACTGGCCGACGTTGGCGCGCGTCACCAGCGTCGACGGCAGCAGCACGGTCGGGGTGGCGGGACGCTGGCCGTTCATCATGCCGACCCCCAGCTGCACCGCGGTGCGGGCGATCGCCCACGGGTCCTGGCTGGCCGAGGCCTGCACCAGCGTATCGGCCTTCAGCGCGGCTTCGATATCGGGCGCGCCATCGACCGAAGCGATCAGGATGCCGCGGCGGTTCAGCTGGCGCGCTGCCAGGTCCGCGCCCACGGCCTGCGGATCGTTGATGGTGAAGACCGCGTCGACCTTGGGAAAGCGCGTCAGGTACAGCTGCATCACGTTCAGTCCGCCCTCGCGCGAGCCCTTGGCGTCCTGGTCGTCGGACAGGATGCGGATGTCGGGGTGCCGCGCCAGCACAGCCTTGCAGCCCTTGACGCGATCGAGCACCGCCGACACCGGCGGCCCGTTCTGGATGATCACGTTGCCACGCCCCTTGAGCCGCTCGGCGATAAAGCCGCAGGCCAGTTCGCCGGCCTGGGTGTTGTCGGTCTGCACCGTGGCATCGGCACCGGCGGCGGCCACGTCGACAGCTACCACCACGATGCCGGCCTTGCGCGCCTTGCGCACCGCGGGCTCGATCGCGCGCGCATCGGCCGCGTTGATCAGGATCAGGTCGACCTTGGCGACAATAAAGCTGTCGATATGGGTGAACTGCTTGTTCAGGTCATAGTCCGCCGACAGCACGGTGACCTTGACGTCAGGATTGGCCTGCCGGGCCGCGGCTTCGGCGCCCCGCGCCAGCGCGACGAAGTACGGGTTGCCGAGCGAGCCCAGCGTTACGCCGACCTTCTTGAGCTGGCGCTGCGGGGCTGGTGCGCCGGGCTGCGACGGTGCCTGCGCGGCGGCCGGCAGTGTGCAGAGCGCGGCCAATGCGACCGCCGCCAGTGCACGAAGCAAGGGAAAGGGCTTGATCATCGATCTGTCTCCTGTCAGTGTGTGGCTCAGGTCCGCGCCGAGCCCTTCTGCCGGTAGCGGTCCAGCGCCACCGCGCCGATGATCACCAGCCCCTTGATGATGTATTGCCAGATATCCGACACGCCCAGCAGGATCAGCCCGTTGGACAGCACCGCGATAATCAGCGCGCCCACCAGCGTGCCGGCAATCGAGCCGATCCCGCCGATGAAGCTGGTGCCGCCCAGGATCACCGCGGCGATGGCATCGAGCTCATAGGACTGGCCCAGCTGCAGGCCGTTGGCCGCGTACAGCCGCGACGCCGACATGACGCCACCCAGCCCCGACAGCAGCCCCGACACGGCATAGACGAACAGCAGCACCACCCAGACCTTGATGCCCGACAGGCGCGCCGCTTCGGCATTGCCGCCGACGGCGTAGATCTGCAGGCCCAGCACCGTGCGGCGCAGCACCAGCCACGACACCGCCACCACCGCAGCCGCGATCACCACCAGCCAGGGCACGCCCAGCAGGTCGCCGTTGCCGATGAAGGCAAAGGAGATGTCGGGGTTGTAGACGGTGCTGTCATTGCCCACCAGCCGGGCCAGTCCGCGCACCGCGGTCAGGCTGCCCAGCGTCACGATAAAGGGGGGCAGTTTCATGAAGGCGATCAGCGCGCCGTTGACCAGGCCAAACAGCAACCCGCACAGCAGTGCCGCCGGCACGCTCAGCGCCGCCAGCTGCGGCATCAGCGAGACCAGCATCGCCACCACCGCGGACACCGACAGGATCGAGCCCACCGACAGGTCGATGCCGCCGGTCAGGATCACAAAGGTCATGCCCGCCGCCAGCACCAGGTTGATCGATGCCTGCTGCGCGATGATCGACAGGTTCTGCAGGCTGGCGAAGTTGTCGGTCAGCAGCGTGAAGCCGAAGCAGAGCAGCACCAGCACCGGCAGCATGCCGAGCGCGCGCAGGCGTTCCTGCGTGGTCGCGCGGCCGGCCGCGCCGGGCAGGGCGGGGCCGGTGGAGGGAGCGACCACGGCGGTGGCGTGGGCGGTGGGGTGGAAGGGGTTGCGCATGTTGTCTCCTTGCCGGAACGTCGTGCCTGCGTGGGCCAACGTGCCTATGTGCGTTTATGTTTTAGCGATTGGCGACTGCCGAACCGATTGTTTGCTCCCCTCTCCCACTTCGCGGGGGAGAGGGAGCAAACCGCCGGCCTCGTCAATGCAGTGTGGTGTGTTGAATGTCCCCACCCGCGCCTGTCGCCAGCGCAATGATTCGTTCCTGCATGCCGGCGGCATCGGCACAGCCGGCCACTTCGCCGACCAGCTCGCCTTCGCGCATCACCAGCACGCGGTCGCACAGGCCGACCACCTCAGGCAACTCGCTGGAAATCAGCAGCACGGCCACGCCCGAGCGGGCGAGTTCGTCCACCAGGCGGTAGATCTCCGCCTTGGCGCCGATATCCACGCCGCGCGTCGGCTCATCCAGGATCAGCACGCGCGGCCGCGTTTCCAGCAGCCGCGACAGCATCACCTTCTGCTGGTTGCCGCCCGACAGCGCGCCCACGTTGACTTGCGGGTGCGCCACGCGGATGCCGAGCGAGCGGATCGCCTGCGTGGTGCGCTGGCGTGCGCTGGCGCGGTTGAGCCGGCCGCCGCGCAGCGCATCGCGGGCCGCCACGATCAGGTTGATGTTCTCGTGCACGCTCTGGTCCAGGAACAGTCCCTGCAGCTTGCGGTCCTCGGTCAGGTAGGCGATGCCGGCGTCGATCGCCTGGCGCGGGCTGGTGATCGCCAGCGGCGTGCCGGCGACGAACACCGCGCCATCGCTGCGCGTATCGGCGCCGAAGATCAGCCGCGCCAGCTCGGTACGGCCGGCGCCGACCAGGCCGGCCAGCCCCAGCACCTCGCCGGCGCGCAGGTCGAAGCTGCACGGCCGCACGCGCCCGCCATCGGACATATTGCGCACCGACAGCATGATTTCGCCCTGGCGTGTCTCGCCATGGGTCTTGGTGTAGAAGCCGGACAGGTCGCGGCCCACCATCATCTTGACCAGCGCGGCCCGGGTCAGGTTTTCGCGCTCCAGCGTGCCGACGAAGCAGCCGTCGCGCAGCACCGTGACGCGGTCGGCCAGCTCGTCGATCTCTGCCATGCGATGGCTGATGTAGATGATCGCCATGCCTTCGGCGCGCAGCTGGCGGATCAGCGCGAACAGGCGGTCGGTCTCGCGGGTGGACAGCGGCGTGGTGGGCTCGTCCATCACCAGGATGCGCGTCTCGAAATGCACCGCGCGCGCAATCTCGACCAGCTGGCGCTGCGCGATCGACAGCGTGTGCACGGGCGTGGCCGGCGTGAAATCGGCACCAAGCCGTGCCAGCGTGGCTTCACACGCGCTGGCCATGGCGGCCCGGTCGACCATTCCGCGGCGGTGCAGGTGACGGCCGAGGTAGATGTTCTCGGCCACGCTCAGGTTCGGCGCCAGGCTCAGCTCCTGGTAGATCACCGCAATGCCGTGCTCGCGTGCCGCGGCCGGGCCGCCGAAAGCGACCGGCTCGCCGGCGATGCGGCACTCGGCGCCGGGATCGGCGGTGTAGGCGCCGGACAGGATCTTCATCAGGGTCGACTTGCCGGCGCCGTTCTCGCCCATCAGCGCATGGACTTCGCCTGCGTAGACGGTCAGCTGCACGTTGCTGAGCGCCTTCACGCCGGGAAAGGTCTTGGAGATATTGCGCAGCGCCAGCAGCGGCGCGGCAGCGGGGGCGGCGTCATGGGGGCGCTGCGGCGTGGGCAGGGTGCGCGATGCTTCAGACCATGGCATGGCTGGCCTCCGGGACAATGGCCGAGGCGCCCTTGAGCAGCTCGGCACGCGGCGAGAAGTTCATGAACATCGGCAGCGACGCGGCGCCGACCGCGCCGGCATTGGCGCCGAAGCAGCCGCGCACCACGGTGGCGGGCGTGCGCGCTTCGGGGGCGCTGTCGTTCAGCGCCTGCTGCAGCCGTTCGATCAGGGCCGGCACCAGCCCACCGTCGATGTCGGCGTCGAAGATCACCAGCGGCACGTCCAGCACCGCCAGCGCCGATTGCAGCGCAGGCGCCAGCGCATCGACGCAATCGTCGATCCATTCCGCCACCGCCGGGTGGCCCAGCTCGGCCTGGCGCTGCAGGTCGGCATGACCGTTGACCGTCACGCCGTGGTAGCGCAGGTGGCGCGTCAGCGCGTTGAGCGATGCCCGCGACAGCAGCAGGTCGCGGCGCTTGCCGCCGGGGGGCGGCGCGGAGGGCAGGGCGCTGGGCGGCACCGGCATCATCGCGATATCGCCGGCATTGCCGGAAACGCCGCGCACGCAGTCGCCATTGAGCACCACGCCGCCGCCGATGGCCGGCCCCAGGAACACGTAGAGGAAATGCTGCGCATGGTGGCGCCCGTAGAACAGCTCGGCCACCGCGGCCGCGGTGCCGTCGTTCTCACCGAACACCGGCAGGCCGGTGGCGGCATTGAGCATCGCGGCGAAGTCGGCTTCGTCCCAGGCGCGGAAGCTCGCCTGGAAGTCCTCGCCTTGCACGTCCAGCTCGCGCAGCCACGCTCCCAGGTTGTAGGGCTGCGCCACGCCGATTCCCAGCAGCCGCTTCTGCTCGCCCGGGCCGAGCCGGGCGCGCATCGACTCGATATCGCGCCGCACCAGCGCCAGCGCCTGCTCGGGGTGGGGCAGGACCAGCTGGTGAGCCTGGCTGGCGAGCAGCTCGCCGGCAAAGTCCACCATCACGGTCTCGATGCTGCCACGGTCGAGCCTCACGCCAATGCCGAAGGCGCCTTTGGCCTTGAGCCGGATCAGGCTGGCAGGCTGCCCGCGCTGGCCCTCGGTGCGGCGGCCGGCCTGCTCGACCAGGCCTTCGTCGGCCAGGGTTTGCACGATGCTGCCGACCGCGGTGTTGGTCAGCTGCGCCATCCGCGCCAGATCGGCCTTCGACGCCTCGCCGGCGCGGCGCAACGCCAGCAGCAGCGCGCGTTCGTTGTACAGGCGCAGGCTGGCGGAATTCACGCCACGGCCTGCCTTGGATGCGGTCATGTTGTCTCCGTCCTCTGGCCGACGCGGGGGGCGCCGGCTCGGTATTAATTAATTCAGACTGAATTAAAGAATACTCGGCGTCAGAACTCAACCGCGGGAAAACCCGCAGGATGAAGCATTGTCGCTGCCGTGAGGTAGCTCAAGGAGCACTTCGCTTGCGCGCAGGCCCTTGGCTGGCTAGCGTAGAGACCGGACTACCGAAGGGGAAACGATGAAGGCCCGCACCGAAACTGGCCACTGGAGCCGCTACTTCGTGCTGGACTTGAAGAACCGGCCGGTGGAGGCGGCACGTGAGGAATGGGAACGCTGGATGGCCGAAAACGATCCGGTGTTCCGCCGCACGCTGCTGCAGGAAAGCGGCGGCGTGGTGACCACGCGCTTTCGCGGACTGGCGCAGGCATCAGGCGACGCGCGGCTGTTCGTGACCCGCGTGACTGGCATGGGCGAGGAGGACAACGAAAGCTACGGCGCGCCGACGCTCGCTGCCGCGCTGGCGCTGCACGATGAAATCGTGAAGAAGCTGTTGCGGCAGCTCGGCGGGACGGTGCCCTAACTACTGCCTTGACATCTGCGTCATGAAATAGCCGCCGGTGCCCGTGCGGGCGACCATCAACAGCGTGCGCAGGTAGCGCGTGTCGCTGTTGACCAGCGTGGCGCCATCCACCGGTGCAAAACGAATCGCGGCATATCCCTTGTGCTGTACGCGGGTGGACAACGCGCAGCCGGTGTTGCCCGGCTGGATCGATTCGGTCGGCTCGACAGTGACCGCGTACAGGTTCCTGGCCGATCCGGGCGTAGCCAGCACAACCGTGCCCTTGAGATCGCAGACGCGCGTGCCGCTCGTGTAGGTCCCGGTCAGGTTGCCGGTGTCATCGATCTGCATGGCAAAGCCATTCTGTTTCCAGTTGCCCGAGATTGACGATTGTTCGACGGCCAGGGCATTGGCCGGGTCGTAGGTGGCGGCAAGGGTCTTGCTGGCCCCGCTCGGCGTGGTGGCATAGCTGCCGTCAAGGCGGTTGGCAGGCGTAATGCTGCCGGAGCCTGTTGCAGGGTTCACGAACCCGTTCTCGACGACCGTGTCAGGTCCAAGCGTCCACGTCGACCCGGAGAACTGGAACGTGCCGCCGAGCACGCTCAGTAGTGCTGTGCTGACGAACTTGCCGGTGCCGTCCACCAGCGTAGCGTTGCCGAAGCTCGACCAGATCCCTTCGCTGCCGTTGCCGACAAGCGCGGTGGAGCGCGGTTGCGGTGCGCTCAGGCTCGGCAGCAACTCGCCGGTCGGCGCCGGATCCGGCGCAGGGGAGGGCGAGGGTGACGGGGCAGGCGCTGGTTCCGGTGCCGGTGCCGTCTCTGCCGGCGGCGTTTTTGCCGGCGTCTCGCTGGTTCCGTCGTCACCGCCGCCACATGCGGCCAGCAGTGAGATCGCTGACAGAACGGCTGCCTGCATTGCCAATGTCTTCATTCGATTTACCTCCGTTTGTGGGACGGCTCTTGTGGGTCCCGTTACAGTTGCCTGCGGCAGGCGCTGGCTGCGCCTCCGCCCCGGCAAAGCTACTGGCCGAAAGAGCAAACGTGCTTCGGAAGTATCTGAATGTGAAATCGGAATGGGCGGTTATTGGCCGACATGACGGCCGACATGACGGCCGACAATGCCGCCGCCAATCGGCCGCGCGTCAGGTGCCCTTGTCAGGTACCCTTCAATCCGGCAGCGCCCCCGCCTGCCGCAGCGCCGCGCGCGCGATCTCCATCCGCGCCTTGGCGTGCTCGGGCTTGAGCAGGTCGAGATTGAGCGCGAACAGGTAGTTGTCGCCGCCGCGCTCCACCCACCCCACCAGCCATCCCACCGCCGGCTGCGCGGAATCGGCCCAGCCGGTCTTGCCGTGCAGCGTATAGCCTGCGGTGCGTTCGATCACCGTCAGCCGGTCTACGCCATCGAACGCGGCCGGCGAGAACGGCAGCGTGCGCTGCACCAGCCCCTTGAGGAAATCGATCTGCTGGTAGGCGGAGATCTGCAGCCTGCCATTGAGCCAGAAGCGGTCGACCGGCCCCGAGCTGTCGGCATTGCCGTAATGCGAGGCGGTCAGGTAGCGCTGGTAGGCCTTGCTGCCGACCCGTCGCGCCAGCGCCTGGTAGGCGGGCACGCATGAGTTGGGGAAGGCCACGCGCAGCGGCACGTCGGCATTGCAGGCTTCGGGCAGGACAGCCTTGCCGCCGACCAGCCAGACCTTGCCGTCCCACGGCAGCTTGTCGTGGTCGATGTCGGCCACGGCGCCGCTGTCCAGGCCGATCAGCGAGTTCATGATCTTGAAGGTCGACGCAGGTGAGTACGGCGTGGCAGCGCGCGCAGCGTTGTAGGTCAGCACGCGGTCGCGGCGCAGGTCATGGATGAGGATGGTGCCGGTGGTGCCGGCCTGGCGGAACAGCGCGTCCGCATCGAGCGGAGCCGTTTTTGGTGCAGCTTGCGGTGCGGCGGTCGAGGGCAGCGCGGAAGAGAGCAGGGCGAGTCCCACGGCCATCGGGGACAGCAAACGGGCGATTCGGATAGGCATGGCAGTAGCGCGTTGGGTTGGATAGAAATCTCTGGTGGCAATCCGGGCCCGGACCGTGGTGCGCAGCATAGGAGAGCGCCCCACGCACGCCAACCGCGCACGCTGTAACTTGCGTAACATGACGGCGCTGCACCGCCTCCGAGCCCCGGCTTGCTACCGCTTCAGCCCATGTCCGCCGCCTTGCTTTGCATCGACGTCCGCGCCCCCTATCGCGTCAATGGCGAGCCCGCCCGCTTCCAGTCGGTCTGGCTGCTGGCGCGCGCCTGGCATGCGCAGCGCAGCGGCGGTGACGTGACAGCGGCGGCCGTGCGCAGCGCCTTCCCGGCCGCCGCCAACCTGCGCATGCTGGTGTCGCGCGCCTTCGCGGACTTTGCCCGGTGGGGCGTGACGCTGGGCTGGGGCGCGGACCGGCAACGCGATCCGGCGACGGCCAACCCCGCGCAGCGCAGCCGCGGACCGTTCTGGATGACGGCGGCGCAGGCTCGGCGGCTGCGCTTCGTCGCGCAAGGCCGCACGCTGGGCCCGGCGGCGCTGGCGCGGGAGCTGGGTTTTGGCGAGGCGGCGGCGTCAGTGTCCGGCATGCCGGATGGCGCCGCCTACGTGATGCGCGACATGGCCTTCTGGAGCGAACTGACGCAGGCCATGCGCAGCGCGCAGGACGGCTACGCCGGCGCGCACGGCACCGCCGTGGCCGAAGCGTTCCGCGCGGCGCAGCGCAGCGCCGGCGATCCGTTCCAGCAGGCGCTGTCGCTGCTGAAGGAGAGCCTCGCCTGGCGCCGCTGCGGCAGCCTTGAGCAGAGCCGTGCCGCGTTGGCCCGCTTTGACCGGCTGGCCCGCGCAGGCAGCCCCGGCGCCGCCATGCCCACCTTCGCGGCGATGGCACACGTGGTGCGCGCCTGGGCCCGCTACACGCGCGGTGACCAGGATGGCGCTGGCGCGGGCCTGGCCGCGCTGCGCGCGGATCCGGAGCTGTCCGCGGCGGTGCGCTACAACCCGCGCCTGCGCTTCGAGGTGCTGAACCTGGAGGGGCTGTTGTACAAGGCCGGTGCGATGGGCAAGGCCGGCGCCGGCAACGCTGCGCCGGCGCTGTCGGCGCAGCGTGCCCTCGATGCCTTCGCGGCAGCATTGCAAGCCGGTTACGAAGCCGATTCGGTCGACGCCGTACAGCACGCCGCGGCCAATATCGGCCTGAGCCTGTGGCTGTTCTGGCGCCATGGGCTGGTCGATCCCGGCCGCGTGCTCGATGCCGGCGCGGTGCAGCGGCAGGCGATGCGCTGGCTGGGATTGTCGGAATGGATCTGCGACCGCTTCGGGGTAGGCGGCGGCACCGCGTGGAACGCGATCTTCCTGTTGCGCATCGCGCGCGGAAGCTGCGGGCCCGATGCGCCCGGCGATGCCGGGGCCGGCGAGCTCAAGGGCGTGGAGAGCGTGGCCGCCTTTCGCCGCCAGCGCCCGCTGTCCGTGGCGGACGCCATCGACGCGTTGCGCCCATTCCATGCGCCGTTCGCGCCGGCCAAGGGTTTTGTGCGCTGGTCAGCCGTGGCCGCCTTTGCGCTGGAGGACCACGACGCCGGCCATGTCAGCCTGGGGCCGTTGCAGCTGGCCAACCTGTTGCTGGAATCGGCCTGGTACCTGACACACGAGCAAGGCGCAACGGCGAAAGCCTGCGCGGCGGTGGAGCGGCTGGCAGCGCAGTTGCCGGCGCTGCGCGCGGCCGAGCGGGCGTTCTTTGCGGCAGAGATCCGCGCGCTGCCGCCGGAACTGCGCGACGCGGCGGCGGAGGTCAAGCGCCGGCGGCGCAAGGGATAGCGGGGCCGCCGGCGTTCCTGGGTATGGTGATGCGCGGTATTGCGCGCAGCCAGCGTTCAGTCGAACAGCTCGTGCCAGATGCTCTTCTTGCGATAGTGCTTCTGCTGGCGTTCGTCGTAATGGCGGTCCCCGTCATGATGACGAGCGCGGCCCCACTCATGGCCGCGGTCCCTGTCGCCGTAGCTTTGCTGGGGCGGCGCGACGGGCGCCGCGGCTTGCGTCGCGGGTGCTGCGGCGACGGAACGCTCCAGGATCTTGTCGAGTTCACCGCGGTCCAGCCAGACGCCGCGGCACTTCGGGCAATAGTCGATCTCGATGCCCTGCCTTTCGGACATCACCAGTTGCGTTTGCGGACACACCGGACAATCCATGCCTTCTCCTCGTTGCTGTCGATAAGTCGAGGTATGACCGGGCCGCCCGACAATGGTTCGCCGGTGTGCGCCCGCCGCATGTGCAGTGACGCGCAGGGCACAGTGGCGGCGTGCGGAATTTGCCGGCTGCGCCGGCGTCGAAGCGGATATGCCTCAATTCGATCCCCATCGCGGACCGGCTCCGGAACCGCCCACTACGCCCACTTCGCCCACTTCGCCCGCGTCGGCGCGGTACGTCGACGCGCCGCGCCGCCGGCCGCTGCCCGGTCGCCTGGCCGGAGCGGTGGTGGTGGCGGTAATCCTCTGGGTCGCATGGCCATGGCTGCAGCCCCAGCTGGAGCGCGCCATCTATGCGGCGCGGCTGGCGGCCCGCCCGGCGCCGACGGCGCTGCCGGTCCCGGTGCAAGGCGTCGCGGCGCGCGCGCTGCGCGACACCTGGCATGGCGCGCGCTCCGGCGGGCGCAAGCATGAGGGCATCGACATCTTCGCGCCGCGCGGCCGGCAGGTGCTGTCGGCCACGGAAGGCATCGTCTCGCGTGTCGGCACCAATTCGCTCGGCGGCAAGGTGGTCTGGGTCATGGGACCGGGACGGCAGATGCATTACTACGCGCACCTCGACGGCTACGCGGCGATACGCGCGGGCGATATCGTTGCACCGGGCACCATGCTTGGCTATGTCGGCACAACCGGCAACGCCCGCGGCACGCCGCCGCACCTGCACTACGGCATCTATGCCGCCGGCGGCGCGATCAACCCATATCCGCTGCTGAAGGCGCCAGCGGCGGCGGGCGCGCCGCGGCGCTAGCCGGGCACCGCGAGCGCGCCGGAAGGGCCTGGGCTTTGCGGCAGCCGGGGCCGTCCGGATGGCCGCCTCGGTCCGGGCATGGTTGCCTTCGCCGAAGTGCTTGTAGATGACGTTGGCGCTGGCGTCTACGAGGTACAGCGCCGGCACCAGGACTGGTTGCCGCTGGCCGCGGCAGAGGCTGACCGCGTCCCTGGCCTGGAAACGAACGCCGGCGATTACGTGGTCAGGACGGGCCAGTGGTACTCCGCCCCCTGGACGACATTCAATCGATCATAAATCCTTCATTTGGCTGATTTATGGAATTCGGGGCCGCGGGCAGCCTGCGAATTCATAAAGATATTCGTGCGCAAGCGCTTATGTCTGACATTGCCGAAAGTCGCGGCAAAGCCCGGCCCGAGACTACTGCTTTATCCGGAAGTCCCTGCGGCGCTGAGCCCGCCGGGCAAGGCACTGCGTCCGGAGCTGCGTTTCCCCCGAACGGGTATTGTCCTGAGTCGCGCAGTGCGGCCAGAATTCGCACCGGGAATTCGATGCGAGTTGTTAAATGTGTTTGCGAATGTTCACGATTTGATTTTCGCGGCGCGATTACAATTTCTCCCGATTTGCGGCAACGCACCCCGCCACCGGCGGCGGTTGCGTCTGCACGACGCCATGCCCATCGCGGGCTGGCCATCCGGCGTGGTTCCTCGGTGCCCGCCGGATCCCGTAGGCCTGTCCTGCCGCCTCTCTCCTGCGGCCAGGCCTGAGCGGGTTCCGTGTCTCCGTGCCGCATGTCATCTGCCGATAACGGACCCCAGGCGCGCGCACGCTTCCAGCAGGCGGGCCGGCGCTCGGGCATTAGAAGAGACAGGCTGCGAATCCCATGGATTCACTGATGACGCAACCTTCGCGTGCCGGCACCGGTCCCGCACGGCGCAAGGCCTGGCGCCGGCGCATGCCGGCCGGGCTCGCGGCGGGCCTGGCGGCGGCACTTTGCTGCATGCCGGCACCCGCGCAGGCAGACGCTGAATACGATGCCCTGATCCAGCGCGCCCGCACCGGCGACTACGGCAGTGCGCTAGCGATGCTGCGCGAGCGCGTGGCCAGCGCACCCTCGGACCGGCGCGCGGCGCATGACCGGATCATCATCGCCGGTTGGGCCGGACATTCCGACGAGGTGCTTGCCGCTTACGGAGAACTGGAGCAGGCGGGCACCGCGCGCACCGCGCCGCCGCAGGTGCTGGCGGCGGCGGCGGGCGCGTTGCGCGACCAGAAGCGCTGGGACGAGGCGCTGGCGCGCTACCGCGAAGGACGCCAGCGCTTCCCCGCCGAGCCGGTGTTCGCGCTGGGCGAGGTTGGCGCGCTGGCCGACAGCGGCCAGGCCGCACAAGCCGTCGCTGCGGGCCAGGCACTGGTGCGCAGGCAGCCGGATGACGTCGACAGCCGTCTCGCGCTGGCCTATGCGCAGTCCCGCGCCGGCGAACCATACGAGGCCCTGTTCGAGGCCGACCAGGCCTATTCCCGTGCACCCAAGCGCGCCGATGCCGTGCGCGCATACGTGGCCGCGCTGCAGCGCGCCGGCCTGCCCGACGCCGCGCTGCGCGTTGCAGGCGAGCATCAGACACTATTCGACACCGCGGCCCGGCAGGCGCTGGAACTGGATGCCGCCGCCGAACTGGTGCGGCTCGCCGACATGCCCACGCGGATGGAGGCCGAGCGCTTTGCCATCGCCGACCGCGCGCTGGCGCGCTACGATGCGCTGCTGCCCGCGCTGAAAGGCGCACAGGACAGCCAGGGCGAGGCGCTGTACCGCCGCGCCCGCATCGACCGCCTCGGCGCGCTGCATGCGCGCTTCCGCATGCAGGACGTGGTCGACAGCTACGAGGCGCTGCGCGCCGAGGGCGTCGCCGTGCCTGTCTACGCGCTGGGCGACGTCGCCTCGGCCTACCTCTACCTGCGCCACCCCGGGCAGGCCGCCGGACTGTTCCGGCAGGTGCGCGAAGCCTATCCGCTCGGCCTCGACCCCGAAACGCGCCTGAAGGCCCAGACCGGCCTGTACTACGCCAACGCCGAAGCCGAAGCCTTCGACCCCGCGGGCGAGGTGGTGAGCGAGGCCCGCGCCGAGCAACCGCAATGGCGCTGGGTGCGCGGCCAGCCGGCGCGCCGGCCCAACGACCTGTGGCTGTCCGCCGAGCAGACCGCCACGCTCGCGCGCCTGCAGGCCGACGACACCCCGCAGGCCCAGCAGCGCACGGAAGACCTGGTGCGCAACGCGCCCGGCCATTCCGGGCTGCGCGCGGGCCTGGCCAATGTCTACCTGGCGCGCGGCTGGCCGCGCGCCGCCGAGCAGGAACTGAAGGCCGCCGAAACGCTGGCGCCGCGCGCGCTCGCGGTGGAAGTGCAGCAGGGCCACGCCGCGCTCGACCTGCAGGAATGGCGCCAGGCGGAGATGTTGCGCGACGATACCCTGGCGCGCTTCCCGGAAGACCTGACCGCGCGCCGCCTGGCGCGCGAGTGGGCCGTGCACAACAAGGCCGAATTGCGCATCGAAGGCTATCGCGGCCTGGCCAACGACAGCCCGGTGGTGGGCGACGGCAACTTCGGCATCGAGTCGGTGCTGTACACGCCGCCGATCCACTACGACTGGCGCGCCTTTGGTGGCGTGGGTTATGCCACCGGCCGTTTCGACGAAGGGCGTGTCGACTACCGCTGGGCCCGCGCCGGCGTGCAGCGGCGCGTGCGCGACCTGACCATCGAAGCCGAGCTGTCCATGCACGGGTATGGCTATGGCGCGCGCCAGGGCGGCCGGGTCGCGCTGGACTATGACCTGGATGACCGCTGGCGCATCGGCGCCTCGGCCGCGATGCGCTCGACCGCCACGCCGCTGCAGGCGCTGCTCAACGGCATTTACGCCAACAACGTACAGGTCTACGGCCGCTGGCGCGCCAGCGAGGCCAGCGAGTGGATGCTGACGGTGGCGCCGTCGCACTTCAGCGATGGCAATGACCGGCTCGAAGGCGGCATCTCCGGCATGCAGCGGGTCTACACCGCGCCGCACCTGAAGGCCGACCTGCTGGTGGACCTCTGGAGTTCGCGCAACAGCCGCACTGACGTGCCGTACTACAGCCCGCGCGCGGACCTGACGGTGCTGCCGTCGGCCCGGCTCACGCACACGCTGTACCGCCGCTATGAGACCGCCTGGGAGCAGCAGTTTCTGGCGGGCGCCGGCACGTACAGCCAGCAAGGCTTCGGCACCGGCGCGATCCTGCTGCTCGGCTACGGCCAGCGCTTCCGCACCAACGACGTATTCGACGTGGGCGCGACCGTCACCGCCACCAGCCGGCCGTATGACGGCCAGCGCGAGCGCGAGCTGCGCATCGTGTTCGACCTGACCTATCGATTCTGACCCGGAGCCCGCCATGATTCGATTCCCGCAGCGCGCCTGGCGCCGCCTGTTCTGGCTGCTGCTCGCCACGTGCCTGCTGGCCGGCTGCGCCAAGGACATCCCGGTGTTCATGCCGCCGGCGCAGCGCCCGCTCGCCGCCGCCGAACAGCCCTGGCCCACCAACCACCTGGTGGTGCTGGCCTACCACGACGTCGAAGACAAGGACCCCGACCAGGCCTACCTGAGCGTGCGCACCGACCACCTGATCGGCCAGCTGGCCTGGTTGCGCGAGAACGGCTACCAGGCGGTCTCGGTCGACCAGGTGCTGGCCGCGCGCCGCGGCGGCAAGCCCTTGCCGGCGCGCGCGGTGCTGCTGACCTTCGATGACGGCTACCGCAGCTTCCATGCGCGCGTGCTGCCGATCCTGAAGGCCTACCGCTGGCCCGCGGTGCTGGCGCCGGTTGGCGCATGGCTCGACACGCCGGCGGGCCAGCCGGTCGACTTCGGCGGCACGCCGACCGCGCGGGACCGTCTGCTGACCTGGCAGCAACTGCGCGAGATATCCGCCTCCGGGCTGGTCGAGATCGGCGCGCACACGGACGCCTTGCACTACGGCATCAACGCCAACCCGCAAGGCAATACCGAGCCGGCCGCTGCGGTGCGCGGCTTCGACGCCGGCACCGGCCGCTATGAGACCGACGCCGCTTACCAGGCGCGCGTGCGCGCCGACGTGCAGCGCATCTCCAAAAAAATCCATGCCGTCACCGGCAAGCCGGTGCGCGTGTGGATCTGGCCATATGGCGCCGAAGGCGGCACCGCGCTGCGCATCATCGGCGAGAACGGCTACGAGATGGCGCTGACGCTGGAAGACGGCCTGGCCAGGGTCGACAAGCTGATGTCCGGCGCGCGCATGCTGCTTGCCGACGACCCCGGCCTGCGCGCCTTCGCGCAGTCGGTGGCGACGATGGAAGAACCGAGCGCCATGCGCGTCGCGCACGTCGACCTGGACTACGTCTATGACCAGGATCCGGCCCAGCTCAACCGCAACCTCGACCAGCTGGTGCAGCGCATCTACGACCTGAAGATCGACACGGTCTTCCTGCAGGCCTTCTCCGACGAAGACGGCGACGGCGTGGTCAGGTCGGTGTACTTCCCGAACCGCTGGCTGCCGATGCGCGCCGACCTGTTCAACCGCGTGGCATGGCAGCTCGGCAACCGCACCAGCGTCAAGGTCTACGCCTGGATGCCGGTGCTGAGCTTCGACATGGACCCGTCGCTGCCGCGCGTGACGCGCTGGGATCCGGCCGCCAGCCGTGCCGAGGTCGACGCGAAGCAGTACCGCCGCCTGTCGCCGTTCGACCCGGTGGCGCGCCGGCGCATCGCCGAAGTCTATGAAGACCTGGCCCGCCACGCCTTCTTCCAGGGTTTGCTGTTCCACGACGACGCCATCCTTGGCGACTTCGAGGACGCCAGCGCGCCGGCACTGGCCGCGTACCGCAAGGCCGGGCTGCCGGACAATGTTGCCGCGCTGCGTGCCCACCCGGAAACCATGCAGCGCTGGACGCGCATGAAGAGCCGTGCGCTGGTCGAGTTCACGCAGGAGCTGACGCAGCGCGTGCGCGCTATCCGCGGCCCGGCGATCAAGACCGCGCGCAACATCTTCGCCATGCCCATCCTGCAGCCGGAGAGCGAAGCCTGGTTCGCGCAGAACCTCGACGACTTCCTGGCCGCGTACGACTGGACCGCGCCGATGGCGATGCCGTACATGGAGCAGGTGCCGCGCGGCCAGGAGAACCAGTGGCTCGACCGTATCGTCGACGCGGTGGCACAGCGCCCCGGCGCGCTGCGGCGCACAGTGTTCGAGCTGCAGGCGCGCGACTGGCGCAAGCCAGAGACGCCGGTCGACAGCAAGGTGCTGGCCGGCTGGATGCAACGCCTGCAGCGGCGCGGCGCGCGCAGCTTCGGCTACTACCCTGACGACTTCCTGAACAACCAGCCCCGGCTCGACGTGATCCGCCCGGCGCTGTCTAACGCCTGGTACCCCGCACCATGATCGAAAGACTGTTTGCCCTGGTTATCTTGTGCCTGGCGCTGGCGCTTCCGTTCGCGCTGGCCGCGCTTGCCACCGGCGACCTGCTGCTGGCCTTCGTGTTCTTCTATCCGCTGTTCATGTCCGGCCTGTGGATGGCCGGCGGCGTGTACTTCTGGCTGCATTGGGAGCGCAAATGGCAGTGGGGCGAGCATCGCGTGGCGCCCGAAGTTCCCGGCACGCCGTTTATCTCGATCCTGGTGCCGTGCTACAACGAGGAGCATAGTGGCGAAGAGACGCTGCTGGCCGCGCTGGGGCAGCGCTATCCCAACTTCGAAGTGATCGCCATCAACGACGGTTCGCGCGACGGCACCGGCGCCGTGCTGGAAGCGCTGGCGCAGCGCCATGAACGGCTGCGCGTGGTGCACCTGGCACAGAACCAGGGCAAGGCAATGGCGCTGCGCATGGGCGCGCTGGCCGCGCGCGGCGAATACCTGGTCTGCATTGACGGCGACGCGGCGCTGGACCCCGACGCCGCGGCCTACCTGGTCGCGCCGATGGTGGCCAACCCGCGCGTGGGCGCGGTCACCGGCAACCCGCGCATCCGCACGCGCTCGACACTGGTGGGGCGCATCCAGGTTGGCGAATTCTCGTCGATCATCGGGCTGATCAAGCGCACCCAGCGCGTCTATGGCCAGGTCTTTACCGTATCCGGCGTGGTTGCCGCGTTCCGCCGCCGCGCGCTGGACCGCGTCGGCTACTGGAGCCTGGACATGATCACCGAGGACATCGATATCAGCTGGAAGCTGCAGCGCGACCACTGGTCGATCTTCTACGAGCCGCGCGCGCTGTGCTGGATCCTGATGCCAGAGACCGTGCGCGGCCTGTTCAAGCAGCGGCTGCGCTGGGCCCAGGGCGGCGCCGAAGTGTTCATGAAAAACGTGCGTTCGATCTGGATCTGGCGCCACCGCCGGCTGTGGCCGCTGATGGCGGAGTACTGCCTGTCGGCGGGCTGGGCCTTTGCCTTTGGCATGTCGATCGTACTGTGGGCGCTGGGCCACTTCATCGCGCTGCCGGAGCATATCCGCATCCAGAAGCTGATGCCGCCGGGCTTTACCGGCATGGTGCTGGCGGCCGTCTGCATCCTGCAGTTCATGATCAGCGTGGCGATCGACCGGCGCTATGAGCCGCGCCTGGCGCGCACGCTTTACTGGATCATCTGGTACCCGCTGGCGTACTGGCTGGTCGGCATGTTCACCACGCTGCTGGCCTTTCCCAAGGTCATGCTCAAGACCCGGCGCAAGCGTGCGCGCTGGGACAGTCCCGATCGCGGCATCCAATCGATGAAATCGTCATGCATCCCGAAAACATGATCATCCGCACCCGGCGCGCACCGCTGCGCCGGGCCTTCGACGCGGTGCTGACCGCACTGGCGTGGGCCGGCTTCTTCTACCTGTTCGCCAGCGGCATTCGTGACATCCTGGTAGGAGCGTCGACCGGCCTCGACGTGCCATTCTGGTCCGCGATGATGCCCACCATGGGCACGCTGTCGGTGTACGTGCTGGTGGGCGTGTTCAACGGCGTGCTGCTGCTGGTGTGGGCGCTGTACAACCAGATTCGCTTCGCCGGCATGGACCGCCGCAAGCCGCTGCCGCCGCTGGCCGACGACGAGCTGGTAGCCAGCTTCGGCCTGCCGGGACAGCGCGTCGATGCGCTGCAGCAGGCCCGGGTGGCGGTTATCGATCACGACCACGACGGCGGCATCGCCGGCGTCCGGCTGGGTTACGAATGGATTGCGGCTCCGGTCAAGCCTGCCGTGGCAGCTTCGGCAGAAGCTTGTGTGGCGTGATTGGATAGCTCGCAGCGCTTGTCCAGGCCACCAAACGCCAGCACGTCTCGGCCGACAGGCTGTTTCGGGGCGCTGGCGGCGCCGCTTGCCAGTGGCACGTTGCGCCCGGCGGCGCACAGCGGGCTTCGTGGCAACCGGGGGGAGGCCTTCGTGCCATCGGACACACAACGGGTAATCCACTAGTCGCGGCCTTGTTTATTTGCTCCGGATAATCGCTTATAAATACGGGACATGCTGCGGCTGATGTCCCGCATCATGACTCCGCCCGCCGGGACGCCTGCGGGCTTTTTTTTATCCTTGATTATTCATAATCGATATTAATCAGGAATCTTATTTCACCGCCTTCTGATTTTGGTTGGTAAAAACCCTGATTTTTCCCGGAACATTACAAAATCGCAATGTTTCGGGGTTGGTCAGCATTTGACATGCTTTCTGCCAAGTCGTCAATACTTCCCTCAAAGCCGCTCCAGCATTGGATTTCAGGGAATATGACGCACTTATTCATGCGTCTTACTCACTGATGCGTGAATATCCTGAATCCGTTTTCCCAGCCATATTCCTCATTAATCATCGGGCTAGTGAAAACCCTGCTGCCGGTCGACTTGTACTTACTTGATATATCACATACTGTGTATCCCATCGCATCTCGTAGTTTTGAAAACAGGTGAGTGCGGGAGACGTCGATATGGCGTCGCAATAAAAGGCAGTAAATGCCAACGACACAGGAGACAGTAAATGCCAGGAGCCACCTGCAAGTTGACGCGCATGGCGTCCCCACCTTCGTCCATTCCCACGGATTTCCCGAAACACACGGTTCAAGGAGCGCGCTATGAGTAACGCAACGGCAGGGGCCCTGCGCCCCAATCAAGGGGCTTCGGAGTCCACGCGCTGGATCCAGCTGATCGTCGGCGTGGTCTGCATGATCGCCACCGCGAACATCCAGTACGCCTGGACGCTGTTCGTGCCCGAGATCCAGGAAACCTACGGCTGGTCACGCGCCAGCATCCAGATCGCCTTTACCGTGTTCGTGCTGGTGCAGACCTGGCTGGCGCCGATCGAGGGCTACTTCATCGACAAGTTCGGGCCACGCATGATGGTGGCTTTCGGCGCGCTCTTTATCGGCGCGGCGTGGGTCATCAACTCGCAGGCGACTACGCTGATGGGCTTTTACCTCGGTGCCGCGGTCGGCGGCCTGGGTGTGGGCTCCATCTACGCGACCTGCATCAACAACGCGCTCAAGTGGTTCCCGGACCGCCGCGGCCTCGCGGTCGGCCTGACCGCCGGCGGCTATGGCGCGGGCTCGGCGGCGACCATCCTGCCGATCGCGGCGATGATCGAGTCGCAGGGCTTCCAGCACACCTTCCTGTTCTTCGGCCTGCTGCAAGGGTCGCTGGCCTTCGTGGCGGCGTGGTTCCTGCGCTCGCCCAAGACCGGCGAGGTGCGGGCGTCGAAGAAGCTGGCCCAGGCCACGCGCGACTACACCCTCAAGGAAGCGCTGTGCACCAGGCTGTTCTGGCTGATGCTGGTGATGTTCGTGCTGGTGGTTACTGGCGGCATGATGGCCGTGGCCCAGCTCGGCGTCATCGCCAAGGACCTTGGCGTGAAGGAATTCCAGGTCGACCTGCACTTCTTCGTGATGGCCGCATTGCCGCTCGCCCTGATGCTTGACCGCATCATGAACGGCATCTCGCGTCCGCTGTTCGGCTGGATCTCGGACAACATCGGCCGCGAGAAGACGATGGTGATTGCCTTCTCGCTCGAAGGGCTGGGCATCATCGCGCTGGGCTACTTCGGCAGCGACCCGTACGCCTTCCTGATCCTGTCCGGCGTGGTGTTCCTGGCCTGGGGCGAAGTCTACTCGCTGTTCTCGGCACTGGCGGGCGATGCCTTCGGCACCAAGCACATCGGCAAGATCTACGGCGTGCTGTACACCGCCAAGGGCATTGGCGCACTGTTCGTGCCGATCGGCAACCTGCTGATGGAAGCCACCGGCACGTGGTCGACGGTGCTCTACACGGTGGCGGCGATGGACCTGACCGCTGCGTTCCTTGCCATCATGGTGCTGCGGCCGGTGCTTGCCTCGCACGTTGCGACATCGCGGCAGCAGTTTGCGAAGGAATCTGCCGCAGCCGGCGCGCAAGTGGCGGCCTGATCCACGCGCTGCGCTTCAGATAGACCGATCCACTGGTAGTTGGCTGGGCGGGCTTCTCCGGAAGCCCGCTTTTTTTTTGTGCGCCCGGCAGGGCGCACTCGCTTGGGGGTGAAAGTCCCCTACACACCGCCATCCCGGCGCCTCTCGACGACGGTAGCACTATGGCAGCGGAGCAGATCTCCCCGGGTATGACGCACCCTCCTTCACGCTTATGCCTGTCGGATATACGCCGCATCGTTCCGTGCAAGTATTGGGCTTTGGCCTTTTTTGCTGCCTTACCCCAACGCGTCGCCTCATATCCGCTTCCTGTTCGTCAGGCCAGCGCTTTGCCTCGGGCTTCCTTCAGACCCCCGGTCACCCGGGGAACCCTTGCCTCTGGCTAACACTTCCCCTTGCCGGGCGGAACCCGCCGCGCACGTCGCCTGTGCTGGGTAGGCAAGGCCGCCGGCAAGGACCTTCGCCACGCGCCGGCCGCTAGTCTCACGCCATGGCATGAAACTGCCGCCGGAACCCCACCGGCGCACCGTCCTGCAATGGCGGCGCTTGGTCACAGCTGGCCAGCCCCAGCAGTGCACGGATTTCCTGTTCGACGGTGAGGTCCCAGCCTGCGCGCTCCGCGCTTTGTCCACATCATCGTTGCGCGGGATCACGGTCCTGGATGGATCCTGCCGTACTGAGGATCCGGAACTTGGGACAGCCGGTGCGGCGGCTCAGCTGAACAGCGTCATGGCCTTGCCGAGAGTCGACCAGATGCCCGCGCCCAGCGGGATGAGCACGTAGGTCCAGAACGCGAGCAGCAGCAGTGTCTTGCCGAAAGTGCGGCTGTTTTCCATGGTTTGTCTCCTGGGATTTTCTTGATGGCAGGCGTGCTCAGGCGGCCACGCTGGCCGCTTCGCGCAGGTGGTGCCGCGCATGCACCGGGCGGATCAGCAGGTTGCAGACGAAGCCCACCACCAGCAGGCCCGCCATGATGTGCAGGGTGTCGACGTAGACCTCTGACCTGGGCACGCCCAGCGCCAGCTTGTACTCGCGGATGTAGTTCACCAGCGCCGGGCCGGCAATGCCCGCGGCGGCCCAGGCGGTCAGCAGGCGGCCATGGATGCCGCCCACGTACGCGGTGCCGAACATGTCGGCCAGGTAGGCGGGAATGGTGCTGAAGCCGCCGCCATACATGGTCAGGATCAGGAAGTAGCAGGCCACGAACAGCGCCACGTTGCCGGCGGCGCCGATCGCCGGCACGGCCAGGTAGAGCGCCGCGCCGAAGGCGAAGAAGATGGCGTAGGTCAGCTTGCGGCCGAAGTAGTCGCTGGCGGAGCTCCACAGGAAGCGCCCCGTCATGTTGCCGATGCTGAGCAGGCCGACGAAGCCGGCCGCGGCGGCGGCGGTGATGGTGCCCTTGAAGGTTTCCTGGATCATCACCGCGGCCTGGCCCAGCACGCCGATGCCGGCGGTGATATTCAGGAACAGGATCAGCCACAGCAGGTAGAACTGCGGCGTCTTCAGCGCCTGGTCGATATGCACATTGGCGTGCGTGACCATCTTGCTCGCCTTGGCCTTGGGAACAAAGCCGGCAGGCGCCCAGCCCGGGGCCGGGATGCGGATGGCCAGGGCGCCAAGCGACATCGAGATGAAATAGATCACGCCCATGACCAGGAAGGTCTCGGCAACGCCCGCGCTGGTGGCGCTCTTGAAGTGGTTCATCAGCGCGACCGACAGCGGCGCGCCGATCATCGCGCCGCCGCCGAAGCCCATGATCGCCATCCCGGTGGCCATGCCGCGGCGGTCAGGGAACCAGCGGATCAGCGTGGACACCGGCGACACGTAGCCAAGCCCGAGCCCGATCCCGCCCAGCACGCCGTAGCCCAGGTACAGCATCCAGATCTGGTGCAGCCAGATCCCCGCCGCCGACACCAGGAAGCCGCCGCCGAAGCAGCAGGCCGCCGTGAACATGGTGCGGCGCGGCCCGACCTTCTCCAGCCACTTGCCCGCAAACGCGGCCGAGATGCCAAGGAAGAAGATCGCCAGCGAGAAGACCCATCCCAGCGTGGTCAGCTGCCAGTCGCCCGGCGCCGCGTGCGTGACGCCGATGATCCGGGTCAGCGGTTCATTGAAGACCGAGAAGGCGTAGGCCTGGCCGATGCACAGGTGCACCGCCAGCGCGGCGGGCGGCACCATCCAGCGGTTGAAGCCCGGGCGGGCGATGATCGCTTCCTTGGAAAAGGGCGACGGTCGCGATTGCGATGGCCCGGAACGGTGTTGCGCCAGTTGCTCGGAGGGCGTTTGCGCTTGCGCGGAATAGGTCATGAAGTTGTCTCCTACCTGGAAGTGGCAGCCTCTTGTTGCGCGGGTGCGGCGGGCTGGAGCGCGTCGTTCAGCAAGAGCCGTGCCGGTGGCGGATGCCGTTTGCAGTCAACGGGTTGCGGCAGGCGGCCTTCCGCAAGGGCGGGCGCATGGACAAAATGTCCGGGCGCGGCGCCGGCGTGCGGGTCAAAATGTCCATCCATGGCGGCTGCCGCGCACGGTTGGGTCGGTTTAACCCCAATACAGGCGGATCGAGCACTGTCGCTAGACTCTCCTCCTGCCCCGCAACAGCCAGAGTGATGAGCGAAAGACAAAGCAACGCCCCCGAAGCCGACAACTGGCAGCGCCGCACGATCCTGGTGGTGGACGATGAGGCCGGCATGCGTTCGTTCCTGTCACGGGCGCTGGAAGGCAAGGTAGGCGGCGTGTTCACGGCCGACAGCGCCGAAGCGGGCGCCGCGCTGCTGGAGCAGCGCCATGTGGACCTGATCCTGCTGGATGTGGCGCTGCCCGGTGCCAGCGGCATGGAGTGGCTCCAGGCACTGCGTGCGGCCGGCCATCCCGCCGACGTCATCCTGATGACCGCCTTCGCCGACATGGACACGGCCATTGCCGCGTTGCGCTCCGGCGCGGCGGACTTCATCGTCAAGCCGTTCCGCGTCGACCAGGTGCTCAACGCCATCCGGCGCTGCTTCAACCAGGCCCGGCTCGCGCGGGAGAACTACCTGCTGCGCCGCGAGCTGGACAAGTACACCATCCACAAGGACTTCATCGGCGAGTCGGAAGCCATGCAGAAGGTGATGGCGCTGGTCGCGCGGGTCGCTCCGATGCCGTCCACGGTCCTGGTGACGGGCGAGTCCGGCACCGGCAAGGAAGTGGTGGCGCGCGAGCTGCACCGGCTCAGCGGTCGCCAGGGCCAGTTCGTGCCGCTGAACTGCGGCGCGATAGCTCCCGAGATCATCGAAAGCGAACTGTTCGGCCACGCCAAAGGCGCTTTCACCGGCGCCGCCGGCGCGCGCCACGGCCTGTTCCTCTATGCCGATGGCGGCACGCTGTTCCTGGATGAGATCTCGGAACTGCCGCTGGCGATGCAGGCCAAGCTGCTGCGCGTCATCGAGGACCGGCGCATCCGCCCGCTCGGGACCGAGCGCGAGATTGCGGTGGACGTGCGCATCGTTGCCGCGTGCAACCGCAACCTGGCCAACGAGGTCGCCGCGGGGCGCTTCCGCCAGGACCTGTTCTACCGCCTCGACGTGGTCGCCGTGACCATCCCGCCGTTGCGCACGCGGCCGGAAGACGTGGTGCCGCTGGCCGAGCATTTCTCGGAGCAGCTGTCGGCGCAGCTGGGGCTGCCGGCGGTGCCGCTGTCGCCCTCGCTGGTATGCCTGCTCAAGGCCTATGACTGGCCAGGCAATGCGCGCGAGCTGCGCAACCTGGTGGAGCGGGCGCTGATCCTGGGCGAGTACCCGGTCGAGCTGCTGGCCCACGCCGCCGAGCCTGGCGACGCCGATGCACCGCGCACGCATGGCGAAGCCTCCGACGACGCCACCCTGCTCGAAGCCGTCGAGCGCCGCCACATCCTGCAGGTGCTGGCGGCGGAGGGCGGCAACCGCGTGGAAGCCGCGCGCCGGCTCGGCATCTCGCGCCGCACGCTGGACCGCAAATGCCTGCAGTGGGGCCTGCGCGCTTGACGCCCTCAGCGCTGCTGCGCCGCTATCGCGCCTCGCTGCGCGCCAAGCTGGTGTCGATCGTGGTCGCGCCCCTGCTGGTGGCGCTGGTGGCGCTGTTGCTGTTGATGACGCTGTGGGGCGATCGCGTGTTCCAGGCCTTGCTGGCCTACAAGGTCAATAGCGACCTGCTGGTTGCCCACGAGTACTTCGAGCATATGGTCGGCGGCGTGAAAGATCGGGTCTTGCAAGAGGCCAGGTCGCATGCGCTGGTGGACGGGCTTGGCCGCGGCGGCGCCATGCCCGGCATCCTGGCCGACGCCCGGCGTACGCACGGACTCGACTTCCTGCAATTGCTCGATCCCGAAGGGCGGCTGCTTGCCGCTGCGCCGGCCGGTGCCGCGGGCACGGACTACGACGCCTGGCGCGTGGTGGAAAGCGCCGCGACCGGCCGCGCGGATGCCGCCACCGACGCCTGGTCCGCCGCGCAGCTGGCTGCGGTCTCCGGCGACCTTGCCAGGCGCGCCCAGGTAACGCTGCGCGCCACCGCGAATGCGGCGCCGACGGACAGGACCATGGAAACCCGTGGCATGGTGGTGCACGCGGCGGCGCCGGTGTTCGATGCGGCGGGCAAGCTCGTGGCGATCCTGCACGGCGGCACGCTGCTGAACCACAACCTCGGCTTTATCGACACGATCAACGCACTGGTCTACCAGCCGGAATCCCTGCCCCGAGGCAGCGAGGGCACGGCGACCCTGTTCCTGGACGACACGCGCATTGCCACCAACGTGCGGCTGTTCCATGGCGAGCGGGCCCTGGGAACACGCGTCTCCCGCGAGGTGCGGGACAAGGTGCTGATGCGTGGCGAAAAATGGCTGGACCTGGCCTTCGTGGTCAACGACCGGTACATGAGCGCCTATGAGCCCATCGTGGACAGCCGCGGCCAGCGCATCGGCATGCTCTACGTGGGCTACCTGGCCAGGCCGATCAGCCAGGCCAAGGACCTGGCGCTGGGCGTGCTGGTGGGCCTGTTCCTGCTGCTGGCCGTGGCGGGAGCGCTGTTCTCGCTGCTGTGGGCCAGGCGCATATTCACGCCGATGACGCGGATGGTCGGCACCATGCGCGCGCTCAAGGCCGGCAACGACCGTGCGCGCGTTGGCGCGGTGCGCAGCGAGGATGAACTGGGCCAGCTCGCCGGCCAGTTCGACCAGTTGCTGTCCGATCTGCAGCAGCGCAACGCCGAACTCAGGGACTGGGCGGACTCGCTCGATCGCAAGGTCGCCGAGCGGACCCGCGAGCTTGAGGATGCGAACGCGGTGCTCCGCGCGACCCGGCAGCAGCTGATTACATCGGAGAAGCTTGCTCTCGCGGGGCAGCTCACGGCGGGCGTGGCACATGAGATCAACAATCCGATTGCGGTGATCCAGGGTAACCTGGACGTGGCCCGCGATATTCTCGGCCCGGCCGCGGAGCCGGTCCGGCATGAACTGCGGCTGATCGATGAGCAGGTGCGACGCATCTACCTGCTGACCAACCGGCTGCTGCAGTTTGTCCGGCCAGAGGCATACGCCGGCAATACCGAGCGCCTGGATGTGGGCGAGGTCGCGGCCGGCTGCGTGGACCTGGTCCGGCATATGCTCAAGGACGCCGCCATCCGGGTCGAACTGGCCTGCCCGGCCACACGCCGCGTGCGCATCAGCCGCAGCGAACTGCAGCAGGTCATCGTCAACCTGCTGACCAATGCCATCCACGCCATGCCGGAGGGCGGCAACCTTACGCTGGCCACGCGCGACTGGGAAGGGCACGGCGTGACGCTGCATGTGCGCGACACGGGCCGCGGCATCCGCGAGGAAGACCTGCCCAATCTGTTCAATCCGTTTTTCACCACCAGGAAGCAGATGGGAACCGGCCTCGGCCTGTCCATCAGCTATGCGCTGGTGGAGCGCTATGGTGGCCGAATTACCGTGGAAAGCAAGGCGGGGCAGGGTGCGGAGTTTATCGTCTGGCTGCGCGAAGACGGGTCTGCGGCGAAGCCAGAGACGGATGGGGGCGTGTCATGACGTGCTGAAGACGCGTCACAGCCACCGGCGGACTTTCCCTTTGTATGCAACGTACTGTGCTTCGAAAAGCGATGAAAGCGTGCGCTCCTCGGGGGCGATCTGGAACCGGTTGATGTAGAGCACAAACAGAGGCAGGAATAGCAGGGGCAGCCAGTTTGACAAGTACACCGCCCACGCGAACAGGTACAGCAGCAGGCTCAGGTACATGGGATTGCGCGTGAAGCGAAACACCCCGTCAGTGACGAGCAACGACGCAGTACCGGGCTTGATCGGGTTCATTGTGGTCTTCGCCCGCAGGAATGAAACCATGGCCGAGACCCCGATAACCGCGCCAATGCAAGCAATGGCAACTGCGACACCTACGCGAAGTCCGAACGGAACTACAACCGGGGCAATCAGCTTGGAGGCCAGCCACATGAGCAAGCCGGTCAGCAACGCCACCACCGGTGGCGGGATCTTCAGTTCAAGTGACTCCATTTCCAGCTCCACCCAACTGCCACACATCGATGGCGGACGCGACAAGACTCAATGCTGTGCGCACTCCATGGAGCCTGGCCCATTTTTGCAAGAGTTCCCGGGTCTCCACCGACGATAGATCGCGATCCGGCTCGAGAATCTTGTGGTTGACGGGCATTACGACGAGCACGGTATACGGCACGACAGATCCGATCAGTAGCGCGGCAGCAAACCACCAGGTACTGGCACCCAATAGCCATGCCATCACTCCGCTCAGCAAGCTGACCAGCGCCAATGGAGCCTGCATGAGCGTGGCACGCTTATAGTTGGGCGCCCACTGCCGGGCCGCAGACCTTGTCTCAAGCCCCATTCTTGCGGGATGCTCAACCACGTTGACATACAAGGCGGCCCCGGCGAAGAGCATCGCAGTGAATGCAGCAATCATTTGCAGTGCCTGGTTCATCACACCCTCCGTGAAGCCTGCCTCCAATTATGGTGAAGAATTCGAGTAGGACCCACAGGGCAGAGCGTGGGGTTTCTTTCGGATCGCGTAGTTTTTGCGGAGTCGCGCTAGACTTTGTCGGCTGCGCCTGCAACTGGCGCTGCAGCTGGACCAATTGCGGACATGGCGTTTGCGTCACTGGATCTCTTCGCCGGCTGACCGGTTCGCCAGCGACATTCTGACTCGGCTTCATTCCTACGCGGGACATCGCAATGCAACGATCACGCGGCTGCAGCGCCCGGGTTCTGGTCACGCTGGCCATCGGCATGTCAATGCTTGCCGGATGCGGCAACAAGAAGGAGGCCGCAGGCCCGCCGCCACCGCAAGTGAGCGTGGTCACGCTCAAGGCCGAGCAACTGACGCTGGATACCCAGCTGCCTGGGCGCACGACGGCGTTCCGCATTGCCGAAGTCAGGCCGCAAGTGGATGGCATCATCTTGCGCCGCCTGTTCAAGGAAGGCAGCGACGTCACGCAGGGCCAGCAGCTCTACCAGATCGACGCGTCTACCTACGAGGCCACCTACAAGAGCGCGAGGGCGACGCTGGAATCCACCCGCCTGCTGGCAGAGCGCTACGGGCGCCTGGTTGGTGACGAGGCGGTCAGCAAGCAGCAGTATGACGAGGCCAGGGCCGCCTGGCTGCAGGCGCAGGCCGCGGTGGACCGCGCCGAAATCAACCTGCGCTATACGAAGGTGCTGGCGCCGATCTCCGGCCGCATCGGACGCTCGAATGTGACCGAAGGCGCGCTGGTGACCAACGGCCAGGCAACCGCGCTGTCCGTGGTGCAGCAGCTCGACCCGATCTACGTCGACGTGACCCAGGCCTCTTCGTCGCTACTGCGGCTGCGGCGCGAACTGGCCAATGGTGCGCTGCAGAGTGCCGGCACCAACGCGGCCCAGGTTAGCCTGGTGCTCGAAGACGGTACCCGCTATCCCGAAACCGGCCGCCTGGAGTTCTCTGAAGTGGCGGTGGACCAGGGCACCGGCTCGGTGACGCTGCGCGCGGTGTTTCCCAACCCGCGCCATGAGCTGCTGCCGGGCATGTTTGTCCATGCCCGCCTGCGTGAAGGCGTCAAGACCGATGCGCTGCTCGTGCCGCAGCAGGGAGTGACGCGCGATCTCAAGGGCCAGGCGACGGCGCTGGTGGTCAATGCCAGGGACGAGGTGGAACTGCGCCAGATCCGCACCGAGCGCGCCGTTGGCGACAAGTGGCTGGTGACTGAAGGCCTCAGTGCCGGCGACCGCGTCATCGTGGAGGGCCTGCAGTTCGTGCGGCCCGGGGCAAAAGTGCGCGTAGCCCAGGCCGGGAGCGGGGCGGGTGCGCCGGTGGCTGCTGCATCCGGCCCATCCGCACAATCCACCCCATCTGCCCCATCCGCGGCCAAGCCCTGAGCGCACCGCCCGGGCGAGGGAGTAGCCATGTCCAACTTCTTTATCGATCGGCCCATCTTTGCGTGGGTGATCGCCCTGGTCATCATGCTGGCCGGCGTGCTGTCGATTCGTGCGCTGCCCATCAGCCAGTATCCGGCCATCGCGCCGCCCACCATCGCCATCTCGGTCAACTACCCCGGCGCCTCCGCCGAGACGGTGCAGGACACCGTGGTGCAGGTGATCGAGCAACAGCTCAACGGCCTGGACCGTCTGCGCTATATCTCCTCCGAAAGCAACGCCGACGGCAGCATGACGATCACGGTGACCTTCGAGCAGGGCACCAATCCGGATATTGCCCAGGTGCAGGTGCAGAACAAGCTGGCGCTGGCGCAGCCTCTGCTGCCGCAGGAAGTGCAGCAGCAAGGCATCCGCGTGACCAAGTCGGTGCGCAACTTCCTGGTCATCGTGGGCCTGATTTCCACGGATCCCACGGTGACGCGCCAAGACCTGTCGAACTACATTGTCTCGAGTCTCCAGGATCCGCTCTCGCGCACCTACGGGGTGGGCGACTTCCAGGTGTTCGGCGCGCAGTATGCCATGCGGGTTTGGATCGACCCGGCTCGGCTCAATAGCTACCAGCTCACGCCGCTGGACGTGAGCAACGCGATCAGGGCGCAGAACGTCCAGGTGGCCTCGGGCCAGCTGGGTGGCCTGCCGGCGGTGCGGGGCCAGCAGCTCAACGCAAGCGTGATCGGCAAGACCCGGCTGCAGACCAGCGAGCAGTTCGGCAACATCCTGCTCAAGGTCAATCCGGACGGCTCCCAGGTACGCCTGAAGGACGTGGCCGAGGTGGGCCTGGGCGGACAGGACTACAACATCAACGCGCAGTACAACGGCCAGGCGGCCTCGGGCATTGCCGTGCGGCTGGCCGCGGGGGCCAACGCGCTGGAAACCGTGCGCGCCATCCGCAAGACGCTGGATGGGCTCGAGCCGTTCTTCCCGCCCGGGATGAAGGTGGTCTTTCCGTATGACACCTCGCCGGTGATCGCAGGCTCCATCCACGAAGTGGTGAAGACGCTGATGGAAGCCATCGTGCTGGTGTTCCTGGTGATGTACCTGTTCCTGCAGAACGTGCGCGCCACGCTGATTCCCACCATCGCCGTGCCGGTGGTGCTGCTGGGCACCTTTGGCGTGCTGGCGGCGTTCGGCTACACCATCAACACGCTGACCATGTTCGGCATGGTGCTGGCCATCGGGCTGCTGGTGGATGACGCCATCGTCGTGGTCGAAAACGTCGAACGCGTGATGGCCGAGGAAGGCCTGCCGCCCAGGGAGGCGGCGCGGCGCTCGATGGGCCAGATCCAGGGCGCGCTGGTGGGCATTGCCTTGGTGCTCTCGGCGGTGTTCCTGCCGATGGCGTTCTTCGGGGGCTCGACCGGCGTGATCTACCGGCAGTTCTCCATCACCATTGTCTCGTCCATGGTGCTGTCGGTGCTGGTCGCGCTGATCCTGACGCCGGCCCTGTGCGCCACCATGCTCCAGCCCATCGAAAAGGGCGATCATGGGGAGAACAAGGGCGGCTTCTTTGGCTGGTTCAACCGCAAGTTCAGCGCGACCACCCGGGGCTACGAACGCAGCGTGTCGGGCATCCTGAAGCGCCGCCTGCCGTTCCTGCTGATCTACGTGGCCATCCTGATGGGAATGGGCTTCCTGTTCACGCGCATCCCCACTTCATTCCTGCCCGAAGAAGACCAGGGCGTGCTGTACGCCCAGGTGCAGACGCCTGCCGGCGCCACCGCCGAGCGCACGCAGAAGGTGCTCGACCAGATGCGCGAATACCTGCTGAAGGAAGAGGGCGGCGTGGTGGCATCGCTGTTCACCGTCAACGGCTTCAACTTTGCCGGCCGCGGCCAGAACTCGGGCCTGGCATTCATTCTGCTCAAGCCATGGGCGCAGCGCAGCGGGGACAGCACCAGCGTATTCGACCTGGCCGCGCGCGCACAGCGCAAGTTCATGAGTTTTCGCGATTCGATGTCGTTCGCTTTCGCCCCGCCCGCGGTGCAGGAGCTGGGCAATGCCACCGGCTTTGACCTTTACCTGCAGGACCAGGCGGGCATTGGCCACGTGGCGCTGATGAACGCGCGTGACAAGTTCCTGGCGCTGGCCTCGCAAAGCCCGGTGCTGCAGCGCGTGCGTCCCAACGGCCTGAATGACCAGCCGCAGTACCAGTTGGTGATCGACGATGAGAAAGCGCGCGCGCTCGGCATTTCGCTGGCTGACATCAACAGCACGGTGTCGATCGCCTGGGGTTCCAGCTACGTCAACGACTTTATCGACCGCGGCCGGGTCAAGCGCGTCTACGTGCAGGGCCGCCCGGATTCCCGCATGAAACCGGACGATATCGACAAATGGTTTGTGCGCAATGGCAAGGGCGAAATGGTGCCGTTCTCGGCCTTTGCCGACGGCAAGTGGGGCTATGGCTCGCCCAAGCTGCAGCGCTACAACGGCGTGGCCGCGGTGGAAGTGCTCGGCGAGCCCGCGCCCGGGCGCAGTTCCGGCGAGGCCATGAACGCGATCGAGGAGATCATGAAGCAGATGCCGCCAGGCGTGGGTTATGCCTGGACTGGCCTGTCCTACGAGGAACGGCTGTCGGGCTCGCAGGCGCCGGCGCTCTATGCGCTCTCGCTGCTGGTGGTGTTCCTGTGCCTGGCCGCGCTGTACGAAAGCTGGTCGATCCCGTTCTCGGTGATGCTGGTGGTGCCGCTCGGCGTGATCGGCGCGCTGCTTGCCACACTGGGGCGCGGCTTGTCGAATGACGTTTTCTTCCAGGTGGGCCTGCTGACCACCATCGGCCTGTCAGCCAAGAACGCCATCCTGATCGTGGAGTTCGCCAGGAGCGAGTACGAACAGGGCAAGGACCTGGTCGAGGCCGCCGTGGAGGCGTGCCGCTTGCGCCTGCGCCCCATCGTGATGACTTCGCTGGCCTTCATGCTCGGCGTGTTCCCGCTGGCCGTGTCGACCGGCGCCGGTGCCGGCAGCCAGCACGCCATCGGCACTGGCGTGATCGGCGGCATGATCACTGCCACGGTGCTGGCGATCTTCTGGGTGCCGCTGTTCTTTGTCGCTGTCACCTCCATGTTCGGACGCAAGCGCAGGCCGCGGCCGCATGGCGCCTCCGTGGAAAAAGGCGCGCTCGAATGAAGAAGACCTTGTTTTGCGCTGCCGCCATGGCCATGCTGGCGGGCTGCAGCCTGATTCCCAGGTACGAGCGCCCGGCCTCGCCGGTGGCGGCAGCGTACCCGCAGGGCCCGGCCTACCTGCCCGCCGATGCCGCCGCCGCCGAGGCCGGCCAGGTGCCTGCGGTCGAGTTGGGCTGGCGCGAATTCTTCGCCGATGCGCGCCTGCGCCGTCTCATCGAACTGGCGCTGGAGAACAACCGCGATCTGCGCGTGGCCGTCCTTAACGTGGAGGCGTTCGGGGCACAGTACCGCATCCAGCGCGCCGACCTGTTCCCCGCCATCGGCGCGGCCGCACAGGGCACGCGCCAGCGCATTCCCGCCGACCTGTCCGCCACCGGACGGCGCCTGATCGGCAGCCAGTATGGCGTGTCGCTGGGCACCACGGCGTGGGAGATCGACCTGTTCGGCCGCCTGCGCAGCCTCAGCGAAGCCGCGCTCGAACAGTATTTCGCCAGCGACGAGGTACGCCGCAGTGCCCAGATCTCGCTGGTGGCGGGCGTTGCCAGCGCCTACCTGACCCAGCGCGCCGATGAAACCCTGCTGCGGCTCACCCGGGAAACCCTGGCCAACTATGAGCGCAGCTATGGCCTGACCCGGCGCAGTTACGAGGAAGGGATCGCTTCCCGGCTGGACCTGCGCCAGGCGCAGACCGCCGTGGAAACCGCCCGCGCGAGCCTTGCGCGTTACACCCGGCTGGTCGCCCAGGATGAGAATGCCCTGGTGCTGCTGCTCGGCACGTCCCTGCCGGCGGACCTGCCGGAAGGCCTGCCGCTGGAGCAGAAGCTGTTCGCCGATGTGCCGGCCGGGCTGCCCTCGGACCTGCTGCAGAACCGTCCGGACGTGCTCGCGGCCGAGCACCGGCTGCGCTCCGCCAACGCCGATATCGGCGCCGCGCGGGCGGCGTTCTTCCCCAGTATCAGCCTGACCGCATCGGCGGGCACCGCCAGCAGCCAGCTTTCCGGCCTGTTCGGGGCCGGCTCCGGCACGTGGTTGTTCCAGCCGCGCATCGATCTGCCGCTGTTTACCGCCGGCAGCCTGCGGGCCAGTCTGGACTACGCCACCATCCAGAAGGACGTCAACGTTGCCCAGTACGAGCGAACGGTGCAGACCGCCTTCCGCGAGGTGGCCGATGGGCTGGCGTCGCGGGGCACCTACACCAGCCAGCTCCAGGCCCAGGTCCGCTTCGTGGAAGCTGCCCAGGACGCCTATGGCCTGGCCGACCGGCGCTACCGCACGGGTGTCGACAGCTACCTTGCCGTGCTGGACGCGCAGCGCTCGCTTTACAACGCGCAACAATTGCTGATCGAAGCCCGGCTCGAGCAACTCTCCAGTGAAGTCAACCTGTACAAGGCCCTGGGCGGAGGCTGGCACGACCAGACCGGCAAGCGCACCGATACGAAAGTTGGCCGGGGGGATTCGTAAATATGTGGAGCTTGCATGATGGCCTGTCGGTTGACGCATGACTGACTTTCCGGCCCAGTACGGGACTCGCAGGAACTTGCTACATTGCTGACTGCTGACGAACGCAGCCCCACGCTGCCGTCCCGCTTATCGCAAATCGACAGACCAAGGAGACATCGAATGCGCACTGCACTTCAACTTCGTTCGCAAATCAAGAGCAGCGGTGAACTCGAGCTGTCGCTAGCCAGCATCGACACGCCGAGCCCTGGCCCGGATGAAGTGCTCATCCGCATTGAAGCCTCCCCCCTCAACCCGTCCGATCTCGGCCTGCTGTTCGGTGCGGCCGACATGAGCACGGCCAAGGCCAGCGGCACGGCCGAGCGCCCCATCGTCACCGCGCGCGTTCCGGAAGGCGCGATGCGCAGCATGGCGGGCCGCCTGGATGTGTCCATGCCGGTTGGCAATGAGGGCGCGGGCGTGGTCGTCGATGCAGGCTCGTCCCCTGCGGCGCAAGCCTTGATGGGCAAGACCGTGGCTGCCATCGGCGGCGCGATGTACTCGCAGTACCGCTGCATTCCCGCGGACCAGTGCCTGGTCCTGCCCGAAGGCGCCACGCCTGCTGACGGCGCGTCGTCATTCGTCAACCCGCTCACCGCATTGGGCATGGTCGAGACCATGCGGCTCGAAGGACATAGTGCCCTGGTGCACACCGCCGCGGCCTCCAACCTGGGCCAGATGCTCAATCAGATCTGTCTCAAGGATGGCATCAAGCTGGTGAACATCGTGCGCAAGCAAGAGCAGGCGGACCTGCTCAAGGCACAAGGCGCGGTCTACGTCTGTAACGCCACGTCGCCCACGTTCATGCAGGACCTCACCGAGGCACTCGTCGCTACTGGCGCAACAATCGCGTTCGACGCCACGGGCGGCGGCAAGCTCGGCGGCCAGATCCTCACCTGCATGGAAGCGGCCTTGAACGCCTTGAACAAGACGGCCCGCGAATACAGCCGCTATGGCTCGACCACCCACAAGCAGGTGTACCTCTACGGCGGCCTGGACACAAGCCCGACCGAGTTCAACCGCAACTTCGGCATGGCGTGGGGCATGGGCGGCTGGCTGCTGTTCCCGTTCCTGCAGAAGATCGGGCGCGAGCGGGCCAACGCGCTGAAGCAACGCGTGGTGGCGGAGCTGAAGACCACCTTTGCCAGCCACTACGCGAAGGAGATCTCGCTGGCCGAGGTGCTGGACCTGGACGTGATCGCCGTCTACAACAAGCGTGCGACGGGGGAGAAGTACCTGATCAACCCGAACAAGGGCCTGGCCGGGTAAATCACCCCGGGGCGCCTTGCGCGCCCACCGTGTCAAAAATCCGCCGCTGCGCCGCAGCCAGCGGCGCGGCGCTGCCGACTGGCCGGCCGGCAATGGGGGAGCGCTTTCCAGTTCCGCCGCGGTGTGGAAGCTCACCCAGGCGCTGGCCTGGCAGTCATCGCGCACCAGCACGCGCTGGGCCAAGAAGAGCTCAAAGATGTGCCCTCCGTCGTCGCTGGTTTCAAAAGTCCTCGCATTGGGTAGCTCTGCTTCTGAATCGCATAGTTATTCCAGGAAGACGTAGTCCGCCCGATACGGCATGCGATTCTCCTGTCCCTCCTGTGTGCAAGCCTGAGGGAGGGCCAGTCCGCCTTGGGTATTCAGCCGTTGCACGTAACGCGCCCTCGAAAGCAGGCCAGTTCCGCCTGTGCTCGTTGCCTGCAACAGCAAGAGTGGAATGCTGTCCGGCTCCTGCGCATTGGGCGTCTGCCGCAATACTTTGCCGGTCACCTTGCTGCCATCAGGCGCTTCCCAGGTCGGACCAGAGTAATGCTTGACGGCGAGTTGTCCGGTGTCATCCTTCAGAGTGGCTTCCGGAGCAGAAAAGATCCATAACAACCGGCCGTCGTTCGCACGCTTGCACTGATAAATCTGTACACCGGATGCATGCAGCACCGCGATCGTTCCACGCGCGTCGGTGGGCTGGAGTTCGGGCGGAGCCGATATCGTCGGTGTGGTACACGAAACGAGCACGCCTGCCATGATGAGTACAGTGAAACTCGCTTTGCAAAAATGCCGAGAACATTGCGACATTTTGCCTCCTTACCTTAACCCATGGAGGAGGATAGTACTTCCCGAGCCACGTTGCCAGTTGCGTCCGCGCGGGTCCGATCGCCTCGGCGCATCTGGATGCGGGCGGAAGGCTTGCCGGCTTCAGTTGCCCGTCAGAAATGTGAGGATTCCCTGGTGAACGATCCTTCGCGAATCGATCGCGAAGGATCGTTCGGGGCCCGTATGGCATCTCGGCCCGCGGCTACCCGGCAAAACCGGCCATTCATTCGCCGTGGCGTGCAATAAGGCTACCGTCCCAGCGAGAACGAACCGAAGCTGCGACTGGCAACCACTACACCAATCGCAGATCCCACAGCACATCCAGTACGTGTTGGGTGGAGCGTTCAACGTACCCCGCACGATGCGCGATGCCAAGCCGACGCCATAACGCCGGGCGCAGCGGACGCATGACGATGCGCCTGTCCGGCAATGGCGTGGTGGCCTCGTGGGGCAACAGCGCCGCGCCGTAACCCGCCGCGACCAGACTCTTGATACCCCTTCAGTCACCGGAGTATTCCTCGCATGAGCTCTCCCCTGGTTTTTGTCGACGGCGACCAAGGCACCACCGGGTTGCAAATCCACGAACGGCTGCGCGGCCGGACCGACCTCAGCCTGTTCACGCTTGCCGCGTCGGAACGCAAGGACCCACGGCGTCGTGCGGAAGCCATCAATGCCTGCGACATCGCCATCCTCTGTTTGCCCGATGCCGCCGCACGCGAGGCGGTGAACGCCATCGTCAATCCCGCCGTCAGGGTGATCGACGCGAGTTCCGCCCACCGCACGCATCCGGACTGGACCTATGGCTTTCCGGAAATGGCACCGGGACAGGCCGCGCGCATCGCGAACGCGCGACGGGTCACCAATCCCGGCTGCTATCCGACCGGTGCGATTGGCCTGCTGCGTCCCCTGGTGCAGGCCGGGCTTGTCCCAGCCAACTACCCGGTCAGCATTCATGCGGTGTCCGGCTACTCCGGACGCGGGCGTGCCGGCGTGGAGGAGTATGAGGGGCCGGATGCCGTCAGCGCGCCGGCATTCCAGGTGTATGGCCTGGAACTCGCGCACAAGCACCCCCCGGAGACGCGTATGCCAACGATTGCTGCCAACTGGTCGTGGCCGAACGTCTCATGCTGGCCCCGCTGCGGTCGCCTGAAGAGTTATAGAGCACCTGGAGCAGCATGGCCCGTCGCCACTTCTCCGGCGTAATGCTCGTTTCAATCTGGCGGGGGCGTAAACCCCGATAGCTGTTTGCCTGCGTAAAAAATATTATTTGTCTACAAATGTTAGACAATCCATGCGCGGGGCGTCAACTGATGCCAGGCAGGCGAGTGTGACCCAGGAGCGAGATGAGATGGCCAAAGTTTCTTCAATACGTGGCGATTCCTCCACCTGAAAGCCGGATTTCACTTGAGCACCTGCGCAGCCAATGCTCGGCCATTCGGCAGAACGAGCGCGTTGGGTGATCAATGGCGCCGGGCTTCCGGCCTAGCCGCTCCGACAACTGGCGCCGCGATTAGCGAATGACACGGTGGCAGCCCAAGGAGGTCGGTTTCGGGTCGTCGGGCCGAAATGCCGGCTTCGCGATCAATCCCGCCACACGACATCGGCGCCGAAGACTACATCGGTCGGCCGGCGACATTCGTGAAAGGGCTGGCCGACAGGGAGCACCGGTCGAATGACTCGCTGTGCGTTCGGACAAAGCGCTCCAGGTACCTTGTACCGCTGGAGTTCGAACGATTCGAGACATCCTCCCGATGGAAACGAGCCTGCTGCTGTGCGCTCGCGCGAGCACGTCCGCACTGCAAGCCATCCCCCGTTAGGGTTTGCCCCATGGACACTCCTAACATCAATAGCTATATTTTTACGTAAGTTAGCAAGCTATCTTTGTTATGTAATTGACGATGCGGTGAGGCAGCCTCGCTGCAATCGACGTAGCAAGGGTGGGGTAGCCGCAAGAAAACTAGCTGTCACCGCGTGGTGCGGCAGTCAACGAAACTCATCTGGAGGAGAAAAACGTGAACACTGCAAATCTGCCTCTTTTGAATTTCAAGTGGGTGGTATCGTGACGGGTTTCAGGTAAAGAGCAACACGAGCGATGCATAGCAAACTGTTTGAAGCAGCCCTTGGCGTAAGCGATCCGTGGTTCGTCCGGGAAGTCG
>Ga0209025_1000179_pt1 | contig 157965 bp, 151 predicted proteins | sample AraplaMF_Col_mLB_FD_184256 | JGI IMG/M metagenome (GOLD analysis project Ga0209025, IMG submission 184256) | Arabidopsis root microbial communities from the University of North Carolina, USA - plate scrape MF_Col_mLB (SPAdes) (version 2) | ecosystem: Host-associated > Plants > Roots >...
CACTCTTCGACGTATCCATCCCGATGCGCGTAATCTCGACCACGGACGGCCTCCTTCGATGAGATCTTTGACAGCCTCATCCTGGCACACTGATGCCGTTCGGGGGCCGTCCACCTCATCAGCGGCACCGGCCACTGGATGGCCACGTCGGCTTCTCCTCCTCGCCATGACGGGGAAGGGGCGGAAGAGCCGATCTCAAAGGCCGCCGGTATAATTCCTTATGACTGCCAGAAGGCGGGCACGAACTCGTAGCCGTCGGCGGCCCGGCCGACATGGCCGATGCCGGGGAAGGCCAGATGCGCGCCGGCGATCAGCACCCGGTCGGCCGCCACCTGGTCCAGCACCCGCTTGCGGCTGGCGATCGCAGCCTGCTGGTCGACGTCGAAGTTGATCGCCCAGTCCGGCTTGGCGAATTGCAGCGACGCGGCGTGCACGATGTCGCCCCAGATCAGCAGCCGGTCGGTGCCGGAGGTGACCTCGACCATGCTGTGGCCCGGGGTGTGGCCCGGCGCCGCCAGGACGCGGATGCCGGGGATGATCTCCGCCTCCTTGCCGAAGCGGCTGAGGCGGTCGGCATAGGGCTTCGCCGCCGCGCGGGCCATGTGGAAGAAGGGCTGCACCCCGGCCGGAGCCTGGGACAGGATGCCGTCATCGGTCCAGAAGGCGTATTCCACCTCGGCCACGGCCAGCTCGGCCTTGCCGAAGACGGCGGCGCCGGCGGGGTCGATCAGGCCGTTGGCATGGTCCGGATGCATATGGGTCAGCACCACCAGGTCGACATCGGCGGGGTCGATTCCGGCGGCCTTGAGGTTGGCGCCGACCTTGCCGAGCGACGGCCCCATCGCCGTCGCGGTGCCGGTGTCGATCAGCACCAGCCGGTCGCCGGTGTTGACCAGATAGGCGTTGACCGCGGTCGGGATGCCCGCGGGCGTGTGGAAGGCGCGCTGCAGCAGCGCCTCGGCCCCGCCGCGGTCGGCGGCGGGGAACTGGTCGAGCGTGAGGCTCAGCATCCCGTCATTGATGCTGGTGACCTCGAAGGCGCCGACCTTGAAGCGGTAGAGGCCCGGGACCGGCCCGGCGGCGGGTACGGCCCGGGCCAGAGCGGGGCGCGGCAAGGCGCCGAGCAGCGGCAGGGCCGGGGCGGCGGCGAGGGCCGAGGCCAGGAAACGGCGGCGGTCGAACGGCATGGCAGGTCTCCGGGTGAGTCGCGATGGACCGGACCCGGAGAGGCTAACCGAAACGCAGCGCGAACGCAGCGGAAACGAAGCGGCGACGAATCAGGGGAGCTTGCCGGTCGGCGGATGCACCGTGCGGAAGGCGGCCACGAGCCCGGCCGCCTCGGTCCGCGTCGCCGGGCTGATCCGCGGCTTGCCGGCCGCGATGTCGGATTTGAGGGCCGCCAGCAGCGCGTCGATCTCGCCGAGCAGCTCGTCGCGCTTCAGCCCGGCCCGCTCATGCTCGAGGCTGCGGTCGTCGGAGACGGTCTGGAACAGGGCGCCGAGCCAGTCCACCAGCGCGTCGGCGCGGCTGAACAGCTTCTGCAGCCCATCCTCCTCATAGACGATCACCGGCTCGATCTCGGTCGCCATGACGCGGCCCTCCCGGGAGTTGCGGTGCATCGCAAGGGATGCCTGAAGGCAACAGCGGGGCGGCAGAGTGGTTCCGTTCGAAGGAAGAACCCACACTGTCATGCCCGGGCTTGACCCGGGCATCCAGGCACTGTCGATGCCGCTCTGGGCGGCCCCTGGATTGCCGGGTCAAGCCCGGCAATGACAGTGAGGGGAAGGGCCAGCCCTTACTGGTCGCCCATCTTCAAGGCGGCGATGAAGGCGCTCTGCGGAATCTCGACCTCGCCGAACTGGCGCATCCGCTTCTTGCCTTCCTTCTGCTTGTCCAGCAGCTTGCGCTTGCGGCTGACGTCGCCGCCATAGCACTTGGCCAGCACGTCCTTGCGCAGGGCGGAGATCGATTCGCGGGCGATCACCTTGCCGCCGATCGCCGCCTGGATGGCGATCTTGAACAGCTGCTTCGGGATCAGATCCTTCAGCCGCTCGCACAGGTGCCGGCCGCGGCGGTCGGCCTGGCTGCGGTGGACGATCATGGCCAGCGCGTCGACCGGCTCCTGGTTGACCAGGATCGACAGCTTGACCAGGTCGCCCTCGCGGTAGCTGTCGATCTGGTAGTCGAAGCTGGCATAGCCGCGGCTGATCGACTTCAGTCGGTCGTAGAAGTCGAACACCACCTCGTTCAGCGGCAGGCGGTAGACCAGCATGGCCCGGCCGCCGACATAGGTCATCTCCACCTGCTCGCCGCGCCGCTCGGTGCATAGCTGCAGGATGCCGCCGAGATACTCGTCCGGCAGCATGATCGTGGCCTTGATCCAGGGCTCGTCGATCCGGCCGATCTTCATCACATCCGGCATGTCGGCCGGGTTGTGCAGGTCCATCACCGAGCCGTCGGTCAGGTGCAGCTTGTAGACCACCGACGGCGCCGTGGTGATCAGGTCGAGGTCGAACTCGCGCTCCAGCCGCTCCTGGATGATCTCGAGATGGAGCAAGCCGAGGAAGCCGCAGCGGAAGCCGAAGCCCAGCGCGGCCGAGGTCTCGGCCTCGAAATGGAAGCTGGCGTCGTTGAGGGCGAGCTTGCCCAAGGAATCGCGCAGCCGTTCGAAATCGCCGGAATCGGTCGGGAACAGGCCGCACCAGACCACCGGAACCGAGGGCTTGAAGCCGGGCAGCGGCGCGTCGGCCGGCCGGCGGTCCTCGGTGATGGTGTCGCCGACCTTGGTCTCGACGATCTCCTTGATGCCGGCGGTGACGAAGCCGACTTCGCCGGGGCCCAGCTCGCGCACCTGCACCGCCTTCGGCGTGAAGTAGCCGACGCGGTCGAGCTCACGCGCCGCGCCCGTCGCCATGAAGCGGACCTTCTGGCCGACCTTCAGCGTGCCCTCGACCACCCGCACCAGGATGACGACGCCGAGATAGGGGTCGTACCAGCTGTCGATCAGCAGCGCCTTCAGCGGCGCGTTCGGGTCGGCCTGCTTCGGCGGCGGCAGGCGGTGGACGATCGCCTCCAGCACCTCGTCGATGCCGAGGCCGGTCTTGGCCGAGATCGGCACGGCGTCCGACGCGTCGAGGCCGATCACGTCCTCGATCTGCTGCTTCACCCGGTCGGGCTCGGCCGCCGGCAGATCGATCTTGTTGAGGACCGGCACGACCTCGTGGTTGGCGTCGATCGCCTGGTAGACATTGGCGAGGGTCTGCGCCTCGACACCCTGCGAGGCGTCGACGACCAGGAGCGAGCCTTCGCAAGCGGCGAGCGACCGGCTGACCTCATAGGCGAAGTCGACATGGCCGGGCGTGTCCATCAGATTGAGCTGATAGGCCTCGCCGTTCCGGGCGGTGTAGCCAAGTCGCACGGTCTGCGCCTTGATGGTGATGCCGCGCTCCCGCTCGATATCCATCGAATCCAGGAGCTGCGCCTTCATCTCGCGCTGCTCGATGCCGCCGCAGCGCTCGATCAGCCGGTCGGCCAGGGTCGATTTGCCATGGTCGATATGGGCGATGATCGAGAAGTTGCGGATATGGTCCTGGGGAGAGCTCATCGGATGCGCCTGGAGACGTGATCGGCCCGGACCATAAGGGCAGCGGGCCCAAAGCGAAAGGGCCCGGTCGAAGCCGGGCCCGTCCGTGTCGGTGATAAGGCTGGGATCAGTGCAGCTTGCCGCCGAGATCCGCGATCGCGTCGTCGAGCAGCGCCGAGCCCTTGGCCGGGTCGGCGGCGATCTGCCGGCCGACCAGGTCGCGGGCCGCCGAGACGGCGACGTTGACCGCGGTCGACCGCACCTCGGCCAGCGCCTGGGCCTCGGCCTGGGCGATGCGCTCCAGCGCCATGGCCTCGCGCCGCTTCATCGCCTCCTCGATGTCCACCGCCGCCTTCTCGCGATGGCGCTGGGCATCGTGCTTGGCGCGCTCGATGATCGCCGCGGCCTCGGCCGTCGCTTCACGCTGGCGCGCCTGGGCCTGGGCGAGATGGCCTTCGGCCTCGCTGCGCAGCCGCTCGGCCTCGGCCAGATCCTCGCGGATCCGGTCGGTGCGCTTGTCCAGCACGCCGAGGATGGCGCCGCGGGCCTTGACCGCCAGCAGCACGACCAGCACCAGCAGCGCCGCGGCGAGAACCAGCTCGACCGCGCCGTGGGTGTCCGCCTCGGCATGCTCCACATGCTCGAGATTGGCCTCGGTGTGGGCCGCGGCTGCGTCGGTCTGGGCCGCGTCCTGGGCGTAGGCAGCACCGATGAAGAGCTGATTCGCGATGGTGTCGAGAACGCTCATCGGGCCCCTCCCAGCGCACCGTCGACCGCGGCGGTCACCGCGGCCTGGTCCGGCGCAGCACCGGTCAGCTTGGCGGCCAGCACGCCGGCCACCTCGGCGGCGATGTCGCGGGCGTCCGCCTTGAGGTCGGCGCGGATCTTGCCGATCCGGGCCTCGGCCTCGGCGGTCCGCGACGCCAGCTCGGCGGCGAAGGCGGCCTGGCGGCGCGCCGTCAGCTCCGCGATCTGCTGATTCGCGGCGGCGACGGCAGCGTGGGCCTCGCCGCGGGCCTGGGCCAGCGCGGCCTCATAGGCCTGGGCCACCGCCTCGGTCTCGCCGCGCGCAGCCTCGGCCCGCTCCAGGTCGCCGGCGATCTTCGCGGCGCGCTGGTCGATGGTCTCGGCCAGCCGCGGCAGCAGCCGACGCGACAAGACCCAGTACAGAGCGATGAAGACGATCGCGAGCCAGAACAGCTGCGACGCAAACCACTCGGGATTGAACTGTGGCATCCGACTCCCCCTGCCGGGCCGGGCCGCTAAGGCTGCGGCCGGCCCATGACGTTAGGCAGCGAGATCGTCAGGCGAACAGTGCGATCAGCGCGACGATCAGCGCGAACAGCGCGATGGCTTCCGTCACGGCGAAGCCGATCCAGATGCTGGCGCCGATCTCTTCCTTGGCGGCCGGGTTGCGGGCGAGCGCGCCGATGTAGCTGGCCCACACGTTGCCCACGCCGATGCCGGCGCCGATCATGCCGATGGCAGCGAGGCCCGCGCCGATGAACTTTGCAGCTTCGACTTCCATTTTCTCTTCCTTCGTGGATGGGGTCTGGATGGTTGGACCGGAACGGTTCGCGGGCTGCGATCCGTCAGTGGAGGTGCAGCGCGTCGTGCAGGTAGACGCAGCTGAGAATGGCGAAGATGTAGGCCTGCAGCACGGCGATGAAGAGCTCGAGCATCGTCAGCGGGATCAGGAAGGCGAACGGCACGATGCCGCCGATCCCGAGCGCGATGACGAAGCCGCCGATGACCTTCAGCAGCACGTGGCCGACCGTCATGTTGGCGAACAGACGGACGGAGAGGCTGATCGGCCGCGACAGGTAGGAGATCAGCTCGACCGGCACCAGGATCACCGCGGTCCACAGGGGCGCACCATGCGGGAAGAACATCCGCAGGTAGCCGGCGCCGTGCCGCGCGAAGCCGATCACCGTCACGCCCAGGAAGACCACGAAGGCCAGGGCGAAGGTGACGATGATGTGGCTGGTGAAGGTGAAGGTGCCGGGAATGATCCCGATCACGTTGCCGAACAGGATGAAGATGAACAGCGTGAAGATGAAGGGGAAGTACTTCAACCCTTCCTTGCCGGCATTGTCGCGTATCATGTTGGCGACAAGCTCGTACAACATCTCCGCGAAGGACTGCAGCCGGCCCGGGACCAGGGCGCCGCGGCTGCCGCCGAGGAACAGCACCGCCGAGGCGACGGCCGCGGCGATCACCATGAACAGCGACGAGTTGGTGAAGGAGAGATCCAGGCCGCCGATGTCGACGTGCAGGATCTTTTCGATCTGGAATTGCTCGGTTGGCGATGCCACGCCCTATCTCCCGCCCCGGTTGCGCTCCGCCTGCTCAGCGACCCGCTTCGCCTTCGCCAGCCGGTCCAGCTCCATGCCGGTCCGGTAGACATTCATCAAGCCGGCCACCGCACCCAGGATGAAGAACAGAATCAACAACCAGGGCCGTGTGCCGAGCCATTGGTCGAGACCCCAGCCGATTCCGGCACCGACCACGATCGCAGCGAGCAGCTCGACTGCGATGCGGAAGCCGGCGGCCATGCCAGCACGGCCGACATCGCGCCCATCCCCGCCCTTCGCCTCGCGCCCCGCCCCCGGCAGCTTCGCCTTCGCCTCTTTGAGGCGACGGTCGAAATCCGAAGGCGGCAGCGGGTTCTGGTCGTTCTGAGACACTTTGTCGGACACCCTTTCGGGCGGCGGCCACCCCCACCTCAAGCGGCGCGCACCTTAGTGACGCTCCGGGGTCCCGTCAAGGCGACAAAACCGGCCCGCGCCGCGGCATTCGCGACCGGCGTCCGGATCGGCATCGCCGGCGCTGGCAGCGGCCCGCTTCGGCAGGCTAGAGTCGATCATGCTCAGCCCGCTCCTGGCCGTCGCGGCGATCCTCGCCGGCATCACCATCGTCTCGCTCGGCCAGGGCGTCTTCGCCACGCTGGTGCCGATCCGGCTGACCGAAGCCGGGCTATCGGCCGACCGGGTCGGGCTGGTGGTCGCGGCCAGCGCCGTCGGCTTCCTGGCCGGCTGCCTGGTGGTCGGCCGGGTGATCCGGCTGGTCGGCCACATCCGCGCCTTCTCGGCCTTCGCCGCCGCCTCCTGCCTGGCCGGCCTCGCGCTGCCCTGGACCGTCGGCCTGCCCGGCTGGATCCTGCTGCGCCTGGCCATGGGCTTCTGCTCCGCCGGGCTGTTCATGATCACCGAGAGCTGGCTGAACGAGCTGACGCCGCGGCATCTGCGCGGCCGCATCCTGACCAGCTACGTCGTCGTGGTGATGCTGGCGCTGGGCGCCGGCCAGGCCCTGCTGACCGTGGTCGACACCCGCGACGTGCTACCGTTCGTCCTGGCCTCCGCCGCCTTCACCCTGGCGCTGATCCCGGTGACGCTGACCCGGTCGCGCCATCCCAGCGTGCCGCACCGGATCCGGCCGATCCTGGGCAAGGCCTACCGCAACTCCCCGGTCGGCGCGGTCGGCTGCGTCGTGGTCGGGCTGGTGGCGGCGACGCTGCAGGGCGTGGCCCCGGTCTGGGGCGTGCATCGCGGCTTCTCCACCGCCGAGATCGCGACGCTGATGGCGGCGACCCAGATCGGCGGCCTGTTGTGCCAATGGCCGCTGGGCTGGCTGTCGGACCGGATCGACCGGCGCTGGGTGATCCTGGCCGCCGCGGCCTGCACCATCGTCGCCGCGGTCGGCAGCATCGCCGCCGGATCGGGAAGCTTCGGCCTGCTGGTCGCGCTGTTCGCGCTCTGGGGCGGCATGGCCGAGGCGATCTACCCGCTGTCGGTCGCCCATGCCAACGACCATGCCAAGCCGCAGGACTACGTGCCGCTGGCCGGGACGCTGCTGATCCTGTGGTCGATCGGCTCCGCCGCCGGGCCTTTGGCGGCGACCATGGCGATGGAGCGGTTCGGGCCGGACGCGCTGTTCGTCTATGTCGCGCTGCTGGTCGGGGCCTTCGCCGCCTTCGTGTTGTGGCGCATGGCCTGCCGCGGCCGGGTCGCGGCGGAGGAGGCCGAGCACTTCGTCGGCCTGGCCGCCGGCTCGAGCCCCGCCCCGGCCGAGCTGGACCCCCGCATCCGCCCCGAGGACGAGGTGGAGTGCGAGCCGGGCTACGACGACTGCGAGGACGTGCCGGCGCGCTAGACCCGGAGCTGCTGCTGGCGCTGGCGGGTGAGGGAGGTCTCGACAAAACCCCCACCGGAAGGCGCAAGCGCCTCCGGCCCCGCCCGCAAGGCGGGAGAGGTAAAACAATCCGGTTCTGGTTGGTTGGAGGTTGCGACGACGGCGGCGTGTCGGGTTCGCCGGCAGCGAACCCAACCATCTCACCCTGTGTCGGGCGGCTTGCGCTTGCGGCCGGAGGCCGGGCCGGGCTTGGGCAGGTCCGCGGGCGGATCGTCATCGTCCGACGGCAGGAAGCCCAGTTGCTCCATCGCCTCGTCGGCCATCTCGAGCCAGCGCTCCACCCGCACCGGCAAGCCCCAGCGCCGGCACAAGGCCGCCACTGCGACCGGGGCCCGGCTGGCTTCGATCAGCTCCGCCACCTCCGGCCGCTCCAGCCGCTCGCGAACCTCGGTGACGCGGCGCGCGATCTCCTCATTGTCCTTCGACGCCTCGTAGGCGGCCGCCAGCACCGCCAGCTTCACCCGCAGGTCGTGAAAGTCCTCCTGCGCCGCCTCGCGCTTCGCCTCAGCCTTGCGCTTCTCCTTGTCCTCCTGGGACAGCTTGCCCTTGAGCAGCAGGGTCAGCCGCACCGAGCGCGAGATGGTGGCGATCCGCTGGCAATAGTCGACGCCGGGCTGCGGAGCCTGCAGCGCCTCCTGCTGCGTCGCCCGGGCGATCGACATCTGGATCTCGACCAGCTCCGCCAGCACGCGCAGATCCGCCGTCCGCTCCTCCTCGGGAGCGGCCGGGGCCTCTGATGTCTGGTCGGTCTGCGTCTTGTTCATGGAACATAGCATGAACATGATCGCAGATTAATACAAGAACACAATGTGTTAACAGCGGGATGAGATTGGATCGGATAATGCCGGCCGACTCGCGCCGCCGCATGTCCAGACGGTCTCGCAGCAGGCTGGGCAACGCTGGCGGGCTTCGCTAGGGTCGCGGGCCATATCGCAGAGAGGGCCCATGCGCATCGCCACCTGGAACATCAACTCCGTCCGCCTGCGCCAGGAGCTGGTGCTGCGCCTGATCGACGAGACCGCGGCCGACATCATCTGCCTGCAGGAGACCAAGACCCCGGACCACCACTTCCCGCACCAGCCCTTCGTCGACCTCGGCTACCGGCACATCGCGATCGCCGGCATGAAGGGCTACAACGGCGTCGCCGTGATCTCGCGCCTGCCCTTCGAGAGCCACGAGATCCGCCACTGGTGCGGCAAGGAGGATTGCCGCCACATCGCCATCCGCCTGCCGGATGGCCTTGAGGTGCACAACCTGTACATCCCGGCCGGCGGCGACATCCCGGACCCGGCGGTGAACGAGAAGTTCGCCCACAAGCTGCAGTTCCTGGACGAGATGACGGCCTGGTGGTCCGAGAACCGGACCCGGGACCAGAAGATGATCCTGGTTGGCGACCTGAACATCGCGCCCCTGGAGCACGACGTCTGGTCGCACAAGCAGCTCTTGGACGTGGTCAGCCACACCCCGATCGAGGTCGAGAAGCTGGCGGCGATGCAGTCGACGCTCGGCTGGGTCGACAGCGCCCGCACCTTCGTGCCGCCGGACCAGAAGCTGTACACGTGGTGGAGCTACCGCGCCGCCGACTGGCAGTTGTCCGACCGTGGCCGGCGCCTGGACCACATCTGGGTCACCCCGCCGCTGGCCAGGGGCCTGAAGGCCCACCGCACCCTGCGCGAGGCCCGCGGCTGGGAGCCGAAGCCGAGCGACCACGTGCCGGTGGTGATCGACGTCGAGGTTTGAGACCGTTTGGAAATGCTACTGGTGCGGCCGTCTGATGGCGGTTTCTCCGCTTCCGGTGCTCACGGACTTAACGTCCGCTGCGCGCCGGTTCTCGAAACCACCACCAGCCGACTCACACCAGCGCATTTCGAAACGGTCTCCGAGGGGCGGTCCTTCAAAACCCCAGCCGTCATCCCGTGCGCGCTGCGGCACGCAGTGCTGCGGCGCAGACACGGGATCTTGCCCCGCTTCCGACGAGATCCCCGCTTTCGCAGGGATGACGGCGTTGTTGAAGGGTGAGAGCCGGCCCTATCCCGCCAGCGGCCGCCGATACAGATAGTACCGCCCGGGCGAGACGTCGTCGGGCTCGGGCAGCTCCTCCCACCCCGTCCCGGCGAAGCCGATATTGGCCACGACCACGCCGCCCGGCGCCAGCAGCGGGACCAGGAGCGGGGTCAGCGCCGCGGCCAGCGCCCGGTTGGCCAGGTCGTCGCCGGTGCCGAGATCGGCGTGGATCAGCACCATGCCGCCCCGATGCGCCGCGGCGAAGCCCGGTATGGTCTCCAGCACCTCGCCCAGCACCATGCGGTCGCACGGCGGGATGCAGTCGGGATGGGCGGCGATGTGGCGGTCGAACACCCAGATCGCACGGTCCGGCAGCTGCTCGCGCAGATGATCGTAGGTGCGGCCGTTGCCGAGGCCGAGTTCCATGACGTCGCCGGGCAGGCCGGCAATGGCGCGCGCGGCCCAGTCGAGGCAGGTGCGCTGCGCCTGCATCCGGCGGATGAAGCTGTCGAGGCGGCTCACGATCCGGTCAGGCCGTCTGCCGGGCGCGGGCCGCTTCCTTGGTGGTCCGTTCGAGGCGCAGCGCCAGCACGCGCATGATCTCGATCGCCATCTGCGGGAACTCGGTGATCATGCGGAAGAACTGGTCCTTGGCGATGACGAGGGCGGTGACGTCGGTGCGGGCCTGCACCGTGGCGGTGCGCGGCACGTCGCACAGGATGGCGATCTCGCCGACGAAGTCGTTGCGGCCGACCGAGGCCACGGTCAGGGGTCCGGTCTCGGCGTCGACGATCACGTCGGCCTCACCGTCGATGATGATGAAGGCGGCGCGGCCGATCTCCCCCTGCCGGCACAGCACCTGCCCCGCGGGGAAGCGGACGCGCTCGCTGGTGAAGGCCAGCAGCTTCAGCTTCGACGTGTCGATATTGGCGAAAAGCGGGATCCGCTTCAGCAACTCGACTTCTTCCGCAAGGCTCACCGATCTGTCCTCCAACTCCCTGTTCGCATTCTACTCCGCTTCCAGCAATTCGTGCAGTGCGCTGCCGTTGCGGTTCAGCGTCTGGTAGTCGCCGCGCTCGACGATGCGGCCATGCCGCACCACGACGATATCGGCGAACTCCCGCGCCATGCTGGGCCGATGCACGCCCCAGATCAAGCCGCGGCCGTTGCGCAGCTCACGGATCGAACGATGGACCCGGCTCTGCGCCACCCCGTCGAGCGCCGAGCTGGCCTCATTCAGCAGCAGCAGGTCGGCGTTCTTGAGCAGCGCCCGGCCGAGCCCGACCTTCTGCCGCTGCACCGCGTTCAGCCGGCTGCCGGCGACGCCGACCGAAAAGTCGAGCCCGACCGCGATCACGCTGTCGCGCAGATCAACCTCGTCGACCACGGTCTGGATCAGGGTCTGCACCCGCTCCGCCGCGTCCGGCCGGCCGTAGCGGATCTTGCCGAACAGGATGTTGTCCTGCAGCGACGCCGCCTCGTTGAACCGCTCGGCGTCGAAGAACTCGATATGCGGGCGCAGATCCTCCGGCAGCTCGGCCGCGAACACCTTGCGGGCTTCCAGCAGCCGCTGCTGCAGCTCGGCCTCGAACACGCCCAGGCGGTGGCGGGACGGCACCAGCTTGAACGGCAGCGACAAAAGGCGGGTCCGGTCGGCCGGCCGCAGCGCCGCGGTGCCCTCCTTCTTCGCCCGCATCACGATCGGCTGGAACTCGGGCAGGTCCTCCGACCCGATGAAGCTGAACTGCTCGAAGAACTCGTGGCCCGGCGGCAGGTCGGCGAACAGCTCGACCATGGTCTCGGCCATCTGGGCGCCGACCTGGATGAACTCCTCCATCAGGCCGGTGCGCTCCAGCACCGATAGCACATACTCGTTCTCGGCCAGCGCGTCATAGGCGAAGACCGGGCCGACCGGGGTGCCGAACAGGAGGTTCTCGGCCACCGAGGCGGAGCTGTTGAAGCGGTCGGAATCATACAGCTCGACCAGGTCGCCCAGATCGGTCTCGGCCAGGGTCTTGCGCACCGACACGCGCGCCGCCAGCACCCGGTCGGCGATCTCGGGCGCCTTGTCGGCGTCGATCGTGCCGTTCAGCCCGATGCGGTAGACGTCCTGCTCCATGTCGACCGCCTGCAGGATCTCCAGCGCCCTGTCCTGCAGCGCCTCCGGCCCGTCCACCCCCGCCGCCTGGTAGTCGATCCAGTCGGCGTTGATGTCGAAATCGGTGTTGCCGGCCACCTGCGCCTCCGACGCCCGCCGCGCCCGGCGGCGCTTCGCCGCGTCGTCCTCGTACTGGGCCTCGCGCAGCGGCCGGTGGCACAGGCCGTAATACAGGTTCTGGCGCAGCGTGCCGGTGAACATGTAGCTGTGCGCGCCGACATAGGCGATGCGGCGGCCGATCACCGACTCGCCCAGCGTCTCGTAATCGTGCTCACCGAGCCGGATCTTGCCGCTGGTCGGCGCGATCAGCCGCGCCATCATCAGCATCAGCTCGTCCTTGCCGACCCCGGCGCCGACCACCGCGACATGGCCGTCGGTCGGGAAGGCGGCGGTCAGCCCCTCGATCACCGTCATGCCGCTGTCGTCGACCAGCGCGACGGCGGAGAAGCTGAGCTCCTTCGGCAGCGGCCCCTCGATCACCTCGTCGCCGGTGATGCGCTCGGCCGGCAGCAGCTCGGGCGGCTGGAACTGCTCCACCACCTGCTCGTACTTGATCCGGGTGTCGGCCTGGGACTGGTAGTAGTCGAGCAGATCCTTCCACGGCGAGGCCAGGTCCTTGTAGGCCGCCAGCACCGCCACCAGCGCGCCGAGTTGGATGTCGCCGCGAATCACCAGCCAGCCGCCGATCGAATAGAAGAAGAACGGCGTCAGCTGGTTGATGAAGTTGTTCAGGAACTTGATGAAGAACTTGCGGTTGTAGATCTCGAACCGGATATCGTAGATCGTCCCCAGCCGGTCGGAGAAGTCCGCCAGATGCACGGCGGTGGCGTCGTTGGCATGCATGTCGGTGATGCCGGAGACGGATTCGCCGATGCGGTCGGCCAGCTTGCGCACTGTGCGCACCCGCTCCTTGCCGAGCTGGTTCACCCGTTTCTGCAGCCGCGGGATCAGCCAGCCCTGCAGCGGATACAGCGACACCGCCGCCGCCCCCAGGATCGGGTCCTGGACGAAGATGAAGTAGATGTAGACCAGCAGCGTCCCGGTCGACCAGATCGGCTGCACGAAGGCATCGCCGATGAAGCCGCCCAGCGGCTCGACCTCCGAGGTGATCATCGGGATCATCTCGCCCTGCGAGGTCTTGCGGAAATGCGGCAGCGGGAAGCGCAGGATGCGGCAGTACAGCTCGTAGCGCAGCCGGCGCAGCATGCGCTCGCCCAGCTTGCCCTTGTAGATGTTGATGTAGAGCTTGAAGCCGCCGTTGATGAACACCAGCGCCAGGAACAGGAACGACAGCAGCAGGAGGTATTCGATCCGGTCGAAATGGAAGCCGAAGACCGTCTTCGGGAAATCGCCCGCATGCTTGTCGTCGATGGCGCCGTTGACGATCTGCTTCGGCAGATCCAGCGAATAATAGACAAAAGGGAACGAAATCAGCGTGACGATGAGGATATAGATCTGCTCGCGGCTGCTGTGCCGCAAGATGAACTTGAAGATATTGGAATCCATCGCGATCCAGATCCAGCCTCGCCGGGCACGGGCTGGACGATAGCGTGAACTTTCGGCGGCGCAAAGCATGTGACGACGGTCACGGCCGACGCCATCGGCACGGGCGCATCCGTCGCCGCGGCCCAGACGGGCTGGCGGACCAGGTCGGCGCGGCCGCGGTGACCGGCGATTCGGCCGGCTTGCGATGACCGTGGTGGTGGGCAGGTCGGATCACAGATCGGCGATCGCGGGTCCCCGTTCACCCATGCTGGGCGTCCCGGCGCAGCACTCTGTCCGTCGTAAGATCGCCGCCCTTCCTGAGGATCTCGAAATCCGGGTCCGGGTCGGCGCAGAATGCGAGTCTGAGCACAAAGCCGTAATCGTGCTCCTTGACTATGGTGCCGGGAAAGGCCTCGAACACGAGGCTGTAGCTGCCCTGCGGAACGTGGACATCCTGCACGGCTCCGACGGTGCCGATGTGCAGGAGGGGCGTCGGGACCTTGAAGGGGACCGATGGCCCGAAGTGCTTCAGCGTCGAGAGCCATGTCGGACGCGACTTCGAGCTGATGAGAGACTCACCATCGTGGTCCGGTACGCCGAAGCTGACGATGGCGCCGCTATTCTCGGCCTACGTCGCGGGCGGATACTCGTCGCGGCCGTGCTCGGCTAACGTCGGAATGCCCCTCAAGGACGCAGCGCGTCGCTCGGCCGTCCCGGGCCGATCCCCCGGGGTCCTCTGGTAGCCCATGGCCTATGCGATGCATCGTCGATGTGCTGAGCCGCTCTTCGAGCGCCTCCCGTGATGCCGAATTGCCTTCGCAAGAGGCTATGACCGGCTCTGGAACCATACTTTCGCTTTTGGGATTATCTTGTTCCATCTCCCAGAAGCATACGCCGTTACGGCTTGATCTTCTATGGCGCCGTCATGAAATCCAGTCAGCGTAATTCCGATTTCGTCAAATATAAGGAAGCCGAGCATTTCATATACGAAGCTCACTTTTCTTTTCAGCTTTTCAAGAGTTCTCAGTGGATCTGAAAATACAGGCATTCCATATATGGAAGCAAATCGATTTTCCTTCGCCACCCCAAGTTCGCATAGAATCCCGTCTTGAAACGAGAATGTGATATTCCTTTCGAGATTATCATCAAAATTTATTCTCTCCTTGTTACTACTATTTTTTGTTCTACTGGGCGAAACTCCCATTTCTCTCAAAACATCATTTGGTGGCATGCCGAATGTGATGTCACCGATTCCGACGAGTGGTTTTACCGCCCAGTCCATTCAATTACCTCGGTCTTCGCTTGGACAGAGTGCCCATCATTGCCGCGTAGGTTGACGTGGCGAGAAAGTTCCGGAGTACTCATACAATATCAGCCGGGCCGCAGCATCTTATTACATCCGGATGTCATCCATTTCACATATCGCAATCGTAATTGCATGCGCATGTCAGAATTTTGATAAATATAATTTCTACCGCTCTCTAATCCTCGACAGAAAGAATTCTGAAAACGAATGATTAACCAAGTCGTCAGAATTTCTCATAATCCGTTTGTAGTCCCACTCTCGAATAGGACAATCTCCCGCGTCTGCTTCACCTGTCGCCAAACAGTACAGGGGGCCGAAGCCAGAAGCATATATTATAACAAAATCCCTCGGGAGATCCTTATGGCTTCTCTCGCTCTGCGTAAACCATATCGCGCAGGGCGCACTGTCGGCCGGCACGTTCCCTGGTATCAGACCAAAAAACTCCACATCTGAATAGTTTCCACACCCGAACACTTCCAAAAATCTTTTGTACGCTGGCGGCAGGTCCAACCCCAGAAGCGATTCTGCTCGCTGAATTTCGTCTGAACTCGCTCCACCCGTAAAGTCCGCCGCATCCGGAGACCTCTCAATCAAGCGCTGCGCTTCTTCGAAATTATTCTGCCAGGACATCTCTATTTCCCTATTACAGCGACACAGCACTTTAAGCATATCTTAATCTTCTCTCGACCAAGAGCTGTTGCGGCGGTGCGCTGACGTCCCCGGCCTCGATCCGCCTCGCCGCACTCCACCACCATCACCAAAGTCCGCGCGACGATCGACAGGGCTGCGCGGGCTCGGAGCCTCGACCACGACCTGCGCATCGACTTTCAATCTTACGAGGGCTGTTGGCGAAGCAGAACGCAATCCCGCTTCTCAGGGGAAATCTGAGGGTGAACGCGATATCGGGGCAATGTCCTTTCCAGCCTGATATTCACCTTTCCAAGGGTATGGATGAGGGCCTTGTGTTCCGCATCGATAATGGTCCAGGCCGTCCGGAGGCCGAGGGCCTCGATCGTCGCCCGCAAGGCTTCCGAGGCAAGTCCTCGGCCGCTTTGCGGGGGCGACAACAGACCTCCCAGCTCCTCGTCGGAACCGACGTTGATGAAGCCAACCGGATTGCGTGGATCGTAGCGATTGGTGATCATGTATGTACGCAGCCCCTGCGACCACTTCTCATGCCATTCGACAATAATAAAATAGGCGTCAGCGATGCCCGCGATCGGTAGATAAGGACTGTAGTGACAGACATCCGGATCTGACAGAAGGGCATGGAGGCTCGGCCCGTCGGAGTAAACAGGTGGCCGCAATACCAAGCGCTGAGTTTCGATGCGATTGTTCATCGACATAGCTATATGATCTTTAGTTTTGTGGTCACTCTGTGCCGAAGCGCTTCCCTCAAGCACGCTAGAGGCCTCTCCGCAGAACCTTATCTGTCTTGAGCTCAGTGCCTTGTTTAAGAATTTCGAAATCGGGGTTTGAGTCTTTGAAGAATTTGAGTCGGAGCACAAAGGCGTAATTGCGCCCATCATCAAGGTGCCCTGGCAATGCCTCAAAGATTAAACTGTATCTGCCTTCAGGTATTTTGACATCCTGGCCATCGAAAATGGAGCCGATCGTGAGTGGTACAGAAGGGACATCGAACGGTACGCGGATCGCCCAAAGAGCGTCCGGATCGATTTCAATTCGAGAAGCTGTCTCGACTCGCATAAGGCATTTCCCATCATGGTCGGGCACGCCGAAGCTCACGATGGTTGGCATCCATGCGAAACCTTGAGCCACATGCTCGTCAGTCCATTCAAAATCCGGCGGCGTTATACCGGAAACATAGACGACGACTTGCGTATAGGAGACGGTCAATTCGAACTCAGCAATCATCTCAAGGCCCCGTCATGATTGTGATCCTGCAGCCATCTGGAGCGCCGGTAATCCCCGTCAAGATCTGCCGTCCGGCGCTTCGATTGTCGCTGAGTGGAACATAGCGAACACTGGCGGCGCCGCCATTCTCGGCAAACGTCGCCGGCGGATATTCGTCGCGGTCGTGCTCGGCTAACGTCGGAATGCCCCTCAAGGACGCAGCGCGTCGCTCGGCCGTCCCAGGTCGATCCAAAGTCAGAATCCTCGGGTAGCCCATTGCCTGAGCATCGTCAATGTGCTGCGCCGATAGTGGTGCTCTAGACCTGGAAATGACGACGGTGCGTTGACAGCAGTTCCCGGTTGCGCATGCGGCCGCTGCTGTCGCGGCAAGCCCCTTGGAGATTTCCTGGACCTTCTTCAAGCGTTCCGCCAGCTGGTCCGGCGTGAGGGCTGCGACCGCCTCGGCCGGCTTGGGGGTATCTCCTCCCAAGAGAGCGCCCAACCCGATGACGGCGGCCAAACCCGCCAGGGTGCTGCCCGATACGGCGGCGCCTCCAGCAGCAGCCCCTCCCGCGGCGACAGTGCCACCCCCTGCTCCAGCACCGACCAGTAGCGGCGCACCAAGAAACGGCATCAGCTCACCTCGCGGATGGTGTTGGCGAGGCGTGTCATCTGGTGGAGGAGGGTCTCCACATTCTCGTCGGGGGTGCCAGGCCCTGATCTCAGGAACTCTCGAACCTCCGGCAGAAGCTCGAACCGCTCCCCGCTGGCGATCATCAGAAAGCCCCAGATGCTCAAGGTCCGTTCATGTGTCAGGCCCAGCTTCAGCCCCGAGGCCTCGTATCGCAGAACCCGGTCATGGACCTCGTCGTCGCTCATGCCCGAGGTTTCCTCGGGGGCCATGTCCCTGAGATGCGCAGACATGCGGCGGCAGTAGGCGGCCCGCCGGCGGAAATCGAGGGCTTCGATCTGGTCCGGGCGGATCGTCAGCGTGCCGCGTGGGGCCGGCGGCAGATCGGGCTCGCGAATGACCCGCTTGAGGCCGCCATAGTCGTCCGCGACATAGGCGATTTCCTCGGCCGGGCCGAGCACTCGCGCAAATTGGTCGGAATCGAGCACCGGCATGATGTCGCCGAGGACGCGCGGATCCCAATGACGGAACATCACGGAATCATGGACGGTCGGCTTGTCCGGATCGGGCGGATGCGCAATCCCGAGCGCTGCCCAATCGGGGACCCGGACCATATTGAGGGTGCGGAGGTGACGGTGCAGCACCGCCTCCCCATCATTGCACGACCAGAACACCGCCGCCGGCCTGTCGCCCACCAGGGTCATGACCTTGGCGACCGCCCTTGGCTCCTGATCGAGCGCGATCAACCAGGGGCCGGCCTTCTCCGCCTCCTCGTCGGCATGGTCGAGGAAGAGGGAGCGCACGAACAGCCCCTCACGCCTGCATTGGCCCGGCAGGTCCTCGAATTGGCCGCCATCCAGCACTGCGAACCTTCTGCCGGGAAAGGCCGCGACCGTCGCCTCGAGCTGCGATGCGGTGCCTGCTTCGGCTTTGTCGAGTGTTTCGGCCATCGGCTCAGGTCTTTACGAAGGGGGAGGCGCTGTCCGACATCCGCCGCAGGCACTGGGCCGGCGGCGACGGCGTCTTGCCCGGTACCAGCGCCGGAACATAGAGGATCGGCCCCGGCCCGACCGTGATCTGGGCGGCGCCACCCTTGACGATGGTGGTCTGCGGCGCCTCGATGGTGACGATGCCGGACTTGTCCATCTGGAAGCGCGTCTGGCCGACGGTGATCACGAACTTCTCGCCGGCGGTGATCTCGAAGGTCTCGCCGACATCGACGATGTTGGTCTTGCCGACCCGCGTCTCCGCGCTCTCGCCGACCGAGAGTTGCCAAGCCTTGCCGACCGAAGTCAGGAAGGTCGCCCCCACATTGGTCACCTTGCTGGTCCCGACCTGCTCGACCCGGGCGATGCCGACGGTGTCGGATTTGAAGCTGCCGACCACGGTGTTCATGATCCCGGACAGCGGGAACAGCGAGCCGGCGTCCGTGCCGACCCCGGCACCGGAGGCGGCGAGGTTCGCGCCCTGGTCGTCGCGCGGGTTGGGGCCGGCGACCACGCCCTCGCGGCTCGTGAGCCCGGTCATGCCAAGGAAGCCGAGCGCCGAGGAGGCCAGCGTCGTGGCGAAGACGCCGAGTCCGGCGCCACCGCCCGCGATCTGCCCGGCCTGCTGCAAGAGACCCGCCGTCTGGCCCGCCAGGCCGGCCACCGGCCCAAGCAGGCCGAGCGCCCCCGCCCCCGTGCCGCCGACGGTCAGGTTCATCGAGCCGCCGATCTCGTGCTTCTGGTTGCCGCCCACCTCCACCGCCCGGTTGGCGCCGACCGAGGCCACCTCATTCGCGTCCACCCGCTTGGTGCGGTTGTTCAGCACCCGCTCGGTGCGGTCCTTCTGGGCGTGCAGGAACAGGTTCTCCCGGCCGGCATCGTCCTCGAAGGAGAGCTCGTTGAAGCCCGTGCCCTTGTGCGTGTTCGACCGCAGCACGGTCTTGGTCTTGTTGTCCGGCAATACGTAGGGGACATAGGTGTCCGGGTTCGGCACGACGCCGACCACCATCGGCTTGTCCGGGTCGCCCTCGTAATAGGCGACCAGCACCTCCATGCCGATGCGCGGGATCGTCTGCGCCCCCCAGCTGCGACCGCCCCAGGGCTGCGACACCCGCAGCCAGCAGCTGTCGCCGTCCCGGCCTTTGGCCCGCCGGTCCCAGGGGAAGCGCACCTGGATGCGGCCATACGGGTCGGTGAAGATCTCCTCGCCCGGCGGGCCGACCACGACCGCCGACTGCACCCCGTCGATCCGCGGCTGCGGCGTCTTCTGCTGCGGCACCCATCGCGTCTTCGCCGGCACCACGGTGAAGCTGTTGTCGTAGGTTGGCGGCGCCTGGCCACCGGCCCCGACATAGGTCGTGTCCACCGCCCGGTGCCGCACCGCGGTCACCGCATAGTCCGCGTTCTCCTCCGCGAGCGGGTGGCCGAACAAGCGGAAGCGCTGGCCCGGATGCAGGCGGCGATTGCCGCTCGACGCCTCGATCGCCTCGAACCCGGCCTCATGGGTCTCGATCCGACGCCGGGTCACATGGTCGGCCCGCCCCTTGTCCAGGAACCGGCCGCCCCAGCGATACATCTCGAACGGCTCGCTGGCCCCGATCGGCGCCGTCGAGGGCTGGTCCCGCAGCACCGGCGCGCCTGGCGTCTCGAAGTTCCACTCGGCCTCGGCGATCCGCCCCGGCTTGAAGGCGTAGCGGCGGGTCCAGGTCTTGATGTCGTTGAGGTCCGTGGCGGTCGAGGTGTAGCGGATCTCTTCCTCTTCCCCAGGAGTCCAGGCATGGGCGCCGTCGGACACCACCAGCACCTGCCGCGCCCCGGACCCGTCCGGCTCCGCCTCGTGCCGAAACCACCAGGCCCAGCCCTCTTCCTCCAGCAGCCGGAAGATGAAGGCGAGGTCGGTCTCGTTGTACTGCACGCAGTACGGCCGCACCGCCTTCGGCCCGGTGACGGGGCCGAAATCATGGTCGCGGATGCCGGCCTCCGCGAAGATCGTCTCCAGGATCTGAAGCGTGGTGCGGTCCTGGAAGATGCGGCAGTCGCTGGTATGGCCGAACAGCCAGAGCCAGGGATGGACGATCAGGGTGTAGCTGCGCAGGCCGTCGCCGATCGGGTGCCCGACCTCCAGCCCGCCGACCACGCCGGACCACCACCGCCGCGTTCCGCCCGGCAGCTCCAGGCTCCAGGAGACCGGCCGGCCGACCAGCTCGTCGGGCTTGACGTCCGTCCGCTTCGACCGGACCCGCAGCCGGAAGGAGAAGAGCTCGCAGACCTCCTCCGTTCCCTCCATCGCCTCGAGCAGAAAGATGTCGTCCCCGAGGGACGTCCGGACTGCCAGGAGGCGGCCGGCCTGGGTCAGTGAACCGACATAGTCGTAAGGCGCCATGGGCAGATCTTCTCGCGAATCCATCCCAGCCGAGACCGTCCGCCCCGATCTGGGACTCACTTCCCAGCGAGCCGCATCATAGCCGCGGCAGCGCCCATGGCCATCTCGATTTGGTTAAAATTCGCGAGGCAGCCTGAAAATCATCCTGGCTCTCCGGACACCGATCCCGGCCCGGCTCCCGAGAATCGCCAGACCGGCGTCGCGGATGACGGGTCCGAAGCCTTCGTGCTAAAAGCGCGCCGGGCGGCACGGGTCGCCCGCGTGCCCGTTCCGGTCCCAGGTGACAAGGCTGCATGGCGAAGCGTACCGCTCAGGCCAGAATCCTGATCTACAGCCACGACAGCTTCGGCCTCGGCCATCTGCGCCGCTGCCGCACCATCGCGCATGCGCTGGTGGCGCGGCACAGCGACCTGTCGGTGATGATCCTGTCCGGCTCGCCGATCATCGGCAGCTTCGATTTCCGCAGCCGGGTCGACTTCGTCCGCATCCCCGGCGTGATCAAGCTGCGCAACGGCGACTACACCTCGCTGTCGCTGCATATCGACATCGAGGAGACGCTGGCGATGCGCGCCTCGATCATCGAGCACACCGCGGCGATCTTCGACCCCGACCTGTTCATCGTCGACAAGGAGCCGCTGGGCCTGCGCGGCGAGGTCAAGCAGACGCTGGAGATGCTGCGCGACCGCGGCACCCGCACCGTGCTGGGCCTGCGCGACGTGATGGACGAGCCGTCGCTCTTGGCCCCGGAATGGGAGCGCAAGAACGTCGTCCCGGCGCTGGAGAGCCTGTACGACCAGCTGTGGATCTACGGCCTGCCGGAGATCTGCGACCCGCTGGAGGACATCGAGCTGCCCGATTCGGTGCGCGCCCGCATGACCTACACCGGCTATCTGCGCCGGCGGGCGCCGACCAACGTGCCGGCCGACGCGGTGTCCCTGCGCGAGCCCTACATCCTGGTCACGCCCGGCGGCGGCGGCGACGGCGAGGACCTGGTCGACTGGGTGCTGTCGGCCTATGAGCTGGACCGGTCGATGCCTTGCGCCGCGCTGATCGTGCTGGGGCCGTTCATGCAGCGCGAGCGCCAGGCCGAGTTCATGGCCCGCGCCGCCAAGCTGGACGATGTCGAGGTCATCACCTTCGACGCCCGGATCGAGCATCTGATGATCCGCGCCGCCGGCGTCGTCGCCATGGGCGGCTACAACACCTTCTGCGAGATCCTGTCCTTCGACAAACGGGCGCTGCTGGTGCCGCGGGTGCGGCCGCGGCTGGAGCAGCATATCCGCGCTTCCCGCGCCGCCGAGCTCGGCCTGGTCAGCATGCTCGACCAGGACGGGCCGGGGGATCCCGCGGTGATGGTGCGGGCGCTGCGGGCCCTGCCCGACCAGCCGCTGCCCTCGACCCGGTTCATCCCCGGGCTGCTCGACGGGCTCGATGCCGTCGATCGGCTGGCGATGGACGCGATCGACCCGCCCGCCTCCTCGATCCGCGCCACGGCCTGAGCCCAGCATGACCGAGAGAGCGCAGAGCGACGGCCTGACCGCCATCGTGGTCAAGGGCTATCCGCGGCTGTCGGAGACCTTCATCGCCCAGGAGATCCTGGGCCTGCAGCAGCTCGGCCAGCGCCAGATGATCGTGTCGCTGCGCCACCCGACCGACAGCAAGGTGCACGAGCTGAACCGCCGCATCACCGCGCCGGTGCTGTACCTGCCGGAATATCTGCACCAGGAGCAGCCGCGGGTGGCGGCGGCGCGCGACTGGGCCCGGCGCCAGCCCGGCTACGCCGCCGCCTATGCCGCCTTCCGCCGCGACTACCGGCGCGACCCGACGCCGAATCGCTGGCGCCGCTTCGGCCAGGCCTGCGTGCTGGCGCAGGAGCTGCCGCCGGAGACGTCCTGGATCTATGTCCATTACCTGCACACGCCGGCCTCGGTCGGCCGCTACGCCGCGCTGATCCGCGGCCTGCCCTGGAGCGTCTCGGCCCACGCCAAGGACATCTGGACGACGCCGGAGTGGGAGCTGCGCGAGAAGCTGGCCGAGGTCCGCTGGGCCGCCACCTGCACCGCGGTGAACCACGCCTATCTGGCCAAGCTGGCGCCGCAGCCGGCGCGGGTGTCGCTGGTGCATCACGGCCTCGATTTCAGCCGCTTCCCCGACCCGATCGCCCGGCCGCGCCGCGACGGCCGCGATCCGAACGACCCGGTGCGGCTGATCTCGGTCGGCCGCGCGGTCGAGAAGAAGGGCTTCGACCGGCTGCTCGACGCCTTTGCGGCGCTGCCGCCCGGCCAGGCCTGGCACTGGACCCATATCGGCGGCGGCGCGCTGCTGACCGAGCTGCGGGCCCAGGCCAAGCGGCTGGGCCTCGCCGACCGGATCGAATGGCGCGGCGCCCTGGCGCAGGATGCGGTGGTGGCCGCCCTGCTCGATTCCGACCTGTTCGTGCTGACCGCGCGCATCGCCGCCGACGGCGACCGCGACGGGCTGCCGAACGTGCTGATGGAGGCGCAGGCCACCGGCCTGTGCTGCCTCGCCACCTCGGTCTCGGCGATCCCGGAGCTGATCCTGCATGGCGAGACCGGGGTGCTGGTGCCGCCCGACGACGTGGCGGCGGCGGCCGATGCGCTGTCGGGGCTGATCGCCGATCCGGCCCGCCGCGCCAAGCTGGGCGCCGCCGGCTCCGCCCGGGTGCGGCGCGACTTCGGCTTCGCCATCGGCCTGGCCAAGCTGGCCCGCCGCTTCGGATTGCCGGCGCCCGGGCCGCGACCCGGATGAAGGTCGCCTTCTACGCGCCGATGAAGCCGCCGGGCCATCCGGTGCCGTCGGGCGACCGGCGCATGGCGCGGCTGCTGATCGAGGCGCTGCGGCGCGGCGGGCACGATGTCGGCGTCGCCAGCCGGCTGCGCAGCTGGGATCCCGGACTGGACCCGGCGCGGCCCGGCCGGATCGAGGCGCTGGGCGCCCGCATCGCCGACCGGCTGGTCCGGCGCTGGCGAGGAGCCGAGCGACCCGACATCTGGTTCACCTACCACCTGTACCACAAGGCGCCGGACTGGCTCGGGCCGACGGTGGCCGCGGCGCTCGGCATCCCCTATGTCGCGGCCGAGGCCTCGCATGCGCCGCGCCGGGCCGAAGGACCCTGGGCCGCCGGGCACCGGGCCGCGGAAGCCGCGATCCGCCGGGCCGCGGCGCTGGTCACCTTCAGCGACCGCGACGCGGCCGGCCTGTCCGCCCTGGTGCCGGCGGAGCGGATCGTCCGCCTGCCGCCCTTCCTCGATGCCGCGCCCTTCGCCGCCGTCACCCGCCGGCCGGCCGATCCGCCACGCCTGCTCGCCATCGGCATGATGCGGGAAGGCGACAAGGAGCGGTCCTACGTCCTGCTCGCGGAGGCGCTGCGGCGGCTCGGCGGCCGGCCCTGGACCCTGACCGTGATCGGCGACGGCCCGGCCCGGTCCCGGATCGAGCCGCTGTTCGATCCCGCCCGCACCGCGTTCCGCGGCGCGATGCCGCCCGAATCGCTGCCGCAGCTGCTGGCGGAGGCCGACCTGTTCGTCTGGCCCGCGATCAATGAGGCGTTCGGCATGGCGCTGCTCGAGGCCCAAGCCGCAGGCCTGCCGGCGGTGGCAGGTGCCGCCGGGGGGAAAGGCGGCGGCGTGGCCGAGATCCTGCGTGACGGCGAGACTGGGTTGCTGGTGCCACCGGACGATGCCGGCGCCTTCGCCGAGGCCGTCATGGCCCTGCTGGACGACCCGGCTTGCCGCCGGGCGATGGGCGAGGCCGCCCGCGCCAATGTCCTGGCCCGGCACGACATCAGCGCCGCCGCCATGATCCTCGACCGCACCCTGGCGCGGGTCGCCGCCGGGCAGGCGCCGGCATGACCCGTCTCCTCGTCCTGCGCCACGCGCCGACCGAGTGGAATGCCGGGCGCCGCCTCCAGGGCCGGGCCGACATCCCGCTGTCGGAGGCCGGGCGGGCGGCCGCGGCGCAATGGCGCCTGCCGGACTGGACCGCCGGCTGGCAGGCGCTGGCCAGCCCGCTCTCCCGCGCCCGGGAGACGGCGCGGCTGCTGGGCCTCGACCCGGTGCCGGAGCCGGCGCTGACCGAGCTGGACTGGGGCGGCTGGGAAGGCCTGCGCCTGTCCGACAGGACCCGGATCGACCCGGCCGAGCTGGCCCGGCGCGAGGCGCTGGGCCGGGATTTCCGCGCCCCGGGCGGCGAGTCCTACCGCGAGCTGCAGGCCCGGCTGGCGCCGCTGCTGCTGCGGCTGGCCGCCGCGGGGCGCGACACCGTGGCCGTTTGTCATCGGGGCGTCATCCTGGCGCTCTATGCCTGCGCCGCCGATTGGACCATGATCGGCGATGCGCCGGACGGGCTGCAGTGGGGCTGCGCACACCTGTTCCGGCTGGACGATTCGGGGGCGCCGGTGATCGAGCGACTGAACATCGTTTTGGCAGCATGAAGGTTCTGTTCCACGTTCAGCATCTGCTCGGCATCGGCCACGTCCGGCGGGCCGCGGCGATCGCCCGCGCCCTGACCGAGGCCGGCTTCGCCGTGACCGTGGCCCAGGGCGGCTTTGATGTCCCCGGCACCGATTGGGGCGGCGCCGAGGTGGTGCAGCTGCCGCCGGTGCGGTCGGCGGACACCGGCTTCCGCACCCTGCTCGACGCCGAGGACAAGCCGATCGACACCGGCTGGAAGAAGCGCCGGGCGGCCGAGCTGCTGGCCCTGCTGGCCCGGACCAGGCCCGACATCCTGCTGGTCGAGACCTTCCCCTTCGGCCGCCGCGCCTTCGCCTTCGAGCTGGTGCCGATGCTGGAGATCGCGCGCCGCGCCAGCCCCCGGCCGCTGATCGCCTGCTCGGTCCGCGACATCCTGGTGGACAAGAAGGACCCGGCCAAGGTGGAGGCCATGGCCGACACCGCGCTGGCCTTGTTCGACCTGGTGCTGGTTCATGGCGACCCGGCGGTGATCCCGTTCGAGGCCAGCTTCCCGCCGGCCCCGCGGGTGGCCGGGCTGATCCGCTATACCGGCTATGTCGGGGCGCCTTCGACCCGCGAGGCGCCGCCGGGCGACGGCGTCGACGAGGTGGTCGTCTCGGTCGGCGGCGGCGCCGTCGGCGCCGAGCTGCTGCGCGCCGCCCTGGCCGCCCGTGCCCTGTCCGGCCAGAGCCGGACGCGCTGGCGGCTGCTGGCCGGGCCGGACCTGCCCGCCGGCACCGTCGCGGAGCTGACCGCCGCGGCACCGCACGGCGTCGTCGTCGAGCCGGCACGGCCGGATTTCCCCAGCCTGCTGGCGCGCTGCCGCCTGTCAGTCAGCCAGGCCGGCTACAACACCGTGATGGATGTGATGCGGGCCGGCTGCCGCGCCGTGTTCGTGCCCTTCGCCGCCGCCGGCGAGACCGAGCAGACCCGGCGGGCGGAGCTGCTGGCCGCCCGCGGTCATTGCCTCGTGGTGCCGGAGGCCGGGCTGACGCCGGAGCGGCTGGCCCGCGCGGTGGACGACGCCATGGCCGCCCCCCCGCCGCCGCGCGCGGCGCTGGCCCTGGACGGCGCCCGGACCGCGGCGATCCTGCTGCGCGACGCCGCTTCGAGCCGGAGCGCCGCATGAGGAGGATGGAGGAGCCGGAGGATGCAGGGCTTGCAGGCCGGCTGCGGGCTGCGGCTATAGTGCCGCTTTCGCCCGAGCCATTCCGATCCATGCCCGTACCGACCCAGCCCCCTGCCCTGCCCGATTCCTGGACCGAGCTGCGGGCCGAGCTGGACCGGTGGGTCGCCCTCGGCCGCCATGCCAGCTTCTGGTGGCGCGACGACGACGCCGTGGCGCCGGGCCCGGCGCTGGACCGGCTGCTGGCCCTGGCCGCGCGCCACGGCCGCTGGATCGCGCTGGCCGTCATCCCCGCCGGGGCCGAGCCGGCACTGGCCAACCGCCTGGCCGGCACGCCGGCGGTGGTGATCCAGCATGGCTGGGCGCACCGGTCGCATGCGCCGGCCGGAGAGAAGACCGCCGAGCTGGGCGATCATCGGCCGACTGAGGTCGTCCTAGCCGAGCTGACCGCCGGCCGGGAGCGGCTGGAGGCGTTGTTCGGCGACCGCTTCCGCCCGGTGCTGGCGCCGCCCTGGAACCGCATCGGGCCGCAGCTCCGCGCCCGGCTGGGCGAGAGCGGCCTCGACATCCTGTCCGGCTTCGGCGCCCGTGACGCGGCGGCGGGCGCGGCGCAGCTCAACACCCATGCCGATCCGATCGACTGGCGCGGCGGCCGCGGCTTCGCCGGCATCGACCGGGCGCTGGCGCCGATCCTGCGCCACCTGGCCGACCGCCGCACTGGCGCTGCCGACCCGGCGGAGCCGACCGGCCTCCTGACCCACCATTTGGCGCATGACGACGAAGGATGGATCTTTCTCGACGGCCTGCTCTCGACGCTGGCGCGGCATCCGGCCGTGACCTGGCCGGACCCCGACAGCCTGTTCGGAGCCCGGACATGACCGCTCACCGCTACGACATGGCCGAGCTGGGGGGCGACTATGCGCGAGGCGCGGCCGGGCTGGCGCTGACCGCGCTGCCGCTGATCCTGCTGCCGATGCATTGGATCGTCGCCGTCGCCTTCGGCGCCGCGGCGCTGGTGTTCCTGGCCTTCCTGCTGCGCACCTGGCTGCGGCACCGCAGCGTGATCGAGGTCGACGACCAGGGCATCGTCGCCCATGGCCCGCTCGGTGTCCGCATCGCCTGGCGCGACCTGTCCGGCTTCCGGCTGCGCTACTTCTCGGTCCGGCGCGACCGCCAGCGCGGCTGGATGCAGCTGGACCTGCGCGCCGGTGGCCGGCGCCTGAGGGTCGAATCCACCATCAGCGGCTTCGACGACATCGTCTCCCAGGCGCATGACGCGGCCCTCGCCAGGACGCTGAGCATCGACGATTCGAGCCAGGCCAACCTGATGTCGCTCGGGGTGGTCGCGCCCCAGGCCGGGCTGGCCGAGCGCTGGGGCGTGCGCCCCGCCGCCGACGGGCCCGCCACCGACAGGCCCGAGGAATGAGGGGTCCGCCGCGGTGACCGACATCCTGCGCCTGGACGATCTGCGGATCGGCTTCGCCGTCCCCGGCGGCACGCTGGAGGCCGTGCGCGGCGTGTCGCTGCGGGTGCCGGCCGGCAAGACCGTCGCCGTGGTCGGCGAAAGCGGCTCCGGCAAGTCGGTGCTGGCCCAGTCGGTGATGGGCATCCTGCCCAGCAACGGCCGGGTCACCGGCGGCAAGATCCTGTTCAGCGACCCGGACACGCCGGGCACGGTCGTCGACCTGGCCGGGCTGCCGCAGGAAAGCCCGGAGTACCGCGACATCCGCGGCGGCCGGATCTCGATGATCTTCCAGGAGCCGATGACCTCGCTGTCGCCGCTGCACACGGTCGGCAACCAGATCGTCGAGGCGGTGCGGCTGCACCGGCCGGTCGGCCCGGCCGAGGCGCGCGACCTGGCCCGCGAGATGCTGCGCCTGGTCGGATTCCCGAACCCCTCCCGGGCGCTGAAGACCTACCCGTTCGAGCTGTCGGGCGGCCTGCGCCAGCGCGCCATGATCGCCATGGCGCTGGTCTGCCGCCCCGCTTTGCTGATCGCCGACGAGCCGACCACCGCGCTGGACGTCACCATCCAGGCCCAGATCCTGAAGCTGATGCAGGATCTGCAGGCCGAGCTGGGGATGGCGATCATGATCATCACCCACGACCTCGGCATCGTCGCCAACATCGCCGACGAGGTGGTGGTGATGTATCGCGGTGAGGTGATGGAATCCGGCCCGCTGGGCCCGATCTTCACCAATCCCGGCCATCCTTATCTGAAGGCGCTGCTGCGGGCGGTGCCGCGCTTCGACATGGGGCATGAGCGGCTGGTGCCGATCCGCGAGATCCGGCAGGCCGACGGCCACATGATGGGCACCGGCAAAAAGGCCTGGACCGAGGCGGCCGAGGCGGCCGGTCCGCTGCTCAAGGTCGAGGGCGTGTCGAAGACCTTCGCCATCCGTAACAGCAGCCTGTTCGGCGGCGGCCGGGAGGAGCGGATCAAGGCGGTCGACGACGTCTCCTTCGCCATCCGCCGCGGCGAATGCCTGGGCCTGGTCGGCGAATCCGGCTGCGGCAAGACCACCCTGTCGAAGATCCTGATGCGGGCCCTGAGCCCGGATGGCGGCAGCATCCGCTTCAACGACCATGGCAGGCCGGTCGACGTGCTGGCGCTGGAGGGCGAGGAGCTGAAGGCCTTCCGCCCGCGCATGCAGTTCATCTTCCAGGACCCGTTCAGCTCGCTGAACCCGCGGATGACGGTGTTCGACATCCTGACCGAGCCCTTGACCATCCACGGCATCGGCACCCCGGCCAAGCGCAAGGCGATCGCCAAGGAGCTGATGGAGCTGGTCGGCCTCGACATCCGCCACCTGCAGCGCTATCCGCACAGCTTCTCCGGCGGCCAGCGCCAGCGCATCGGCATCGCCCGGGCGCTGGCGCTGCGCCCCGATCTGGTGATCTGCGACGAGCCGGTCTCGGCTCTCGACGTCTCGATCCAGGCCCAGATCCTGAACCTGCTGAAGGACCTGAAAGCCCGGCTGGGCCTGACCTATCTGTTCATCAGCCACAACCTGGCGGTGGTCGACTACATCGCCGACCGGATCATGGTGATGTGCCGCGGCCGAGTGGTGGAGCTGGCGCCGCGCGCCTCGCTGTTCGCCAGGCCGGTGCACCCCTACACCCAGGCGCTGCTGGCCGCCGTGCCGGCCCCCGACCCGTCGCGGCGGCTCGACTTCGCGGCGCTGATGGACGGCCGCGCCTCCGACCCCGGGGCGTGGCCGGCGCCATTCACCCTGGGCCCCGACAAGCCGGGCCGGCTGGTCGAGGTCGACAAGGGCCATTTCGTCCGCGCCACCGAGGCGCCGGTGCTGGAGCTGGCGTCATGATCCGGCTGGCCGCACTGATCGCGATCCTGCTGGGCTTCGCCCTGCCCGCTTTGGCCGGCCCGGCGCTGGTCGAGACGCCGATGTATGAGCAGGACGTCGCGGCCGGCAAGCTGCCGCCGGTGGCGCAGCGCGTGCCGCAGGTGCCGTCCGTGGTCGACATGGCGGCGGAGGGCAAGGAACCGGGACGGTCGGGCGGCGAGATCGCCTGGATGGCCTCCCGGGCCCGCGACATCCGGATCATGAACACCTACGGCTATGCCCGGCTGGTCGGCTACGGCACCGACTTCAAGCTGCATCCGGACATCCTGCAGTCGGTCGATGTCGACGGCGAGAAGGTGTTCACCCTGCATCTGCGGCCCGGCCACAGATGGTCCGACGGCCAGCCCTTCACCAGCGAGGATTTCCGCTTCTCCTGGGAGGATATGGAACTCGACAAGGAGCTGTCGCCCTACGGCCCGGACACAAGGCTGCTGGTCGACGGCGAGGCGCCGAAGGTGGAGTATCCGGACGCGGTGACCGTCCGCTTCTCCTGGTCCAAGCCGAATCCGGAGTTCCTGCCGGCCCTGGCCGGCCCGGCGCCCCTGTACCTGTTCGCGCCGGCGCACTACCTGAAGCAGTTCCACAAGAAATATGCCGACCCCAAGGCCCTGGAGACCCTGGTCCATGATGCCAAGATGCGGAACTGGGTCGCGCTGTTCAATCTGCGCGGCAAGCTGATCGATTCGGCCAATCCCGACCTGCCGGTGCTGGAGCCCTGGATCAACACCACCAAGGCGCCGTCCGAGCGCTTCGTCTTCGTCCGCAACCCTTATTACCACCGCATCGACAGCCAGGGCCGGCAACTGCCCTATCTCGACCGCGTCATCGTCAACGTGGTCGAGGGCTCGCTGATCCCGGCCAAGGCCGGCGCCGGCGACGCCGACCTGCAGCAGCGCGGCCTGCGCTTCGACGACATCAGCGCCCTCAAGGCCGGCCAGGCCAACGGCCAGTACAAGGTGCGGCTGTGGACCACGGCGCTGGGGTCCGAGGTGGCGCTGTATCCGAACCTGAACTGCAACGACAAGGACTGGCGGGCGCTGAACCGCGATGTCCGCTTCCGTCGCGCCCTGTCGCTGGCGATCAACCGCGACGAGATCAACCAGGTGGTGTTCTTCGGCCTGGCCCGGCCGAGCCAGAACACGGTGCTGCCGGAATCGCCCTTCTACGATGCCGCGCTGGCGACGGAATGGACCCAGTTCGACCTCGACAAGGCCAACGCCCTGCTGGACGAGGCCGGCCTGTCCAAGCGCGACAGCGACGGCATCCGGCTGATGCCGAACGGCCGCCGGCTGGAGATCGTGGTCGAGAGCAATGGCGAGCGCAGCCTCGAGGCCGACATCTTGCAACTGATCCGGGACAGCTGGGCCAAGATCGGCGTCGCCCTGTTCACCGCCCAGTCGCAGCGCGACGTGTTCCTGCAGCGGATCTTCTCCGGCGACACGGTGATGTCGGTGTGGACCGGCATCGACAACGCCCTGGTCACGCCGACGACGGTGCCGTCGGGGCTGGCGCCGGTCGACCAGAACTGGCTGCAATATCCGAAATGGGGCCAGTACCTGCAGACCCGCGGCACCGCCGGCGAGAAGGTCGACGAGCCCTTCGCCGAGCAGCTGATGGCGCTGTACGACGAATGGCGCACCACCGCCGATATGGGCCGCCGCGACGCCATCATCCGCGAGATGGTCAGGATCCAGGCCGACCAGGTGACCTCGATCGGCACGGTGCAGGGGGTGCTGGCCCCGATCGTGGTCAAGAACCGGCTGCACAACGTGCCGGAGAAGGGGATCCTGTCCTGGGACCCGGGCGCGCATTTCGGCATCTACCACCCCGACACCTTCTGGGTGGACCCATGACGACGGGGACGGCCATGGCCCCAGGGGCGAGGATGACATGCTGAGCTACATCGCCCGGCGCATCCTGGTGATGATCCCGACCCTGCTCGCGATCAGCTTCATCAGCTTCGCCATCATCCAGGCGCCGCCCGGCGACTACCTGACCACCATGGTCAACGAGCTGCGCAGCCGCGGCCAGTCGATGGACCCGAACCAGCTGCAGTTCATGCGGGAGACCTACGGCTTCGACCAGCCCTTCCTGCAGCAATACCTGTCCTGGCTGGGCAACTGCCTGCGCGGCGATTTCGGCTGGTCGTTCGAGTACAACCTGCCGGTGACCTCGGTGGTCGGCGACCGCATGTTCCTGACCATCCTGCTGACCATCGCCACCACGATCTTCATCTGGCTGGTGTCGTTCCCGATCGGCATCTATTCGGCGACCCACCAGTACAGCATCGGCGACTACGGCCTGACCTTCCTGGGCTTCCTCGGCCTGGCCACGCCGAACTTCCTGCTGGCGCTGGTGCTGCTGTACCTGGCCAACCAATGGTTCGGCATCTCGATCGGCGGGCTGATGGACCCGAAATTCGTGGACCAGCCGATGAGCTGGGCCAGGTTCGCATCGATACTCGAACATCTCTGGGTGCCGGTGATCGTGATCGGCACCTCCGGCACCGCGGCGATGATCCGGCGGCTGCGCGCCAACCTGCTGGACGAGCTGCAGAAGCAGTACTACGTCACCGCCCTGGCCAAGGGCATGCGGCGGCGCCGGGCGCTGCTGAAATACCCGCTGCGCATGGCGCTGAACCCCTTCATTGCCGATATCGGCAACATCCTGCCGCACCTGATCTCCGGCGCCACCATCGTCTCGGTGGTGTTGAGCCTGCCGACCGCCGGGCCGCTGCTGCTGTCGGCGCTGCAGAGCCAGGACATGTACCTCGCCGGCTCCTTCGTGCTGTGGATGGCGGTGCTGACGGTGATCGGCACGCTGGTCTCGGACCTGGCGCTGGCGATGCTCGATCCCCGCATCCGCCTGTCGGGAGGGGCGGTGAAATGAGCGACGCCAGCCTGCCCCCGCGCGAGCCCCGGCACTACGTCAACCCGGCGCCCTGGGATCCCTATCTCGAGGCGCCGCTGACGGCGCAGCAGGAGCGCTACTTCCTGGCCTCGCAGTGGCGGATCATGTGGTGGAAGCTGAAGCGCCACCGCCTGGCCGCCATCTCCGGCGTGGTGCTGCTGCTGGCCTATCTGTCGATCCTGGTCAGCGAGTTCCTGGCGCCCTACGGGCTGGACAGCCGCCACACCGGGCACATCTACGCGCCGCCGCAGCAGGTGCGGTTGTTCCACGAGGGCAGCTTCGTCGGCCCCTATGTCTACGGCTACCAGTACTCGCTCGACATGGATTCGATGCGGCGGGTCTACACCGAGGACCGATCCAAGCCGCAGCCGCTGCGCTTCTTCTGCAGCGGCGACAGCTACCGGTTCTGGGGGCTGTTCGAGGCCGACCTGCACCTGGTCTGCCCGCCCGAGCGCGGCACCTTCTTCCTGCTCGGCACCGACCGGCTGGGCCGCGACATGCTCAGCCGCATCCTCTACGGCGCCCGGATCTCGCTGACCGTCGGGCTGATCGGCATCACCGTCAGCTTCATCCTGGGCATCACCATCGGCGGCCTGGCCGGCTATTACGGCGGCTGGGTCGACAATGTCGTCAACCGGCTGATCGAGGTGATCCAGAGCTTCCCGCAGCTGCCGCTATGGATGGCGCTGTCGGCGTCGCTGCCGGTGACCTGGAGCCCGATCCTGGTGTTCCTGGGCATCACCATCATCCTCGGCCTGGTGGAATGGACCGGGCTGGCGCGGTCGGTGCGATCGAAGCTCTTGGCCTTGCGCGAAGAGGATTTCTGCGTCGCCGCCCAGCTGATGGGGGCGCGGCCGCGGCGGATCATCTTCCGCCATTTGCTGCCGAGCTTCATGAGCCACCTGATCGCCTCAGCCACCCTGACCATCCCGGGGATGATCCTGGGCGAGACGGCGCTGAGCTTCCTCAATCTCGGCCTCAGGCCCCCGGTCACCAGCTGGGGCGTGCTGCTGAACGAGGCGCAGAACATCAACGTCGTGGCGCTCTACCCCTGGCTGCTGATGCCGGTGCTGCCGGTGATCATCGTGGTGCTGGCCTTCCAGTTCTTCGGCGACGGCCTCCGCGACGCCGCGGACCCATACCGGTGAACCGGGCAGAATGGCCTGTCTGGAAATGCGCTGGCGTGAGTCGGCTGGCGGTGGCTTCGAGAACCGGCGCGCAGCGGACGTTTGAGTCCGTGAGCACCGGAAGCGAAGAAGCCGCCGTCAGACGGCCGCGCCAGTAGCATTTACAGATAGGCCAGCGGCTGGGAGGCCTTCTCCAGCCACAGGCTGGTCTCGGGCGTGCCGTCGCGCAGCGGCAGCTGGCCGATCACGGTGCGCGACACCGCCTCGGCCATCCGCGTCGCCGCATAGTGGCTGGCGAAGACCGGCTTGAAGCCGCCGCCGGTCAGAAGCGCCGCCACCAGCTGCTGCTCGTTGTAGCCGCGCCAACCCCATGCGTCGGGATAGGGATCGGGCAGGCAGATGTCGTGGATGTGCACCAGCACGCCGGGCGCCAGGCAGGGCAGCACCTGGTTGACCAGGAAGTCCACATCGGTGCCGGGCATGGCGATGTGGCTCGAATCGATGAACAGGATGTCGCCTTCGGCCAGGTCGCGATACGGCTCGGTCCCGGCCTCCTGCACCGTCTGCTCGAGATGGGTGATGCCGAGCTCGGCGATGCTGGCCCGCGGGGCGGGGTCGATGGCGGTGAACTCCAGCGCCAGGTCGCCGTCGACCGCCGCCCGGATCATGAAGCGGGTGGAATGGCCGGAGCCGACCTCGACGATCCGCGCCGGCTGCCGCGCCCGCACCATGGCATAGGCCGCGGCGGCGTCGAGCCGGGCGAACCAGCCCTGGTTCCAGCGCGGCTGCGGCGGCGGCGATTCGCGCTCGGTCGCACCGATCGCCAGCAGGCCGTCGCGATAGCCTTCGATGACGTCGAGCACGGCCTGGAACACCGGCTCGGAGGCGCGGAACAGCGCCTCGTGCCCGGCATAGGGCAGGAGCGTGTCCGGCACCTCGTCGGCATAGCTGCAGGGGATGAAGAAGCCCTTCGGCTGGCGGCCGAACAGGGTGGCGAGGCCCAGGCGCCAGCGTCGCAGGCGGCGGCCGAGATCGGGGGGTACTGTGTGCGAGCTCAAGGGTGCAACGTCATGCCTTCGTGCGCGACCAGCGTGCCGGGACGCCGGCGGTCGGCGGCATCCGCGATCCGGTCCAGGAACGCGTCATCGTGATTGGGATCGTGGTGGAACAGCACGACCCGGCCGACATCGGCGGCATCCGCGAGGCGGAGCGCTTCCTGCCAGGTCGAATGGCCCCAGCCGACAAATCTCGGATACTCCTCATCCGTGAACATGGCGTCATACACCATGATGTCGGCGCCGCGAACGAAATCGGCGATGACCTGGTCCACCCCGTCCGGCCGGTGCTCGGTGTCGGTGATGATGCAGATGCTCTTGCCCCCGACATCGATGCGATAGCCGCAGGCGAGGTTCGGGTGGTTGAGCCAGCAGGTGTTGAGCTTGATGCCCGGGAAGGGCTCCATCGGGGTGCCGCAGTCGAAATCGTGATACTCGCAGTCCTGGAAGACGCCGATCGGCACCGGGAACAGCGGCGCCATCATCGTCTCGCACAACACCGAATAGATCGATTTGTTCTGCGGTTTCAGGTGGCCGGCCCAAAACCGCACCTTGCGGCCCTTGGCGTAGGCCGGCTTGAAGAACGGCACGCCGCAGACATGGTCCCAATGGGTGTGGGTGAAGAACACGTCGACATCGGGCCGCCCCTCCTCCATCAGCCGGTGGCCGAGGTCGCGCAGGCCGGTGCCGCCGTCGATGACCAGGAGGTCGTCGCCGCGCCGGATCTCGATACAGCTCGTGTTCCCGCCGTAGCGCATGTTGCAGGAGGCCGGGCAGGCGATGCTGCCGCGAACACCCCAGAACCGGAGCATAAGGTCGCTCGTCGTCTTCGCCATAGGCGCGTCAGTCTGACTCTCGGCGCGCGGGAAACCATCCGTCACGTCCGAGGACGCCGGCGGAGGAAACTGTCGCGCACCGAGTCGCATGAGTCGAGAAAAAAGGTCTTTTCGACATATTGATGATGAAACACGGCCGGGAGCCGGTGTCTGTGTCGCCCGTCACAGGATGCATCGCCCGAGTCACGGCCCTTTCTCCTCGCCCGGCGCCCGGCCGCCCAGGGCGTAGCCGCCGGGAACGGTCAGCAGCAGCGCCGGCCGCGCCGGGTCGGCCTCGATCTTGCGCCGCAGACGATAGATATGGGTCTCCACCGTGTGCGTGGCGACCCCGGAGGCATAGCCCCAGACGGCATCGAGCAGGGCGTCGCGCGGCACGGTGGCGCCGTCGTGCCGGCGCAGATGGCGCAGGATCGCCGCCTCCTTGGCGGTCAGCCGGATCTCCCGCCCGTCGGCCGTGTGGATCAGGCGCAGGCCGGTGGGGTCGAAGCGGTAGGGGCCGAGATCGGGGTCCGCCCGGGCCTGGCCGCGCCGGGCCAGGGCGGCACGCAGGCTGGTCAGCAGGACGCCGATCCGGATCGGCGGACGCAGCGTCGCATCGGCGTCAGCGAAGCGTTCGGCCCGGTCGCCGATCGCGAGAATCGGCCCGGCCAGGCCGGAGTCGCGCAGCCGGCCGCACAGCGTCTCGGGCCCCGGCTCGGCTGCCCCGTCGTCGACGATCGCGTCGTCGATGATCGCGGCGGCAAAATCGCCGTCGGCGACCGCCGCCTCGGCCGCCGCCGCTTCCGCCACCGCGGTGGCGGCGAAATCGGCCGATGCCGCGAACTGTTCGCCCAGCAGCGCGCGCAGCGCGCTGTTGCCGCAGGCGAGAAGAAGCCGTTTCCTGGCGTCGGGCGTGTCGGATGCAATGGCCATGGCCGGGCAATCTAGCACGACCGCCGGCATTGGCGATCGAGAGGAGGCGAAGCGGTGGAGGTGGTGGTCTCGGCGGAGGGATGGATCGACTGGGGCGCCGGCCGAAGGACCTGCGCCCTGGGCAAGGGCGGCGTGCGGCCGGACAAGCGCGAGGGCGACGGGGCGACGCCGACCGGGCGGTTCCCGCTGCGCCGGGCGCTGTACCGGGCGGACCGCGGCCCGGCCCCCGCGACCGCCCTGCCCTGCACCGCGATCGCGCCGGAGGACGGCTGGTGCGACGACCCGGCCGACCCGGCCTATAACCGCCCGGTCCGCCTGCCCCACCGGGCCCGGCACGAGCGGATGTGGCGGGACGATGCGCTGTACGACCTCGTGATCGTGATCGGCCACAACGACGATCCTCCGGTCGCGGGCCTCGGCAGCGCCGTGTTCATCCACCTCGCCCGGCCGGATTGGGCCCCGACCGAGGGCTGCGTCGCCCTGGCCCGGGCCGATCTGCTCGAACTCCTGGCCGCAGCCGCGCCCGGCGATGCGCTGGTGGTCAGGCTGGCGGCCGGTCCGGCGTGACCCGGGCGCCGAACAGCGCGGTGCCGACCCGGACATGGGTGGCGCCGTAGCGCACCGCGGTCTCGAAATCGTCGCTCATCCCCATGCTCAGCACCGGCAGGCCGAGTTGCCCGGCCAGGTCGGCCAGCAGCGCGAAATGCAGCGCCGGCGGCTCCTCCACCGGCGGGATGCACATCAGGCCGCGGACCGCCAGGCCGCACTCCTCGGTGCACAGGCGGTAGAGATCCTCGGTCTCGCGCGGGACCACGCCGGCTTTCTGCGGCTCCTCGCCGGTGTTGACCTGGAGCAGGCAGTCGAGCCTGCGCCCGGTCGCCGCCATGGCCTCGGCCAGGCTGCGCGCCAGCTTCGGGCGGTCGACCGTCTCGATCACGTCGAACAGCCGCACCGCATCCTTGGCCTTGTTGGTCTGCAGCGGCCCGACCAGCCGCAGCTGCAGGTCCGGCCAAGCGGCGCGGCGCTCGGCCCAGCGGCCCTGCGCCTCCTGCACCCGGTTCTCGCCAAAGACCCGCTGGCCGGCGGCGAGCGCGGCCTCGATGCGGTCCTCCGGCTGGACCTTGGAGACGGCGACGAGGGTGACCGCGGCGGGGTCGCGGCCGGCGGCCCGGGCGGCGGCCGCGATCCGCGATCGAAGCGAGGCGATCGACTCTGCGAGTGTGATGGTCGTCATGCCGCCAGAATCCGGCACAATGCCGCCGGATTGCAACACCGGCGGAGCAGCCTGGACCGGCGTCCCAGACGATGGCCGGTGACCCGCAATCGGCCAGGGCGACGGGACGCGGCCCGGTGTGACGGCCGTCATACTGCGACAATCCGGCACAACGATGCGGGATTGCAACGCCCGCCCCCGCAGCGCGGCTTGGCGCCGCAGGGTCTGGACTGACCCGGACCGCCGCCCGTGTGCCGGCGGGCGAGCCACGATTTGCCTCGGTTCCGGCCGATCATGCGCGTCCGCTCCGACTCCTGCAGAGACCGTCCCCATCGCATGTTGCAATGGAACCACACGTCCGAGCTTTTGTGACTTCTGTGCAACTTGCGGATTGTCGGGTGGCATGGCTGCCCCGTATAACCTGCAGATCGACGCCATTCGCACCCTGGCTGTGGTGTCGTCTTCGAGGGGACATCTAAGGGACATCCGGCCGCTCGGCCGCGTTAGGAGGTAGGAATGAAGAAGATTCTGCTGGGTGGGACGGCGCTGGCCGCTGCCGCGCTGGTCGCGATGCCGGCGCTGGCGGAAGACAAGGCGGTGACGTCCGGCCTCGAGATGAAGATCAGCGGCTTCGTCGCCTGGGAAGCTGGCCTGATCATCGGCTCGAGCGATGACGGCCGCGACCGCGAATACGATTTCAACTCGAACGGCCGTCTGCAGTTCGACATCAAGAACGTCACGGATTCCGGCCTCGAATACGGCGCCCGCATCCGTATGAACAACGTCAACCGTCGTCAGGACGTCACGGTCGACCGCCAGTATGTCTATTTGAAGGGCGAGTTCGGTACGGTCACCCTGGGCGATTCGCCGCAGGTTGCCGGTGACTTCGGCTACTTCTTCGCACCCGACGACATCCTGAACTCCCAGGGCGGCTACGGCGACAACCTGGACGGCAACTACCGCTATGGCGGCGCCGACTTCTTCTCGCTCGATCCGACCTACCACTCGGGCCTGGATAAGAGCACCAGCGTCAAGTACTCCTCGCCGAGCATCGGCGGCTTCGTCTTCGCCGTCGGCTTCACCCCGGTGATCTCCGACAGCAAGAACCTGAGCAACGGCACCCAGGGCCGGGCCGACCTGTTCGACGGCGGCCAGGTCTTCGAGAACGCCATCAGCGGCGGCATCGGCTACGAGGGCGAGTTCGACGGCACCAGCGTCAAGGTCCGCGGCACCGCCAGCTACGCCAACGGCATCGACAACCATTGGGACCTCGAGACCTACAGCGCGGGCGGCCAGGTCGGCTTCGGCGGCATCGTCGCCAGCCTGGTCTGGGTCGGCACGCCGAGCGGCTTCGGCGTGGGCGCGACCGACAAGAACTTCGACACGATCGGGTTCGGCCTCGGCTACAGCATGGGCGCTCTGAACTTCGGTCTCGGCTACGCCTATACCTGGGCTGCCAAGAACAACGACCTCAGCGGCTCCAGCGCCGAGGGCGGCTTCGACCTGAAGGACAACCACGTCGCGGCTGCGACCGTGAACTATACCCTGGCGCCGGGCCTGAACACCTACGCCGAGGTGATTTACGAAATCCAGAACTTCCGCAAGCAGGATATCGGTGGCGTGACGGTGCAGGACGACAACAGCTGGGAGCAGGCTGTCTTCCAGACCGGCATCTCGGTCGCGTTCTAATCCAACCGATAAAAAGCTAGCCTTCGAGAGGGGAGCGGCTATCATGCCGCTCCCTTTTTCTATCTGGCCCCGCCCATGCCGCCGAGAGTTCTGATCGCCCTGGCGACGGTTGCCCTGTCGCTCGCCGCCTGCTCCTCCGACGAGGGCATCAAGGTCGGCCCCAGCCCGGAGCTGGGCCCGTCCCGCGAGCGGACGCCGCCGGACAATCAGAGCATCTTCGGCTCGGGTGGTCTGACCTTCGGCGCCGGCGCCGACAAGAAAGAGGATCTCGGCGAGGGCGCCGTGCTCGGCGTCAACGCCTATCTGTGGCGCGCCAGCCTCGACACCGTGTCCTTCATGCCGATCACCAGCGCCGACCCGTTCGGCGGCACCATCGTCACCGACTGGTACACGGCGCCGAACGCGCCCGGCGAGCGCTACAAGCTGAATGTCTACATCCTCGGCCGTGAGCTGCGCTCCGACGGCGTCCGGGTCAGCGTGTTCCGCCAGGTCCAGGGCCGGGGCGGCTGGGCCGATAGCCCGGCGCCGACGACGATGGCGAGCGCGCTCGAGGACACCATCCTGACCAAGGCGCGGCAGCTGCGCATCACCGGCCTGCAGACGGAAGCGGCCCAGTAACGCCGGGACGCGCTGACGGGTTTTGGATCGCAGGGCGCCGCGGGATTGATCCCCGGCGCCCTTTCCCTGTAAATGCCTGGGTTCGCAGGCACAGAGACCGAAATGTCCCGCTACAACCACCGAGAGACCGAAGCGCAATGGCAGGCCGTGTGGCGGGAGCGCGGCACCTTCCGGCTCGAGACGCTAGGCGATCGGCCGAAATACTACGTGCTGGAGATGTTCCCCTATCCGTCGGGGCGCATCCATATGGGCCATGTCCGCAACTACACGCTGGGCGACGTGGTGGCGCGGCACCGCCGGGCCCTGGGCTTCGACGTGCTGCACCCGATGGGCTGGGACGCCTTCGGCCTGCCGGCGGAGAACGCGGCGATCGAGCGCGGTGCCCATCCGGCGGCCTGGACCTACGAGAACATCGCGGCGATGCGTAGCCAGTTGCAGTCCATGGGGCTGTCGCTGGACTGGAGCCGCGAGATCGCGACCTGCCATCCGGACTACTACCGCCACGAACAGAAGATGTTCCTCGACTTCCTGGCGGCCGGCCTGGCCTACCGCAAGGAATCCTGGGTCAACTGGGACCCGGTCGAGAACACCGTCCTGGCCAATGAGCAGGTGATCGACGGCCGCGGCTGGCGCTCCGGCGCCCTGGTCGAGCGGCGCAAGCTGAACCAGTGGTTCCTGCGCATCACCGAATACGCCGACGACCTGCTGGCGGCGCTGCCGATGCTGGAGCGCTGGCCCGAGCGCGTGCGGCTGATGCAGGAGAACTGGATCGGCCGCTCGGTCGGCGCCCGGGTCACCTTCCCGCTGCAGGGCCGCAGCGATGGGCTGGAGATCTTCACCACCCGGCCGGACACGCTGTTCGGCGCCAGCTTCTGCGCCGTGTCGCCCGACCACCCGCTGGCCGACGAGATCGGCCGCGCCAGCCCGGCCGTGGCCGAGTTCGTCGCCGAATGCCGCCGCAGCGGCACCAGCGAGGCGGCGATCGAGACGCAGGAGAAGCGCGGCATCGACACCGGCGTGCGCGCCGTCCACCCGCTGGACCCGAGCCTCACCGTCCCGGTCTATGTCGCCAATTTCGTGCTGATGGAATACGGCACCGGCGCCATCTTCGGCTGTCCGGCGCATGACCAGCGCGACTTCGACTTCGCCCGCGCCTATGGCCTGCCGATCATCCCGGTGCTGTGGCCGGCCGGCCAGGATCGGCCCGACGGCGCGACCATGACCGAGGCGATGGTCCTGGCCGACGGCGCCTTCGCCTACGACCTGGGCCCGCTGACGCCGGATCGCCCGGTCTCGGTGCCCGAGGCCAAGGACATCGCCATCGCCGCCCTGCAGCAGCGCGGGGCAGGCGAGGGGACTGTGCGCTACCGGCTGCGCGACTGGGGCGTGTCGCGCCAGCGCTACTGGGGCTGCCCGATCCCGATCATCCACTGCGAGCATTGCGGCATCGTCCCGGTGCCGGAGGACCAGCTGCCGGTGACCCTGCCGGAGGACGTGACCTTCGACCAGCCGGGCAACCCGCTGGACCGGCACCCGACCTGGAAGCATGTCGCCTGCCCGAGCTGCGGCGGTGAGGCCCGGCGCGAGACCGACACCTTCGACACCTTCTTCGAATCCTCCTGGTACTTCGCGCGCTTCTGCTCGCCACGGGCCGAGGGCGCCTTCGACCGGGCCGCGGTCGACCGCTGGCTGCCGGTCGACCAGTATGTCGGCGGCATTGAGCATGCGGTGCTGCATCTGCTGTATTCGCGTTTCTTCGTCCGGGCCCTGAAGCGCTGCGGCTATCTGGGGATCGACGAGCCCTTCGCCGGGCTGTTCACCCAGGGCATGGTCACGCACCAGACCTATCGCGATGCCCATGGCGCCTGGCTGTACCCGACCGAGGTCAGCCGCGACGACCAGGGCGTCTGGACGACCCTGGCCGGCGGCGCGCCGGTCACGGCCGGCCGCATCGAGAAGATGTCGAAGTCCAAGCGCAACACGGTCGACCCGCAGGTGATCATCGACACCTACGGCGCCGATGCAGCGCGGCTGTTCATCCTGTCCGACAGCCCGCCGGACCGCGACATGGAGTGGACCGAGGCCGGCATCGAGGGCGCCTGGCGCTATCTGCAGCAGCTGTGGCGGCTGGTGACCGAAGCCCCGGTGGCCCTGCCGCCAGCCGGGAGCCCGCCGCCGAACGGCTTCAGCCCGGCGGCCGAGGGGCTGCGCCGGGCGCTGCACAAGACCATCGCCGGCGTCGGCGACGACCTCGAGCGCTTCCACTTCAACAAGGCCGTGGCCCGCATCCGCGAGCTGACCAACCTGGTCGCCAAGATCGACGGTACGGGGCAGGGCGAGGCCTGGACGCTGCGCGAGGCCTTCGACGGCGTGGTCCGGCTGATCGGCCCGATGGTGCCGCATGTCGGCGAGGCGCTGTGGCAGCATCTCGGCCACGAAGGCCTCCTGGCCGACGCGCCTTGGCCGAAGGCGGATCCGGCGCTGCTGATCGACGACACCGCGACGGTCGCGGTCCAGGTCAACGGCAAGCTGCGCGCCACCATCCTGCTGCCGCGCGACGCGGACGAGGCGACAGCGCGCGAGGCCGCGCTGGCCGACGCGAACGTCGCCCGCGCGCTCGAGGGCCGCACCGTCCGCAAGGTCATCGTCGTCCCGAACAGGATCGTCAATGTCGTGGGTTAAGACCTGGGGTCTCCGCGCAGCGCCGCTGCTGCTGATCCTCGCGCTCGGGGCCTGCGGGCTCAAGCCGCTCTACGGCACCAACTCGGTCGGCGCGGCGATGTCCGACCGGCTGGGGCAGGTCAATGTCGGCATCATCGGCGACCGGTCGGGCCAGATCCTGCGCACCGAGCTGATCCGTATGCTCAATCCGCAGGGCCGGCCGGCCCAGCCGGCCTACGACCTCGGCGTCACCCTCGCCGAATCGCAGCAGGACGTGAACCTGATCAGCGACCTGACCACCACCCGCCGGAACCTGACGATGACGGCCAGCTTCGTGCTGACCGACCGCAAGACCGGCCAGCCGGTCTTCTCCGATTCGGCCAGCGAGATCACCAGCTACAACATCCTGGCCGACCAGTACACGACCCTGGTCGGCCAGCGCGACGCCCGCGAGCGGGCGCTGCGTTCGCTCGGCGAGGACATCCGCACCCGCCTCGCGCTCTATTTCGACCGGCATCCGTGAAGCTGCCGCCGAACCGGATCGACGGCTTCGTCCGGCGGCCCGATCCCGGCATCCGTGCGGTGCTGCTGTACGGCCCGGATGCCGGCGCGGTGCGCGACTATGCCGACACGCTGGCCCGCGGCGTGATCGACCCGCCCACCGACCCGTTCCGCGTCGCCGAGCTGGCCTCGGCCGAGATCGGCCGCGACCCGTCCCGGCTGGTCGACGAGGTCTTCGCCCTGTCGCTGATCGGCGGCCGCCGCCTGGTGCGGGTGCGCGATGCGACCGATGCCGTGGCACCGGCGCTGGAGGCCGCGCTGCAGGGCGGCGAGACCGACACGCTGATTGTGCTGGAGGCGGACGAGCTGACGCCGCGATCGGCCCTGCGCAAGCTGGCCGAGGCGGCGGACGGAGCGGCGGCCATCGCCTGTTACATGCCGGACGAGGAAGCGATCGGCCGCTTCATCCATCGCCTGCTGGCCGAGGCGAAGGTCTCGGCCGATGGCGAGGCCGAGCACTTGCTGGCCGCATCGCTGGTCGGCGACCGCCAGATCGCCCGGCGCGAGATCGAGAAGCTGATCGCCTATGCGGGCGAGGGCGGTCGCGTCGACGTCGAGGCGGTTCGCGCCTGCATCGGCGACGCCACCGAGCGGTCGCTGGACGACCTGGCCATGGCGGTGGCCGATGGCGACCTGCCGGGCCTCGACCGCGCGCTGAACCGGCTGCTGTCGGAGGGCGGCGAGGCCATTGGTATCCTGCGCGCGGTGCAGCGCCACTTCCTGCGGCTGCACCAGCTGGCGGTGATGATCGACAGCGGCGACGCGCCGGACGCTGCCATGGCCGCACTGCGGCCGCCGGTGTTCTTCAAGGCCAAGCCGGCGATGCGCACTCAGGTCCGGCGCTGGAACCAGGCCCAGATCGGTGAGGCGCTGCGCCGGCTGATCGAGGCCGAGGCCGAATGCAAGCGCACCGGTCGCCCGCCGGAGACCATCTGCGCCGCCACCCTGCTGCGCATCGCCCGGGCCGTGGCGCGGAAAAACTGAACGATTTCAGTTAGTTATATTTAATTCGGCATCCCCATTTCTGTCATTGCCGGGCTTGACCCGGCAATCCAGAGGGTCTCGACATTCTCTGGATGCCCGGGTCAAGCCCGGGCATGACAACGGGGGAAGGAGCGCCGCGGCCACGTCGCCCTACCACCTCTCCTTCGTGCCCTGCAGCCGCATCAGCAAAGCACCGAACTGGTCGAGGTTGCTGTACTGGATGTGGACCGTGCCGCTGGTGTTGTCGCGGGTGTCGATCTTCACCTTGAAGCCCAGGCGGGTCTCGATGTCCCGCTCCATCGCCACGATGTTCGGGTCGCGCACCGCCGGCCGGGACGGGACGGGGGGCTGATCACGGGCGTCGCGGGCCAGCTGCTCGGTCTGGCGGACGTTCAGCCCCTTGGCGATCACCGTACGCGCCGCCGCCTCCGGGTCCGGGCAGCCCAGCAGGGCCCGGGCATGGCCGGCGGTCAGCAGCCCCTCCTGCAGCTGGGCCAGCACCGTGTCCGGCAGGTCCAAGAGCCGCAGCGTGTTGGCGATGTGGCTGCGGCTCTTGCCCACCGCCTGGGCCACATCCTCCTGGGTCAGGCTGAAATCGGCGATCAGCCGCTGATAGCCCTCGGCCTCCTCCAGCGCCGTCAGGTCCTGGCGCTGGACGTTCTCGATGATCGCGATCTGCAGCGCGTCGCGGTCCGACATCGGCCGGACCACCACCGGCACCTCGTGCAGCCTGGCCTTCTGCGCCGCCCGCCAGCGGCGCTCGCCGGCGATGATGTGGTAGCGGTCGGCCTTGCCCTCGACCGGCCGCACCAGGATCGGCTGCAGCACGCCCTGGGTGCGGATCGACTCGACCAGCCGGTCCATTTCGGCCTCGTCGAACTTCCGCCGCGGCTGGAACGGGCCGGGACTCAGGAACTCGACCGGCAGGCTGCGCGGCGCCCGCGGCTCGCCGCCTTCGCTGGCAGCGGCGATATCGGCCTCCTCGGCCTCGCCGAACAGGGCGTCGAGGCCGCGGCCCAGGCTGGGGCGGCGGCGGTGGCTGCTTTCGGCCGCGCTCATGCCGCGCTCCTCTGCTCTTCGCGTTTCAGCATCTCGGAGGCGAGATGGACATAGGCCTGGGCGCCGGAGGAGGCGAGGTCGTAGACCAGGACCGGCTTGCCATGCGACGGCGCCTCGGAGACGCGCACGTTCCGCGGGATCACCGTCTCATACACCTTGGCCCCGAGATGCTGGCGCACGTCGCGCGCCACCATGTCCGAGAGGTTGTTGCGCCGGTCATACATGGTCAGCACGATTCCCTGCATCTCGAGCGCCGGGTTGAAGGCCTTGCGGACGCGCTCGATCGTCCGCATCAGGTGGCTGAGCCCCTCAAGTGCATAGAACTCGCATTGCAGCGGCACCAGCACGGCATCGGCCGCGGTCAGCGCGTTGAGGGTGAGGAGGCCGAGCGAGGGCGGGCAGTCGATCAGCACATAGTCGTAGCCGTCGGCATGGGGCCGGAGGGCGCTGCGCAGCCGGTATTCGCGCCGCACCGCCTCGACCAGCTGCACCTCGGCGCCGGCGAGGTCGACCGAGGCCGGGATCAGGTCCAGCCCCGGCACCTCGGTGGCCACCGCCGAATCGGCGACGCTGGTGGTGCCGAACAGCAGGTCGTAGGAGCCGACGCCGCGCTTCGCCCGAGGCAGGCCCAGGCCGGTGGAGGCGTTGCCCTGCGGGTCGAGGTCGATCGCCAGCACGCGCTTGCGCACGGCGGCCAGGGCGGTGGCCAGGTTGATCGCCGTGGTGGTCTTGCCGACACCGCCCTTCTGGTTGGCGATGGCGATGGTGCGGGTGAGGCGGGGCGTGTCGGCCTCCACGGGCGGCAGCAGTTGGGTGTCGTCAGCCACGGGCGAACCCCTCGATGCGGATGAGCACGGCGTCGGGATCGGTCCGGCTCGGATGGAGGTCTATGGTCATCTTCGGTGATGCTGGCAGGGTGGTCAATTCGGCCTCGGCCGAACGACCCTTGGGAAAGAGCGCGACGGTGCGCGGGCCGGCGAATCGGGCGGCGTGGCCGAGCAGGACGGGCAGGGCGGCCAGCGCCCGGGCAGTCACCACATCGGCGGGGAAGGCCCGCACCTGCTCGATCCGCCTGGCATGCACCGTCACCGGCGTCCGTGTTTCACGTGAAACAGTGCGCAGGAACTCGGCCTTGCGCTGGTCGCTTTCGACCAGATGGGTCTCCAGCCCGGTGGCCAGCGCCAGCACCAGCCCGGGGAAGCCGGCGCCGCTGCCGAGATCGACCAGCGTCCGGGCACCGGCCGGGATCAACGGCACCAGCTGCAGCGAATCCTCGAAATGCCGGCGCCGCAGCTCCGGCAAGGTCGAGGGCGCGACCAGGTTGATCGCCCCCTGCCACTTCCGCAGCAGCGCCTCGTAGCGGTCGAGCTTCTCCGGGAGGTCCGGGGGCGGGGGGAAGGCGGCCTCAGGCGATGGCACGCCGGTCCTCCGAATCGCGCCGGACGTGCTTCAGCAGGGCGACCAGCGCCGCCGGGGTGACGCCCGGCAGCCGGGCCGCGGCGCCGAGCGTCGGCGGCCGCGACCGTTTCAGGATCAGGCGGATCTCGTTCGACAGGCTGCCGATCGCGTCGAAATCCAGCTCCGCCGGCAGAGCCAGCCCCTCGTCGCGGCGGAAGGCGCGGATATCGGCCTCCTGCCGGTCGAGGTAGCCGGCGTATTTCGCCTCGGTCTCGATCTGCTCCGCCACCGCCTCCGGCCACTCCGCCAGCTCAGGCCAGATGCGGGTGAGGGCGGCCAGATTGATCGCGGGATAGCGCAGCAGGTCCATGCCGTCGCGCCGCACGCCGTCCTGGTTGACCGCCAGGCCGTGACGCCGTGCCTCGGTCGGGGTCAGGGACAGTGCCCGGATTCGCTGCCGCGCCGCGTCCAGCGCTGCCGCCTTGCGGGCGAACAGCGCCTGCCGCTCGGCCCCGACGCAGCCGGCGGCGATGCCGCGGGCGGTCAGGCGCTGGTCGGCATTGTCGGCGCGCAGCACTAGCCGGTATTCGGCGCGCGAAGTGAACATGCGGTAGGGCTCGGGCGCGCCACGGGTGACTAGGTCGTCGATCATCACGCCGGCATAGGCCTCGGCCCGGTCAAGCAGCAGCGGGTCGTTGCCGGCCACGGCGCGGGCGGCGTTCAGCCCGGCCATCAACCCCTGGGCCGCCGCCTCCTCATAGCCGGTGGTGCCGTTGATCTGACCGGCCAGGAACAGCCGCGGCACCGCCCGCAGCATCAGCGACCGGTCGAGTTGCCGTGGATCGACGAAGTCGTATTCGATGGCATAGCCGGGGCGGAGGATCGTCGCCCTCTCCAGCCCGGGGATGCCGCGCACAAGCCCCTCCTGCACGTCGCGGGGCAGGGAGGTGGAGATGCCGTTCGGATACACCGTCGGATCGTCCAACCCCTCGGGCTCGAGGAAGATCTGGTGCCGCTCCTTGTCGGCGAAGCGCACCACCTTGTCCTCGATCGACGGGCAGTAGCGCGGGCCGACGCTGTCGATCTGCCCGGAATACATCGGCGCCCGGTGCAGGTTGGCGCGGATCAGGTCGTGCGCCGCCGGGGTCGTGTAGGTGATGAAGCAGGAGACCTGCGGCACCGTGATCCGGTCGGTGAGGTCGGAGAAGGGCACCGGCGGGTCGTCGCCCTTCTGCTCCTCCAGCGCCGCCCAGTCGATGGTGCGGCCGTCGAGCCGCGGCGGCGTGCCGGTCTTCAGCCGGCCGAGGGCGAGGCCGAGCCGGTGCAAGGTCGCGGCCAGGCCGATCGACGGCGCATCGCCGACCCGGCCGGCCGGCCGCTTCTCCTCGCCGATATGGATCAGGCCGTTGAGGAAGGTGCCTGTGGTCAGCACCACGGCGCCGGCGGCCAGGATGAGGCCATCGGCCAGCACGACGCCGGCGGCGGCGCCGGCCGAATCGAACACGAGGTCCTCGACCGAGCCGGCGACGAGGTCGAGATCCAACTGCTCGGCCAGCACCGCCTGCATCGCCTGGCGGTACAGCTTGCGGTCGGCCTGGGCGCGCGGGCCGCGCACCGCCGGACCCTTGCTGCGGTTGAGGATGCGGAACTGGATGCCGGCGCGGTCGATCACCCGGCCCATGACGCCGTCCAGCGCATCGATCTCACGCACCAGATGGCCTTTGCCCAGGCCGCCGATGGCCGGGTTGCAGGACATCTCGCCGATCGAGTCGAGCCGCTGGGTCACCAGCGCCGTGCGTGCGCCGAACCGCGCCGCGGCCGCCGCCGCCTCGCATCCGGCATGGCCGCCGCCGACCACGATGACATCATATTGTTCCATGGCGGCGGACTTTACGGAGGCGAGGGCGCAGGGTCAAATGCAGGCTCACAAAACCGGTGTTTCACGTGAAACATCGCGGCCGAGGAGGATGTGATCGCGTGCTTTCCATTGTCTCCACCCTGGCCGCCACCGCCGTGGTTCTGGCGACTGCGCTGACGACCCCGATCGAGCGGCCCCCAACCGCCCGGGCTTCCCCGCCAGATGTGCAGCTGCGCTTCGCCGAAACCGAGCCGGCACTGGGCTTGAGCCAAGCGGACGGTGGCGGCCGGGTGCTCTACCTGCATCCCGACGCCGTGCTGTCGACCCCCGACATCGCCTCGGCCACGGCCCGCACCGATCCGGTCTCAGCGGTCCCGGTCGTCGAGCTGACACTCACCCCCGCCGGGCGCGATCGCTTGGCTCGGGCCACCACCGACAATGTCGGCCGGATCCTGGCCGTGCTGGTGGACCAAGCGCTGATCACGGCCCCGATCATCCGCGAGCCGATCCTCGGCGGCCGGGTCCAGATCAGCGGCTCGATGACCGTGGCGGAGGCCAATGACCTCGCGCTCCTGCTCAGCGCCGGACGGACGTCATCCGGCCGATCACTGGCCGACGCGGTGCTGGGCCGCTTCGACTGAGCGACGTTCCACGTGAAACATCTTACTTGCCGATACAGAAGCTGCCGAACAGCAGGTCGAGCATGTCCTCGACATCGACCCGGCCGGTGATGCGGCCGATGGCGCGCAGGGCCAGGCGCAGATCCTCCGCCGCCAGCTCCGGCAGCGGCGCCGTCGGGACCCGGGCGAGGGCGTCGCGCGCATCCTCCAGCGCGGCACGGTGCCGGGCGCGGGTGAGGGCGGGAGAGCCATCGCCGGTCAGCCGCCGCTCCACCGCCTCGGCCAGCACGTCCAGGAGCCGGTCGAGGCCGGCGCCGGTACGGACGGAAATGGCAATCTCGTCCTCGGCTCGCGACGCGTCGGGCGCGCGGTCGATCTTGTTGAGCACGCGAATCGTGTCCGGCCCGGAACCGAGCACCGGGTCGGCGGAGATCGGCTCGTCGGCATCGCGGATGACCAGCCGCAGATCGGCCTCGGCGGCGCGACGGTGGGATCGGCGGATGCCCTCGGCCTCGATCTCGTCGACGGTGTCGCGCAGCCCGGCGGTGTCGGCCAGCACCACGGGAAAGCCGCGCAGGTCGAGCGCGACCTCGACCACGTCCCGCGTCGTGCCCGGCCGGTCCGAGACGATGGCGGCATCGCGCCGGGCCAGCGCGTTCAGCAGGCTGGACTTGCCGGCATTGACCGGGCCGAGGATGGCGATGTGCACGCCCTCACGCAGCCGCTCGCCGCGGCCGGCATCGTCGAGATGGGCGGCGATCGCGGCCGAGACCTCATCGACGATCCGCTCGGCCTCCGCCGCCAGGTCCGGCGGCAGGCCCTCATCCGGGAAATCGAGCGCCGCCTCGGTCATCGCCAGCGCCCGCATCAGCGCGGAGCGCCAGCCTTCATAGAGCTGGCCGAGCGCGCCGCCGAGCTGGCGCAGGGCCTGCAGACGCTGCGCCCTGGTCTCGGCATCGACCAGATCGGCCACCGCCTCCGCCTCGGTCAGGTCGAGCTTGCCGGCCAGGAAGGCCCGCCGGGTGAACTCGCCGGGCTCGGCCAGGCGCAGCCCAGCGATCCGGGACAGCGCCCCGACCACGCCCCGGGTCACCGCCCGGCCGCCATGGAGATGCAGCTCGATGACGTCCTCGCCGGTGTAGCTGGCCGGGCCGGGGAACCAGAGCACGAGGCCGCGGTCCAGCGGTGCGCCATCAGCCGGGTCGCGCAGCTCCGCCAGCACCGCCAGGCGAGGGGCGGGGAGGGGACGTCCGGTCAGAGCCTGCAGCGCCGGCCCGGCGCTGGGGCCGGAGATGCGCAGCACCGCCACGCCACCGCGCCCAGCAGGGGTCGCCGGCGCGAAGATGGTGTCGCGGGCGGTCATGGGAAGGGCTGCGCGCCAACCGGTGTTTCACGTGAAACACGCACGCTCAGGACTTGCCCCCCTTGCCGCCGGTCATACCCTGCCAGAAGGCGCGCTGCAGCGTCTCGAAGCCTTCGATGCTGGCGGGCAGCCAGGTCTTCAGCATCGCCTCCGGCTCCATCGCCGCCAGGTTGGCGCGCATGCGGTCCTCCATGTCCTTCAGCAGGGCCTGCTGCATCGGGCCGACATCCGGCAGGCCGAAGAAGGCGCGGGCTTCCTCCGGCGTGCATTCGATATCGATCGAAACCTTCATCGGGATCCTCCGGCGGCGTTATCGTGTCGAGAACAGTATAGCCGCTGGCTGCGGCGCCAACACGAGATCGGATATCGAGATGCCGAACCGCCTCGCCCAGGAGACCAGCCCTTACCTGCTGCAGCACGCCGACAATCCGGTGGACTGGCAGGCCTGGGGGCCGGAGGCCTTCGCCCGCGCCCGGGCCGAGAACAAGCCGGTGCTGCTGTCGGTCGGCTATGCCGCCTGCCACTGGTGCCATGTCATGGCGCATGAGAGCTTCGAGGACCCCGCCATCGCCGCGGTGATGAACGACCTGTTCGTGTCGATCAAGGTCGACCGGGAGGAGCGGCCGGATGTCGACACCATCTACCAGTCGGCGCTGGCGATGCTGGGCCAGCAGGGCGGCTGGCCGCTGACCATGTTCCTGACCCCGGACGGCGCGCCGTTCTGGGGCGGCACCTATTTCCCGCCGACCAGCCGCTGGGGCCGGCCCGGTTTCACCGACGTGCTGCGCGCCTTGTCCGCCGCCTATGCCAACGAGCCGGAGAAGGTGACCAGCAATGTCGCCGCCCTCGCCGAGGCCCTGGCCAAGCAGTCCGAGAACCAGCCCGGTGCCGGGCTGAGCCTGGAGGTGCTCGACCAGGTGGCGAAGCAGCTGGCCGGGCAGTTCGACCCGGTCTGGGGCGGGCTGCGCGGCGCCCCGAAATTCCCCCAGCCGGGACTCCTTGAGCTGCTGTGGCGCGGCTGGCGCCGGTCGCGGCAGCCGGCCTGGCGCGACGCGGTGCTGCGCACCCTGACGGCGATGAGCCAGGGCGGGATCTACGACCATCTCGGCGGCGGCTTCGCCCGCTACTCCACCGACGAGGAGTGGCTGGCGCCGCATTTCGAGAAGATGCTGTACGACAACGCCCAGCTGATCGATCTGCTGACCCTGGCCTGGCAGGAGACTCGCGATCCCCTGTACGCCGCCCGGGTCGCGGAGACCATCGCCTGGATCGAGCGCGAGATGATCGCCGAGGGCGGTGCCTTCGCCGCGACGCTGGACGCCGACAGCGAGGGCGAGGAGGGCCGCTTCTACGTCTGGAGCGAGGCCGAGATCGACGCCGTACTCGGAGAGCGTTCCGCCACGTTCAAGCAGGCGTACGACGTTGCGCCGGGCGGCAATTGGGAAGGCAAGACCATCCTCAACCGCCGCCGCGATCCGGCGCTGCGCGATACTGAAACCGAGGCGACTCTGGCGGGAGACCGCGCCGTACTTCTCGACCGCAGGGCCGTACGCGTACGGCCCGGCTGGGACGACAAGGTGCTGGCCGATTGGAACGGGCTGATGATCGCGGCGCTGGCCCGCGCGGCCGAAGCCTTCGACCGGCCGGAGTGGATCGGGTTGGCCGAGACGGCCTTCGCCGCCGTGGTCCGGCAGCTCGGGCAGGGCGATCGTCTCGCGCATGCCTGGCGCCGGGGCAAGGCCACCGCGCCCGGGCTGCTCGAGGATTACGCCGACATGGCGGCGGCGGCGCTGGCGCTCCACGAGGCGACAGAGGAGGCCTCCTATCTCGACCACGCCCGGCGCTGGACCGCGGTGCTCGACACGCATTTCTGGGATGGCGGCCGCGGCGGGTACTTCCTGACGGCGGATGACGGCGAGGCCCTGATCGTACGCACCAAGAGCGCGTACGACGCCGCGGTCCCGTCCGGCAACGGCACCATGCTCGGGGTGCTGACGCGGCTGCAGCACCTGACCGGCGATCGCCTGTACGCCTTGCGCGCCGATTCCCTGATCGCGGCCTTCACCGGCGAGCTGCAGCGCAATTTCATCCCGCTCGCCACCTGGCTGAACCGGGCCGAGGACCGGATGGAGCCGCTGCAGATCGTGGTCATCGGCCCCAAGGACGATCCCGCCACGAGGGCGCTGCTGCGAGCGGTGCACGGCCGGTCGCTGCCCGGCCGGATGTTGCTGCGTCTCGACCCCGGCGTGGCGCTGCCGGACGACCATCCCGCCGCCGGCAAGGCGATGTTGGACAGTCAGCCGACCGCCTATGTGTGCCGTGGGCCGGTGTGTCAGGCGCCGGTCACCACACCGCAGGCGCTGCTGGAGCTGATCGAGCCATGACCCGCCGGGCGCCCATCGACCGGGCCACCGCCACGATCGACACCCCGGTCGGGCCGGTGCGGATCACCGTCGCCGGCGGCGTGATCGCTGCCGTCGACCATGTCCAGGACCAGTCCGACGAGGCGCCACCGGCGGACAAGCTGCTGCGCAAGGCGATCCGGCAGATTGAGGAATACTTCGCCGGCAAGCGCCGCCGCTTCGACCTGCCGATGGCGCCGGCCGCCAGCCCGTTCCAGGCGCGGGTGCGGCAGGCGGTCATCGACATCCCCTATGGCGAGGCGGCGTCCTATGGCGGCGTCGCCCATGTCCTGAACAGCGGCCCGCGCGCCGTCGGCCAGGCTTGCGGCCGCAACGACCTGGTGCTGCTGGTGCCCTGCCACCGCGTGATCGGCGCCGGCGGCACCCTCGGCGGCTACGGCAGCACGTCAGGGCTGGAGCGAAAACGCCGTTTGCTGGCGTTCGAGGGGTACCCGGGCAAATTCTCGGCGAGTTGAATCGATCTATGGCGGGTTGGAGGTGCTTTCCAGCCGCCGTGACAAGCGCGCCGGGCTCCGGGTATCGTCCACCCCGTTTGCTTCGATTGCTTCGTCCACCGCAACGCTCGAGGGAGAGCGACTCCATGGCGACAGTCACCATCACCGCTGCCGATGGCGGCCGCTTCAACGCGTATCTGGCGCGGCCGGCCTCGGGCTCGGGGCCGGGCATCCTGGTGATCCAGGAGATCTTCGGCGTCAACGCGGTGATGCGCCAGATCTGCGACGACCTCGCCGCCCAGGGCTACGTCGCCCTGTGCCCCGACCTGTTCTGGCGGCAGGAGCCGGGCGTCGACATCACCGACAAGTCGCAGGCGGAGTGGGACAAGGCCTTCGCCCTGTTCAACGGCTTCAACGAGACCGCCGGCGTCGAGGACCTGATCGCCTCGCTGGCCGCGCTGCGAGACCTGCCGGAATGCACCGGCCGCGCCGGCGCCCTCGGTTACTGCCTGGGCGGCCGCCTGGCCTTCCTGATGGCCACCCGGTCCGATGCCGACTGCGCCGTCAGCTATTACGGCGTCGGCATCGACAAGCTGCTGGGGGAGGCCAGTGCCATCACCCGGCCGCTGATGCTGCACATCGCCGAGAAGGACCGCTTCGTGCCGCCGGAGGCCCAGGACCAGATCCGCGCCCGGATGGCATCGCTGCCGACGGTCACGGTGCATGCCTATCCCGGCCTCGACCACGCCTTCGCCCGCGTCGGCGGCGAGCACTACGACGCGGGCGGCGCCACGCTGGCGAACGACCGCACCGCCGCCTTCCTGACAACCCATCTCGGCTGAGGGAAATATGGTCCACGCCATCCGCATCCATGAGAACGGCGGCCCCGAGGTCATGCGCTGGGAGCCGGTCGACGTACCGGCGCCCGGCCCCGGCGAGATCCGGGTCCGCCACACCGCGATCGGGCTGAACTACATCGACACCTATATCCGCGACGGCCTCTACAAGTCGCAGCTGCCGCTGGTGCTGGGCCAGGAGGCGGCCGGGGAAGTCGTCGCGGTCGGCCCGGACGTCGCCGGCTTCAAGCCCGGCGACCGCGTCGGCTATGGCAACGGCCCGACCGGCGGCTATGCCGAGGAGCGGGTGATCCCGGCCGAGAAGGTGGTGAAGATCCCGGACGGGGTCACCGACCGCACCGCGGCGGCGATCCTGCTGAAGGGCCTGACCGCCTGGTACCTGTTGCGCCGCACCTTCCCGGTCCAGCCGGGCCAGACCATCCTGTTCCATGCCGCCGCCGGTGGCGTCGGGCAGATCGCCGCGCAATGGGCCAAGCATCTCGGCGCCACCGTGATCGGCACCGCCGGCGGGCCGGAGAAGGTGGCGCTGGCCCGGGCCGCCGGCTGCGACCACGTGATCGACTATTCGACCGAGGATTTCGTCTCCCGCGTCCGTGCCATCACCGGCGGCAAGGGCGTGCCGGTGGTCTATGACGGCGTCGGCAAGACCACCTTCGAGGGCTCGCTCGACTGCCTGTCGCCGCGGGGCATGATGGTGACCTTCGGCAACGCCTCCGGCCCGGTGGCGCCGATCAGCCCGCTGGTGCTGTCGCAGAAGGGCTCGCTGTACCTGACCCGGCCGACGCTGGGCAGCTACATCGCCACCCGGCCGGAATACGAGGCCGCGGCGGCGGAGCTGTTCGACGTGGTGGCCAAGGGCGCGGTGAAGATCTCGATCGCCCAGACCTACCCGCTGCGCGAAGCCGCCCAGGCCCATCGCGACCTGGAAGCGCGGAAGACCACGGGGTCGACGGTGCTGCTGCCGTAGCGCGGCACGTCCGAATTCGCCAAGTCGCAGGGCCGGGTGGCGGATATCGCCATCCGGCCTTTTTTTGCCGGCCAGATGCGTACGCCGTCAGCGAAATTTTTCCCTTTCCCTCCCATATGGGCATGCCCAGCCGCAGCGAAGACGGGATACAGCGATCTGACCGGCCGGGTTTCCAATGGAGCGCCGCGTTCCGCCCGCCGGAGACAAGACAGTCCCGGCCGCTCTTTGGCGCCCGGCAGAGGCCCGTCCCGTCCATCAGCTCATGAGGCAAGCCCATGGCGATCATCAATGGCACCCCGAGTGACGATGTCTTCGCCGGTGGCGGTGAAAACGACACGATCAATGGTCTCGGGGGCAATGACGTGCTCCTCGGCAACGGCGGCGACGACGAGCTCAACGGCGGCGACGGCAATGACGAACTCTATGGCGGCGGCGGCAGCAACACCCTCAACGGCGGCGGCGGCGACGACCAAGTCACCGTCACCCGGACGTTCAGCGACCCGGCCAGCGTCGACGTCGCCGATGGCGGGGCCGGGACCGACACCCTCATCGTGGATTTCGCCGGCTCCGGCCTTCAGCTCACCTTTACGCTGAACGGGGTGAGCGGCGATGGCTCGATCAGCTCCTCGAACTTCGAGGCGCTGGCTTACACCGGCGGAAGCGGGAACGACATCGTCACCAGCGCGGCGGGCAGCGACCAGCTGTTCGGCTACGCCGGCAACGACACGCTGGCCGGGGCAGCCGGGGCGGATCAGCTCGACGGCGGTGACGGCAACGACGTGCTCCGCGGCGGCGCCGGGGCGGATGCGATCGACGGCGGCGCCGGCATCGACACCGCCAGCTACTACTACGCCACCACCGGCGTCTCGATCGATCTGGGCGCCCACACCGCCGGCGGCGGCGAAGCCCAGGGCGATGTCCTGACCGGCATCGAGAACCTCACCGGCGGCCAGGCAAACGACACCCTCGCGGGCGATGCCGGGGCCAATACGCTGGCCGGCTGGAACGGCAACGACGTGCTCCGCGGCGGGGCCGGGGCCGACAAGCTCGACGGCGGCGCCGGTACCGACACGGCCAGCTACTACAGCGCCACCACCGGCGTCGTGGTCAGCCTGGCCAGCGGGCTCGGCAGCAGCGGCGAGGCCCAGGGCGACGTCCTGGTCGCGATCGAGAACCTCTCCGGCGGCCAGGGCTGGGACCAGCTCTATGGCAACGCCGGCGCCAATGTGCTGCAGGGCTGGAACGGCAACGACCTTCTCGTCGGCCGGGCCGGCAAGGACACTCTCACCGGCGGCGCCGGGGCGGACCGCTTCCAGTTCACCGCGGTGGGCGACAGCGTGGTCGGGGCCAATGCCGACCGGATCACCGATTTCAGCCACGCCCAGGGCGACAAGATCGACCTGGCAGGGATCGACGCCAACACCGGTGCGGCAGGCGACCAGGGCTTCAGCTTCATCGGTTCCGGCCTGTTCACCGACCATGCCGGCGAGCTGCGCGCCGTGGTCACCAGCCCGGGCGTCACCACCATCGCCGGCGACGTCAACGGCGACGGCGTCTCGGACTTCCATATCACCCTCACCGGCAGCCTCAGCCTCGTCGCCGCCGACTTCGTCCTCTAAGAGCGACCTCAACTCGCATCGGGGAACAGACATGAGCCAAGTTCTCAAGACTGCCGCCGCCGGCCTGATCGCAATCCTCGTTCTGAGCATGACGCCGGCAGAGGCGGCACAGAGCCAGTCGGCAACCGTCAACGGCGTGGCCGTCGACCGGGTGACATGGCGGGGTTCGGATGGCGGAATACGCACCGCCTCGCTCAAGCGCCAGGGCAACGGCAATACGGGCAATGGCGGCTATGCGGTCCAGTTGACATATCCTTATCTGCTGAACGGCGTCGTCACCACGATGACCGTCAACGCCAGCAGTACCGGGGACGGCTTCGGCTATTTCGTGGCCCATGAGCGCTACCGGCAATTCTCCGACGGCACGGAAGCGCCGATCGCCAACAAGATCTTTGGGGCCGACGATTCGCCGCTGGGCCTCAGCTTCGCGGTCACGGGCCGGATCGTGCCGAGCACGAGGAATCGCGTCATCGTCGAATACAAGACGACCTATCCGAAATACGGCACCATCGCCCCGAACGGCATCGATCCCGACACCGGCGAGGACAGCCCGCGGCTCGGCACCAGCCCGGCGCTGTTCAAGCGCTATGACCTGCCGGTCACGATCACCTGGTACTTCCAGGACGGCGCCAACTGGCCGCTGATCGTGACGCGGGTCAGCCTCGCGCCCTTGCCGGGCGCCGACCGGGTCAGCTTCGACCTGCGCGGCCCCTACGGAAAGCTGAACTTCGACGGCGGCAACAACCCGATCCGCCAGGTGATGTGGGCGGATCGCTACCACTTCACCACGACCACCGACCCGCTGACGCGCAACGCCACCTGGACCTGGACCGGGGCCAATACGGGCGCGCGGTTCTCGGCCCTGCTGGCCGGCCAGTTCGAGATGGGGCTGTTCGAGCCGACGCCTTATTCGATGTCCGCCCTGCGCGACGGCTATTCCGAAGGGCGCGGCACGACCTCGGCGACATACAATGGCGGCAATGGCTGCCCCTTCCAGATGCAGAAGCTGCCCTGCGACTACGAATGGCCGTATCAGTCGTCGCAATACGAGCTGCCCTACGACAATCCCAACGGCACCACGGTGTCGGAGAAGATGGCCTGGGGCTCGACGCCCTATTACGGCACCAGCCTCGCTTCCGTGTTTGACGGCGTCCAGTCGGTGCCGTTCAACGGCTTCCCGCAGAACCGGATCATCGAATACCGGGTCTGCCTCGTCCTGGGCCCGCGGACGGCCGGCGGCCTGACCAAAGCCATCACTGCGCGGACACCGGGCAGCTACGACTGCGCGGTGAAGCCGTCCGGCACCTGACCGGCCGAACGTCGGACACCGCCGCCCGGAACGGCCGGCGGTGTCGATGTCCTCACCCGGCCTGCCGAAGGCCGGTCAGGGTGTCGGCGCCGCCGGCGCGGCGTAGGCGCGGAGGAAGGCGTCGACGCCGCTTCTGAGCCCACGCTCGATCCGCTCCTCGCTCGGCATCTCGATACCGAGCTCCATCCGCATCTTCATATGGCCGAGGATCATGGCGCCGAACTGCTCGGCCGCCAGCTCCGGGTCCGGCACCGCCAGCACGCCGCGGGCATTGGCGGCGGCGAAGAAGGTCGTCAGATGCGCCTTGCCCTGGCCCGGCCCGGCCTCATACATCGCCCGGCCGAGCTCCGGGAAGCGTCCGGCCTCCGCCAGCACGTTGCGATACACCTTGATCACGTCCGGGTTCAGGATGAAGCGCAGCAGCGTGCCGCCGGCGTCCATCAGCGCGGCGCGCAGGTCGTCCGGCGGCGGCGACATCGCCGCCAGCCGCTCGAAAGCCCGGCAGGCGGTACCGACGATCGCCGTGAACAGCTCCTCCTTGCTGGCGAAATGGGCATAGAGCGTGGCCTTGGACACGCCGGCCTCACGCGCGATCGCATCCATGCTGGCCGTGCCGTAGCCCTGCTCCAGGAAAACGGCATAGGCCGCCTTCAGGATCTGGTCCGGCTTCCGGCTGGCGGCGGCTGGCGGCGGAAGCGTGTCGGTAAAAGGGCAGGTCATCGGTTCATGGATACGACAAGGTCGGGGATACGACAAGGTTGAGCTAAACTGAACCGTTCAGTTTCGTCTTGACAAGAGATACGCCGAACAGCAATTTTCGGCAACAAGACTGAACGGTTCAGTTCATCTCCCTCCCCGGTTGCCCCATGCGCAAGCCCATCATCGTCGTTGCGGCCCTGGCCGCCATCGCTGCCGCCGGTACGTTCGGCTACCGGTGGTGGACCGTCGACCGGTTCTTCGAAACCACCGACAACGCCTATGTGCAGAGCGACACCGCCGCGCTCAGCCCGCAGGTCGAGGGTTCGGTGGTGGCGGTGCTGGTGACCGACAACCAGATGGTCAAGGCTGGCGACCCGCTGGTCCGGATCGACGATCGCGACTACCGCGCCCAGTTGGCGCAGGCGAAGGCGGAGCTGTCGGCTCAAGCTGCGACGCTGGCCTCGATCGAGCAGCAGCTGGCACTGCAGGATTCGATGATCGCCCAGGCCAGGGCCAGCGTCGACCAGGCGGCCGCAACCCTGGCCCAGACCGGCAACGACCTGGAGCGGGCGCGCCGGCTGTGGGAGACCCGCAATGGCAGCCAGCAGGCCTTCGAGACCGCCGACACCGAGCACAAGCGCGCCGACGCGGCCCTCGCCAGCGCCCAGGCGGCGCTGACCAACCAGCAGGGCCAGACCGCGATCCTGCAGGCCTCGCACCGCCAGGCCCAGGCCCAGATCGAACGGCTGACCGCGTCGGTCGACCTGGCCCAGATCAGCCTCGACCGCACCGTGATCCACGCGCCGGTCGACGGCGTCGTCGGCAACAAGGGGGTCGAGGTCGGCCAGTACGTCAAGGCCGGCACGCAGCTGATGTCCGTCGTGCCGCTGCCCAACGTCTATGTCGTCGCCAATTTCAAGGAGACCCAGCTGGCCGAGATGCGGGTCGGCCAGACGGTGACGCTGTCGGTCGACGCCTTCCCCGGCAAGTCGCTGACCGGCAAGGTCGAGAGCTTCGCCCCGGCCAGCGGCGCCGAGTTCAGCCTGCTGCCGCCGGAGAACGCGACCGGCAACTTCACCAAGATCGTCCAGCGCGTGCCGGTGCGCATCGCCGTTCCACCCGGCAGCGAGCTGAGCGGCCTGCTGCGGCCCGGCCTGTCGGTCGGCGTCGCCGTCGACACCCGCGAGGAAGGCACCGGCCCGCTGCTGGCCAGCGGCATCTTCGGCGCCGCAATGGCCGCCGAGTTCCGGCGGTGAGCTCCACCACCGCCGACGCGCTGCCGGCTCCTGCCCCGACGGCGCCGAAGCGTGCCGGCGCCGGCACGCGGGAGACGATCGGGTTTTTCACCATGGTCGTCGGCATGTTCATGGCGATCCTGGACATCCAGATCGTCTCAAGCTCGATCAGCGAGATCCAGGCCGGGCTCGCGGCCAGCCCGGACGAGATCAGCTGGGTGCAGACCGCCTATCTGATCGCCGAGGTGGTGATGATCCCGCTGTCGGGGTTCCTCTCCCGCCTGCTGTCGACCCGCATCCTCTACGTCATCTCCGCGGCCAGCTTCACCCTCGCCAGCCTGGCCTGCGCGGTGGCCTGGAACATCGAATCGATGATCGTGTTCCGAGCGCTGCAGGGTTTCCTCGGCGGGGCGATGATCCCGACCGTCTTCGCCGCCTCCTTCATCCTGTTTCCGCCGGAGCGGCGGGCCGGGATCTCGGTGCTGATCGGCCTGGTCGCAACCATGGCGCCGACCATCGGGCCGACCCTCGGCGGCTACCTGACCCAGGCCTTCTCCTGGCACTGGCTGTTCCTGATCAACATCATCCCGGGCGTGCTGGTGACCACCGGCGTCTGGTTCCTGGTCAAGTTCGACAAGCCGAATCTCGAGCTGCTCAAAGGCTTCGACTTCGCCGGGCTGGCGCTGATGGCGCTGTTCCTCGGCAGCCTGGAATACGTGTTCGAGGAGGGGCCGCGCTGGGACTGGTTCGAGGACCAGTCGATCTTCACCTTCGCCGTGATCGGGACGCTGGCCGGAATCGCCTTCTTCGCCCGGGTGCTGAGCGCCAGGAACCCGATCGTCGACCTGCGCGCCTTCGCCGACCGCAACTTCTCTCTCGGCTGCATGTTCAGCCTGATCATCGGCGTCGGCCTGTACGGCGCGGTCTACATCGTGCCCCTGTTCCTCGCCCGGGTGCGCGGCCTGAACAGCCTGCAGATCGGCGAGATCATGTTCGTCACCGGCGTGTTCCAGTTCATCTCGGCGCCGCTGGCCGGCATGCTGTCGAAGAAGCTGGACCTGCGGCTGATGCTGGGCATCGGCCTCGTCGCCTTCGGCACCGGCGTCTACATGATGACCTGGATCACCGCCGATTGGAGCTTCTGGGAGCTGTTCTGGCCGCAGGCGATCCGCGGCATGTCGCTGATGCTGCTGTTCCTGCCGATCAACACACTGGCGCTGGGCACCCTGCCGCCCGACAAGATCAAGAACGCGTCCGGCCTCTACAACCTGATGCGCAATCTCGGCGGCGCCTTCGGCCTGGCCGGGATCAACACGGTGATGATCGACCGGGCGGCGCTGCACGGCTCGCGCATCGCCGAGCATATGACCCTGACCAACCCGCAGGTGCAGGCGACGGTCGACAATTTCAGCCAGATGTTCACCGCGGCCGGCCTCGGCAACCCGGACCTCGCCGCGGTGAAGATGCTGGACAACATGGTGCTGAAGCAGGCCCAGGTGCTGACCTTCGCCGACTGCTTCCTGCTGATGGCGCTGCTGTTCTATGCCGGGCTGCTGCTGATGCCGCTCTTGCGCGCGCCGAAGCCGGCCCCCGGCAGCGGCGGTGGCGGCGGGCACTGACCGAGCCCGTGGCCTGGGGTCAGACCGGCGGCAGCGTCGCCCCGTTCCGGGCATAGACCTGGGCGATCCGACAGCTCAGCGGGTCGTACTGGACCACGATCGCGCCCGGCTGGCCGGGCTGCTTAACCCAGGCCTGGCGCGCCGCCAGGCTGTACTCGGTCGGAGAGCCGGGCGTGAATGGCGCGATCTCGATGCTGGAGATGCCGCCCGCCGTGAGATGATAAGCCGCGAGCGCGCCAGCGACGGGGCCGGAACAGGCGTCGTTCCCCATCAGGCTGCGGACCTTTTCGGCCAGCGCCGGATCGGGCGTCGCCGAGGGCGGGACCAGGCCGGCGCAGCCCGACAGCGCCAGAACGAAGGCGAGGCTGGAAGGAAGCTTGGCCATGCCGATCCCCCAATAGGCTGGTTTCGCCAGCGAAATGGTGTTGCGCGCAGGCTCGGTCAACCGGGGCATAGTGCAGCGCTGCCCTGAAACGGAAAGGGCCACCGATCCTGCGACCGGCGGCCCCTCCGTCATCCCTGGCGGGATGCGTTACTGGTTCATGCTCTCGAAGAAGTCCGCGTTCGACTTGCTGTGCTTCAGCTTGTCCATCAGGAACTCCATCGCATCCGTCGGGCCCATCGGCATCAGGATGCGGCGCAGCACCCACATCTTCGACATGGTGCCCTTGTCGACCAGCAGCTCTTCCTTGCGGGTGCCAGACTTGCCGATGTCGATCGACGGGAAGGTGCGGCGGTCGGACAGCTTGCGGTCGAGGATGATCTCGGAGTTGCCGGTGCCCTTGAACTCTTCGAAGATCACCTCGTCCATCCGGCTGCCGGTGTCGATCAGCGCGGTGGCGATGATGGTCAGGCTGCCGCCTTCCTCGATGTTGCGGGCGGCACCGAAGAAGCGCTTCGGCCGCTGCAGCGCATTGGCGTCAACACCGCCGGTCAGCACCTTGCCCGAGGACGGCACCACGGTGTTGTAGGCGCGCGCCAGGCGGGTGATCGAATCGAGCAGGATGACGACATCCTTCTTGTGCTCGACCAGGCGCTTGGCCTTCTCGATCACCATCTCGGCCACCTGGACGTGGCGCGTGGCCGGCTCGTCGAAGGTCGAGGAGATGACCTCGCCCTTCACCGACCGGTCCATGTCGGTCACTTCCTCCGGCCGCTCATCGATCAGCAGCACGATCAGGAAGGCGTCCGGGTGGTTCTCGGCGATCGAGTTGGCGATGTTCTGCAGCATCACCGTCTTGCCGGTGCGCGGCGGCGCCACGATCAGGGCGCGCTGGCCCTTGCCGAGGGGCGAGACCAGATCGATGATCCGGCCGGTCACGTTCTTCTTGGTCGGGTCGATCAGCTCCATCCGCAATGCTTCGTCGGGATAGAGCGGGGTCAGGTTGTCGAAGGTGACCCGGTGCCGGACGTTGTCCGGCTCCTCGAAATTGATCTTGTTGACCTTGGTGAGCGCGAAATAGTGCTCGTTTTCCTTCGGGGCGCGGATCTCGCCCTCGATGGTGTCGCCGGTGCGCACGCCGAAGCGGCGGATCTGCTGCGGCGACACATAGATGTCGTCGGGGCCGGGCAGGTAATTCGATTCCGGGGAGCGCAGGAAGCCGAAGCCGTCGGACAGGACTTCAAGCACACCCGATCCAAAAATAGCGACGTCGTTTTCAGCCAGCTGCTTGAGGATGGCGAACATCATGTCCTGCTTGCGCAGCATGCTCGCGTTTTCGACTTCAAGCTCTTCGGCATAGGCGAGAAGCTCGCTGGGAGTCTTCTCTTTCAGTTCTTGCAGATGCATGGGGACCCTGATGGGCGTGGACAGATCGCCGGCGGCGCGGCGTCTTTGGATAGGTGTCTCGCTGGAAGCCTCGGTCCACGGCACGAAGGGCTCGACCGCGCCGGCGCTTCGAATGAGCGACGGAAGACCGCTGAGAACAACAGATGGTTATCGAATGACTTGCCGCAAGTCAATCGTGCTGCCGCGTCCGGCGGCATCCGAGTGAAGAAAGGCCCCCCACTCCACTGTCATGCCCGGGCTTGACCCGGGCATCCAGAGGGTATCGACACCTCCTGGATTGCCGGGTCAAGCCCGGCAATGACAGAAATAGGGTGGTCCAAATCCTACCCCGAAGCCGCTCAGAACGGCCGGACGATCACCATGACCAGGATGATGAAGAGCAGCAGCGCCGGCACTTCGTTGACGATGCGGTAGAAGCGCTCGCTGTGGGGATTGCGGCCCTCGGCGAAACCGCGGCGCCAGCGGATGCACATGTGGTGCAGCACGGTCAGGATGACAACCCCCGTCAGCTTCACATGCAGCCAACCCTCGGCGAAGAAGGCCCAGTCGGTCAGCCACAGCATGGTGATGCCGAACACCCAGGTCAGCACCGCCGAGGGCAGCATGATGCCGCGCATCAGCCGCCGTTCCATCACCCCGAAGCGCTCGTATTCCGGCGTCCCCGGCGTGGTCTGCGAGTGATAGACGAACAGCCGCGGCAGGTAGAGCATCCCCGCCATCCACGAGATCACGAAGAAGACGTGCAGCGCCTTGATCCAGGGATAGAGGTCAGCCATTCGGTCCTCGCTCAAGCCGCTTTGCTGGGACACCCCGAGAACGCCGCTGGGCAGATCCGGCCGCCGTCGCCCGCCTCGCAGGCCGTGCCGCGACGATGGCCGGCCCGCACCAGGTCGGCCAGGCCGGCGATGAAGCCGTCCTGGGCGCCGACGGTTGGCACCCGCAGGTAGCACGGCGCGCCCGATTCGTCAGCCAGCTTGCGGTATTCGATGTCGAGCTCGACCAGCGTCTCGGAATGCTCCGAGACGAAGGCGATCGGCACCACCACGATCGGGCGCTTCGCGTGCGCGGCCTCGTGGATCACCGCCTCGGTCGACGGCTCGATCCATTTCAGCCGGCCGACCCGGCTCTGATAGGTCGAGACCCAGTCGAGATCGGGGATGCCGGAGGCCTCGGCCAGGGCCGCGGCGGTGCGCTCGCACTGCCATTGATAGGGGTCGCCGGCCTTGACGATCTTCTCCGGCAGGCCGTGGGCCGAGAACAGCACCCGCGGCCGGCCGTATCGCGCCGCCTCCTCATGCGCCGCGCGCAGTCCGGCGGCCATGGCGGCGATGAAGCGGTCCTCGGTCGGGTAGCAGCAGACCATCCGCGTCGGCGCGTCCAGCCGGGCGATCTTGCAGGCGTCGCGCCACACCCGGGCCGACGAGGCCGTCGTCGTCGTCGAGAACTGCGGGTACAGCGGCAGCAGGATCACCTCGTCCGGCGAGAAGTCCTTCACCAGTATCGCCGTTTCCTGGCTCATCGGGTGCCAGTAGCGCATGGCGATGAAGGCCTTCACCTCGCCGAGATCGGCCAGGGCCGCCTCCAGCGCCCGGGCCTGCGCCTCGGTGTTGGGCAAGAGCGGCGAGCCGCCGCCGATCTCGGCATAGATGTCCTTGGCCAGGCGGGTCCGCTTCCTGGCGATCGCCCAGGCCAGGATCACCCGCGCCGGGTTCGGGATGCGGATGATCGCCGGATCGGCGAACAAGTTAAACAGGAAGGGCCGGATCGCGTCCGGATTGTCGGGGCCGCCCAGGTTGAACAGGACGACGGCGATGCGCCGGCTCATCCCCGGCCCCCGCGCAGGTGATTGACCAGGGCGGCGACGTGCTCCGGCGGCGTCTTCTGCAGCACGCCATGGCCGAGGTTGAACACGAAGGGTCCGCCGCCCAGGGCCCCCGTGATCGCATCGGCGGCGCGCAGCATCGGCTCGCCGCCGGTCAGCAGCAGGACCGGGTCGAGATTGCCCTGCACCGCGGCCTTGGGCTGCAGTGTCTTGGCGGCCCAGGCCGGCGGCACGGTGGTGTCAAGCCCGAGCGCGTCCACCCCGGTGCCGGCCAGGTAGCGCTCATACAGCAGCCCGGCGCCGCGCGGGAAGCCGATGATCGGCACCCCCGGCGCGCCGGCCCGCACCGCGTCGACGATCCGCCGGGTCGGCGCGATCACCCAGCGCTCGAACTCCGCCTCCGGCAGCACCCCGGCCCAGCTGTCGAACAGCTGCACAGTCTCGACGCCGGCCGCGATCTGGCGCAGCAGATAGGCGGCGGTGGCCTCGACCAGCAGGTCGACCAGCCGGCCGAAGGTCTCCGGCTCGCCATAGGCCAGGCCCTTGACCACGCCGTATTCCTTGCTGCCGCCGCCCTCGACCATATAGGTCGCCACGGTCCAGGGCGCGCCTGCGAAGCCGATCAGGGCGGTCTCGGCCGGCAGGGCAGCCGCCACCCGCCCGACGGTCTCGTAGACCGGTCCCAGCACCTCGTGCAGCCGGCCGGCGGACAGGCGGGCGATGCCGGCCGCGTCGGTCACCGGCTCCAGCTTCGGGCCCTCGCCCTCGACATAGTCCAGGGCCTGGCCCAGCGCATGCGGCACCACCAGGATGTCGGAGAACAGGATCGCCGCGTCCAGCCCGTAGCGGCGGATCGGCTGCAGCGTCACCTCGGCAGCCAACTCCGGGTTGTAGCAGAGGTCGAGAAAACTGCCGGCCCCGGCGCGGACGGCCCGGTACTCGGGCAGGTAGCGCCCGGCCTGGCGCATCAGCCAGACCGGCGGCCGGGCCAGGGTCTCGCCGGCCAGAGCGCGCAGGAACGGCTTCGCCGGCGGCGCGGACGGTTCTTCCCGGCTCTGCCCATCCTTATCCATAAAAAGGAATCCTTGTTTGGAGGATGTAGTGAATCCCTGTGGATAACGGGGATTGTGACTCTTCCACAATCCATCCACAGGGTTTGCCGGCCGGCCCACGTCTCCCTGTGGAAAGCGGGGAAGACGCGCCCGACTCGCTACACCCTTGCCATCGCCCCTGTCCATAACGGGCGGGAGGACTCGGGGTCGCATCGTCCGGGCTCGCCGCCGGCCTGTCGCGGGCGGGAGTCTCGTCCCCAGCCGCATGGAAGAGTCGACGACTCACCCGCGGTCCGGGGGCAGATCGCGTCAAGCCTCGTGAATCCGGCGTTCATCCCGAATTTGCCCACAGACAATCCCCATGCCTCCGGGATACAACGGGTGCATGGCGCAGACGAAGACGTTCCACCTACATCTCGTTTCGGACTCGACCGGCGACACCATTCATAGCGTCGCGCGGGCCTGCCTCGCGCAGTTCGAAGGCGCCGAGCCGATCGAGCATTTCTGGAACCTGGTGCGGACCAACCGCCAGCTCGACATGGTGATCGAGGAGATCCGCGACCATCCCGGCGTCGTGGTCTTCACTTTGGTTGATGACGGGCTGCGCCACCGGCTGATGGATGTCTGCGGCACGCTCGGCGTGCCCTGCATCTCGGTGCTCGACCCGATCATGGGGGCGCTGGCGCAGCAGCTCGGCATGGCGGGGCATGGCCGCCCCGGCCGGCAGCACGCGATGGACGCCGCCTATTTCCATCGCATCGAGGCGATGGACTATGCGCTGGCGCATGACGACGGCCATCTGACGGGCGACTTCCACCAGGCCGACGTGATCCTGATCGGCGTCTCACGCACCTCGAAGACGCCGACCTGCCTCTATCTGGCCAATCGCGGGGTGAAGGCGGCGAATGTGCCCTTCGTCCCCGGCCTGCCGCTGCCGGAGGACCTGCATCGCGTCAGCCGGCCGCTGATCGTCGGGCTGACCAAGGATCCGGAGCGGCTGATCCAGCTGCGTCGCAACCGCATGCAGATGCTGAACCAGGCCCCGACCACCGACTATGTCGACCCCGAGCAGGTGCGGTCGGAGGTGGCGGAGGCGCGGCGCTATTTCGCTAAGCACCGCTGGCCGGTGCTCGACGTCACCCGCCGCGCCATCGAGGAGACGGCGGCGGAGATCCTGTCGCTGCTCGCGCGGCGCGGGCGCAGCGCCGGGATTCCCGGGGCATGAGCGCAGTGGTCCTGGCCTCCGGCAGCGCCACGCGGCGGGCGATGCTCGAGGCCGCCGGGGTTGCCGTCGCCGTCAGCCCGGTGGCGATCGACGAAGGCGAGGTCAAGGCCTCGATGCGGGCCGAAGGCGCATCCCCGGCCGATGTGGCCGAAGCGCTGGCGGTCCTGAAGGCGCAGCGGGCGTCGCGGCGCCACCCCGGCGCGCTCGTCATCGGCGCCGACCAGATGCTGGATTGCGAGGGCGTCTGGTACGACAAGCCGGCCGACCGGGCGGCGGCTCGCGACCAGCTGCTGGCGCTGCGCGGCCGGGTCCACACCCTGACTTCGACCGCGGTGGCGGTGCGCGACGGCCAGAGGGTCTGGCACGCGACCGACCGGGCCAAGCTGACCATGCGGTCGTTCAGCCATGTCTTCCTCGAGGGTTATCTCGACGCCGTCGGCGACGCGGCGCTGTCCTCGGTCGGCGGCTACCAGCTGGAGGGTCGTGGGGCGCAGCTCTTCGCCAGGGTCGAGGGCGACCATTTCACCGTGCTGGGCCTGCCGCTGCTGCCGCTGCTCGGCTTCCTGCGCGACCACGGGGTGCTGCCGTCGTGACTCTGACCGCGAAGGGCCGCCTGGCCGGGGTGATCGGCTGGCCGGTCGGGCATTCCCGCTCGCCGCAGCTGCATGGCCACTGGCTGGCCCGCTACGGCATCGACGGCGCCTATGTGCCGATGGCGGTGGCGCCCGAGCGGTTGGAGGCTGCCTTGCGCGGCCTCCCCGCCCTGGGCTTCCACGGCTGCAACGTCACCGTGCCGCACAAGGAGGCGGCGATGGCGCTGGTCGATGAGCTCGACCCGCTGGCCCGGCGCATCGCCGCGGTCAACACCATCGTGGTGCGCGAGGATGGCAGCCTGTCCGGCACCAACACCGACGGCTTCGGCTTCCTAGCCAATCTTGAGGCCGGGGCGCCCGGCTGGTCGGCCGCCGGTGGCCCGGCGGTGGTGGTCGGCGCCGGCGGCGCGGCCCGGGCGGTGATCGTCGCCCTCACCGATGCCGGTGCGCCGGAGATCCGCCTGGCCAACCGCACCCGGGCGCGGGCCGAGACCCTGGCGGCGGAGCTGGGCGGCCCCGTCACTGTGGTCGACTGGGCGGACCGGGCCGCGGCGCTGGACAGCGCCGCCCTGCTGGTCAACACCACGACCGAGGGCATGGTGGGCCGGCCGGCGCTGGACCTGCCGCTCGACGCGCTGCCGGCGGAGGCGCTGGTCAACGACATCGTCTATGTGCCGCTGGAGACGCCGCTGCTGGCCGCCGCCCGAGCACGCGGGAACCCGGTGGTCGACGGCGTCGGCATGCTGCTGCACCAGGCCCGGCCGGGCTTCGAGGCCTGGTTCGGGGTGGCGCCGGTGGTCGATGCCGCGCTGCGGGCGGCGGTGCTGGGGGCCTGACCGTGAGGATCCTGGGCCTGACCGGCTCGATCGGCATGGGCAAGTCGACGGCGGCGGCGATGTTCCGGCACGACGGCATCGCCGTGCACGACGCCGACGCCGCGGTGCACGACCTGCTGCGCCGGGGCGGCGCGGCGGTGCCGGCGGTGGCGCAGGCCTTCCCGGAGGCGGTGCGCGACGGCGCGGTCGACCGCAAGGCGCTGGGCGCGCTGGTCTTCGGCAAGCCGGAGGCGCTGCGCCGGCTCGAGGCGATCCTGCACCCGCTGGTGCGCCGCCGCATGCGCCGCTTCCTGCAGCAGGCCGGGCGGCGCGGGGACCGGCTGGTGGTGCTGGACATCCCGCTCTTGCTCGAGACCGGCGGCGAGCGGTTCTGCGACGCCGTCGCCGTGGTCAGCGCGCCGCGCCTGCTGCAGCGCCAGCGGGTGCTGGCCCGGCCGGGGATGACGCGTGAGAAATTCGCCGCCATTCTGGCGGCACAGATGCCCGACCGCGAGAAGCGGCGGCGGGCGGATCAGGTGGTGCCGACCGGCCTCGGCCGCCGGCAGACGCGACTGGCCCTGCGGGCGCTGCGGCGGCGGGTGCTGGCCCGGCCGGGGCGGCGCTGGCGGCCCTCATTGAAGGTGGTGTGATGCGTGAGATCGTCCTGGACACCGAGACCACCGGCCTGCACGCGCTGGGCGGCGACCGCCTGGTCGAGATCGGCGGGGTCGAGATGATCAACCACGTGCCGACCGGGGCGCATTACCACGTCTACATCAACCCGGAGCGGACCGTGCCGATGGAGGCCCAGCGCGTGCACGGGCTGACCGACGAGTTCCTGGCCGACAAGCCGGTCTTCGCCGAGGTGGCGGGCGGGTTCCTGGACTTCATCGGCGACGCCAAGCTGGTGATCCACAACGCCGAGTTCGACATGGGCTTCCTAAACATGGAGCTCGGCCGGCTCGGCCTGCCGCCGATCCCGATGGCGCGGTCGATCGACACGGTGGCGCTGGCCCGGCGGCGCTGGCCCGGCGCCCAGGCCTCGCTCGACGCGCTGTGCCGCCGCTTCGGCATCGACAATTCCGGCCGTACCCTGCACGGGGCGCTGCTCGACGCCCAGCTGCTGGCCGAGGTCTGGCTGGAGATGTGCGGCGGCCGCGAGCCGGGCCTGGCCATCACCACCACGGTCGAGATCACCGAGACCACCGTGGTGGTCGAACGCATCGCCCGCCCGGCCCGGCCGCATGCGCCGACAGCGGAGGAGCTGGCCGCCCACCTCGCCTTCATCCAGGGCCTGACCGACCCGCTGTGGCTGAAGGAAGGCTGAGGGGCAGGAACGGGCGCTCCGCACACCCCCATAAATGTCATGCCCGGGCTTGACCCGGGCATCCAGAGAACGTCGAAACCTTCTGGATTGCCGGGTCAAGCCCGGCAATGACAAGGAAGGGAAGAGGCCGGCGTCAGTTCACGCTCGGCTGGCCCTCGGCCTCGGAGCGGGCGCGCAGGGCGGCCAGCTGGCGGCGGAACAGCTCGGTGAAGTCGATCGGCTGGATCAGGAGCGGCGGGAAGCCGCCGTTGCGCGTCGCCTCGGCGATCACCGACCGGGCGAACGGGAACAGCAGGCGCGGCGCCTCGATCAGCAGCAGCGGTGCCGTCTGCTCCTTGGTCACATTGGCCAGGGCGACCACGCCGCCATAGCTCAGCTCGCACAGGAAGGTGGCGGCGTCGCCGGTCTTGGCCTCGGCCTTGATGTGCAGCACCACCTCGAAGGCGTTCTCGGCCAGCTGCTGGGTGCGGACGTCGACATTGACCGTGACCTGCGGCGGCGTCGCCTGCTGCGTCAGGCTGCGCGGCGCGTTCGGATTCTCGAAGGACAGGTCCTTGACGTATTGCGCCGAGATCTGCAGCGAGGGCTGCAACTGCTCGGCGGCGTCCGGCTGCTGGTTGACGTCCGACATGAAAGCTCTCCCTGGAAACTCTGGCTCGGCTGGCCGGCGTAAAGAGGGGTCTCGCTAGCACGGAACCCGTGGCGGCCACAACCGGGGAGGGCGGCCCGTCAGGACGGCCCGCGGCCGTCTCCGTCGTCCGGGCCGCGCCAGCGGGACTCCTCGATCCGCGGCAGCGTCGGGTCGCGGCCGCTCTCGGGCTTCACCTCGGTGTAGTCGGCGTCGATCACCGTGCCCCGGCCGCGGGGCCCGCGCCCACCCGGCCAGACGGTGAAGCCGCCGCGCCGCTTGGCCTGGACGCCGAGCCAGCGGATCAGCATGCGCCGCACCGGCGGCAGCAGCAGCGGCAGCGCCATCAGGTCGCTGAGGAAGCCGGGGAAGATCAGCAGCAGCGCGGCCAGCACCAGCAGGGCGGCATGGGCCACCGGCTCGGCCGGCGGCTCGCCGCGGGCCAGCGCCGTCTGCATCTCGCGCAGCGCCCGCATTCCCTGCCGCTTCAGCAGCAGCGAGCCGATCACCCCGATGGCGACGAACAGCGCCAGGGTTGCGAGCACGCCGATCCAGCGGCCGACCACGATGAACACCGTGATCTCGGCGAGGAGCGGGACAAGAAGCAGCAGGGCGAGAAGGGGCATCGGTTTCCCTTGCCGTTTGGGGGTCGGCAGCCTATCTGTCGGGGGCAGGCGTCGTTCCTGACCGCGCATCCTGGCCTGGACGGCTGTCCGCTGAGTGTTTGCTTCATCCGGACGGGCCGACCAAGAGGTAGTGTCGCGCGGCGCCCGGGTCCAGAGCGATGCATTCGGCGCCGGCTTGGGCGCGCGACAAGTGTAGGGAGCGATGGGCGAAGGCTCTTTCCTCGACATCCTGGTTCTGGCGGTGATCGCCGGGTTCCTGATTCTGCGGCTGCGCAGCGTGCTCGGCCGGCGGACGGGGACGGAGCAGCGGCGCCCGAACCCGATGGCCCAGCAGCCGACGCGACCCGAGCCCCGCTCGCCCGACAACGTCGTGACCATGCCCGAGCGGCCGCGCGCCGCCGGCAATGGCGAGTCCGGCCCGGCCAGCGGGCTGACCCAGATCAAGATCGCCGACCGCAGCTTCAGCGAGAGCAGCTTCATCGGCGGCGCCCGCGGGGCCTTCAAGATGATCGTCGAGGCCTTCGCCCGCGGCGACACGGCGACGCTGCGCCCGCTCTTGTCCGACGAGCTGTATGACGAGTTCAGCGGCGCGATCCGCGACCGCCTGGCGGCCGGCCACACGCTGGAGGAGACGGTGGAATCGGTCGACCGCGCCGAGATCGTCGACGCCCGGATGGACGGCCGCACCGCCTATGTCACCGTCCGCCTCGCCTCGCGGCAGAAGAGCGCGCTGCGCGACGCCGAGGGCAAGGTGATCGAGGGCAGCCCGGACCAGACGCTCGAGGTCACCGACATCTGGACCTTCGCCCGCAACACTCGCGCCACCGACCCGAACTGGGCGCTGGTCGAGACCCGCGAATCCCACTGACCCGCCGATGCTGGCGATCCTGACCTGTCCGGCCCGGCCCCGTCCGGGCCGCGGCCGTTCGGCCGAGGGTGGCGACCGCTGATCCGGCATGGCCAAGACCCGCAAACCGAGCGAGGAAGAGCGCCGCCTCTGGCGTCTCGTGACGCAGGACGTCGCGCCGTTGCGGCCGACCGACGTGGCATCGTCCCCCCCGCCTCCGCCTGAAACCCCCTCCCCTCCGCCGCCGCCGCGCCCGGCCCCGCCCGGCCAGCGACCTGCCGCGGCGCCGAAGCCGGCCGCGCCGCCGGCCGCGGCGAAACGGCTGCGCAGCGGCGACCTGACCGGCATCGACGGCCACCGCGCCGACCGGCTGCGCCGCGGCAAGCAGGAGATCGAGGGCCGGCTCGACCTGCACGGCATGCGCCAGATCGAGGCGCATGACGCGCTGATCGGCTTCGTCGCCGCGGCCCAGCGGGCGGGCAAGAAGACGCTGCTGGTGATCACCGGCAAGGGCAGCTTCTCGAACGGCGACAGCGTGCTGCGCCAGAATGTCCCGGTGTGGCTGAACGAGGCGCCGCTGCGCGGCAAGATCCTGGCCATCACCCCGGCCCATCCCCGCGACGGCGGCTCCGGCGCGCTCTACGTCGTGCTCAAGCGCCGGCGCGAAACGTAGCCGCTCAGCGGATCAGGTCGACCGTGACGCCGGCAGCTCTGGCAACTGTGCTCCAGGCCCGATCGGCCGTGACCGCTGGCACCCCCAATCGGCTCGCCAGAGCCAGGCATGCCCGGTCGCCCAGCGACAGGCCTGCCGACCGGGTCTGCGGCACCAGCATTCCAGCGGCATAGGCAAGCTCTTGGTCGAACGTGACACGCTCGCAGGTCAGGGCGTTCAGCATTCCCCGGATGCCCGCCTCGTCGGCCCCGCCCCGGGCATAATAGCCGACGACCTCCGAAAGATTGATCGTCGCAACCGCCGAATCCGCCAGGATGGCCGCGACCTTCTGCGCGCCTGGCTCGCCGAGCAGCAAGGCGAGAATTGCCGAAGCGTCGATGACCGCTACCGTCATTCCCGCTCAGCGTCGCGTCGCCGCTCGGCCAGGAAGTCGTCCACCGAGGCGCTGGCCGCCCGATCGCCAAGCAGCTGCCGGCTGAGCGCCTGCGCCTGGGCAATGGCCTCCGCCACCGTGCGGATCCGGATGTCACGACCGTCGAGTTCGACCACGACATCACCGCCTTGTTCGAGTCCGACGACCCGGCGCAGTTCGGCAGGGATGCTCAGCCGCCCGGACTCAGAAACTTTGGCTTTGATCGCATTCATGGCGTGATTCCAGCCTGTGCCAGAGTGCAAGATATGGTCCCAATCACGATCGGCGACAAGTAAACTTGTTTCACAGGGTGGGCGAGATGCCGAACTCCGCCAGGATCCACTCCCTGACCGCCGCCACCGCCTCGTCCTCGAGGCCCGGGTGGCGGACCAGGTGGAAGCCCATGCCTTCGATCGCCGGGCCGAAGGGCTGCACCAGCGTGCCGGCCGCCAGCTCCGCCGCCACCAGGGTCAGGCTCAGCAGGCCGACGCCGGCGCCGGCCGCGACCGCCTGGATGGCGTGGCTCTCATCGGTGCAGTGCAGGGCCGAGGCGCCCTGCTCCGGCAGCCCGGCGGCGGCGAACCAGCGTGGCCAGGACGGCTTCTCCGGATGCGGCACGCGCCACTCGAAATGGACCAGGCGGTGCTGGGCCAACTGCTCCGGCGCCGTCAGCCCCAGCGCGGGATGGGCGACCGGCGCCAGCCGGTCGGTGCCCAGCGGCTCGGACCGCAGCCCGGGATACACGCCGCCGCCATAGCGGATGGCCAGGTCGGCGGTGCCGGCGGCCAGGTCCACCGGCTCGTCCGCCGCCAGCAGGCGCAGGGTGACGTCCGGCCGCCGTTCCTGGAACGACGCGACGCGCGGCACCAGGAGGCGGGCGGTGAAGGCGCGGGTGGCCGTGAGGGTCACGGTGCTCGGCCTAGCCTTGGCCGACAGCCCGTCGATGATGCGGGCGAAGGCGTCGAAGCCGTCGCGCAGCACCGGATACAGGCGCTGCGCCGCCTCGGTCATCACCACCTGGCGAGTCCGCCGCTCGAACAGCCGCAGCCCCATCGTCTCCTCCAGCAGGCGGATCTGATGGCTCACGGCCGTCGGGGTCACCAGCAGCTCCTCGGCGGCGCGCTTGAAGCTGAGATGGCGGGCGGCGGCCTCGAAGGCGCGCAGGGCGGCGAGCGGAGGCAGGCGGCGCATGGCAATCCAGACGGATGAATCAAGTTCAGCCATAGGATGAGGGATTCGCCTTTGTCCGCAAGCCGGAAAGCGCACATCTCCTGGGCCAGAGATCTTCTGGAGCTCAGCCATGACCACGATCCTGCACATCGATGCCAGCGCCCGCATCGACCGCTCGCACACCCGCCGCTTGTCGGCCCGCTTCGTCGAGGCCTGGCTGGCCCGCCGACCGGGCGACGCGGTGATCCGCCGCGATGTCGGGCTCGAGCCGCCGCCGCCGGTGACCGAGGCCTGGATCGCCGCCGCCTTCACCCGGCCGGAGCGCCGGACGCCGGAGATGCACACGACCCTGACGGTCAGCGACGCGCTGGTGGACGAACTGGAGCGCGCCGACCTGATCGTCGCCGGGGTGCCGATGTACAATTTCGGCCTGCCGGCGCAGATGAAGGCCTGGGTCGACAACATCGTCCGGGTCGGCCGCACCTTCGGCTTCGACCGCAGCCGGCAGGGCGAGCCCTACTGGCCGATGCTGTCCGGCAAACGGCTGGTGACGCTCGGCGCCCGCGGCGACTGGGGCTATGGCCCTGGCGAAAGGCTGGCCGGCATCAACCATGTCGAGCCGCACCTGCAGACGGTGTTCCGCTATCTCGGCGTCACCGACGCGGTGTCGATCGCGGCGGAGTACGACGAGTTCGCCGACGAACGGATCCAGCAGTCGCTGCGGGCGGCCGAGGCCGAGATCGACCGGCTGGTGGCGCGGATGACCGACGAGGCCGTCGCAGCTTGAGGACAGCGGCCGGCTCTCCCCCTCACCCTCCCGGCCCAAGCGGGCCGGGCCCCTCCCTCTCCCCGAGGAGAGGGGAATAGGAGCCGCGCCGACCGCACCTCTCCTTGGGGAGAGGTCGAAATCGCGCAGCGATTTCGGGTGAGGGGGTGGCTCCGGCCTCTCCGACCTGACCCGACCCGAGACTTTCACACAGCCGTCATCCGCCCGTCATCGGCCATCCCCACTCTCCCGCCGCGTTTCGTCCGAGAGGGGGACCCCATGCTTCCGTTCCGCAGTGCCGCCGTGTCCTTGCTTGTTCTGGCCCTGTCCGCCGCCGCTGCCCTGGCGGGCGACGACCCGGCGCCGCAGACCTATCCGGCGGTGCTGGAAGGCCATGCCGTGCTGCCGGCGATGACCTTCGCGGCGCCGCCGGCCGATGCGCCGGCGATGTTCGCCACCTCGGCCAAGTTCGCCGGCCCGACCCTGGCCCGGATCGACCGGCCGTTCAGCGTCATGGGCACCACCGGAGCCAAGGACGCGGTGCGCGAGACCGGCGTACTGTTCCCCTTCGTTGGCCAGGCGGTGCAGGGCTTCAGCGGCATCCGGCCGGTCGGCAACGGCGAATATGTCGTCATCACCGACAACGGCTTCGGCGCCAAGGCGAACTCGCCGGACGCAATGCTGATGGTGCACCGGGTGAAGCCGGACTGGCAGGCCGGCCGGGTGTCGGTGCTGAACACGCTGTTCCTGTCCGACCCGGACAAAAAGGTGCCGTTCCGCATCGTCACAGAGGCGACCAAGGAGCGCTACCTGACCGGCGCCGATTTCGACATCGAATCGGTGCAGCTGGTCGGCGATCACTACTGGTTCGGCGACGAGCTGGGCCCGTTCCTGATCGAGACCGACGCGGCCGGCCGGGTGCTGACCGTGGTCGACACGGTGGCGGACGGCAAGCCGGTGCGCTCGCCCGACAACCCCTACATCACCATGCCGGGCGCCCCCGGCCCGGTCGCCTTCGAATCGCGCCGCAGCAAGGGCTTCGAGGGCATGGCGGCGTCGGAGGACGGCAAGACCCTGTATCCGCTGCTGGAAGGCGGGCTGTGGGATGCGGCCAAGGCCGCGCCGGAAGCCGACGCCCAGGGCCGCGAGGTGCTCCGTGTGCTCGAATTCGACGTCGCGTCGAAAACGTTCACCGGCAAGTCGTGGAAGTACCGGCTCGAGTCCAACGGCAACTCGATCGGCGACTTCAACCTGATCGGCGGCACCCGCGGCCTGATCATCGAGCGCGACCAGGGCGAGGGTGATGCGGCCAGGGCGTGCCAGGGCGCGCCGAAGCCGGACTGCTTTGCCACCCCGGCCAGGCTGAAGCGGGTGTTCCTGGTCGACCTGGCCGATGCCGATGCCGACGGGATCCTGCGCAAGATCGGCTCGATCGACCTGCTGGCGATCCAGGACCCGCAGCACAAGGCGCGCCAGGGCGGGCATGACGGGGTGCTGAGCTTCCCCTTTGTGACGATCGAGAATGTGGCGCGGGTCGATGCCGACCACATCATCGTCGCCAACGACAACAACCTGCCCTTCTCCTCCGGCCGCGCCGTCGACCGGCAGGACGACGAGGAGTTCGTGCTGCTCAAGGTCACCGAGCTGCTGAACGCGAAGTAGGACGGGCGGCCCCCGCCGGCTTGTCCCGCGGGGGCCTCAGCCCTCGACGAAGCGCCAGCCGCGGTCGCCGGCCTCGATCCGGCCGATCGGGCTGACATGGCTGCCGGTGACCCGCCAGCCATGCTCGGCCGCCTCCCGCAGCAGGAAGCGCCGGCTCTGCACCGCCAGCGCCGGATCGAGGTCGTATTCGAGGCCGGCCTCCGGGTCTTCGACCTGCAGGGCGCCGAGGTGGAAGGCATCGGCCCAGATCAGCAGGGCCTCACGGCCCTCGCCGATCAGATAGCCGCTGTGCCCGGGCGTGTGGCCAGGCAGCGGCACGGCCTCGACTCCCGGCATGCCCTCGACCGGCCCCGGCGCGACGGTGCGGAGGCGGCCAGCATAGGCCCGGGCCAGGGTGGCGACGGTCTTGAAGTTGCCGCGCCGGGCCGGCGGAAAGCTCTCGGCGATCGCCGGATCGCTGAAGAAGGCGAAATCCCCTTCGGGAAACAGAATCTCGGCCCGCGGCAGCCAGGCTTGGTCGCCGTCGAGCAGGCCCAGGGCGTGGTCGCCGTGAGGATGGGTCAGCAGCACGCGATCGACCTCTTCCGGGCGCACGCCGGCCGCTGCCAGGGCCGCGCGCGCCTTGCCGAGCGCCGGCCCCCAATGGTCGCCGGTGCCGGCATCGATCAGCGAGACCCCGTTCCCGCCCCGCAGCAGGTAGCAGTTGACGTCGATGCTGATCTTGTCGCCGGGCCAGCCGTCGATCAGCCGCCGGCGCGCTTCCTCGCCGCCGGCATGGATCAGCACGGATTTCGGGGCCTCGAAGATGCCGTCGAGGAGCACGGTCAGGTTGTAGGGGCCGAAGCGCCTCGCGGCAGCGGACATGTCGGTTCCTCCCGGCAGAAGGGCTGCTGCCCGCACGGGCACGCTCCGTCATCGCCCAGGTTAGCCGGGCGATGACGGTGAGCGGAAGGCGCAGGGACCGATGGTCTGCTATTACAGGATGAACTTGCTCAGATCGGCGTTCTTCGTCAGCGCACCGACCTTGTCGTGGACATAGGCCGCGTCGATCCTGACCGTCTCGCCGGAACGGTCGGAGGCGGTGAAGCTGACCTCGTCCAACAGGCGTTCCAGCACCGTGTGCAGCCGGCGGGCGCCGATGTTCTCGACCGCGCGGTTGACCTCCGCCGCCAGATCGGCGAGGGCGTCGATCGCGTCCTCGGTGAAGTCCAGCGTCACCTCTTCCGTGCCCAGCAGCGCCGTGTACTGCTTGACCAGGCTGTGCTCCGGCTCGGTCAGGATGCGGCGGAAATCGTCGCGCGACAGGGCCTGCAGCTCGACCCGGATCGGCAGGCGGCCCTGCAGCTCCGGCAGCAGGTCGGACGGCTTGGCCAGCTGGAACGCGCCCGAGGCGATGAACAGGATGTAGTCGGTGCGCACCGTGCCGTATTTGGTCGCCACCTGGGTGCCCTCGATCAGCGGCAGCAGGTCGCGCTGCACACCCTCGCGGCTGACATCGGCGCCCTGCCGCTCCGACCGCGCCGTGATCTTGTCGATCTCGTCGAGGAACACGATGCCGTGCTGCTCCACCAGGTGGATCGCCTCGGCGGTCACCTTCTCCTGATCCAGCAGCTTGTCCGATTCCTCGGCCATCAGCACGGCGTGGCTCTCGGACACGGACATACGGCGCGGCTTGGTGCGGTTGCCGAAGGCCTTGCCGAACATGTCGTTGAGGTTGAGCATCCCCATCTGGGCGCCCGGCATGCCCGGGATGTCGAAGGTCGGCAGCCCGCCGCCGGTGTCGGCGACCTGGATCTCGATCTCGCGCTCGTTCAGCTGGCCCTCGCGCAGCATCTTGCGGAACTTCTGCCGGGTCTCGGCCGAGGCGTTGTCGCCCACCAGCGCGTCCAGCACCCGCTCCTCGGCGCGGATCTCGGCCTTGGCCGCGACCTCCTTGCGCAGGGTCTCGCGGGTCATCTTGATCGCGATCTCCAAAAGGTCGCGGATGATCTGCTCGACATCGCGGCCGACATAGCCGACCTCGGTGAACTTGGTGGCCTCGACCTTCAGGAACGGGGCGTTGGCCAGCTTCGCCAAGCGGCGCGCGATCTCGGTCTTGCCGACGCCGGTCGGCCCGATCATCAGGATGTTCTTCGGCAGCACCTCCTCGCGCAGCGCCTCGGGCAGCTGCTGGCGGCGCCAGCGGTTGCGCAGGGCGATGGCGACGGCGCGCTTGGCGTCGTGCTGGCCGACGATGAAGCGGTCGAGCTCGGAGACGATCTCGCGCGGGCTGAAATTGGCGGTGTCGGTCATGTCGGGTCCTTCGCGGCCTCGGGTCGGGTGATCGGCAGGGCCGCGATCACAGGCTTTCCAGCGTGACGTTGTGGTTGGTGTAGATGCAGATGTCGCCGGCGATCGTCATCGCCTTGCGGGCGATGGTCTCGGCGTCGAACTCCGGGTGCTCCATATAGGCCCGGGCGGCGGCCAGGGCGAAGGGGCCGCCCGAGCCGATGCCGATCAGCCCGTCATCGGGCTCCAGCACGTCGCCGGTGCCGGTCAGGATCAGCGAGACCTGGCGGTCGCACACCGCCATCATCGCCTCCAGCCGGCGCAGATAGCGGTCGGTGCGCCAGTCCTTGGCCAGCTCGACGCAGGCGCGGGCCAGCTGGCCCGGATGCTTCTCCAGCTTCGCCTCCAGCCGCTCGAACAGGGCCATGGCGTCGGCCGTCGCCCCGGCGAAGCCGGCGATGACGCTGCCGTCGCCCAGGCGGCGCACCTTGCGGGCGGTGCCCTTCATCACGGTGTTGCCGGCGGTCACCTGACCGTCGCCGGCGATGACGACATGGCCGTTCTTGCGCACGGCGAGGATGGTGGTGCCGTGCCAGGCGGCACTCTCGGAAGACGACATTCGGGAATCCGGAAACGCTGGGGTTGGGACGGGCCGTCCGGCCCGCACCGCCTAGATTGGGCCATCCGGCGGGGGGATCAAGTCTCGGCGACCGTTGCCACGGGATCAAGCCTGCGAGCGATCGTAAGTCCAGCCGTGCTTTGCGGCGATCCCGGCAAACACGTCATCAGCAGGGCGTACGCGGCCTTCGCGCGCCGCGACGAGGCCCACCTCGATACGCCGGACCTGCCATGCCCTGGTGACGCGGATCGTGGCGGCGTCGATAGGCCGAATCTGGCTCATCAGTCATTCCCTGTGCCCTCGCGCAATCATAGAATGACGGCCGTTCGCCGAGAAGACGCAGACCGGCGGCCGTGCCTGCCTTCCCCGCGCGCTGCCTGCAGGCCCCTTGCTTTCCGGGCATGGCTCGGCGGCTGGCGATGCATCGGGCTTCCTGTTAAGACACCAGGCCATGGACGGAACCAACCCAGCCACCGCCGCTCCGGCCCGCTCTGCGACCGTCGACCGCGCCACCCGCGAGACGCGGATCAGCGCCACGGTCGATCTCGACGGCACCGGCCGCTCCGACATCCAGACCGGTGTCGGCTTCCTCGACCACATGCTGGACCAGCTGGCCCGGCACGGGCTGTTCGACCTGACGATCCGAGCCGAGGGCGACCTCCATATCGACTTCCACCACACCACCGAGGATGTCGGCATCACCCTCGGCCAGGCCTTCGCCAAGGCCCTGGGGGACCGCCGCGGCATCCAGCGCTACGGCGAGGCGCATGTGCCGATGGACGAGGCGCTGTCGCGCGTCGCCGTCGACATCTCGGCCCGGCCTTATCTGGTCTGGGACGTCCGCTTCACCCGCGACAAGCTGGGCGAGATGGACACCGAGCTGTTCCGCGAGTGGTTCCACGCCTTCGCCCAGAATGCCGGGCTGACGCTGCACGTCGCCAACCTGTATGGCGAGAACAACCACCACATCGTCGAGAGCTGCTTCAAGGCGCTGGCCCGCGCCCTGCGCGCCGCCACCGCCATCGACAGCCGCCGCCCGGACGCCGTGCCCTCGACCAAGGGCACGCTCGGCGGCTCCCTCTAGCTCCGGGACCTTTTCCATGGCCATCGCCGTGATCGACTACGGCTCCGGCAATCTCCGCTCGGCCGCCAAGGCGCTGGAACGCGCCGCGGCGGAGCGCGGGGCGGCGCAGGAGATCATCGTCACCGCCGATGCCGAGGTGGTGCGCCGGGCCGACCGGCTGGTGCTGCCGGGCGTCGGCGCCTTCGGCGACTGCAGCCAGGCGCTGGGCACGATTCCGGGCCTGCGCGAGGTGCTGGACCAGCGGGTGAAGCAGGACGGCGTGCCGTTCCTCGGCATCTGCGTCGGCATGCAGGTGATGGCCGGCGTCGGCCATGAGCATGGCGACTTCCTCGGCCTCGACTGGATCCATGGCGCGGTGGTGCCGCTGGCCCCGGCCGATCCCGACCTGGTGGTGCCGCAGATGGGCTGGAACACCCTGGCGGTCGAGGAGGCGCATCCGGTGCTCGACGGGCTGGCCGGCCAGGACGTCTATTTCGCCCATTCCTATGTCATGGTGCCGGCCGACCCGGCCGAGGTGCTGGCGACGGTCGATTATGGCGGGGCGCAGACCGCCGCGGTCGGCCGCGACAACTGGATCGGCGTGCAGTTCCACCCGGAGAAGAGCCAGGCCGCCGGCCTGCGGCTGCTCGGCAATTTCGTGACCTGGACGCCATGACCGATACGGCTCCCTCGGCCCCTGCGGTGTCCGTCGGCCGGCTCGACCGGTTCCGCAGCAGCGACCTGCACGACCTGTGCGACGCGGCCGAGCTCGCCATCCTCGAGGGCGGCGGCTTCGGCTGGGTCAAGCCGCCGCCGCGCGAGACCATGGAGCGCTACTGGGGCGGCGTGGTGGCGATGCCGGGCCGGCACCTGTTCGTCGGCCGGCTCGACGAGGTCATCGCCGGCGCCATCCAGCTGGTGGAGCCGCCGGTGAACAACGAGGCCCAGGCCTTCGCCGCCGGCGTGTCCGGCATGTTCGTCGCCCCGTGGGCCCGCGGCCACGGCCTGGCGCGGATGCTGGCCGAGGCGGCGGAGGCCGAGGCGCGGGCGCGCGGCTATGGCTTGCTGACCCTCGATGTGCGCGAGACCCAGACCGCGGCGATCCGCCTGTTCGAGAGCTTGGGATTCGTCCGCTGGGCGACGAACCCGTATTATGCCCGCGTGAACGGCCGCATGATCGGCGGCTGCTACTTCCACAAACCGCTGATCCCGCCGACCGAGGCGGGGCTGGACCCGACGCCATGATCCTCTATCCGGCCATCGATCTGAAGGACGGCCACTGCGTCCGTCTCGTCCGCGGCGAGATGAGCGAAGCCACGGTGTTCAACCTGGACCCCGCGGAGCAGGCCAAGGCCTTCGCCGAGCAGGGCTTCAGCTGGATCCATGTGGTCGACCTGAACGGCGCCATCGCCGGCCATCCGGTGAATGCCGAAGCGATCGGCGGCATCCTCAAGGCCACCTCGCTGCCGGTGCAGCTGGGCGGCGGCATCCGCGACCTGGAGCGGATCGAGTTCTGGCTCGAGCGCGGCGTCGCCCGGGTGGTGCTGGGCACGGTGGCGGTGCGCGACCCGGAACTGGTGCGCGAGGCCTGCCGCCGCTGGCCCGGCCGGATCGCCGTCGGCATCGATGCGCGGGAAGGCTTCGTGGCGATCGAAGGCTGGGTCAAGACCTCGACCGTCAAGGCGCTGGACCTGGCGCTGCGCTTCGAGGATTCCGGCGTCGCCGCGATCATCTACACCGACATCAACCGCGACGGCGCCATGGGCGGGCTGAATGTCGAGGCCACGGCCGACCTGGCCTTCGCTTTGACCACGCCGGTGATCGCCTCGGGCGGCGCCTCCTCGCTCGACGACCTCAGGGTGATCAAGCGCGAGGAGAAGTCGGGCATCGCCGGGGTGATCTGCGGCCGCGCCCTCTATGACGGCCGGATCGACCCGAAGCAGGCGCTGGCGATCCTGTCCGGCCCGGTGCCGGTGGAGGCGTAAGCCATGCTCAAGGTCCGGGTCATCCCCTGCCTCGACGTCAAGGACGGAAGGGTGGTCAAGGGCGTCAACTTCGAGAACCTGGTCGATGCCGGTGACCCGGTGGAGCAGGCCCGGCACTACGACCGCGAGGGCGCGGACGAGCTGGTCTATCTCGACATCGCCGCGACCAACGAGAACCGCGGCGTGCTGTTCGACGTGGTCCGCCGCACGGCCGAGCAGGTGTTCATGCCGCTGACCGTGGGCGGCGGCGTGCGCAGCGTCGACGATGTCCGGGCGCTGCTGCTGGCCGGCGCCGACAAGGTGTCGATCAACTCCGCCGCCGTGGCCCGGCCCGAGCTGGTGTCCGAGGCGGCGGTGAAGTTCGGGCGGCAGTGCGTGGTCGTGGCGATCGACGCCAAGCAGGTGTCCGACGGCAAATGGGAGATCTTCACCCATGGCGGCCGCAAGGGCACCGGCATCGATGCGGTCGACTGGGCCGACCGGATGGCGCAGGCCGGCGCCGGCGAGCTGCTGGTGACCTCGATGGACCGCGACGGCACCAAGGAGGGCTTCGACATCGCGCTGCTGCAGCGCATCCGCCAGGTGGTCGGCATCCCGATCATCGCCTCGGGCGGGGTCGGCACGCTGCAGCATCTCGCCGACGGGGCGCTGTCCGGCGGCGCCACCGGGCTGCTCGCCGCCTCGATCTTCCATTTCGGCACCTATTCGATCGCCCAGGCCAAGCAGCACCTGGCCGAGGCCGGGCTGCCGGTGCGGATGGCGGCATGAGCACGGAGATCGACGCCCGGGTGCTGGACCGGCTGGCCGCCGTGATCCGGTCGCGGCAGGGCGCCGACCCGACCTCCAGCTACACCGCCAAGCTGTTCGCCCGCGGCCGGCCGAAGATCGCCCAGAAGCTGGGGGAGGAAGCGGTCGAGACCGTGATCGAGGCAATGCGTGGGGATCGCGACGCCATCGCCGCCGAAAGCGCCGACCTGCTGTATCATCTGCTGGTGCTGTGGGCCGATGCCGGGGTGGCGCCGGAAGCGGTGTGGGCGGTGCTGGAAGCACGGGAGGGCACCAGCGGCATCGCCGAGAAGGCGGCGCGGCCGACGGAGTGACCGCGCCCGCCCGTGCGGGGAGGGCCGGCCGGAACCGCGACAACACGTCGCCGCCGGCATGACAAGCGTCGCTGGATGGCGGCTGAATTTCGCCCCGATTCAGCAGCATGTGTCATCATCATCATCAGCGAAGACCGAGGACGACCGATGGCCTATGACCCGAACAACGTCTTCGCCCGCATCCTGCGCGGCGAGCTGCCGTGCAAGAAGGTCTATGAGGACGACCACGTCCTGGCCTTCCACGACATCGGCCCGCGGGCGCCGGTGCATGTGCTGGTGATCCCCAAGGGCGCCTATGTGTCGATGGACGATTTCTCGGAGCGCGCCAGCGACGCCGAGGTCGCGGCGCTGACTCGGGCGGTCGGCCGGGTCGCGCGCGACCTCGGCCTGGCCGAGCCCGGCTACCGCATCCTGTCGAATATCGGCGGCGACGGGCACCAGGAGGTGCCGCACCTGCACATCCACATCTTCGGCGGCCGGCCGCTGGGCCGCATGCTGGATCCCGCCATCGCCCCATGACCCTGCCGGTCTCCGCCGAGGCCTCGGTGCCGGCCGCCCGTTCCGGCAGGCCGCGCCGGCGCACCGTTACCCTGGCCCGGACGCTCGCGGTCGCCATCGGCGGCCTGGTGGCGATCGCGGTCGCGGCGGTGCTCGCGATCTACTGGACCACGGCGGCGCGCACCACCTTCGACCTGCTGACCAACCAGGCCGAGATCGGCGTGGCCTCGGTCGAGGCGCAGCTGCGCCAGCATCTCGAGCCGGTGTCGAACGAGCTCGGCAGCCTGGCTTTGCTGCTGCAGCAGGGGCGGCTCGACGCCGGCAACATGGACCAGTTCTCGACCATGCTGACCGGCGCGCTGGCGGCGTCGCCGCAGGTGCGCTCGATCGCCTATCTGACCGACGACCTGCGCATCCGCGGCGTCACCCACCAGCAGGACGGCAACTACGAGACCTTCGACCAGCAGAACGAGGCCGAGCAGAGCCGCGAGGCGCTGGCCGAGGCGGCCGGCAAGGTCGACGCCTATTGGGGCGAGATCCTGTATCTGAAGGACGGGCCGCACGCGACGGTGATGAATCTGCGCCAGCCGGTGCGGCGCGACGGCAAGCTGGTCGGCGTGCTGTTCGCGGTGGTCACGGTGCAGGACCTGTCGAAGTTCCTGGCGCGGGTGTCCAGCGACCCGTCGCAGGTGCCCTTCATCCTCTATGGCGAGGACCGGGTGCTGGCCCATCCGCGCATGGCCACCGACCCGCCGCCGGCCTCGGTCGAGGAGCCGCTGCCGCGGCTCGACCAGGTCGGCGACCAGCTGCTCGCGGCGCTGTGGACCAAGGGGTCGCCGGTCACCGTGCGCAATCCGCGGGTGCGCATCCGCGAGGTCGAGATCGGCGACCAGGACGAGATCTTCCTGTACCGCACCATCTACGGCTTCGGCCCGACCCAGTTGATCCTCGGCATCCATGTGCCCGGCGACGCGATCGGCGCCGAGGTCTGGCGGGTGATCCGCGCCGGGCTGGCCGGCCTGGCGGTGATGGTGCTGGCGATCATCGTCGGCGTCTTCGTCGGCCGCATGATCGCCCGGCCGGTGCGCGCCTTCTCCGACCAGGCGCGGGCGGTGGGGACGCTGGAGTTCAGCCAGCTCAAGCCGCTGCCGGGCAGCGTGTTCAAGGAGCTGAACGAGGGCGCCCAGGCCTTCAACACCATGCTGGTGGGGCTGCGCTGGCTCGAGACCTATGTGCCGAAAAGCCTGGTCCGGCGCCTGATCACCAAGGGCGACGGCGAGGACGTGGTCTCGATCGAGCGCGTCATGACGGTGATGTTCACCGACATCGCCAATTTCAGCGCGGCGGCGGAGCGGCTGCCGGCGGCGCGGATCGCGGCCTATCTGAACGAGCATTTCGCCATGCTGGCGCGCTGCGTCGAGGCCGAATCCGGCACCATCGACAAGTTCATCGGCGACTGCCTGATGGCGTTCTGGGGCGCGCCGGAGAAGCTGAAGGACCATGCGCCACGGGCGGCTCGGGCGGCGCTGGCCATCGCCGCAGTGATGCAGGCCGAGAACGAGCGTCGCACCGCCGCCGGCCGGCCGCGGCTGAAGCTGCGCATCGGGCTGCACAGCGGCCCGGTCGTGGTCGGCAACATCGGCGCCCCGGGGCGCACCAGCTACACCATCGTCGGCGACACGGTGAATATCGGTAACCGGCTGGAGCAACTGGGCAAGGTGCTGTCGCGCGACGAGGAGACGACGATCCTGATCAGCGCCGAGACGGCGGCGCTGCTGGGCCCGGAATTCGAGATGGAGAGCCTGGGCCCGCGCCGCGTCCGCGGCCGCAACGGCGAGGTCGAGATCTTCCGGCTGGTTGGCATCAAGCCGGCGGCCTGAGCCGCCCCGCCTCGCACCGCAATTCCGCCACCTTGGTCCCTCTCAATCGGCACCAGCCAGGGAGGGGAAAACAATCATGTCATCCGATCGCGATCTGGGATTGGGCCGGCCGATCAGCCGGCGCGACTTTCTCGACGGCATCGCCCTGACGGTGGGCGCCGCGGCGCTGGGCGGCCCTCTGGCCCGCAGCGCCCTCGCCGCCGGGCCGGCCGCCTATCCGCCGAAGCTGACCGGGCTGCGCGGCCATCACGAAGGGTCGTACAACGTCATGCATTCGGTGCGCGACGGCACCTTCTGGGACAACGCCGGGACGCCCGAGGCGACCGGCGAGCGCTACGACCTGGTGGTGGTCGGCGGCGGCATCTCCGGCCTCGCCGCGGCGGTGCAGTACCGCAAGCAGGCCGGGGCCGGCGCCCGCATCCTGGTGCTGGATCCGCATGACGATTTCGGCGGCCACGCCAAGCGCAACGAATTCACCAGCACCAGCGGCCGCATGATCCTCGGCTATGGCGGGTCGCAGTCGCTGCAGACGCCGAGCTATTTCAGCCCGGCGGTGAATGCGCTGCTGGCCGATATCGGCATCGAGCCGAAGCGGTTCGAGCAGTATTACGACCAGGGCTGGGCCGAGACCCGCGGCCTCGGGCGCGCCGTGTTCTTCCCGAAGGAGGTGTTCGGCGCCGACGCGCTGGTGAAGGAGGCCGACACCGCCGCCGACTGGGTGCCGCAGACGCCGCTGACCGACAAGGCCAAACAGGACCTGATCGCGCTGATCGATGCGCCGGCCGACTACCTGCCCGGCCTGTCGCGGGCGGAGAAGCTGGACCGGCTGTCGAAGACCACCTATGCCCAGTTCCTGACCGATCTGGTCAAGGCCGACCCGCAGCTGGTGGCGTATTTCCAGAGCTCGACCGAGGCCTATTTCGGCGCCGGCATCGATGCGGTCACCTGCGTCGACGCCTGGGCCAACGGCAATCCCGGCTTCGACGGCATGGATCTGGGCGAGGAGGTCTACCCGACCATGAGCCCCAGCGGCCGCCTGGCCCGCACCGATCCGGACGCATACATCTACCATTTCCCCGACGGCAATGCCGGCGTTGCCCGCGCGCTGGTGCGGTCGCTGATACCGGCCGCGATCCCCGGCAGCACCATGGAGGACCTGGTCCTCGCCCAGGCCGATTATGGCAAGCTGGACGTCGACGGCCAGCCGGCGCGGATCCGGCTGAGCTCGACCGTGGTGCGGGTGAAGCACCAGGGCGATCCGGCCACGGCCAAGGCGGTCGACGTGTCGTATGTGCAGGACGGCAAGCTGAAAACCGTCCAGGCCGGCCATGTGGTGCTGGCCTGCTGGCACCGGGTGATCCCGTTCCTGACCGACGAGCTGCCGGCGGCGCAGGTGACGGCGCTGCAGGACCAGCAGAAGGTGCCGCTGATCTACACCAATGTGCTGATCCGCAACTGGACCGCCTTCGCCAAGCTCGGCATCGACGGCTTCGAGGCCCCGGGCCATTTCTGGTCGGGGGCGGAGATCGACTACCCGGTCAGCATGGGCGGCTACAGCTTCGCCGACAAGCCGGAGGACCCGGTGCTGCTGCATCTCAGCAAGATGCCGCTGCAGCCCGGCCTGTCCTCGCGCGAGCAGTCGCTGGCCGGGCGCATCCAGCTGACCCAGATGACCTTCGAGGACATGGAGCGCGAGATCCGCGACCTGCTGGGCCGGGCCCTGTCGGGCGGCGGCTTCGACCCGGCGCGCGACATCGAGGCGATTACCGCGAACCGCTGGTCGCATGGCTACGCCTATGAGTATATGCGGCCCTGGGACGGCTTCTGGCCGGACGGCCCGCTGCCGATCGTGGCGGCGCGCCAGCCCTGGGGCCGGATCGCGGTCGCCAACGCCGATTCCGGCGCCTATGCCTATGTCCACTCGGCGATCGACCAGGCCACAAGGGCGGTGCGCGAGCTGCTGGGTGCCTCCGACGGCGCCCCGGCCTTCGCCGACTTCCCCGGCCCGCCGAGGGACAAGCTCGGGCTTTAGGAAGGCACCCGCCGCGGCGCCGGCGGCTCGGCCGCTGCCGGCGCCGCCCGTCTGCGCGTGTTGACCAGGACCACCCCGGCGATGGCGACCGCGCCGCCCAGCAAGGTCTGCGGTCCTGGAATCTCGCCCAGCAGCGGCAAAGCGATCGCGGTCGCGACCGGCGGCACGAGGTAGAGGAAATTGGTCGCCCGCGCCGCGCCGAAATGGCCCAAAGCATAGGTCCAGGTCGCGTAGCCGATGGCGGCCGGCAGCACGCCGAGCCCGATTACTGTCGCGATCGTCACCCCGCCCGCATCCGGCAGATCCCCCGCCGCCTCGGGCAGCCAGGGCGACAGCCACAGGGCGCCGGCCAGCAGCGTCCAGGCGGTGCAGGCCAGGGCGCCGTGCCGCGCCACCAGCGGCCTCTGCATCACCACGTAGCAGGCCATGCACAGCGCCGACCCGAGCACGAGACTGGCGCCGGCGCCGAAGACCAGGCCGCCGGGCTGGGCCGAGGCGATCAGGGCGATGCCGGCGAAGCTGACCAGCGTGCCGGCCCAGCCGCGCCCGCCGAAGCGCTCGCCCAGCGCCAGCCGGGCCAGCAGCGCGGTCAGGATCGGCGCGGTGTTGACGATGAAGCTGGCGGCGCCGGCCGCGACGCTGCGCTGGCCGGTGTTCAGCAGGATGTTGTAGGCGGCGATGCCGACCAGCCCGCACAACGCGAAGCGCAGCAGGTCGGGCAAAGCCGGGCGCGGCGGCCGGCGCCAGGCCAGCCACGCCAGCACCAGGAGCGCCGCCACGGCGAAGCGGGCGGCGGCCAGCGGCACCGGCTGCAGCTCGCGCAGCGCCAGGCGGATCGCGGGGAAGGCCGAGGCCCAGGACAGGATGGTGACGGCCACGGCGATATAGGCAAGGCGGGCGCGGTTGGACACGGTTGCACCTCGTATGAAGCGAGCTTCCGTTCTGGCACCGGCCGTGCTGTTGACATACGGCACCGATCGAGCGCGAGCTGTGCGCATGGATCACAGCTTGTCACCGGGACGGCCGCCGCTCGACAGCCTCGACACCATCTGCGTTGCCGCCCGGCATGAGTCCTTCAGCGCCGCGGCCGAGGCGCTGGGGCTGACTCATGGCGCGGTCAGCCGGCGCGTCGCCGCGGTCGAGGCCTGGCTCGGCACGGCCCTGTTCGAGCGCCATGGCCGCGGCGTGCGTCTGACCCCGGACGGGCAGCGCTTGGTGTCGCGGGTCGAGGCGGCGTTCCGGCTGATCGACGAGGCCGCGGTGCGCTGGCGCCGCCGGCGCGGGCCGGAGGTGGTGCGGATCAGCGTCGTGCCGGGCTTCGCCAAGCTGTGGCTGTTCGAGCGGCTGGCGGCGCTGGAGCAGGGCGATCCGGCGCTGCGGATCGAGATCGCGGTCGAGGGCCGCAACGCCGATGTCGAAGGCGGCGAGGTCGACCTGGCGGTGCGCTACGGCGCCGGCAGCTGGCCGGGCGTCCAGGCCGTCCGCCTGCTGCCGGAACGGCTGTATCCGGTGGCACACCCCGATCTGGCGCGGCGCTTCGGACCCTCGCCGGGCGGGCTGCTGCAGGCGCCGCTGCTGCATGATTCCGACTTGACCGGTTGGCGCGCCTGGTTCGCCGCCGGCGGCATTGCGCTGAAGCCGCGGCCGCAGGACCGGCGCTTCGAGGACTACACGCTGGTCCTGGCGGCGGCGGAGGCCGGGCTGGGCATCGCCCTGGCCCGGGCGCCGTTCTCCGACCGTGCCGTGCAGGCGGCCGGCCTGGTTCGGCTGGGCAAGCAGGATGTGCCGAGCCCCCTCACCTACCACCTGCTGACCCGCACCGGCGGCGCCCGGCCGGCCGTCGCCGCGCTGGTGGCGCGGATGACGGCGCTGGCCGGGGCGATGTGACCTACCCCGCCCGCACCGCCTGCAGCAGGCTCGTCGTGGCGAAGCCGTCCGGGACCAGGCCCTTCGAGGTCTGCCAGGCGCGGATCGCCCCACGCGTCGCGGGCCCGATCAGCCCGTCCGGCGCGCCGCCGATGGAGAAACCCCTGGCGGTCAGCAGCGACTGCAGCTCCAGCACCTCGCTGCGCGACAGCGGCTGCTCGCCCCGCGGCCAGGATCCGACGATCGGACCACCGCCGGCCAGCCGGTCGGACAGGGTGGCGACCGCGAGCGCGTAGTTGGTCGAGTTATTGTACTTCATGATGACGCTGAAGTTCGGACCGACCAGGAAGGCCGGGCCGCGCGCGCCCGCCGGCGTGATCACCGAGCTGTCGCCCAGCGCCGGCAGGCTGCGGCCGGAGACCGGCTTCACCCCCAGCGCCGCCCATTGCGCCACCGGGCGCCTGGTGCTCAGCTCCGCCACCGCATAGTCGAAGCCGGGCGGCAGGGTGACCTCGACGCCCCAGGGCTGGCCGCGCTGCCAGCCCGACTGCGCCAGGTAGTTGGCGGTCGAGGCCATGACGTCGGGGATGCTGCCCCAGATATCGCGGCGGCCGTCGCCGTCGGCGTCGACGGCGGAGCTCAGGAACACCGTCGGCAGGAACTGGGTGTTGCCCATGGCGCCGGCCCAGGAGCCCAGCATGCGGTCGCGGCTGATGTCACCCTGCTGCAGGATCTGCAGCGCGGCGAAGAGCTGTTCCTTGAAGAAATCCTGGCGGCGGCCCTCATAGCCGAGCGTGGCCAGGGCGTCGATCACCTCGGTGCTGCCGAAGTTCTGGCCGTAATTGCTCTCGATGCCCCAGATCGCGGTGATGACCTGCTTCGGCACGCCGTAGCGCTGCTCCGCCGCGTTGGCAGTGGAGGACCATTGCGCCAGCATCGCCTGGCCGGCGCGGATGCGGTCGGCCGAGACCGAGCGATCGAGATAGTCCCAGATGGCGCGGGTGAACTCGGCCTGCGACTGGTCGGAGTCGATCACGTTCGGCAGGAACTGCACGGTGTCGAAGGCGGTGGCCAGCGTCGGCTGGCTGATGCCGCGGGCCGCGGCCTCGGCCCGGAACGCCGCCACCCATTGCGGGAAGCTCTGCGCCTCGGCCTGGGCCGGGACGGCGGCCGAGGCGCCGGGCATCGGGGTCGGCACCACCGGCTGGCCCTGGCCCGAGCTCTGGCAGCCGGCCAGCAGCATCACCCCGGCCAGCACCGCCATCCGCGTGGTCATCGACATGGGCCCTCTCCGCGATTTCCGAATCAGTCGGTGAACGTCGCGGCAAAGTGCCCCGAGATCAAGGCCGGACCGCGGCAAGGCGGCCGCAACTAAGGGCGCTCGGTGGCCGGCGCCGCGGTCCAGGCGACCTCGCCCCTGGCCCGGCGCATATAGAAATCCATCCGCTCTCGGACGGCCGGCGACGGGTCGTGCAGCAGCCTGCTCGCCGTCTCCTGCAGGCCCACAAGCGAATCCGCATGCTTGATGAGGGCGTCGGCGGCGAGCTTCCTGACCACGGCCGACCGATCGGCCGCTCCGGTGGAGACGAGGTCGGTCAGCGGGACCGCGTGCTCGATGGGCCGCTCCCCGAACGCCAGGACGCGCCGGCTGCGCCCCAGCGACTTGTCGAGCCACTCCTGCCTGAATCCGACCGGCCAGATCCCGCGCCTCTCGACCAGAGATTGCAGCGCGATCGCCCGGATGGCCGGTTGCGCCGCAGTCTTGAGGAGGGCCGGAAGGTGCCGGTCCATGTCGGGCGACCGCAGGGCCTGTCTCATGGCGCTGCTCATGGCGCCGGCGGGCTCGGCGCGGAAGATCGACGCGAGCTGGTCCACGACATCCGGCCGGAACAGGGCGATGTCGAGCGCGGCGGCTTCCGCGCCCCAACGCTTCCAATGCTGTCTCTGCGTCAGGAGGTAAAGGGCGGCGGTCGCAACGACGGATGAAGGGGTTCGGGGAAAGACACGCCGCGCGCAGGCCTGGGCGGCGATCCGCACCGGCTCCGCCCAGTCGTTCAGGCGATACGCGAGGGCGGCGAACAGGAAGGCGTTGGGCGGGGGATCGCCGATCCGGTGCAGGGCCGCTTCGCGCAGCCGGCCGTCGCCGTGAAAGATGGTGAGCCAGGTCAGGCCTGGGGTGGCGTCCAGCGCCTCTCGCTCGATCTCGATGGGGGAAACCGACCGCCAGAGACGATGGCTGATCGGTTGCCGATGATAGAATCGGCCGAGCAGGGGGATTTCGCTCGCTGCGGTCGCGATGGCCGCCGGAAGCACCGCGGCCGTCATTTCGGTGAAGCGTCTGGCCTCGTCGATGATGGGCTCGTTTCGAACGAGCCTTTCGGCGAGCTCCTGGACGAGTTGCTGGAGCATCTCCGGGAGGACGGAGCTCTTTCGATCGGTCAGCAGGCTCGTGTATCGCCGAACGCGGGGCATCCCGGCAGCATGCCAGCAAGTTCCCGCATTCTGAAGCGGCAGCCGTGCCGGGCCGGGCGGTCACCCCTGCGGCGCGCCGGGGAAGGCGTCGAGCGGGATCTTCAGGTAGCGCCGGCCGTTCGCCTCGGGCTCGGGCAGGCGGCCGCCGCGGATGTTCACCTGCAGCGCCGCCAGCATCAGCGCCGGCAGCGGCAGCGTTCGGTCACGGTCCTGGCGCAGCGCCACGAACTCCGCCTCCGACACCGCGGCGACGTGGATGTTGCGGTCCTTCTGGTCGGCGACGGTGCTCTGCCAGAGCGGCTTGCGCCCGTCCGGCTGGTAGTCGTGACCGGTGAACAGGCGGGTCTCGCTCGGCAAAGCGAGGATGCGCTGGATCGAGGCCCAGAGCTGGCGGGCGTCGGCGCCGGGGAAATCGGCGCGTGCCGTGCCGCCATCGGGCATGAACAGCGTATCGTGGATGAAGGCGGCGTCGCCGACGAGATAGGTGATCGAGGCCATGGTATGGCCCGGGCAGAACATGACCTCCGCCTCCAGCGACCCGATGCGGAACCGGTCGCCGTCGCGGAACAGCCGGTCCCAGCCCGAGCCATCGGTCGGCTGGTCCGGCAGGTGGTAGATCTCCCGCCACAGCGCCTGGACGCCGGCGACCTTCTCGCCGATCGCCATTGGTGCGCCGGTCTTCTCCTTGAGATAGGCGGCGGCCGAGAAGTGGTCGGCATGCGGATGGGTGTCGAGGATCCAGGCGACCCGCAACCCGGACCGCGCGACATGGTCGAGGATCAGATCCACGTTGCGGGTGGAGACGGTGCCGGATTTCAGGTCGAAATCCAGCACCGGGTCGATGATCGCGCAGTCGCCGGTCTCACTGTCGGAGACGATATACTGCACGCTGCCGGTTCGCGGGTCGAAGATGGCGTGGACGGCGGGGGAGGCTTCCCCCGCCGGCGCGGCCGCGATGGGTTGGGCGGCGTCGTTCATGGGGCGCGGCCGGGTCAGTCCTTGGGCTGGGCGACGGTGCGGAGGTACGGCTTCAGGGTCTTGAAGCCGGCCGGGAATTTTTGCTTCGCCTCCTCGTCCGAGACCGAGGTGACGATGATGACGTCCTCGCCGTTCTTCCAGTCGGCCGGCGTCGCCACCTTGTGCTTGGCGGTCAGCTGCAGCGAATCGATCACCCGCAGCACCTCGTCGAAGTTGCGGCCGGTGGTCATCGGGTAGGAGATCACCAGCTTGACCTTCTTGTCCGGCCCGACGACGTAGACGTTGCGCACGGTCTGGTTGTTGACCGCGGTGCGGCCCTCCGAGGTGGTGCCGGCATCGGCCGGCAGCATGCCGTAGAGCTTGGAGACGACCAGCTCGGAATCGGCGATCACCGGGAAGTTCGGGGCGTAACCCTGGGTTTCCTTGATGTCCTGGGCCCAGCTCGCATGCCGGTCGACCGGGTCGGCGCTGAGGCCGATCACCTTGACATTGCGCTTGTCGAATTCCGGCTTCAGCTTGGCCACGGCGCCGAGCTCGGTGGTGCACACCGGGGTGAAGTCCTTGGGGTGTGAGAACAGCACGCCCCAGGACGAGCCGAGCCAGTCGTGGAAGCGGATCCGCCCCTCGGTGGTCTCGACTTCGAAATCGGGCGCGTCCTCACCAATCGCGAGCGGTCCGGCCATGTCTACCTCCATCCTCTTCGCCAATCGGGGCCGCCCCGCAACAGCGGCGGCGGAAATGTCAGCCTGGGAAAGTGTTGCTACAGGAAGATTTCAGGCAAATTCGATACAATTGCAACAGTAACAGAGAACGGCTGGTCATTCGACACTAAATATCGTCGCAGTATTATAGCCAGAATGAACGGCATCCGCTGTCCAATAACTGGGTAAACACCAGCCGGACGTATCATCCAAAGAAGTAAGAACATGGCCGACGTGCAAATTACCGCGCCGGCCTGTTGATTCTGTCTGTGGATGAGACTGGATGCCGCAGCGACGCGGTGAAAGGGGACGCGGGTCGGCTTCCCTGGCACAGTTGTACGACAAACCGATTGTATCCTTCTCCTTCCCGGATTTTCCGGATCCGGCGCGACGGCGGCGGTCCGCCATGCGCGCCTGACCGCAGAGACGGAGCTGTCCATGGCTGTCGAACTGAACATCAATGGCCGGACCGAGCGCATCGACGCGCCGCCGGAGATGCCCCTGCTGTGGGCGCTGCGCGACGAGCTCGGGCTGATCGGCACCAAATTCGGCTGCGGCGCCGGGCTGTGCGGCGCCTGCACCGTGCATCTCGACGGCGCCGCGGTGCGCGCCTGCCAGACCGCGATCGGCGATGTCGGCAGCGCCAAGATCGTCACCATCGAGGCGATCGGCGCGACGGATGTCGGCGCCCGGCTGCAGCAGGCCTGGCTGGCCTTCGACGTGATGCAATGCGGCTACTGCCAGGCCGGGCAGATCATGTCCGCCGCGGCACTGCTGGCCACCACGCCCGCGCCCGGCGACGACGACATCGATTCCGCCATGGCCGGCAACATCTGCCGCTGCGGCACCTATACCCGCATCCGTGCCGCCATCCACAAGGCGGCCGAACGGCGGGCGGCGGAAGGGAGTGCCGGCTGATGGGATACCTCCTTCCCGAAGCCGGCCTCGGCCGGCGCGCCTTCCTCAAGGCCTCGCTGCTGGTCGGCGGCGGGCTATTGATCGACGCCACCCTGCCCTTCCCGGCAACGGCGGCGGGTGGCGGCGGCGGCATGCTTGGCGCCTTCATCGCCATCGCGCCCGATGGGCGGGTGACGATCACCGGCAAGAATCCGGAGATCGGGCAGGGCATCAAGACGTCGCTGCCGATGATCATCGCCGACGAGCTGGACGTCGACTGGGACCAGGTCACGGTCACCCAGGCGATGGTGAACGAGGCCGCCTATGGCCCGCAGACGGCCGGCGGCAGCCGGGCGACGCCGGCCAACTGGCTGCCGCTGCGCCAGGTCGGCGCCGCGGCGCGGGCGCTGCTGGTCGAGGCCGCGGCCCGGCGCTGGGGCGTGCCGGCCGACAGCGTCACCACCCGCTCCGGCCGGCTGCTGCACGAGACCAGCGGGCGCAGCCTCGGTTATGGCGAGGTAGCGGCCGAGGCCGCGGCGCTGCCGATGCCGGACCCGGCATCGGTCCGGCTGAAGGACCCGGCGGAGTTCCGCATCATCGGCAAGCCGATTGGCGGCTGCGACAGCCCGAAGGTGGTGCGGGGCGAGCCGATCTTCGGCATCGACACCCGGCTGCCCGGCATGCTGTACGCGGTGTTCGAGCGCTGCCCGGTGTTCGGCGGCACGCTGAAATCCGCCGATCTCGATGCCGCCCGCAGCCAGCCGGGCGTGCGCCAGGTGTTCACGGTCAAGGGCAATGGCCGGCCGGAGAGCCTGGTCGACGGCGTCGCGGTGCTGGCGAGCAACTGGTGGCTGGCCAACCAGGCGCGGCAGGCGCTGAAGGTCGAATGGGACGAGGGCCCGGGCGCGGCGCAGAGCACCGAAGCCTACGACGCCCAGGCCAAGGCCCTGTTCGACGGCACGCCCCAGGCCGAGCTGTTCCGCGCCGGCGACGTTGACGGCGCGCTGGCCGGCGCTGCGAAGCGGATCACGGCGGATTACGCCTATCCGTATCTGTCGCACGCGCCGCTGGAGCCGCAGAACTGCACGGCGCTCTACCGCGAGGACGGCACGCTGGAGCTGTGGGCGCCATCCCAGATGCCGCAGCGCGGGCGCGGGCTGGTGGCCGAGGCGCTGGGGCTGAAGCCCGAGGCGATCACCATGCACATGCCGCGCATCGGCGGCGGCTTCGGCCGGCGGCTGATGAACGACTACGTGGTGCAGGCGGCGGCGATCGCGCGGCAGGTGCCGGGCACGCCGGTCAAGCTGGTGTGGTCGCGGGCCGAGGACATCCAGCACGATTTCTACCGCCCGGCCGGCTGGCACCGCTTCACCGCGGGCTTCGACGCGGCGGGCAAGCCGACCGCCTTCGCCGCCCATTTCGTCACCCTGACCCGGGGCGGCAAGCCGGTGTCGGGCGGCGAGTTCGACTTCCAGGAGCTGCCGGCGCTGCTGACGCCGAACCTGCTGTTCGCCCAGTCCGGCATCGACAGCGTGGTGCCGACCGGGCCGATGCGGGCGCCGCGGTCGAACGGGCTGGCCTGGGCCTACCAGTCCTTCCTGGACGAGGTGGCGCTGGCGGCCGGAACCGACCTGCCGACGCTGCTGCTCGGGCTGCTCGGCGAGCCCCGGGCGCTGCCGGCGCGGCAGGGGTCGCAGGTGCAGTTCCACACCGGCCGGGCCCGCGGCGTCATCGAGAAGGCGCTGGCGATGTCCGGCTGGCCGGTCAAGCCGGTGGCCGGCAGCGCCAAGGGCTTCGCCTTCTATTTCTGCCATCTCGGCTATTTCGCCGAGGTGGTGGAGGCGGCGGTGGCGCAGGACGGCACGGTGCGGGTGCCGCGGGTCTGGGTGGCCGGCGACATCGGCAGCCAGGTCGTCAACCCGTCGGGCGCCGAGAACCAGGTGCGCGGATCGGTGGTCGACGGGCTGGGCCAGGCGCTGGGCGGTCTCGCCATCAAGCTGACCGGAGGGCGGGTCGAGCAGGAGAACTTCGACACCTACCCGTTGCCGCGGATCCCGGGCACGCCGGATATCGCGGTCGAGTTCGTGAGAAGCGATTTCCCACCGACCGGCCTGGGCGAGCCGGCGCTGCCGCCGGTGATCCCCGCGCTGTGCAACGCCGTCTTCGCCGCCACCGGCAAGCGTGTGCGCAAGCTGCCGCTGGACACCGCCGGCTTCACGCGGGCGGCTTAATGTGGGTTTGGCAGGGCGGCTTATAGCCGCCCTGTTGGTCACTGAGATTCCAAAAAGAATCCTAAATTCGCAATCAAGGCAACGGCGTTGCTCATTGACAAGGTTTGGCTGACAGTGCTGGACGGCGATCCGCCAGCGTGATTCACTCATATTGGCGTGAGTGACACGGTGAATTCTCCCGGCCGTAGCACTGTGGTGTAGCCACAGGAGCGCAATGTGGGATTGGGGAGTGCCCACCTCACGCTTTTCTACCTATCCAGCTTTTTGTATTTTCTTTGAATCGATCGGTAGTCCGATTCGCGGATTGGATGGGTGCTGATCAGATATAGTTCTGAACCATTCTTGGTTACTTTAACTACCACTTTTAGATATCTTTCAGATCTGTCGTGATAGGGTGTTAGAAATATTAGACAATTTTTGTGATCCAAATAGACTTCACCTTTTTCTATCGTATAGCTAGCTAATACGTATTCTTTGAAAATTAGGCTACGCTCAGGACTCTCATGCATGCATCGGTGCTTTATTATCTGCTTCTCTAAGGTATCCCACGACAAGAAAACAGAGCCGGTGTGAGCTTTAATCTTCCAGGCCAGCGCGATATCGATCCGAGCCGCGCGGATGACATTTGCAGATCTGTCGTTAAGAAATGTCAAAAGGTCATCTTCTGTCACAAGCCTTCCTTTACAGCATCGAGAGATCGTTGAGCAAGGGGGGGACCTCTGATCGCTGGAGCTACCGGGCTTTCAAAATCTCCCCTGAGCCCGGAAACGGAGGCAGCAGCGCGCAGGCCGGTTACCTGCAAAAGAAAAAGGCAGCCCGTACGGGCTGCCCTTCTCACTTTAGCTTGTCATCCCCGGGCTTGACCCGGGCATCCAGAGACTGTCGACACCTCCTGGATTGCCGGGTCAGGCCCGGCAATGACAGGGAGAGTGTTCTGTCGGCTTAGTTGGCCGCGTCGTTCTGGCGTTGCGCTTCCTCGCGCGGCAACTCGGCGCCGGTCTGCTGGTCGATGAACTTCATCGACAGCTTGATCTTGCCGCGGTCGTCGAAGCCCAGGACCTTGACCTTGACCTCGTCGCCGACCTTGACGACATCGGCCACCTTGGCGACGCGGCCGGGCCGCATCTCCGAGATGTGGACCAGGCCGTCACGGCTGCCCAGGAAGTTGACGAAGGCGCCGAAATCGACCGCCTTCACCACCTTGCCGTTGTAGATCTTGCCGACCTCGGGCTCGGCGACGATGCCCTTGATCCAGTTGATCGCCGCCTCGGCCGCGCTCTCGTCGACCGCCGCCACCTTGATGGTGCCGTCGTCCTCGATGTCGATCTTGGCGCCGGTGGTCTCGGTGATCTCGCGGATCACCTTGCCGCCGGTGCCGATGACTTCGCGGATCTTGTCCTTCGGGATCGAGAAGGTGGTGATGCGCGGAGCGTTCTTGTTGACCTCGCCGCGGGCCGCCGACAGGGCCTTGGACATCTCGCCCAGGATGTGGACGCGGCCTTCGCGGGCCTGCTCCAGGGCGATCTTCATGATCTCCTCGGTGATCGAGGTGATCTTGATGTCCATCTGCAGGCTGGTGATGCCGCGCTCGGTGCCGGCCACCTTGAAGTCCATGTCGCCGAGATGGTCCTCGTCGCCCAGGATGTCGGTCAGGACGGCGAAGCGGTCGCCTTCCTTGATCAGGCCCATGGCGATGCCGGCCACCGGGCTGCCCAGCGGCACACCGCTGTCCATCAGCGCCAGCGACGAGCCGCAGACCGTGGCCATCGAGGACGAACCGTTCGACTCGGTGATCTCCGACACCACGCGGATGGTGTAAGGGAACTGCTCCTTCGACGGCAGCACCGGGTGGATCGACCGCCAGGCCAGCTTGCCGTGGCCGATCTCGCGGCGGCCCGGGCTGCCCATGCGCCCCGCTTCACCGACCGAATAGGGCGGGAAGTTGTAGTGCAGCATGAAGTTTTCGCGGTACTCGCCCTCGAGCGCATCGATGATCTGCTCGTCCTGGCCGGTGCCCAGCGTGGTGACCACCAGCGCCTGGGTCTCGCCACGGGTGAACAGGGCCGAGCCATGGGCCCGCTTCAGCACGCCGACCTCGGCGACGATCGGGCGGACCGTCCTGGTGTCGCGGCCGTCGATGCGCAGGCCGGTGTCCAGGACGTTGCCGCGGACGATGTCGCTCTCGAAATCCTTGAACACCTTGGCGCCGACGGCCAGCTCGGCCTCGTTGCCCTCGAGCAGGGCCAGCGCCTTCTCCTTCACCGCGTCGACCGCGGCGTAGCGATCCTGCTTGCGCACGATCTTGTAGGCGTCGCGCAGCTCGCCGGCGACGGCCTGGAACTTGCCGCGGACTGCGGCGACCTCGGCCGGCTCCTCGGTCAGGGCCCAGGGCTCCTTGGCGCACAGCTCGGCCAGCTCGATGATCGCCTGGATCACCTGCTTGGCGGCGGCATGGCCGAAGGCGACGGCGCCGAGCATGACCTCCTCGGTCAACTCATGCGCCTCGGACTCGACCATCAGCACGCCCTCGTCGGTGCCGGCGACCACGAGGTCGAGCTGGCTCTCGCCGGTCTGGGCGATCGTTGGATTCAGCACGTACTGGCCGTCGATATAGCCGACGCGGGCGGCGCCGATCGGGCCCAGGAACGGGATGCCCGAGATGGTCAGGGCGGCGGAGGCGCCGACCAGGGCTGCGATGTCCGGATCATTCTCCAGATCGTGGCTCAGCACCGTGGCGACGACCTGGGTCTCGTTGCGGTAGCTCGGGTGGAACAGCGGGCGGATCGGGCGGTCGATCAGGCGGCTGACCAGCGTCTCGTTCTCGGACGGGCGGCCTTCGCGCTTGAAGAAGCCGCCCGGGATCTTGCCGGCGGCGAACGCCTTCTCCTGGTAGTTCACGGTCAGCGGGAAGAAGTCGAACTTCGACTTCTGCTTCGACCCGACCGCGGTGCAGAGCACGACGCTCTCGCCATAGGTGACGAGCACGGCGCCGTCGGCCTGGCGGGCGATCTTGCCGGTCTCGAGGACCAGCTTGCGGCCGCCCCAGTTGATCTCTTTGCGATAGATGTTGAACATCGCTTTTCCTTCATCGGACACCCCGTGCCTTCATGGGCCTATCGGGGTCGGGCCGCTCCACGCCGGGCCCGGGGGCGAAATACGACAAGCGCCGCCGGCACGGGTGCCGGCGGCGCTGATGTCACGAAACCAGAGTCTCTCTTCCCATCGTCATCCCCGCGAAAGCGGGGATCTGATCACGTCCAAACCGGATGGAGATTCCCGCTTTCGCGGGAATGACATGGAAAGGAGGGTGCATGCGGTTGTTAGCGGCGCAGGCCGAGGCGCTTGATGATCTCGTCATAGCGCACGACGCTCTTGCGCTTGAGATAATCCAGCAGGCGGCGGCGGCGGCCGACCATGATCAGAAGACCGCGACGGCTGTGGAAGTCCTTCGAATGGGTCTTCAGGTGTTCGGTCAGGTTGGCAATGCGCTCGGACAGGATCGCGACCTGCACCTCCGGCGAACCGGTGTCCCCCGCCTTGGGGGCATAGGTGCCAATGACTTCCTGCTTGCGCTCCGGCGTAATCGACATCGTGGTCTCCTGAATCAGAGGTTGAGGAGGCGCACCGGCCGGATCTCGCCGCCGTCGATACGGGCCAGGGCCACGGGGGCATCCCCGCAGGTGGCCAGAACGATGGCGTCCGGGTTGTCCGGATCGAGATCGAGGGCGGCGATCCGCTCCCGATCCGAGCGCCGTAGCAGCGCGACCGACTGGCCGTGCCGCATCCGTTGCGCTTCAGCTTCCGTCAGGGCCACCGCCGGGATGTCGTCCAGCGGGGTCTCGACCGGAAGCAGAATGCCGTCGAGGGCCGATTGCTCGGCCCCCGGCTGCTTGGCTAGCGCGTCGATATGCTCCAAGGGGACCGCGTCGTCAAGGCCGAAGGGCCCGACTCGCGTGCGGCGCAATGCGACGATGTGTCCCACCGTGCCGAGGGCGAGGGCGATGTCGCGGGCCAGGCCACGCATATAGGCGCCCTTGCCGGACTGCACGTCGAAGGTGGCGTGGTCGCGGTCGGGGATCTCGGCCAGGCGCAGGTCGTCGATCCGGATCAGCCGCGGCGCCAGTTGCACCGCCTCGCCGGCGCGGGCCAGGTCATAGGCGCGCTCGCCATCGACCTTGATCGCGGAGAAGGCCGGCGGCACCTGGCTGATCTCGCCGATGAAGCGGGGCACCACCGCGGCGATGGCGTCGGGCTCGGGGCGCAATTCGCTGGTCGCGGTGACTTGGCCCTCGGTGTCGTCGGTGTCGCGCGCCTCGCCCCAGCGCACGGTGAAGCGGTAGGTCTTCTCGCCGTCCATGGCATAGGGCACGGTCTTGGTCGCCTCGCCCAGCGCGATCGGCAGGATGCCGCTGGCCAGCGGGTCCAGCGTGCCGGCATGGCCGGCCTTCTCGGCGTCGAAGATCCGGCGGATGCGGCCGACCACCTGGGTCGAGGTGACGCCGACCGGCTTGTCGACCACCACCCAGCCATGGACCGGTCGGCCGCGTTTCCTACGCGCCATTGTCGTCCGCCTTGCCGTCCGACGGGTCTTCGTCGTCGTCCGACAGGTCGCGGGCGATCACGTCCTGGTGCAGCAGCGTGTTGATCTTCTGCGCGTAGTCGAACGAGGTATCGGCCTGGAAGCTGAGCTGGGGCGTGTGGCGCAGCCGGACGGTCTTGGCGACCTGGCCGCGCAGGAAGGACGCGGCCCGGCGTAGCGCCGGCAGCACGACGTCCATCTTGTCGCCATTCAATGTGGTGACGAAGACGGTGGCGTGCTTCATGTCCGGGCTCGGCCGGACCTCGGAGACGGTGATCGAGACGCCGGCGAGGTCAGGATCGTGCAGCTCGCCACGCAGCAGGATCGCGGCCAGGGAATGACGCAGCTCCTCGCCGACGCGCAGCTGGCGTTGGCTTGGGCCGTTGGCAGTGGTGTGTCGCATGGGGTCGTTCTCAAAACGCCGCGGTCCGGCTTGGGCCGGACCGGGGGAAGGATCCATCCGCCGCCGATCGAGGATAGTCCCGATCGGCGGCGATGGTGCAGGAAATCAGGAAGCCGGCCTAGAGTGCGCGGACTTCCTCGACCAGCTCGAAGCACTCGATCACGTCGCCGGCGCGGATGTCGTCGTAATTCTCGAAAGCCATGCCGCATTCGTAGCCCTCGCGCACTTCGCGGACTTCGTCCTTGAAGCGCTTCAGGGTCTTCAGCGTGCCCTCGTGGATCACGACGTTGTCGCGCAGCAGGCGGACACCGGAACCGCGCTTGACCACGCCGTTGGTGATCATGCAGCCGGCGACCTTGCCGACCTTGGTGATGTTGAACACCTCGCGGATCTCGGCGTTGCCGATGAAGTTCTCGCGCATCTTCGGTGCCAGCAGGCCGGTCAGGGCCGCCTTCACGTCGTCGATCACGTTGTAGATGATCGAGTAGTAGCGGATCTCGACCCCGTCGCGTTTGGCCATCTCCCGCGCCTGCGGGTTGGCGCGGACGTTGAAGCCGATCAGCATGGCGCCGGTCGAGGCGGCGAGGGTGACGTCGCTCTCGGTGATGGCACCGACCGCGGAGTGCAGCACCCGCACCTTGACCTCGACATTGTCGCCCGCAGCCTTCTCCAGCGACCCGGCGATGGCTTCGACCGAACCCTGCACGTCACCCTTGATGATGACCGGCAGCTCCTTCGCCTCGCCTTCGCGGATCTTCTCGAACATCTGCTCGAGCGAGCCGCGCGCGGTGGCGACGTGAGAGGCCTCGCGGCGCTTGCGGGTGCGGAACTCGGTGATCTCTCGGGCCCGGCTTTCGCTGTCGACGACCACGAAGTCGTCGCCGGCGAGCGGCGTGCCGTTGAGGCCCAGCACCTCGACCGGCTGGGCCGGGCCCGCCGATTTCAGGGTCTGGCCGCGATCGTCGAGCAGGGCGCGCACGCGGCCCCATTCACCGCCGGTGACGAAGATGTCGCCGACCTTGACGGTGCCGCGCTGGACCAGGACGGTCGCGACCGAACCACGGCCGCGCTCCAGCTTCGCCTCGATCACCGAGCCTTCGGCCGGACGATCCGGGTTGGCCTTGAGGTCGAGCACTTCGGCCTGCAGCAGGATGGTCTCGACCAGCTTGTCGAGGCCGGCGCCGGTCTTGGCCGACACCGGGACATCGAGCGTCTCGCCGCCCATCTCCTCGACGACGATCTCGTGCTGCAGCAGCTCGGTGCGCACGCGCTCCGGCTTCGCATCGGGAAGGTCGATCTTGTTGATGGCGACGATGATCGGCACCTCCGCCGCACGGGCGTGGCGAATGGCTTCGATCGTCTGCGGCATGACGCCGTCATTGGCGGCCACAACCAGCACGACGATGTCGGTGGTGTTGGCGCCGCGGGCCCGCATCTCGGTGAAGGCGGCGTGACCCGGCGTGTCGATGAAGGTGACGCGCTGGCCGGATGCGACCTGCACCTGATAGGCGCCGATGTGCTGGGTGATGCCGCCGGCCTCGCCGGACACCACGTTGGTGTGGCGCAGCGCATCGAGCAGCGAGGTCTTGCCGTGGTCGACATGGCCCATGATGGTGACGACCGGGGGCCGCGGCTGCAGGTTCTCTGCCGCGTCCTCGTCGCCGCGCATGCCGATCTCGACGTCGGATTCGGCCACGCGCTTCACCTTGTGGCCGAACTCCGCCACCACCAGCTCGGCGGTGTCGGCGTCGATCGACTGGGTGATCGTCGCCATCACGCCCATGCGCATCAGCGACTTGACCACGTCGCCGCCGCGCTCGGCCATGCGGTTGGCCAGCTCCTGCACGGTGATGACCTCGGGGACGACCACCTCGCGGGCGATCTTCTCCTGGTTCTGGCTCAGCTGGGCCAGGCGCTCGCGCTCGCGGGCCCGGCGCATCGCCGCCAGGCTGCGGCCGCGGGTCTCGCCGTCGTCGCTCAGCGCCTGCACCACGGTCATCTTGCCGGAACGGCGCTTCGGCTCGGACTTGCCGGGGCCGGGGGCGCGCCGCGGCGGGCTCGCGGGGGCGCCGCGGCCGGGCAGGGCGGCGCCACGGCCGGGCGCACCGCGACCGGGCGCGCCGCCGCCGCGACGGCGGCTGTCCTCTTCATCATCGGCCGTGGCCGGGATGCCGCGAAGGCCGGCCGGCTCGGCCGGGGCCCGGGCCGCGGCGGCCTGGCCGGAGCGGTCGGCGACCGCCTTGCGGCGGGCGTCCTCGGCGGCACGCTCGGCGTCGCGGCGCTTCTGCTCTTCCTCGAGCAGGAAGCGCTCCTCGTCGATCTTGCGCTTGGCTTCGTTTTCGATGGCGTTGAGCTCTTCGAGCTCGCGCCGGCGCAGCGCCTCGGGATCGAGCGGCATGGCCGGCTCCGGCGGCGCAGCCTCGACGACTTCGGTGTCCGGCAGCGCCTCGGGCTCGGCCGGCTCCGGCAGGAGCCGGCGGGCCTCCTCCTCGCGCAAGGCCCCCTGCAGGGCGCGCTGCCGCGCCTCGCGCTCGGCTTGCGAGAGAACCCGTCCGCCCAGCATGCCGCCGCCGCCGCCACCGCGGGCGCTGCGGCCGGGCTGGCCTTCGGCCGCCCGCCGTGCCGCCGCGCCGCCATCGGCGAGGGCCGTGTTGGTGCCGCCGCGCTGGCGCTTGACCTCGACGGTCACCGCCTTCGAACGGCCGTGGCTGAATTGCTGGCGCACCTGGCCCGATGAATCGGCCGGCTTCCCACCGAGGGTGAGCTTGGGCTTCGCACCACCCAGCGACAGCGTCTTGCGATCCTGTTCCTTGCTATCCGTCATATCGTCCAGCGTGATCCGCCGCTATCCCTGTACAGAGAAGGCCGGCGCGGCATCGGATGCCTCGTCGACCACACCACGTCCAGCCGGTCCGACCCGGTCGGCTCGACCACGAATTCCGTCCAACCGCGCCGCTTCCGCGACCAGCCGCTCCGCCAATCCACCGCGGGTCACCGCAGCGTGTACCATCCGGTCCCGGGCAAAGGCCATCCCGAGCGCATCGGCGGAGAAGATCTCTACAAGCGCCGGCACCGGCCGGACGGCGGCGGCCAGGGCCGCCAGCTTGGCTCGCCCGTCCGCCGCGCCGTCCGATGCCGCGAGCAGCACCCCGACGCGGCCCTCGGCCAGCAACGCATGCACTTTCTCATATCCGGCCACCGCCTGTCCCGCCCGGCGTGCCATCCCGATAAGATCGATGCAGCTCTTGTGCAAGAGCGCTTCGACCCGATCGACCAGATCGTCGGGCGTGCGGACCGTCCGGCGCGCCGCCTTGGCGAACAGACCCTTGGCCTGGACCCGGAGCAAGGCTTCGCGCTCGGCGGACACCCACAGGCCGCGGCCCGGCAGCCGTTCCGCCAGGTCGGGCACGACCTGGCCATCGGGGCCGACGACGAAGCGAATCAGCTCCGCCTTCGGCCGCACGGCTCCGGTCGCGATGCAGCGCCGCTCGGGCCCTTCGGCCTCGGGCAGGTCCGCGTCCTCGGGGAAAATGGCGGTCGGGTCGCTCAGGCCTTCTTCTCCTCGTCCTCGAACCAATGCGCCCGCGCCTGCATGATCAGGGCGTTGGCATCGTCGAGAGAAATCGTCTTTTCGCCGAGAATCTCGACCAGCTCGTCGCCGGCCAGATCCGCCAAATCGTCCAGGGTCTTGACCCCGGTCTCGCCGAGCTTGACCAGGATCGCCGGAGTCAACGCCTCCAGCGCCGCCAGGTCGTCGGCGACGCCGAGTTCCTTATATCGCTCCGTCAGCAGCCGGTCGCGCTCCGCGAGCCAGCGCAGCGCGCGTTGCTGCAGCTCGCCGGCCACGCCTTCGTCGAAGCCCTCGATCTCCGCCAGCTCGTCGAGCGGCGTATAGCCGATCTCCTCGACCTGACGGAAGCCTTCGGCCACCAGGAGATGGGCGATGACGTCGTCGACGTCCAGGGCCTCCATGAACAATTCGCTGCGCTGCTTGGTCTCTTCCTGGCGGCGCTCGCTCTCCTCGGCCTCGGTCAGGATGTCGATGTCCCAGCCGGTCAGCATCGAGGCGAGGCGGACGTTCTGGCCGCGGCGGCCGATCGCCAGCGACAGCTGGTCGTCCGGCACCACCACCTCGATCCGGTTCTGGGTGTCGTCCAGCACCACCTTGGCCACCTCGGCCGGGGCCAGGGCGTTGACCACGAAGGTGGCGGCGTCCGAGGACCAGGGGATGATGTCGATCTTCTCGCCCTGCAGCTCGCCGACCACCGCCTGGACACGGCTGCCGCGCATGCCGACGCAGGCGCCGACCGGGTCGATCGAGCTGTCCTTCGAGAGCACCGCGATCTTGGCGCGGCTGCCCGGGTCGCGGGCCACCGACTTGATCTCGATGATGCCGTCATAGATCTCCGGCACCTCCATGGCGAACAGCTTGGCCATGAACTGGCCATGGGCGCGGGACAGGAAGATCTGCGGCCCGCGCGGCTCCTCGCGCACGTCGTAGATGTAGGCCCGGACCCGGTCGCCGACCTTGAAATGCTCGCGCGGCAGCAGCTCGTCGCGGCGGATGACGCCCTCGGCGCGGCCCAGATCGACCGTGACGTTGCCGTATTCGACGCGCTTGACCGAGCCGTTGACGATCTCGTCGACGCGGTCCTTGTATTCCTCGAACTGGCGGTGACGCTCGGCCTCGCGCACCTTCTGCACGATCACCTGCTTCGCCGTCTGGGCGGCGATGCGGCCGAAATCGATCGGCGGCAGGTCGTCGACGACGAAGTCGCCGACCTTCTTGTCCGGCCAGCGCTTGGCCGCGTCCTTGGCGTCCAGCTGCGTGGCCTCGTCCTCGACCGTCTCGACGATCTGGCGGTAGCGGCGCAGCTCGATATCGCCCGACTTGCGGTTGATATAGGCGCGGATATCGTGCTCGTGGCCGTATTTGGAGCGGCCGGCCTTCTGGATGGCCTGCTCCATCGCGGTCAGCACCTCGTCGCGATCGATGCTCTTCTCGCGGGCCACGACATCGGCAACGTGCAGCAGTTCCATAGCCTTGGGCGTTCCTATGCGTCTTGGGCGTCGGGCTGGGGGGCGGCGGCTGCGGCCGCGGCCTCGGCCTGCTCGACCTCTGCGGAGGCGGCTTCGATCAGGGCGTCGGTGAGAATCAGCTTGGCCCGCTGGATCTCGGCGAAGGGCAGCCGCACCGGCTCCTCCCCGATCTCCTCGGAGCGCAGCAGCACCGTCTCACCCTCAAGCCCGGCCAGGATACCGCGGAAGCGCTTGCGGCCGTCGACCGGAACCCGCGTCTCGAGCCGCGCCTCGTGGCCGAGGAAGCGCTCATAGTCGACGGGCCGGGTCAGCGGGCGGTCGATGCCGGGGGAGGAGACCTCGAGCATGTAGGCCGTCGGGATCGGATCCTCGACATCGAGGATCGCCGACACCGCGCGGCTGATCTCGGCGCAGTCGTCCACGGTCATGCCGCGGCGGTCGATCCGCTCGGCCATGATCTGAAGCTGCGGCTTGTGCTCGCCGCCGGTCATGAGAACGCGCACGACCTCATAGCCCATCGCCTCCAGCGACGGCGCCACGATCGCGCGCACCTGATCCACTTGCGTCATCCTCTCCGGCATTCCCCGCGTCCAGAGCCTTGGAAAGCCGTCACCACAACGAAAAAAGGCGGGCCGCAGCCCACCCTCTCAATCGTTCGACTGAACCATAGTCAAGCCGAACGCTATGGGTAACGGCGCTGATATATAGCCATCCGCCACAGATACGCAACCTGATTCGCCCCCGCGGGCCGCGGCCTGATTCGGTATGGCCGTTGCGGCAGGCCGGACCAGGCGTTCCGCCCGGCCCGAATCGATCGTTGACAGCGTCCCTTTTTTTGCGTCAGGCTTAGTTCGTCAACCTGCCGAACAAATGGGGATGATGCAGCGCCTCGACAACCCCGTGCCGCTGATGCGCCAGCTCAGCCTCCGCGCCGTGATGGAGACGGTCCTCCATCGCGGGCCGATCTCGCGGTCCCAGATCGCGCGGGAGACCGGTCTGTCGAAGCAGACGATCTCCGAGGTCATGCGCGTGCTGGAGGAGGCGGGCTGGGTGCGCGAGACCGGCCGGACGCATGGCGCGATCGGCCGGACGGCCGTCACCTACGAGGTCCGGCCCGACGCCGCCTTCGTCCTCGGCATCGATCTCGGCGGCAGCAAGGTGATCGTCGCCCTGGCCGATCTGGCTTGCAGCATCGTCGACGAGGCGGTGGAGCCGACCGACCTGACCGGCGGCCAGGCCATCATCGCCCAGATCGTGGCGTTGCGGGACATGCTGGTCGCCCGCAGCGGCATCGACGTCGGGCGGATCAAGGTCGCGGTGCTGGGCAGCCCCGGCGTGCTCGACCCGGGATCGGGCGCCATCCGCCTTGCCCCCAACATCCCGGATTTCGACGGCTTCGACGTGCGCGACGCGCTGGAGACGGCGCTGGGCTGCCCGGTCCGGGTCGAGAACGACGTCAATCTCGGCGTCATCGGCGAGCACTGGCAGGGCCGCGGCCGGGATGCGGCGACCCTGGTGTTCATGGCCATCGGTACCGGCATCGGCGCCGGGGTGCTGGTCGACGGCAAGCTGCTGCGCGGCGCCCGCGGCGCGGCGGGCGAGGTCTCCTACCTGCCGCTCGGCGGCGATCCCTTCGATCCGGAGCTGCGGGCCAAGGGGGTGTTCGAGGCGGCCGCGGCCGCCGGCGGCATCGTCGCCCGTTACGAGGCGGCGGGCGGAGAGTCCGGCCTCACGGTGCGCGACATCTTCGATCGCGCCGCCGTGGGCGAGGCGCCGGCCGGCAACACGCTGGCGGAAACCGCGCGGCTGCTGGCCCTGGCCATCGCCGCGATCTGCGCCGTGGTCGATCCGGAGCGGGTGGTGCTGGGCGGCAGCATCGGCATCCGGCCGGAGATGCGGGACCTGATCGAGCCGGAGCTGCGCCGCTGCCTGATCGACCCGCCGCCGGTCGAATGCAGCAGCCTGGGCAACCGCGCCACCCTGATCGGCTCGCTCGCGGTCGGGCTGAACCGGCTGCACAACGCGCTGTTCGGCGCCAACGACCTGCCGGGCGAGCTGCCGCTGCCCCTCACCCTGAGGATGCTGACCGATGCCGCCTGATTTCGTCGTCATCGCCCTGCCCGGGACCGGCACCGACCTGACGGAGGCGATCCGTGCCGCCATCGCCGCGGCGCATGCCCAGGGCGGCGGCGTGGTGACGGTGCCGCCGGGCGACTGGACCAGCGGCGGGCTGCGCCTGCTCGACGGGGTGCGGCTGCATCTGTCGGCGGGCGCCAGGCTGGCGGCGGCGCCGGGCTGGGATCGCTACGCCGACACCGCGGTCGACAGCATCGCCGAGGACTCCGACCGCGGCTTCATCACCGCCGTGGGCGCCCGCGACATCGGCATCACCGGCCATGGCCTGCTGGTCGGCGACAGCCGGCACTGGCGCGTCCCGGGCGCCGGCAGCCTGGGTACGCATCTGCCGGTCGACCGCCGCCCGCGCCTGGTGGTGTTCGAGGATTGCGAGCGGGTCGAGATCGCCGATATCGGCATCGAGGATTCGCCGATGTGGACGATTCATCTGGTCGGCTGCCGCCGGGCGGTGGTGCGCAATGTCGAGATCCGCAACGACAAGCGCATGCCCAACACCGACGGCATCAACCTCGACGGCTGCTGCGATGCCCGGATCGAGGGCTGCTTCATCAGCGCTGCGGATGACGGCATCTGCCTGAAGACCACGCGCCGCGACCTGGCCCGGCTGCGCCACTGCGAGCGGATCGTGGTCACCGGCTGCGTGATCGAGAGTGAGAGCTGTGCGCTGAAGATCGGCACCGAGACCTGGGCCGACATTCGCGACGTCGTCTTCGCCGATTGCGTGGTCGCCGCCTCGAACCGCGCCTTCGGCATCTTCTCGCGCGACGGCGGGGTGATCGAGCGCATCCGCGTGAGCGGGGTGACGGTCGACTGCCACCAGACGCCGGAGGGCTTCTGGGGCTGTGGCGAGCCGGTGACGATCACCATCGCCCGCCGCCACCCGGGGATCGAGCCCGGCGCGGTGCGCGACGTGGTGATCGACGGACTGTCCGGGCGGGCCCAGGGCGCTGTGGTGCTGGTCGGCCTGCCCGACCGTCCGGTCGGCCCGGTCACCCTCGCCAATATCGACCTGCGGCAGGTGGTGGGGCGCCTGGACCCGGTCGGCCATTACGACCTGCGCCCGACCACCGCGGACCTGGCGCCCGAGCCGGGTCAGGAGGGCCGCAAGAACGCCTGGGTGCGCGGCGCCGACGGCCGGATCGTCGGGCTGGTGCCGTATGAGGGCGGGATGCCGGCGCTCTACGCCCGGCATGTCGACGATCTCGGCCTGGCCCAGCTGCGGCTGCGGCGCCCGACGCTGCTGCCGCCCGGCTGGAACCGGGCGTCGATGGTGCTGCGGCATGTGACCATCACACCCGACCTGGCCCCTGACAGCCGGAGCTGACGGAATGGCGTCCCTGACCCTCGACCGCATCAAGAAGACCTTCGGCCCGGTGCCGGTGATCCACGGCATGGACCTCGAGATCCGCGACGGCGAGTTCGTGGTCTTCGTCGGCCCCTCGGGCTGCGGCAAGTCCACCCTGCTGCGGCTGATCGCCGGGCTGGAGACGCCGACCGAAGGCACCATCCGCATCGGCGGCAAGGACGTCACTGCGGCCAGCCCGGCGGCGCGCGAGATCGCCATGGTGTTCCAGTCCTATGCGCTCTATCCGCATATGACGGTGCGGCAGAACCTGTCCTTCGGGCTGGAGAACCTGCGTATGGCGCGGGCGGAGATCGACCGCCGCATCCTGGTTGCGGCGAGGATGCTGGCGATCGAACCCTATCTCGACCGCCGGCCGAAGGAGCTGTCGGGCGGCCAGCGCCAGCGCGTCGCCATCGGCCGGTCGATCGTGCGCAACCCGTCGCTGTTCCTGTTCGACGAGCCGCTGTCCAACCTCGACGCCGCGCTGCGGGTCCAGACCCGGGCCGAGATCAGCAAGCTGCACCGCGAGCTGGGCACCACCATGATCTATGTCACCCACGACCAGGTCGAGGCGATGACCATGGCCGGGCGCATCGCCGTGCTGCGCGACGGGAAGCTGGAGCAGTTCGGCCCGCCGCTGGAGCTGTTCAACCGCCCGGCCAACAAATTCGTCGCCGGCTTCATCGGCTCGCCCCGGATCAACATGTTCGCCGGCACGCTGGCCGGGCGGTCGGAGGCGGGGGCGGTGATCGAGGCGCCGGGCCTCGGCACCGTGGCGCTGCCGGTCGATGCCGGCGGGCTGGCGCCGGGCGCCGCGGTCTCGGTCGGGATCCGGCCGTCGCATCTGCGCCTCGGCGATGACGGGCCGGTGCGGCTGCTGGTCCAGCACAGCGAGAATGTCGGCACCGAGACCTATGTCTACGGCGCGGTCGAGGGGGCTGCCGAGAGCGTCGTCCTGCATGTGCCGGACCAGCTGTCGGTCGCCATCGGCGCGGTGCTGCCGCTGTCGCTGCCGCCAGGACGCTGCCATGTCTTCCGCGAAGATGACGGCCGGGCGCTGACCCCGCTGGCGGAGGCGGCGTGATCATGGTCGCCGCCGAGCTCGATCGTCCGACCCAGCCCCTCTTGCCGCTCGCCAGCGGCCTGCTGCGGGCCGAAGCGCCGGTCCACCTGCCCTTCATGGCGCCGCGGCTGCAGGGGGATCTCCTTCCCGACGGCCGGCTCAGCGTCTCGATCTGGGGGGCCGGCCATCTCGCCACGCTGTCGCTCGGCACGTTGCCCGGGCCGGTGACCTATGGCCCGAACCGGGCGGAGGGCGCCGGCTGGTCGCTGCATGTGGCGCAGAGCGCACCGGCGCTGCTGCTGCGCGGCGTGCCCGACGCGGCGCGGGTGACGCCGGCGCCACGCTGCGCCTGGTGGCACCGCGATGCCGGCCGGCCGGGGACGGTCCGGCGCGAAAACGGGCGCCGCATCGTCGACCTGCCCTGGGGCTGCGCCGTGCTTGAGGCGCGGGGCGGCGACCTGGTCGTCGCCGCCGGCACCGACCGGGCGGAGGCCGAGGCCGCGCTGGCGCTTTCGGCCGCGGCGATTATGGCCGAGGCCGAGGCCCATATCCGCGCCACCGACCGCTTGCCCGCGGCCGATCCGGTGCTGCGCAGCATGGTGCAGCAGGGCGCGCACGCCGGGCTGTCCAGCATCCGCCGCGACCCGGCCGGGCGCTTCGCCGGCCTCGCCGCCGGCCAGGCCTATTCCGCCCCGGCCCGGACCTATTACCGCGACGGCTATTGGACCGTGCAGCCGCTGCTGGCCCTGGCGCCGGAGGCGGTGCGGGATGAGATCGACATGCTCGCGGCAGGGATCCAGCCCGACGGCGAGGCGCCGAGCGCGGTGATCCTGTCCGGGCCGCAGCAATCCGCGGCCTGGGAGGTGTTCCGCCGCACCGACCCCTTCATCTCGAAGGAACATCTGCGGCCGGGCGACTGGTGGAGCGACCATTTCGACAGCCCGCTTTTCTTCATCCTGATGGTCGCCGACTATGTCCGCGCCACCGGCGACAGCGGCCCGGCGGAGCGGCATTGGCCGATGATCCGCACGATCTACCGGCGCTATCGCGGCTTCGACGCGGCCGGCGACGGGCTGCCGGTGAAGCCGAACCACGAGCGCGACTGGGCCGACAATGTCTACCGCCAGGGGCTGGTCGCCTATGATCTCGGCCTGTGGGTCGGCACGCTCGACGCCATCGCCCGGCTCGGCCGCGACCGCGACCCGGAGCTGGCCGCCGAGGCCACCGGCGTGGCAGCCCGGGCGCGCGAGGCGATCGGCCGCCGGCTGTGGCTGGCCGATCGCGGCTGGTGCGCCGAATACCGCAACGATGACGGCTTCACCGAGGACCATCTCGCCATCGACAGCCTGACGCTGCTGCGCTCCGACACGCTGCCGCCGGACCGGACCGAGGCGACGCTGCAGGCGATGCAGCGCTGGCTGTACAGCGGCGCCAATGCCGACCAGCCCTATGGCGACTGGGGCGTGCTCTGCGCCTTCCCGCCCTACAAGCGGCGGCGCGACACGCGGGCCAAATCGGCCTTCGCCTTCCGCTATCATAACGGCTCCGACTGGCCCTACTGGGACGGCGTGTTGGCGCGGGAGCTGCTGCGCCGGGGCCTGCCGGGCTGGCGCTACCCGCTGCTGCGCTGGTGGGAGAGCTGCCTGGAGAACGGCTGGCTCGGCGCCGTCGAATATTTCAGCCCGCCCTTCGGCCGCGGCTCGCTGCTGCAGGGCTGGAGCGGCGTGCCCGCCGGGGTGGCGCTGGAATTCGCATCGCAGGTCCTCGCCGGACAGGCGGGGAATCACCAAAGGCCGTGAACCGGCCGCAACGGGAGGCAATCGACATGACGCGACCCATCCGCACCGCGCTTCTGGCCGGCGCCGCGCTGGCGGCCCTGGCCGGCCCGGCCATGGCGGCGGAGCTGACGGTGATGTGGACCACCAACAGCGACCAGGAGGAGCAGGTGCTGCGCGGGCTCCTGGCCGAATACACGGCCCAGCATCCCGACACCACCTTCAAGCTGCAGATCGTCCCCTATGACGGCTACGACCAGAAGCTGGCCCAGGGCGCGGCGTCCGGCACCGCGCCGGACCTGGCCAAGACCACCAGCATGCGGCCGGTGATCCGGCCCTTCCTGACCGACCTCGCCCCGGATTTCGGCAAGGACTATCTCGGCCAGTTCGTGCCGGCCTGGGCCACCGGCGCGCAGCTGGGCGACCAGATCATCGCCGCGCCGCTCGATGTCACCGCCACCGGCATCTTCCTCAACGCCGAGGCGTTCAAGAAGGCCGGCGTCGCCATTCCGGACCCGGCCAAGGGCTGGACCTGGGACGAGTTCCTGGCCGCGACCAAGGCGGTGTCGGAGAAGGCGGGGGTCCGCTATCCGCTGGTCTGGGACGTCTCGGCCAGCCGCTGGATCACCTATCTCTACCACAACGGCCAGCACATCTTCAGCGAGGCGCCGCCCTACAAGGTGGTGCTGGACAAGGCGCAGGGCGCCCAGATCCTCGACGACTTCGTCAAGATCACCGAGACCCACATGCCGCCCGGGCTATGGAAGGGCTCTAGCGCCGACAATCCGAAGCAGCTGTTCCTGCACGGCCAGGCGGTGGCCTGGATGTCGGGCAGCTGGCAGATCAGCAGCCTGGTCACCGATGCCGGCTTCGCTTGGCAGGCCGGGCCGACGCCGCATGGCGAGGTGGCCTCCAGCGTCGTCGGCGGCGACTACATCATCGCCTTCAACACCGGCGAGCATGTCGACGAGGCGCTCGAGGTGTTGCGCTGGTTCTCGACGCCGGAGGTCCAGGCCAAATACGCGGCGCCGCTGATGATGATCCCGGCCAGCCTGAAGACCGGCCCGGTCGACTACGGCGACGCCAAGGCCAGCGCCGCGCTGGCGGCGCTGCAGAAGGAGCTGGCCGCCAGCCCGCTCTATGCCGGCACCGACCAGGGCAACCCGGCGATGCAGTATGTCTGGGACCCGATCAAGCAGGCGGTGATCCAGCGCGTGGCCGGGCAGATCACCTCGGCCCAGGCGATGGAGATCATCGCCAAGGCGGCCGAGGATTCGCTGAAGGCGGAGCAGTGACCAGCGCGGCAGACGCGGCAGGTCGGGGCGAGGCGCGCCCCGACCGGGACGGTGCGGCGGGCCGGGGCCTGGGGGCGCGGCTGTTCCCCTATGCGCTGGTGGCGCCGACCCTGCTGCTGCTCGCCATCTTCACGCTGTTCCCGCTGGTCCAGGGCTTCTGGACCTCCTTCTTCAAGCGCGGGCTGGTGGTGGCGCCGCGCGCCCCCGCCACCCATCCGGTCTTCGTCGGGCTCGACAACTACCTGGCGCTGGCGAGCGACCCGGAATTCACCGGCACGCTGGTCAAGACCGTCGGCTTCGTCTGCGTGGCGGTGCCGCTGGTGATCGCGGTGTCGCTGGCCCTCGCCCTGTTGCTGGCCCGGCCGTTTCGCGGCGTCGGCGCCATCCGTGCCGTGGTGTTCTTTCCCTACATGACCAGCCTGCTGATCGTCGGCATCGTCTGGAAATGGCTGCTCGGCTACAATTCCGGCCTGATCAACTTCGCGCTCGACCTCGCCGGTATCGCCCCGGTGCCGTGGCTGGAGAACGAGCTGCTGGCCCAGGCGGCGCTGGTCTTCGTCTGGGTCTGGGCCAATGCCGGCTTCTACATGATGATCTTCATCGCCGGGCTGATGATGATCCCCGGCGATTATTACGAGGCGGCGGCGATCGACGCCGCGTCGCCCTGGCGCATGTTCCGCCGCATCACCCTGCCGCTGCTGCGCCCGACCATGCTGATCGCCCTGGTCCTGGCCTCGGTCGAGGCGTTCAAGGTCTATGAGGTGGTGGTGTCGCTGACCCATGGCGGCCCCGGCCGGGCGACGGTCTACCTGATCCAGGCGATCTACGAGACCGGCTTCACCAAGCCGGCCTCGGCCGGCTTCGCCGCCGCCCAGTCGATGGCGCTGTTCGCCATCCTGATGGCCCTGACGGTCCTGCAGCTGCGCATGGCGAAGGAGCGGTGAGCATGGGCGCGAAAAGCCTGAGGGGCAGCCTGGTCGCCCTGGTGCTGCTGTTCTTCCTGTTCCCGCCGCTGTGGATCGTGGCGAGCTCGTTGAAGCCGCCGATGGAGATCTTCGCCTGGCCGCCGACGCTGCTGCCGCAGCACTGGACGCTCGACAACTTCGCCAGCGCCCTCGGCGCGGCGCGGTTCGACCTGTTCTTCGCCAATTCGGCGGTGGTCGCGGTCGGGTCCAGCATCCTGTCGGTGGTGATCAGCATCATGGCCGGCTTCGCCCTGTCCAAGTACCGGTTCCCGGGCGACGGGCTGTGCTTCATGCTGATCATGGCGACCATGATGATCCCGCTGCAGGTCGTGCTGATCCCGATGTTCATGGTGCTGAAGGGGCTCGGCCTCCTGGACAGCCTATGGGGGCTGATCATCCCGCCCGCGGCGACGCCGACCGGCGTGTTCCTGATGCGGCAATACATGCGCGGCATCCCGGACAGCCTGCTGGAGGCGGCGCGGATCGACGGCACCAGCGAATGGCGCATCCTGTGGCGCATCGTGGTGCCGCTGTGCAAGCCGGCGATCGCGACGCTGGCCGCCTTCACCTTCGTCTGGCGCTGGAACGACTATCTGTGGCCGTTCCTGGTGGTGAACGACCAGTCGCGCTGGACCGTGCAGCTGGCGCTGGCCAACTATGTCGGCCAGTGGGACATCGACTGGCCGCGCCTCCTGGCCATGGCGGTGCTGTCCAGCCTGCCGATCCTGGCCCTGTTCATCGCCCTGCAGCGCTTCTTCATGAGCGGGATGATGGCGGGCGCGACCAAGGAGTAGGCCTTCAGCCCCGCGGCCGACGCTGGAAGCGCAGATAGTAGGGCCGGCCGTGCAGAGCCTTTTCCTCGTAGCGGGTCGGCGGCCAGTCCGCCGTGCGCTCGCGCCAGTCGGCCGGCCCCTCGGCGGTCCAGGCGAAGGCCGGGTTGCGGCGGACGCGCTGCAGCGACCAATCCAGCAGCGGCGCGTCGTCGGTGGCGATGCGCAGCTCGCCGCCATCCTTCAGCAGGCGGGCCAGGTCGGCCACGGTGTCGTCCTGGATGAAGCGGCGGTTGTGGTGGCGCAGCTTCGGCCAGGGGTCGGCGAACAGCAGGAACAGGCGGCCGACCGAGCCGTCCGGCAGCCGGTCCAAGAGCGGTCGCGCATCGTCGGGCCAGACCCGGACCATGTCCAGCCCGTCGCGCTCCACCGCCGCCAGCAGCGTCGACATGCCGTTGATGAAGGGCTCGCAGCCGATGAAACCGATGTCGGGGTGATGCGCCGCCTGCCAGGCCAGGTGCTCGCCGGCGCCGAAGCCGATCTCGACCCACAGCTCGCGCGGCGGGCGCGGGAACAGGGCGGCCGGGTCCAGCGCGCCGCCCTGCTCGGGCAGCGCCACTGTCAGCCGCGGCAGCAGGGTCTCGATCAAAGCAGCGCGGCCGGCGCGGAGCTTTCGCCCCTGGCGCCGGCCGTGGAAGTGGCGGCGCCTCTCGGCGCCGCCGTCAGCTTCGCTCATCGGATCAGAAGGCGCCGCGCAGGTCGTCCACCAGGTCCGTCCGCTCCCAGGAGAAGCCGCCATCGGCCTCCGGCGTCCGACCGAAATGGCCGTAGGAGGAGGTGCGGGCGTAGATCGGCCGGTTCAGGCCGAGATGGGTGCGGATGCCGCGCGGGCTGAGGTTGACCAGCTGCTGCAGCACGTCGGACAGCTTGTCCTCGTCGACCCGGCCGGTGCCCTGGGTGTCGATGTAGACCGACAGCGGATGGGCGACGCCGATGGCGTAGCTGAGCTGGATCACGCAGCGCTCGGCCAGCTCGGCCGCGACCACGTTCTTGGCCAGGTAGCGCGCGGCGTAGGCCGCCGAGCGGTCGACCTTGGTCGGGTCCTTGCCGGAGAAGGCGCCGCCGCCATGCGGGGCCGCGCCACCATAGGTGTCGACGATGATCTTGCGGCCGGTCAGGCCGGCATCGCCGTCCGGGCCGCCGATGACGAAGCGGCCGGTCGGGTTGACGTAGAAATGCGGCTCGTCACACATCCAGCCCTCGGGCAGGACCGCCAGCACATAGGGGCGGACGATCTCGCGCACCTCGTTCTGGTCCAGGCCGTCGGCATGCTGGGTCGAGACCACGACCGAGGTCGCGGCGACCGGCTTGCCGTTCTCGTAGCGCAGCGACACCTGTGCCTTGGCATCCGGGCCGAACTGCGGCGCCTTGCCGGAATGGCGGGCGTCGGCCAGGGACTTCAGGATCTGGTGCGAGAACTGGATCGGCGCCGGCATCAGCGCCTCGGTCTCGCGGCAGGCATAGCCGAACATGATGCCCTGGTCGCCGGCGCCCTCGTCCTTGTTGCCGGCGGCGTCGACGCCGACGGCGATGTCGGCCGACTGCTGATGCACCAGCACGTCGACCTGGGCGTTGCGCCAGTGGAAGCCGTCCTGCTCGTAGCCGATGTCGCGCACCGCCTGGCGGGCCGCGTTCTCCAGCAGGTCGGGCGTGATCGAGGCCGGGCCGCGGACCTCACCGGCGATCACCACCCGGTTGGTGGTGGCCAGCGTCTCGACCGCCACCCGGGCCTGGGGATCGGCGCCGAGATAGAGATCGACGATGGAATCCGAAATGCGGTCGCAAACCTTGTCGGGGTGCCCTTCCGAGACCGATTCGCTGGTGAAGATGTAGTTGCCTTTGGCCACGTCGAACCCCTGGCTGCCATGAATGATGGGAGTGAAAACACCGTGCGGCGGCGACCGGGTCTTTTCGCAGGGGCCACGGGCGCGGTCAAGTGCAGGCGATTCGGGATCAGCCTTCCTCGCCGCCGGCCTCGTCGGCGCGGGCACCCGACATGGCCTTCAGCAGATCCAGCACGCGCCGCCGCGTCGCCTGGTCCTCGACGCGGTAATAGGCGCGGATCAGCTCCAGCGTCTCGCGGCGCTGCATCGGGTCGGGCCCTGCGTCGTAGGGCTCGGCCTCCTCGGCCAGGCCTTGCGCCGACGCGTCGGCGAGCGGAGGCGCGTTCTCGAAGAAGAAGTCGACCGGCACCTCCAGCACCCGGCTGAGCTGGTGCAGGCGGCTGGCGCCGATGCGATTCGAGCCGTGCTCGTATTTCTGGATCTGCTGGAAGGTCAGGCCGATCGCCGTCGCCAGCTTGGCCTGGCTGAATCCCAGCAGGGTCCGCCGCAGCCGGATGCGGCCGCCGATATGCATGTCGAGCGGGCTGGGTTCGTCATTCCGAGGACGACCGCGGGGCCGTTTCGGGGCGTCGGGTGCGGCCACGCAATACTCCGCAGCAATTCGCAAGGGGCCGGGTGCGATCGTTTCGCGAGGCGCGCATCCTAATGCGCCAAGCCGGGCAACATCAAGGCAGTCCGGCGGTGGTCGGGAGCACGATCGATGCAGCCGGTCGGCCGATGCGGCCCGCCAGCAGCCCGAGCAGCAGCAGCAGCCAGAAGCCGGTCTCGCCCCAGCGTGCATAGGGCGTCTCCGGCAGCGCCGCCGGCAGGGCGGCGTCGAGGATGCCGGCCTCGCCCAGGGCGATCTCGCCCTTGACCCGGCCATAGCCGTCGACCACGGCGCTGATGCCGGTGTTGGCGGCGCGCACAAGCGGCAGCCCTTCCTCGACCGCGCGGGTGCGGGCGATGGCGAAATGCTGGTGCGGCCCGGCGGTCAGCCCGTACCAGCCGTCATTGGTGACGTTCAGCAGCCAGCCCGGCCGGGCCCCTGCGGGGTCCAGCACGGCGCCGGGGAAGATCGCCTCGTAGCAGATCAGCGGGCTGACCGGCGGCAGGCCGGGCAGGTCGATGGTGCGCGGCCCCGGCCCGGGCGAGAAGTCGATCGACCCGGCGGTGATCTTCTCGATGCCGAACTGCTTCAGGAAGGCGTGGAACGGCACATACTCGCCGAACGGCACCAGATGGGCCTTGTCATAGGTCGCCAGGATGGTGCCGGCGCGGTCGAGCACATAGACGCTGTTCCAGGCCTCCAGGGGCTCGGCGCCATAGGGCGTGGCCCGGGTGGCGCCGACCAGGGCCAGGGCGCCGGGCGGCAGGATTGCGCCGAGCGCCTTCTGCGCCTCCGGCTCCCAGGACAGGGTGAAGGGCACCGCGGTCTCGGACCAGATCACGGCGGAGACGCGCTCGATCCCCGGCGCGGCCGACATCGCCAGCTGCTTGTTGAAGTTCTCGATCCGCTTGTCGCCGGACCATTTGTCGGCCTGGGAGATGTTCGGCTGCACCAGGCGCAGGGTCGTCACGCCGCCGCTGGAGGTGACACTGCTCTCGCCGGCCAGTCGCAACGCGCCCCAGCCGGCGATCGCCAAGAACAGGGCGATGCCGGCGGCGGTGGCGGCCCAGCCCTGCCGTCTCGGCCCGGCCAGCGTCGCCGGCAGGGTGGCGGCGGCCACGGTCAGGACGCTCAGCCCGTAGATGCCGATCACCGAGACGCCCTGCAGCACCGGCAGCCAGCCGACCCAGGTGTAGCCGATCAGGTTCCAGGGGAAGCCGGTCAGGACGTGGCCGCGCAGCCATTCCGCCAGGCCCCAGACAACCGCCAGGGCCAGGGGGCCGCCCCAGCCGGCGCGGCGCAGCCGGTGGAAGGCGAGCCCGGCGAGGCCGGTGAAGATCCCCAGCAGCGCCGGCAGCCCGGCCATGGCGAAGGGGATCATCCAGAAGAAGCGCGGCTCGACGGTCAGCGCCCAGGACACCCAGTACAGGCCGGGCACGAAGAAGCCGAAACCGAAGGCCCAGCCGGTCAGGAAGGCGGACCAGCCGCTGCGGGCGCCGGCCAAGAGCCAGAACAGGCCGGGAAAGGCCAGCCACAGCAGCGGCGCGGCATAGAGCGGCGGCACCGACAGGCTGGCGAGGACGCCGAGGCCGACGGCAGCCCCGAAGCGGCGCCAGCGGCCGAGCCCGGCGATGCGGGCGGCGAGGCGTTCGATCCCGCGGCCGGGCAGCGGCCCGGCCGTCGCCTCACGCAGCGTCGGCGCCGTCCTTGCGGCGGATGCGGAGGCGTTTGATCCGGCGCGGATCGGCATCGATCACCTCGAACTCGAACCCCTTGGGGTGGGTCAACAGCTCGCCCCGCGCCGGGATCCGGCCGGCGAGCGCGAAGACGAGGCCGCCGAGCGTGTCGATGTCGTCGCGCTCATCCTCCTCCAGCACCGCGCCGACCTTGGCCTCGAAGGCTTCGATCGGCAGGCGGGCGTCGGCGATCAGCGTGCCGTCCGGCTTCTCGACCAGCTGCGGCGGCTCGTCGATGTCGTGCTCGTCCTCGATCTCGCCGACGATCTCCTCGACCAGATCCTCGATCGTGATCAGCCCGTCGATGCCGCCGAACTCGTCGATCACCAGCGCCATGTGCTGGCGCTTCTCGCGCATCTGCAGCAGGAGGTCGAGCACCGGCATCGACGGTGCGACGATCTGGACCGGGCGCAGGATATCTGTCAGCGACTTCGGCGCGTCGATGTCGCCGGCCCGGGTCCGGCTCAGCGCCGCCACCACGTCCTTGACGTGGATCATGCCCAGCGCGTCGTCCAGGTTGTCGCGATAGACCGGCATCCGGCTGTGCGCCTCGCGCGCCAGTATGTCGAGCACCCCGGGCAGGGGCGTGTCGACCTCGACCCCGACGATGTCGGCCCGCGGCACCATCACGTCGATGGCGGTGCGGCCGCGCAGCCGCAGGATGTTGCCCAGCAGCACGCGCTCGTGGCGGGCGATCGAGGCCTCGTCCTCGCCCTCGTCGCCATCCTCGATCAGCTCCTCGATGGTCTCGCGCCAGGCATCCTCGCTCTTGCCGCGCAGCAGGCTGCGCAGCCAGCTGCGCAACGGGGTCGCGTCGGAGGAGCGGGAAGGTCGACCGGAAGAGGTGTCGGACATGGCCTCAGGCAGGGTGGGGCAGCGAGTCGGGCGAATCGGAATAGGGATCGGCGATGCCGAAGCGGGCCAGGATCGCGGTCTCGATCCGCTCCATCGCCTCGGCCTCGGCGTCGGTCATGTGGTCGTGGCCGAGCAGATGCAGGATACCATGAACCACCAGGTGCCGGGCATGGTCGACGGCGGCCTTGCTGTCCCGGGCCGCCTCGGCCAGCACCGTCTCCAGCGCCAGCACGACATCGCCCAGCACCAGGGGCGCGCCGGGAAAATCCGGCTCTTCCGCCTCGGTCAGGGCGAAGGACAGCACGTTGGTCGGGGCGTCCTTGCCGCGATAGTCGCGATTCAGCCGCTGCACCGTGGCGTCGTCGGCGAACACGACAGACAACTCGGCCGGGCGGTCGGGCTCGATCGCGGCGCCCGGGCCCGCCCCGGCCGAGACGGTGGCCTCGACCAGGGGCTCGAGGGCTGCGGCCAGCGAAATCTCGTCGGCGAAGTCGGGGCCGAGCGCGGACCAGCCGGGCGCCTCGATGCTGACGGCGAGGTCGATCACGGCTGCGGCTTCCGGGCGCGGTCCGCCGCCTCATAGGCCCGCACGATCCGGGCCACCAGCGGATGACGGACCACGTCGCGGTCGGTGAAGCGGACGATGCGGATGCCCTCGGTCCGGTCCAGGATCTCCAGCGCGTCGACCAGGCCGGACTTGTCGCCGGGACGCAGGTCGATCTGGCTGATGTCGCCGGTGATCACCATGCGGCTGGCCTCGCCCATGCGGGTCAAGGCCATGCGCATCTGCATCACAGTGGTGTTCTGCGCCTCGTCGAGGATGACGAAGGAATGGGCCAGGGTGCGGCCGCGCATGAAGGCCAGCGGCGCGATCTCGATCACGCCGGTCTCCATGTGCTTGGCCACCTGCTCGGCCGGCAGCAGGTCGTACAGGGCGTCATAGAGCGGGCGGAGATAGGGGTCGACCTTCTCCTTCATGTCGCCGGGCAGGAAGCCCAGCCGCTCGCCGGCCTCGACCGCCGGGCGCGACAGCACGATGCGGTCGACCCGGCCGGCGATCAGCATCGACACCGCCTGGGCGACGGCGAGATAGGTCTTGCCGGTGCCGGCCGGGCCGACGCCGAACACCATCTCGCTCTGCGCCAGCGCCTCGATGTATTCCGCCTGGGTCGGCGAGCGCGGGCCGATGCGCTTGCGCCGGGTGACGATGGCGCCGTCGGATTTCAGCAGGTCGCTGCGCAGCAGCGACCCGTCGCCGGCCGGCGCGTCGCGCACCAGCCGGATCACGCCGTCGATGTCGGCGCCCGTGACGCCCTGGCCCTGGGACAGGCGCTGCCACAGCGTCTCCAGCACCAGCCGGGCCTGCTCCACCGGCTCGGCCGGGCCCTTGATGGTGACGGTGTTGCCGCGCGAGGCCAGCGAGACGCCGAGCTGATGCTCGATCCGCAGCAGATGCGTGTCGTGCTCGCCATACAAGAGCGGCAACAGCCGGTTGTCGTCGAAGCTGATCTCGGCGCGCTGGGTCGCGGGCTTTGACCGGGCCGGCATCACGCCGGGCCCCTCGGAGCCGCGGGCGGTCACGCCGCCTCCTCCGCATCCGCCAGCACGACGGTCCCGGCCAGGCTCAGCAGCTTGCCCTCGGTGATGCGGACGGGCTGGACAGTGCCGAGCAGCCGGGGCGGCGCGTCGAGATGCACCGACTGCATCCACGGGCTGCGGCCGTGCAGCTGGCCGGGTCGGCGGCCCTGGCGGTCCAGCAGCACCGGCATCACGCGCCCGGCCATGCCCTGGTTGAAGGCGGCCTGCTGCGCCCACAGCAGCTGCTGCAGCGCCTGCAGCCGCTCGTCCTTCGCCGCCTCCGGCAGCTGATCCTCCAGCGCCGCGGCCGGGGTGCCGGGACGGCTGCTGTATTTGAAGCTGTAGGCCTGGGCAAAGCCGGTCTCGGTGACCAGCTTCAGCGTGTCGGCGAAGTCGCGGTCGGTCTCGCCCGGGAAGCCGACGATGAAGTCGGACGACAGCGCCAGGTCCGGCCGGGCGGCGCGCAGCCGGTCGACGATGCGGCGGTACATGTCGGCGTCGTGCTTGCGGTTCATCGCCGCCAGGATGCGGTCCGACCCGCTCTGCACCGGCAAATGCAGGAACGGCATCAGCTGCGGCACGTCGCGATGCGCCGCCACCAGATCATCGTCGACGTCCCGTGGATGGCTGGTGGTGTAGCGGATGCGGTCGAGGCCGTCGATCTCGGCCAAAGCGCGGATCAGCCGGCCCAGGCCCCAGACCGATCCGTCCGGCCCGTCGCCATGGAAGGCGTTGACGTTCTGGCCCAGCAGGGTGATCTCGCGAGCGCCGGCGGCGACCAGGCGGCGCGCCTCGGCCAGGATGCCGGCGACGTCGCGCGAATATTCGGCGCCGCGGGTGTAGGGCACGACGCAGAAGGTGCAGAACTTGTCGCAGCCCTCCTGCACCGACAGAAAGGCCGAGGCACCCTGGACGCCGAGCTCGCCGGGCAGGTGGTCGAACTTGCTCTCGACCGGGAAGTCGGTGTTGACCAGGGGCTTGCCGGCCTGGCGATGGGCGCGGGCCACCATCTCCGGCAGCTGGTGGTAGGTCTGCGGCCCGAACACCATGTCGACCCAGGGCGCGCGGCGGGCGATCTCCTCGCCCTCGGCCTGAGCGACGCAGCCGGCGACGGCGACGATCATCGGGTCCTCACCAGCCTTCGCCTGCTTGTGCGGGCGCAGCCGGCCGAGGTCGGAGAACACCTTCTCCGTCGCCTTCTCGCGGATGTGGCAGGTGTTGAGGATGACCATGTCGGCCCCCTCCGGGCTGTCGGCCAGGGCATAGCCGAGCGGCGCCAGGATGTCCGCCATACGACCGCTGTCGTAGACGTTCATCTGGCAGCCCCAGGTCTTGATGAACAGCTTCTTGCTGGCGGCTGTGGTCACGCGCGCGGGTCCGGTCTGGTCCACATCTCGATGGAATTGCGATGATAGATCACGGCGATGCCCGCGGAAATCAAGCCTTGGCTCATGCGGCGCGGCGCTGATCGGCCATGTTGTCGTCCGCCGCGGCCGGCAGCCGGCCGGCATTGGCGTCGGAGACGCCGGCGGCGATGGCGCGCCAGCAATGGTCCGCCAGCGCCTTGCGCGACCGCACATCCTCCAGCGTCACCGGCGGGTGGAAGATCACGGTGATGGTGAGTCGCCCCTGCTTCACCACGTTCCACAGATGCGGCAGCAGGTCCATGTCGCCGTACCAGGCATAGATCGGGCGCAGCCGGCGGCCGAGCGGGATGCCGTCCAGCGTGGTGCAGGCCAGCGACACCGGCTGCACGGTCAGCGGCCTGCCGTCGATGCGCAGCCCGGCGGCGGCGAATAGCGCGCTCTTGAACGGCAGGGTGCGGTTGCCGTCGCTCGACGTGCCCTCGGGGAACAGCACCAGGTTGTCGCCGGCCTCAAGCCGGGCCTGCAGGCTGTCGCGCTGGATGTCGGCCGAGCCGCGCTTGCCGCGGTCGACGAAGACGGTGCGCTGCAGCCGTGCCAGGGCGCCGAAGAACGGCCAGGTGCCGACCTCGGTCTTGGCGACGAAGCTGCCGGGGATCAGCGACCCCAGCACCTCGATGTCGAGATAGGACAGGTGGTTGGAGACGAACAGCGTCGGCGCCGCGGCCGACTGGGTGCCGCGGACCTCGACGTCGAGGCCGAGGATGCGGCAGCAGGTCCGGTGGTAGAACACCGGCAGGCTGGTCTGCAGCCGCCAGCCGAAGCGCACGGCCAGCGCCTGCACCGGCATCAGCACGACGGTCCAGGGCACGTAGACGGCAAGCCGGGCCACTGCCCGGAGCTTCGACCCGAGACGGGTGCCGGCCATCGCGCCGGTCAGTCCTTGCGGAAGGCCAGGATTGGCCGCTGCTCGCGCTTCAGCTCGTAGTGCTTGAAGTACTTCTCGGTCACCAGGTCGGTCTTGACGATGATGGCCACGTCGGTGGTGCCGAACTGCTGGTCGATCACCGCGCCGTCGCCGACATGGCCGCCGAGGCGGAGATAGCCCTTGATCAGCGGCGGCAGCGCCGCGATCGCCTCGCGCTGATCGATCTCCGTCAGCGGCAGAAGCCGCATGTCGGTGTAGCGCTCAGGCAGGGCCTTGGGCCGCAGCGCCGGCGGCGCCAGATGGTAGTGATACAGGTAGGACAGCGGCAGCTTCAGCGCCTCCGGGTCGGTCCCGGGCAGGCTGGCGCAGCCGAACATGATCTCGATGTCATGCTGGAACAGATAGGCGGCGATGCCGCGCCACAGCAGCTGCATGGTGCCGCCGGAGCGGTAGGGGCCGGCGACGCAGGACCGCCCCAGCTCCAGGATCCGGCCGGGATGGGCCTCGATCTTGGCGATGTCGTATTCGCTGGCGGAGTAGAAGGCGCCGATCCTGGCCGCTCCGTCGCGCTGGATCAGCCGGTAGGTGCCGACCACGCCCTGGGGGCCCTTGCCGCGCGCATGGTCGATCACCAGCAGGTGGTCGGCCACGTCGTCATAGGTGTCGAAGTCGCGGCCGGCGGCCGCCATCTCGGGCGAAGGCTGGGCCGCCATTTCCTGGTAGAAAACGGCATAGCGCAGCTCCTGGGCCGCCCAAATCTCCTCCTCCGTCTCGGCCAGCCGGACCTCGAGATTGCCTGCGCGCAGGCTGAACCCGTGGTCATCGACGAAGGTTGTGACTGCCATGCTGAATCCGTCCGCTCTAATTCCCCCGATGCGCCGTGGTGATTCTGCGTCACCGCACAGGCGCTCGCCCAATTATAAAGCAGAACGGTTACAAATGTGCGCTGATTTCGTGGACAGGGCCGCGGCGCCGTCGTTGGGCCGGAAAACCGGGCGGTCCGCCGGGCGGCGGACCGCCGCGATTCGCGTCAGTCCCGCCGGGCGCGGGTGCCGAGGCCGATCTGCTTGGCCAGCTTGCTGCGCTGCTTGGCGTAGTTCGGCGCCACCATCGGATAGTCGGCCGCCAGGCCCCAGCGCTCACGATACTCGTCCGGGGACATGTTGTAGGCGGTCTTCAGATGGCGCTTCAGCATCTTCAGCTGCTTGCCATCCTCGAGACAGATGATGTAGTCCGGCGTCACCGACTTCTTGATCGGAACCGCCGGCTGCGGCTTCTCGGCGACCGGGGTCGGCTCAGTCCCGAGACCATTGAGCGCGCGAAAGACTTGCTCGATCAGGCCGGGCAGGTCGGAGATCGCAACGGTATTGTTTCCTACATGTGCCGCGACGATTTGGCTCGTAAGGTTCATCAAATCGTTGGACGGCGTTTCATTGCTCATGTTCATACTCCCGCGGCACGAGTGTTGGGTATATAAGTCGCCCAGTACTGGACTGCAACACGAATCGACATGAAAATCGAGAAAGCGTCATGAGCAATGCGCCACCGGTCCGGACTCTCGATGTAACGGCGGAAGTCTGCCCTTTCACTTTCGTCAAAACCAAGCTGCTGCTGGAAGATATGAAGCCCGGCGAAGTGGCGGAAATACGGCTGAATGCGGGTGAGCCGCTGATCAATGTTCCGCGCTCGGCGACGGAAGGCGGCCATCGCGTGCTGTCGGTGGAGCCCGAGGATGCCGGCCGGACCTGCTGGCTGGTGCGGATCGAGCGCGGCCCGAAGGGCTGATCGCGGACAATCCGGCCCGGATTTTTCTACACACACGTGTAGTTGACTTTTATTTCACAGCCTGTCACGCCGAAGCTTCCCGCCCGAGGAGGACACCCTTCGATGCGCTCCCATCGCACACCCCGTCTGGCCGCATTGGCCCTGATGCTCGCCATCGCCGGCGGCCCGCCCGCCTTGGCCCAGGACGTGCTGCCCGACGGCATCACCGCGGCGGCCGATCCGTCCGCGGTTCCGGCGACGGCCAAGGCCCGCAAGGACACCGTCGTCGCCTCGATCAGCGCGCCGCAGGGCGTGTTCAACCCCTATTTCTTCACCAATGGCTGGGACGAGAACGTCACCAACGTGATCTTCGGCCGGCTGATCAACTATGACAGCCAGGGCAAGCTGATCCCGGAGCAGGCGGAATCCTGGACCGTCAGCCCGGACAACCTCGTCTACACCATCAGACTGCGGCCCGGCCTGACCTTCAGCGACGGCTCGGCCCTGACCGCCGAGGACGTGGCCTTCACCCTGACCGTGCTGCACGACCCGACGCTGGAGAGCGAGACCGACATCATGCCGGCGGCGATCGCCGGCGGGGCGGAGTACAAGGCCGGCAAGGCCGACGGCATTTCCGGGATCAAGGTGATCGACCCGCAGACCATCGAGATCACCACCACCCGGCCCGGGGCCAAGACGCTGGCCCTGCTCGGCGGCCCGGTGCTGTCCAAGGCGCATTACGGCAAAGGGTTCGCCCGCGGCCAGCTCGACGGCATCCGCGCCCTGGGCGGCGACCCGCTGGGCGCCGGCCCCTATGTCTTCGACAAGTTCATCCCCGGCCAGGAGGTACGGTTCCACGCCAACCCGAGCTACTACGGCGGCAAGCCGGCGGTGGAGCACTTCATCTACCGGATCACCTCGGACGCCACCAAGCTGCAGCTGTTCCAAACCGGCGAGACCGACTATGACGGCTTCACGGTCAGCCAGGACAATGTCGACGCGCTGCAGAGCCTGGGCTTCGCCACGATCAACCTGTACGGCTCCAGCGATTACAGCATGATCGAGTTCAACCCGAAGGATCCGCTGCTGAAGGACCCGCGGGTGCGGCATGCTCTGACCTACGGCCTCGACCGCCAGACCCTGGTGACGGTGGTCTATCAGGGCTACGGCACGGTCGCGACCCAGCCGGTGGCGCCGATCTCCTGGGCCTATGACGCCGACGCCGTCGATCCCTATGCCTATGACCCGGCCGAGGCCGCGGCGCTGCTGGACGAGGCCGGCTGGAAGCTCGGGCCGGACGGCATCCGGGTCAAGGACGGCCAGCGCCTGTCGCTGCGCCTCCTGGCCACCAAGTCGCTGTTCAACGACGCGCTGATCCCGATCGCCCAGGAGAACTGGAAGGCGATCGGCGTCGACCTGGTGCCCGAGGTGTCGGACTTCAACGCCCTCCTGGCCAAGCGCAAGGCCGGCGACTACAACCTCGCCACCTTCCGCACCTCGACCATCAACGATCCGCATGAGGGGGTGGAGGACTTCCTGTCGACCGGCGATGTCGGCCGGCTCGGCTACCGCAACGACGAGGTCGAGCGGCTGATCCTGGAGGGTAACGCCACGCTCGACCCGGAGAAGCGCAAGCCGATCTATCACCAGCTGTACAAGGCGCTGGCCGACGACCCGCCGGTGATCTTCCTGGCCTACCGCAAGATCTTGTCGGCCACCGATGCCCGGGTCGAAGGCTTCAAGCCGGACATCTACAACGGCATCGTCGCCAGCCTGCCGAACCTGAAGATCGTGCAGTGAGCCTGCGCGGCGTTTGTGTCCCCTCCCGGCACCGGGAGGGGGCATGAGGAACTTCATCATCCGCCGCCTGCTGCTGGCGGTGCCGATGCTGCTGGGGGCGTCGGCGCTGATCTTCTTCGTCTTCGCCCTGACTCCGGGCGACTTCATCGACGGCAACATCAACCTGACGCCCGAGCGGGCGGCGGAGCTGAAGTCGCTCTACGGACTCGACCGGCCGGTGCTCGACCGCTATTTCGACTGGCTGGGCCGGCTGCTGACCGGCGATCTCGGCTATTCGATGCAGTATCAGACCCCGGTCGGGACGCTGCTGAACCAGTATGTCTGGAATTCTTTCCTGCTGGCCGGCACGGCGATGCTGCTGTACTGGACCCTGTCGCTGCTGGCCGGGGTGACGGCGGCGGTGAAGCCGTATTCCTGGTACGACCGGCTGGTGACGCTGGCGGTGTTCGCCGCCATGTCCTTCCCGGTCTTCTTCCTGTGCCTGCTGCTGATCAAATGGTTCGCGGTCGACCTGCGCTGGCTGCCGGTCGGCGGCATGATCAGCACCGGCAGTGAGGCGACCGGCTGGCCGCTGGTGGTCGAGATCGCCGGCCACATGGTGCTGCCGGTGCTGGTGCTGACCGCGCTACAGGCCGGCAGCCTGACCCGCTACATCCGCGCCAGCATGCTGGAATCCCTGTCGATGGACTTCGTCCGCACCGCCCGGGCCAAGGGGCTGAAGGAGCGCACGGTGGTGCTGAAGCACGCCCTGCGCAACGCGCTCCTGCCGATCATCACCCTGCTGGGCTTCGAGCTGCCGGGCCTGTTCTCCGGCGCCATCGTCACCGAGAAGATCTTCAACTGGCCGGGTGCCGGGCACATCCAGATCGACACGCTGGCGGCGCGCGACTATCCGGTGCTGATGGGCTTCACCGTGGCGCTGGCGGCGCTGACCATCCTCGGCAACCTGATCGCCGACATCGCCTATGCCGCGGCCGACCCGCGCATCCGGCTGCGGCGGCGCTAGGTCATGGCGTTCACGTCGCTGCTGAACCCGTTCCGCCGCCGCCGGGCGCGCGAGGCCGAGCTGGCGGAGCTCGCCGGCCGACTCGCCGTCGCCCGATCGCCGCTCGGCGACGCGCTGTGGCGGCTCCGGCGCAACCGCACCGCCCTGGTCGCCGCCGCGGTGCTGCTGCTGATCGTGCTGGTCTGCGTCGTCGGGCCCTGGATCAGCCCCTGGGACCTGAACGCGACCGACGCGCTCAGCCCCAACCGCCCGCCCAGCCTGCGGCACTGGCTGGGTACCGATTTCCTCGGCCGCGACATCCTGGCCCGGCTGATGGCGGCGGGCCGAATCTCGCTGACCGTGGGCCTCGCCTCGGTGCTGCTGTCGGTGGTGGTCGGCTACATCGCCGGCGCGGTGGCGGGCTATCTCGGCGGGCTGGTCGACGCCGTGATCATGCGCGCCGCCGACATCGTGATGACGATCCCGACCCTGCCGCTCTTGATCATTCTCGGCGCCGTGCTGTCCGAGCTGAAGGTGCCGCCGGACCAGCGGATCTATCTGGTCGTCCTCATGCTCAGCCTGCCGAACTGGATCCGCGTCGCCCGGCTGGTGCGGTCGCAGATCCTGTCGCTGCGCGAGCGCGACTTCATGGTGGCGACCGAGTTGCTGGGCCTGCCGCTGTATCGCCGGCTGTTCCACCATCTGCTGCCGAATACTGTGCCGATCCTGATCGTGGTCGCCACCGTCGGCGTCGCCGACGCGATCCTGAACGAGGCCTATCTCAGCTATCTCGGCCTCGGCGTGGTGCCGCCGACCCCGTCCTGGGGCAACATGATGGACACCGCCAACAGCTTCGTCGATTTCCAGCGCCGGCCCTGGCTGTGGGTGCCGCCGGGCGTGGCGATCTTCCTGACCGTGGTCGCCATCAACGTCCTCGGCGACGGGCTGCGCGACGCGCTCGACCCGAAGATGAAACGGTAGCGCCATGCTGGTCGAGTTCCAGGACCTGTCGGTCCAGTTCCGCACCGAGGACGGCGTCGCCCGGGCGGTGACCGAGGTCAGCTTCGGCATCGCCGAGGGCGAGACCGTCGGCGTGGTCGGCGAATCCGGCTGCGGCAAGAGCGTCACCGCCTTGTCGCTGATGGGCCTGCTGCCGCGCCCAGCCGGTAAGGTCGCCGGCGGCCAAATCCTCTATCGCGGCCGCGACCTGTTGGGGCTGAAGCCGGAGGAGATGCGCGGCCTGCGCGGCAACGAGATCGCCATGATCTTCCAGGAGCCGATGAGCGCGCTGAACCCGGTGCTGACCATCGGCGAGCAGATCGTCGAGCCGCTGGTCGAGCATCGCGGCCTGGCGCCGAAGGCGGCCTGGGACGAGGCGATCTCGCTGCTTGTTCGGGTCGGCATCGCCCGGGCGGAGAAGATCGTCGAGGGCTATCCGCACCAGCTGTCGGGCGGGATGCTGCAGCGGGTGATGATCGCGATCGCGCTCAGCTGCGGCCCGAAGCTCCTGATCGCGGACGAGCCGACCACTGCGCTGGATGTCACTATCCAAGCCCAGATCCTGGAGCTGCTGGGCCGGCTTAAGCGCGAGCAGGGCACGGCGCTGATGCTGATCACCCACGATCTCGGCATGGTGGCGGAGCTGGCCGACCGGGTGGTGGTGATGTATGCCGGCCGGGTGGTCGAGACCGGGCCAGTGCGCGACATCCTGCTGCGGCCGAAGCACCCCTACACCCGCGGGCTGCTGGCCTCGCGCCCGGTGCCGGGGCAGCGCCGCCGCCGGCTCGACTCGATCCCGGGCCAGGTGCCCAGCCCGGCGCATCTGCCCGCAGGTTGTGCCTTCGCCGACCGCTGCTTCGCCGCGACCGACATCTGCCGCACCGGCATCCCGACGCTGGAGCCGGCCGGCGCGCCGCACCGCGCCGCCTGCTTCCTGGCGCAGTCGGGGGCGATATGAGCGATACGCCGCTGCTCGAGGTCGAAGGCCTCAAGACCCATTTCCCGATCCGCGACGGGGTGTTCGGCCAGGTCACCGGCCATGTCCGCGCCGTCGACGGGGTGACCTTGCGCATCCGCCGCGGCACCAGCTTCGGGCTGGTCGGCGAATCCGGCAGCGGCAAGTCCACGCTCGGCCGCACCGTGCTGGGGCTGTACCAGCCGACGGCCGGCACCGTGCGCTTCGAGGGGCGCGACATCAACGCGATCGGCCGGCGCGGCCTGAAGGCGCTGCGGCCGAAGATGCAGCTGGTGTTCCAGGATCCCTATGGCTCGCTCAACCCGCGGGTCCGGGTCGGCGACGCGATCGGCGAGGCGCTGCTGGCCCATGGTCTGGTCCGCCGGGCCGAGCTGCGCGACGCGGTGCTGGAGGTGATGCGGATCTGCGGCCTGGCGCCCTACCAGTATGCCCGCTATCCGCATGAATTCTCCGGCGGCCAGCGCCAGCGCATCGGCATCGCCCGGGCCCTGGCGCTGAAGCCGGAGCTGATCGTGGCGGACGAGCCGGTCTCGGCGCTCGACGTCTCGATCCAGGCGCAGATCATCAACCTGTTCGCCGACCTCAAGGAGCAGCGGGGCGTCACCTTCCTGTTCATCTCGCACGACCTGGCGGTGGTGGAGCATCTCTGCGACGAGATCGCGGTAATGTATCTCGGCGTGATCGTCGAGACCGCCGGCCGCGACGCGCTGTTCGACCGGCCGCTGCACCCTTACACCCGAGCGTTGCTGTCGGCGATCCCGGCGATCGACCCGGATGCGCCGCGCGGCCGCACGGTGCTGAAGGGCGAGCTGCCCAGCCCGGCCAGCCCGCCGGCCGGCTGCCGCTTCCACACCCGCTGCCCGCTGGCGACCGACCGCTGCCGGGCCGAGGTGCCGCAGATGCGTGAGCTGGAGGAGGGCCACAAGGTCGCCTGCCATCTGGCGTAGCGGAAAAAATCGGAGGCGTGTCGAATTCGGTTCGGGACGGGCGATTAGGGGTATTCAAAGCGCAAGCAGAAGGAACCGGTCATGCGCTATGCCTGCCTCATCTACTTCGATCCGCAGACCCTGTTCGGCGGCAGCCCGGAGGCCAAAGCGGCGCTGGAGGGCTGTGCCACCCATGACGAGACGCTGAAGGCCAGCGGCCATTTCGTGGCCGGCGAGGCGCTGGAGCTGCCCGACGGCGCCCGCACCGTGAAGGTGCGCGAGGGCAGGACCTCGGCGGTCGACGGCCCCTTCATGGAGACCAAGGAGATCCTCGGCGGCTTCGTGGTGATCGACGCGCGGGATCTGGACGAGGCGTCGCAGGTCGCGGCCACCCACCCCTTGGCCCGGATCGGCTTCGTCGAGGTGCGGCCACTGGTCGATTTCAGCACCCCGCCGCCGGATTTCAGCCAGGCCTAGCATCAGCCGGGCGTGGCCTCGCGCCGCGCCCGGCTGGCCTCGGCGGCGATGTCGAGGAAGGCGCGGACGATGGCCAGGCGCTGGCGTTCGCGCAAGCACACCACATACTCGTCCATCTCCACCCGGCAGCCGCCGATCGGGCGGCTGGCCAGGCGGGGATCCGGCGTCAGCTCGCCCGCCGACATGAAGCCGATGCCGAGGCCGGCGGCGATCGCCTCGCGCGACGCCTCCCGCCCCTCCACCTCCATCCAGGGCGTCAGCGGCAGGTCGACCGCGGCGAAGGCGCGCTCCACCGTCTCCCGCGTCATCGACCCGGCCTCGCGCATCACCAGCCGCTCGCGCGCGATCAGATGCGCGGGCACGACGCGCATCCGGGCTAAAGCGTGGCCGTGCGGCAGCAGCACATGCACCGGGTCGTGCCACAACGGCAAGGCGTGCAACTGCGGGTCGCCCGGCACCCGCGCCAGCACCGCCACGTCGAGGCGGATGTCGACCAGGTCGGCCAGCACCCGCTGGGCGTTGCCGACCGTCATTCGCACCCGCGCCCCATCATGCCGGGCGGTGAAGGCGGCGATCAGCGGCATGGCGTGGAACGGCCCGTCGGCGCCCAGCCGCAGCGTGCCGGTCGGCACCCGGCTGGTGCCCTGCAGCAGCTCCACCGCCTCGGCTTGCGCGGTGAAGGCGCGGTTGGTGAAGGTCAGCAGCTCGGCGCCCAGCAGGGTCAGCTCGATGGCCCGACCGGAACGGCGGAACAGCTGCACGCCGTAACGCTGCTCCAGCGCCTTGACCTCGATCGACAGGGTCGATTGCGACACGCCGATCGCGCGCGCCGCCTTGGTGAAGCTGCCCTCGGCCGCCACCGCGTGGAAGGCTCGAAGCTGGACGGCCAGTGTTGAGCTCATCAATGATCAATATGGAGAATATGAATTGGATCAATATTAGACTCTTTGGCTTTCTCCGGCCATCCATGATGTCGGGGAGCGCGCCATGAGCTTCATCCAACGCCGCCGCTATGACGGCCCGGTCCGGGCCGCGATCTTCGACTGGGCGGGCACCACCGTCGATTTCGGCTGCCAGGCGCCGATCACTTCGCTGGTCGAGGCCTTCGCTGCCATGGGAGTCGCGGTGCCGCTGGCCACCGCCCGGCTGCCGATGGGCATGGCCAAATGGGACCATATCCGCTCGTTGCTGGACATGCCGCAGGTCGCGGCAGCGTGGGAGCGGGCGCAGGGCCGGGCCCCGGTGCCGGCCGATGTCGACGACCTGTATCAGCGCTTCCTGCCGCTGCAGGTCGCGGCGGTCCAGCGGCATGCGGTGCTGATCCCCGGCACGGTCGACGCCATGGCGGCACTCAAGGCCCGCGGCATCCGTATCGGCACCACCACCGGCTTCCCGCGCCCGGTGATGGACGTCGTCATTCCGGAGGCGGCCCGGCAGGGCTATGCGCCCGAGGTCATTGTCTGCGCCGGCGAGACCCCGTCCGGCCGCCCCGGCCCGGCGATGGCGCTGAAGGCGCTGATCGAGCTGGACATCCATCCGGTCCAGGCGGCGGTCAAGATCGGCGACACGCTGGTCGACGTGGCCGAGGGGCTGAACGCCGGCATGTGGACCATCGCCCTGGCCGTGACCGGCAACGAGGTCGGGCTGACCCAGGCGGAATGGACGGCCCTGCCGGCGGAGCGGCAGGCTGCGCTGCGCCGAGTCGCGGCCGACCGGCTGCGGGCCGCCGGCGCGCATGAGGTGGTGGATGGCATCGCCGACGTTCCGGCCGCGATCGAGCGGATCGAGGCGTGCATCGCCGCCGGGGACGCGCCGTGAACCGCTACGACCTCGCCGTCGTCGGCGCCGGGATCCTCGGCCTCGCCCATGCCCTGGCCGCGGTGCGGCAGGGGCTGCGGGTGGTGGTGATCGACCGCGAGGCGCGCGCCATCGGCGCCTCGATCCGCAATTTCGGCTTCGTCACCGTCACCGGCCAGTCGGCCGGGCCGACCTGGCGCCGGGCGATGCGCAGCCGCGACATCTGGGCCGAGGTGGCGCCGCAGGCCGGCATCCCGGTGCTGCATCGCGGCACCGCGCTGCTGGCCCGCACCACGGAGGGCGAGAGCGTGCTGGAGGCCTTCGCCCGCAGCGAGATGGGCGAGGGCTGTGACCTGCTGCCGGCCGCCGGGATGGCGGCGCGGCTGCCGATGGCGCGGGCCGAGGGGTTGCGCGCCGGGCTGTGGAGCCCGCATGAGCTGCGGATCGAGCCGCGCGAGGCGATCCCGCTGCTGGCCGCCTGGCTGGAATCGGCGCATGGCGTCACCTTCCGCCGCGGCGTCCAGGTCCGAGCCGTGCACGCGCCGCGGGTCGAGACCAGCGAGGGGGTGGTGCTGGCCGACCGCGTCGTGGTCTGCCCCGGCCCGGACCTGAAATCGCTGTTCCCCGAGATCATGGCCCGCCGCCGCACCACCCTGTGCAAGCTGCAGATGCTGCGGCTGGCGGCGCCGGGCTGGCGGCTGCCGGCGGCGGTGATGGGCGACCTCAGCCTCGGCCGCTATCACGGCTTCGCCGACCTGCCGGAGGCCGCGCCGCTCAAGGCCCGGCTGGCGGCCGAGGTGCCGGAGACGCTGGCCAACGGCATCCATCTGATCGTGGTGCAGTCGGCCGACGGGTCGCTGGTGGTCGGCGATTCCCATCATTACGACGACTCACCCGACCCCTTCGCGCCGCAGGCGGTCGAGGGGCTGATCCTGCGCCACATGGCCGAGCTGCTGGACGTGCCGCGTCCGGTGGTGACCGAGCGCTGGGTCGGCATCTACCCCTCCGGCCCGGCCGAGGCCTTCGCCGAGTCGCCGGACAAGGCGACCCGGGTGGTCCAGGTCACCAGCGGCACGGGCATGAGCACCGGCTTCGCCATCGCCGAGGAGGTGGTGGCCGGGCTGTTCGGCGTGGCGGCCCCGCGCCACGCCGCCTGACCCACCTCCGCGATCGGCTCAGAGGATGAAGTCGCCGGCCACCAGACCGATGGCCCCAGTGAGCTGGATGTGGAAATCCGAGATGCCGTCGCCGTTGATGTCGCCGGCGATGGTGGTGATGGTGCCGTTGGAGACATAGCGTAGCTGCCCGGCGACGCCGCTGTACAGGGCGGTGCCGATAAAGCTGAACGCTTGGTCGCCGTCCGCGCCGGTATCGGCATCGATCGCCGACAGCTCGATCCTGTCGCCCTGGGCGTGGCTGAAATCGGTGATCCGGTCGGCATTGGCCCCGACTGCGCTGTCGCCGGAAGCGGTGTAGGCGAAGCGGTCCGCCCCGGCGCCGCCGGCGAGCGTGTCGTTGCCGTTGGCGCCGGTAAGGATATCGTCGCCGTTCCAACCCTGCAGCGTGTTCGCGGCGCCGTTGCCGATGAGGCTGTCGTTGCCCTGGCTGCCGGAGAGATTCTCGATGTCGCTCAGCATGTCGCCCGCAGCCTGGCCGCCGTTGCCGGTGCCGCCGACGAGGTTGACCATGACTCCTGTGGTGCCGGTGAAGTAGCTCGCTGTGTCGCTGCCGGCGCCGCCGTCGAGCATGTCGGCGCCGACGGAGCCATGGAGCACGTCGCTGCCGCCGCCGCCGTTGAGCACGTCGTTGCCGCCATTGCCGGTGAGCGTGTCGTTACCGAACCAGCCTTGCAGAATGTTCGCGCCGCTGTCGCCGATGAGGCTGTCGTCGCCCTGGCTGCCGTCGATGTTCTCGATGTCGATCAACCTGTCGCCCGCGGCCTCGCCGCCGCTGCCGGTGCCGTGGTGGTCGACAATGGTGAGGTTAACCACGACCCCGGCGGTGCCGGTATAGTAGCTGGCAGTGTCGCTGCCGTCGCCACCGAAGAGGGCGTCGGCCCCGGCGCCACCGCGGAGCACGTCGTCGCCGGAGTAGCCATAGAGGACGTCGTCACCTTCAAGTCCAGACAGCATGTTGGCGCCGTCGTTTCCCGAGATCCTGTTGTTGGCCGCGTTGCCGGTTCCGCTGAGGCTGAGCGGGCCGTACAGGGTCAGCTCCTCGACATTGTCGGGCAGCGCGAAATCGATGAGGGCGGTGACCTGGTCATAGCCCTCGCCGCCATACTCGATCAGGATGTCGCCGGCGGAGTCGACCGTCGCCCAATCGTCACCGGTGCCGCCGATCAGGAGGTCATCGCCAACACCGCCATCCAGCCGATCGTCGTGGACGCCGCCGATCAGGATATCGTCGCCGACACCGCCATCCAGCCGATCGGAGCCGGCGCCGCCCTCGGCGAAGTCGTTGCCGTCCCCGGCGTCGATCAGGTCGGGGCCGTCGAAGCCGCGCAGCTCGTCGCTTGCGCCGCCGCCGATAAGGATGTCCCATGTCTCGGAGCCGCCCAGGACCGTCTGCGGCGTGGTGGCGTAGGCGGCCGAGAACACGTTCCAGTAGTCAAACAACGTGCCGACAACCTCTCCCATGAAAGTGACCGACGCCGAGAATGTGAGGAGATAGGCGCTCACGCCCGGTCCGGAGTCCAGCCCGGGGCTGAACACCGCCAGACCGCCCTCCGCCCCGGATCCGTATTCATGGATGCTGGGGCCGCCGTCTTTGATGTAGGCTATCGACCAGGTACTTGTGGGCACAGCAGAATCGGGGTTGTAATACACTTGGAAGTAATAGCCGATCAGAACATTGAAGGTATCGGTCGATCGATCGATTTCGACGTTGAGTGAATAGATGATATCCATGGATGGCCCCCCTCTTGGAGTCTGTGTTTGAGCATATCAATCCGCCCGCAGGCTTTCCGGCCTTGCAGAGTTCCGCCGGTTGCGGAACGGACGAAGTGCGCTTCTTCGCGGCGTCGCTCGCGTTTTCAGATGGCTTTGAAACAGGAAAATATCGGCAAAGGCATTTCTTGAATGACGACAGTATGCCACAAGGCGAGGAGCCGCGGCATCACCCGATCGAGCCGGCCGGCTCAACGGTTCAGTCCAGTGCGCTGCGCGAGCCGGGTGGTCCAAGGCCACCAGCAGCATCGGCATGAGCACCGGCCTCAGCAGCGCCGAGGAGGTGGTGGCCGGGCTGTTCGGCGCCGTGGTCCCGCGTGACGCCGCCTGACCCGGCCCCGGATCAGAGCATGAAGTCGCCGGCCACCAGGGCATAGGCCCCCGTCAGCTGGATGTGGAAGTCCGAGGTGCCGTCGCCGTTGACGTCGCCGGCGATGGTGGTGATGCCGCCGGCGACGGCGTAGCGCAGCTGCCCGGCGATGCCGCTGTACAGCGCGGTGGCGATGAAGCTGAACGCCTGGTTGCCGGCGAGGACGGTGCTGGCGTCGATCGCCGACAGGTCGATCTTGTCGCCCTGGGCATGGCTGAAATCGGTGACCCGGTCGGCATTGGCCCCGACCGCGCTCTCCGCCGCGCCGCCATAGGCGAAGCGGTCCGCCCCGGCCCCTCCCGTCAGCGTGTCCTTGCCGCCGGCACCGGTGAGCACGTCGTTGCCGTTCCAGCCCTGCAGCGTATTGGCACCGCTGTTCCCGGCCAGGCTGTCATTGCCCTGGCTGCCGGAGAGGTTCTCGATTCCGGTCAGCGAATCGTCCTGGGCCTCGCCGCTGCTGCCGCTGCCCGTGGCCAGGCTGACCGAGACGCCCGCCGAGCCGGTGTAATAGCTGGCGGTGTCGGTGCCGGCGCCGCCGTCGAGCGTGTCGGCCCCGGCGCCGCCGCGGAGCACGTCGTCGCCGCCGACGCCGCGCAGGTTGTTGCCGCCCGCATCCCCGACCAGGGTGTCGTTGCCCTGGCTGCCGTCGATGTTCTCGACCTCGATATAGGTGTCGCCCTGGGCGGCGCCGCCGGACCCGAGGCCGGTGGCGAGGTTGGCCACGATGCCGACGCTGGTCTCGGTGTAGGTCGCCGTGTCGCCCAGGGCGGTCCCGTTGTCCCTGCCGGCGAGCTCGTCGGCCCCTTGTCCACCGCGCAGCATATCGTCGCCGCCATTTCCATTCAGGACGTCGTTGCCATCGACGCCGGTCAGCGTGTTGGCGCCGGCGTTGCCGAAGATCAGGTTGTTGGTCGCGTTGCCCGTACCGTCGATGTTGAGGAAGCCGTCGAGGGTCAGCTTCTCGATGTTGGCGGCCAGCGTGAAGCTGGCCAGGGCGAACACCCAGTCAAGGCCCTCGCCGGCCCGCTCGATCACCATGTCGCCGGCGGAATCGACCCAGACGATGTCGTCGCCGGTGCCGCCGATCAGGATGTCGTCACCGTCGAGACCATTCAGCCGATCGTCGCCGCTGCCGCCGTCGACGATGTCGTTGCCGGCTCCGGCATCGACCAGGTCGGCGCCCTCGAAGCCGCGCAGCACGTCGGCTCCGGCGCCGCCGATGAGGATGTCGTCGATCGCGGAGCCCAGGAGCGGCTGCGGCGTGGTGGCGTAGGCGGCAGTGAACACGTTCCAGGTGGCCGTGACCCCCTCGGCACTGAAATCATTGGTCGCCTGGAAGCCGAGGACATAGGCGGTCACGTTCGATCCGGAGTCCAGCCCGAGGCCGACCATGGCCAAGCCGCTCTCCGCCCCGGATCCGTTCCCCACCGGGATGGCGGAAGGACTGTCGGCCAGGTTATAGGTCATCCCCCAGGAGGTGTTGCCGAAATATTCGGAGGTCTCCGGGTCGATATACGGATCGACGTAGTAGTCGATCAAGATGTTGAAGGTGCCGGTCGAGCGGTCGATCTCGGCGTTGAGACTCCAATAGCCGGACATGATTGTTTCCCCCTTGGAGCCTGTGTTGAGCGTACCAATCCGGCCGCAGGCTTTTCGACCGCGCAGGGATGGGACGGCTGGGCGCATTGCGTGGCGCCGCTCGCGTTTCCAAATCGTGGCTTTGAACCAGGAAAATATCGGCAAAGCGCGTCTTGAATGGACGCGAGTATGACAGAAGTCGCAGAACCGCGGGATCACCCGATTGGGTCAACCGGCGCCGGGACCCTTTTTCGGCGAGACGGAATTCCGCCACAAACTCAGGTGTTGATCTGGCGAGAGATGAACGACGAGGGAGAGCGTCGTGGCAAATGTCAGTGGCCTGTTCCGCACGGGGCTGGTCGCGGTCGCCATGGCAGCCTCCGCTCCGCTGGTGGCGTCGTGCCAGACGGGGCCTGGCTACTATGGTGGCGGCTACTACGGCGACAGCTATTCCAGCTGGCACGATGACGACAATCGCGACTGGGGCTATGACCGCAGCCGGTACCGCTATCGCGATGATAACCGATATCGCTACCGTGACCGCGATCGGTATCGGCACCGCGATCGGGACGATGACGACGACAATGACCGGCGCCGCAACCGGCAGCGCAGCAATCGCGACGGCGATGCTGAGGATCGTTTCTGGCGCCTGTTCGGGAAAGACGGGCGGAGCCCGGACAACAACCGCAACCGCAGCAACTCGGAAAATGTCCGCCGCTCGGACAATGGCGACAGCAACCGCGGCGGGAACGACCGCGACAACAACGTGCAGCGCCTCTTCTTCCCGCCGAAGTAGGGCACTCGGCGGCAAGCGCTCCTGCGCCATCGTCGAGTCATACCCCCCGATCCTGCCTGTGCAGGGCCGGCAGCGGCTTCGACGGACCCGCGCCCTCGCCCGTGCGTCTTCTGGATGGACCACGGGGGCAGTAGGATGCCCTCATGAAATCGCGGCCGCGACAGGCGCCGGGATCGGTACAGCCAGCGCCGATATCGCGACGACGACCGCCGCTACGGCCATCGGCGCCACCGCAACGACGCGGAGCAGCAGTTCTGGCGGTTGGTCCGCTGAGTCCGAATTGATCCGGGAGGGATGGCGCACTCGACAGGATTCGAACCTGTGACCTCCGCCTCCGGAGGGCGGCGCTCTATCCAGCTGAGCTACGAGTGCAGGCCATGGACTCGGGCCCGAGGACCCGAAGCGGCGCGGACCATACTGCAAAGCGGCAGCGATGCAAAGCCCGGATTCGGGGTATAGCCGCGGTCGTTTGACAGACCCGGCCGCAGCCGGAATGCTGGCAGCGTCCCATCGAAGCGGGAGACGCCGGTGCTGCATCGCGGTCTCGCCCTGGCCCTGGCGCTGTGCGCGGCCGCCGCCGCGGCGCAGGAGATCGACGTCGATGTCGAGCTGGTCTTCGCCACCGACGGCTCCGGCTCGATCGACGACGAGGAGCTGCGGCTGCAGCGCGAAGGCTACGCCAAGGCACTGGTCGACCCGCGGGTGCAGCAGGCGATCCGCGGCGGCATCACCGGCCGGATCGCGGTCGCCTTCGTCGAATGGGGCGGGGCGGACTCGCAGCATGTCATCGTCGACTGGACCGTGATCGACGGGCCGGCCAGCGCCGCCGCCTTCGGTGCGGCGCTGGCGGCGGCGCCGCGGCGCGCGTTCGGCTGGAACTCGATCAGCAACGCCATCGACCTGTCGCAGCGGCTGATCGAGGGCAACGCCCATCAGGGGCTGCGCAAGGTGATCGACGTCTCGGCCGATGCCGGCCAGCGCGGCGGCCGGCCGCTGCCGGAGGTCCGGGCCGAGGCGCTGGCCGCCGGCATCACCATCAACGGCCTCGCCGTGCTGTCACGCAGCGGCCGGCCGGGCTGGGCCGGCGGCACGCTGGAGGACTTCTTCCGCGACCAGGTGATCGGCGGCCCCGGCGCCTTCGTCATCACCGCCGACGCCGATGCCCGCTTCACCGACGCGGTGGTGCGCAAGCTGATCCTGGAGATCGCCGAGCGGCCGGCCGATGCGGCGCCGATGCCGCCCGGCTGACGGCCCCGGTCGGCGCTGCTAGGGTGCCGGCTCGAATCGGTTCCTGGAGCAGATCAGATGAAAGCCCGCATCACCTGGGTCGAAGGCCGCACGTTCGTCGGCGAATCCGGCAGCGGCCATGCCGTGGTCATGGACGGCGCGCCGGAGAGCGGCGGGCGCAATCTCGGCGTCCGGCCGATGGAGATGCTGTTGCTCGGCCTCGGCGGCTGCACCGCCTTCGACGTGGTGATGATCCTGGAGAAGGCGCGCGAGCCGGTGGCCGATTGCCGGGTCGAGGTCGAGGCCGAGCGCGCCGAGACCGACCCCAAGGTCTTCACCAGGATCCATATGCGCTACATCGTCTCCGGCCGCGGCCTCGACCGGGCCAAGGTCGAGCGCGCCGTGGCGCTGTCGAAGGAGAAGTACTGCTCGGCCTCGATCATGCTGGGCAAGGTGGCCGAGATCACCGCCGAGATCGAGGTCGTCGAGACCGCCTGAGTCGGGTCAGGCCGCCGCCTTCAGCGCCGCCAGTCCATCCGCGATCGCCGCGATGTCCTCCGGCCCGGCGCCGCCGGCCTGGAGGCAGGCGTCGAGGCGTTCCTCGAGCGCGGCGGCGGCCGTCGACAGCGCCGCGAAGCCCATGGTGCCGCCGGTGCCGTGCAGCCTGTGCACGATGAAGCGCAGCCCCTTCAGCGCCTCGGCGTCGCCGGCCCGCAGCACCGTCAGCAGCGCCTCGGCCTCGGCCAGCTTCTGCGGCAGTTCGGCCGCGAACTTGGCCCGCAGCCGGTCGAGATGGGCCTGCAGCGCGTCCTGGGTCATCGGTCTTCCCTAAATTCAACCCGCCGGTTCTTCCCTCCCGTCATCGCGAGGAGCGAAGCGGCTTGGCGATCCAGCGGCTCGATTCCTGGATGGCCACGCCCCTGCGGGGCTCGCCATGACGACGGGGGCGGACAGGTCTCCCTGCAAGGCCTCAACTGCGCCGAGCCCAGATGGCGCGGATCTCGTCCGACAGCGTCATCGGGTCGAAGGGCTTGGAGATGACGTCGATGGCGCCGAGCGCCCGGTAGCGCGCCACCTCCTGCGGCTGCACCTTGGCGGTCATGAACATCGCCGGCGTCGCCGCCGTCCCCGGCAGCGCCCGCAGCGCCGCCAGCGTCTCCGGCCCGTCCATGCCCGGCATCATCACGTCGAGCAGCAGCAGCTGCGGCGCGAAGCCGGGCGCCTGGGCCAGAGCCTCCTCGCCCGAGGCGCAGGCCGCCAGGACGAAGCCGCCCACCGCCTCCAGCGCGAAGCCGGCGACCGAGCGGATATCGGCATCGTCCTCGACATAGAGGATGCGGGCCAGAACCTCATCGGCCATGGCGGGGGCTCCCTTGCCTGTCCTGGGTCAGGCCGTTGATCAGGTTGGTGATGGTCTGGTGCAGCTGCTCGTTGTCGGTCCGGCTCTTGACCAGCGAGGCGGAGACCGCGCTGGCGTAGGTGGCGCTGGAATCCTGGGCGGAGAAGATCAGCACCGGCTCCCGTGGCGTGCGCGCGTTGATCGTCTCCAAGAGGTCGAGGCCGGAGCCGTCGGGCAGCCCGACATCGATGATCACCAGATCGAAGCGCCGCTGCGCCAGCTTCTCGCGGCCCTCCTGCAGCGACCGCGCCGGCACGATCTCTGCCTCGTCGCGGATGATGGCGCCGACCACCTCGATGACGTCGTCGTCGTCCTCGACATGCAGGATGCAGGCCCGGCCATTGCGGCTGCGCAGCCCGGCCTGGCGCAGCGCCGCGCGCAGCCGCAGCTGCTCGATCGGCTTGTCCAGCCAGTCGACGATGTTGACCGCGTCGCCGTTCAGCTCGCGCTTGCCGTCCTGGGCGGTGGCGGAGACGACGACGATCGGCAGGTCCGCCGTGGCCGGATCGGCGCGCAGCTGCCGGATCAGGGTGATGCCGTCCATGCCCGGCAGCAGCAGGTCGACGGTCATCGCGTCGTACTGGCCGGTGCGCGCCTTCTCCAGCGCTATCTCGGCGTCGCGGGCGATGTCGACGCGCCAGCCATCCTGCTCGATCATCAGACCCAGCAGCGTCGCCACATCCGGATCGTCCTCGCAGATCAGCACCTGCCGCCGGGCGTCGCCGGGGACCGCCATGGTCTCCGGCGCCTCGGCCAGCAGCGGCAGGGTGAACCAGAAGCGGGTGCCGCCGCCCTCCGCCGGCTCGAAGCCGATGCGGCCGCCATGGCGCTCGACGATGGCCTTGGCGATCGACAGGCCGAGGCCGGTGCCGCCCTTGCGCCGCACGTCGCTGGCATCGGCCTGGGCGAAGCGCTGGAAGATCCGGCCGCGGAATTCCTCCGGAATGCCGGCGCCGCGGTCCCGCACGCTGATCCGGGCCTGGCGACCCACCGTCTCCACCGCCACCTCCACCGCGCTGCCGGCGGGCGAGAACTTGGCAGCGTTGGAGAGGAGGTTGGTCAGCACCTGGATCAGCCGGTCGGCGTCACCCTGCACCGGCAGCGGCGTGCCCGGCCGCGCGGTGATTCGGTACTCGACCTCATGCTGCGCCGCATAGGCGTGGTTGGCCTCCACCGCCTGCTCGACCAGCGATCCTGCCTCCAGCCGGTCGTGCCGGAACTCCATCCGGCCCGATTCGATCTTCTCGATGTCGAGGATGTCGTTGACCAGCCCGACCAGCCGCTCGCTGTTCTTGTGCGCGATCTCCAGCAGCGACCTGGCCTTGTCCGGCAGTGTCCCCGCCGCTCCGGCCACGATCAGGCCCAGCGAGCCGCGGATCGAGGTCAGTGGCGTGCGCAGCTCATGACTCACGGTCGACACGAACTCGTTCTTCAGCTGGTCCAGCCGATGCCGCTCGGTCATGTCGCGCAGGATGCAGACCGAGACGGTGCGGCCGTCGCGCTCGAACACGCCGGTCGAGACCTCGGCCGGGAAGCTGCTGCCGTCACGCCGCGTCACCGTGACCTCCCCGGTCGGCTGGGCACCGCCGGCCAGGGCGGGCGCCAGCGCGGAGATGTCGGTGCCGATCAACGCGCCTGCGGCCACGCCGAAGGCTTCGCCGCAGGCGCGGTTGGCCAGCTCGACCACACCGTCCTGGCCGACCACCAGGATGGGGTCGCGGGCGCTGTCCAGCACCGCCTGCAGCTGCGCCCGGCTCTCGGCCAGCGCCCGGGCGGCGGCGTCGCTCTCCAGCTTGGCGCGCTCCAGCTCGCGGTAGCGTTGCAGGTCGGTGCGCACCTGGCGCGACATTGCCCAGGCTGCCAGCAGCCCGCAAAGGGCGGCCAGCGCGGCGACGCCCGCGAGCAGCCAGATGATCCGCTGCAGTGTCGCCTCGGTGGCGTCCTGGCGCTGCGCCAGCAGCGTCCTCTCGACCGCCACCGCCTCGTCGATCTTGGCGCGGAAGGTTGGTCCCAGATCGGCGGTCTCCCGGACAAGGGCGCGGGCGCCGTCGAGATCGCCCCGCCGGATCGCGGCGATGATCTGGTCGTTGGTGGCCAGGATCTCCTCGGAGATGGCAGTGGCCTCGTCGAAGCGCCGGACCTGCTCCGGGTTGTCGGCGGCCAGCTTGCGCAGGTCCAGCAACCCGCCGGTGGCCAGCCGGGCGCTGTCCTCGGCGAGCACCGCGTCGCGGGGATTGCCGGTGATGACGAAGCCTCGGCTGGAGCTCTGGGCCCGCGACAGGTTCAGCCGGGCCTCGTAGATCGTATTGATCACCAGATTGGTGTGGTCGACCCACCCTTGGGTGCGGGTGTTGTCGGCCAGGAACTGCTTGCCGAGCCATCCGGCTGCGCCGAAGAACAGCAGGAAGCCGAGGATCGCCAGCAGAACGATCGAGCGAACCGAGCCCAGAAACTTCTCCATTCCCCACCCGACTCCCGATCTCCCCGAGGGGCCGGGGGCACCGGCCTCCTGATCAGGTGATAGTTGAAACCGGGGGCGATGTCGCCGTCGAGAGGAAGGTATAGATAATTATCATAAAATACTACCTATGTTGAGAACAGGCACGGTCAGCCTCGATCCTGCTACGCTTCCGTCCTGGCAGGAGATGACGGCATGAGCGGGACGGCGGATCTGAGGCGGCGAATCGACCAGGCGCTGGGCCATGCGCCTGCTGATCTCGTGATCAAGGGCGCGCACACCTTCGACGTGATCAGCGGCGCGCTGCTGCAGGGCGACGTGGCGGTCTGCGGCGACCGCATCGTCGGCACCTGCGACGACTATTCCGGCGCGGTCGAGATCGACGGCCGTGGCAAAGTCGTGGTGCCCGGCTTCATCGACACCCATGTGCATTGCGAATCGACCCTGGTGACCCCGGCGGAGTTCGACCGCTGCGTGCTGCCGCGCGGCACCACCACCGCGATCTGCGACCCGCACGAGATCTGCAACGTGCTGGGCGAGGCGGGGCTGCGCTATTTCCTCGACGGTGCCCTCGGCACGGCGATGGACCTGCGGGTCCAGCTCTCCTCCTGCGTGCCGGCGACGGAGCTCGAGACCGCCGGCGCCCGGCTCGACGCCGCCGACCTGGTGCGGCATCGCGGCCATCCCAAGGTGATCGGCCTGGCCGAGTTCATGAACTTTCCCGGCCTGCTGGCCAAGGACGAGGGCGTGCTGGAGAAGCTGGCCGCTTTCCAGGACGGCCATATCGACGGCCATTCGCCGTTGCTGCGCGGCAAGCCGCTGAACGCCTACCTCGCCTGCGGCATCCGCAACTGCCACGAGACGACGGGGCCGGAGGAGGCGCTGGAGAAGCTGCGCAAGGGCATGCAGATCCTGATCCGCGACGGCTCGGTCAGTAAGGATGTGCACGCGCTGGCGCCGATCATTTCGGCCGAGAGCTCGCCCCTGCTGGGCCTGTGCACCGACGACCGCAACCCGCTCGACATCGCCGAGGAAGGCCATCTCGACCACCTGATCCGGTCGGCGATCCGCCGCGGCGCGCCGATGGCCCATGTCTACCGCGCCGCCACTTGGTCGGCCGCCCAGGGCTTTGGCTTGCGCGACCGCGGCCTGGTCGCGCCCGGCCGTCGCGCCGACCTGGTGCTGCTGGACGACCTCGAGACCTGCGCCGTGTCGCAGGTGATCAGCGCCGGGCGTGTGGTCGGGCCGGACATCTTCACGGGGCGCGCCGCACCGGCGCCGGTCGGCCTCGGCTCGGTCAGGCTCGACCCGGTGGCGGCGGAGGATTTCCGGGCACCGACCTCCGGCCCGACCGGCCCGGTGATCGGGCTGATCCCGGGCAAGATCATCACCGACGCGCTGACCGCCACCCTGCCCTGGCGCGACGGCTGCCGCCATCCCGACCCGGACCAGGACATCCTCAAGATCTGCGTCTTCGCCCGGCACGGGGTGAACCGCAACATCGGCCGCGCCTTCGTCAAGGGCTTCGGCTTCCGCGGCGGGGCGCTGGCCTCCTCGGTCGGGCATGACAGCCACAACATCTGCGTGGTCGGCGACAACGACGCCGACATGGCCGTGGCGGTGAACCGGCTGATCGAGCTGCAGGGCGGCTTCGTCGCCGTGCGCAACGGGCAGGTGGCGGGCGAGATCGCCCTGCCGCTGGCCGGGCTGATGAGCCTGCAGCCCTTCGAACGGGTGGCGGAGGATCTGCGGGCGCTGCGCCGGGCGGTGAAGGCGATGGGCTGCCCGCTGCCGGAGCCCTTCATCCAGCTGGCCTTCCTGCCGCTGCCGGTGATCCCGCACCTGAAGATCACCGACCGGGGGCTGGTGGATGTCGACCGGTTCGAGCTGATCGCTTAGAGACCGCTTGTAAACGCTACTGGTGCGGCCGTCTGACGGCGGACTCGAAGCTTCCGGTGCTCACGCACCAAACGTGCGCTGCGCTCCGGTTCTCGAAACCACCGCCAGCCGACTCACACCAGCGCATTTCCAAACGGTCTCTTGAGGAGACGGATCACCCATGGTGCAGCGCCAGCCAGACCGTCGGCTGGTCCGGGTCGGTCCAGGCGACCCGGTGGCGGGCATGGGCCGGGATGTGCACCCAGTCGCCGGGGCGCAGGGTGCGGGGCGCCGCCTCGCCCTCGAGCTCCAGCCCGGCGGAGCCGCGCAGCAGCAGCACCCATTCCGCCCGCTCCTGGTCGTACCAGAAGCCGGGCGGGCTGGCCTGGCCGGTGGAGACGATGCGCTCCAGCACGAAGCCGGCGGCCTGCAGCACGGTCGTAAACTGCTCCTCCGCCGCGTCCGGCCGCAGCGCGTCGAACAGGTTGCCGGCCTTCATGACAGCTTCAGCCGGGCGGCGGCGGCGGCATAGCCGCCGGCGGCGCCGTCGACGAAGTGGACATGGTCGCTGCGCAGCGGCGACGGCGTGAAGCAGGTGACGATCGCCGAATCCTGCCGGTGCAGGCCGAAGCGGGCGATGCCGGCCTGCTCGGCGGCCTGCAGGCGCGCCTCCAGCCGGTCGGCCAGGGCCGGGGTGCAGTCCAGCGTCATGCGCAGCCCGTCGTCGTATTTGCGGTAATCGGCATTGGCGACCATCTCGCGCATGTAGCGCCCGGGCTGGAAGCCGCCGAGCGGGATGCCGAAGCGGAACAGCGTCCAGCCGGCCAGGCTGTGCAGCCCCAGCGCCAGCTTGCGCAGCAGCAGCGGCTGGCCGGCGCCGCGGGACGCCCGCGCCTCGACATCCAGCCCGGGCGGCGGCCAGACCAGGCCGCGCGCGAGATCGATCATCGGGTGCTCGGCCTCGCTCTCGCGCCCGGTCATGCGCAGGATGTCGCCGACCAGCTCGCGGAAGCCGGCTTCGCTCTCGGCCACCGCCGGGGCGGCGATCAGCGATACCACCACGCCGTGCCGGGCCGGGAACTCCTGCCAGCGGCAGGACAGGCCGGACAGGTCCGGGCGGGTGCCGGCCGGCGCCGGCTCGACCGCGAAGGCGCCGGCCTTCAGCTCCCGCTCGGCCCAGGCCAGGCCGCCGCCCATGAACATGGCATAGGCGACATTCGGCGACGGCGCGTAGCGGGCGACGCGGACGTCCCAGCCGGCGGTCCGGATCGACGCCACCGGCACCAACCCGACCCGCAGGGTCAGACCCAGCTCGTCGCGCACCCAGGCGGCGGTGGTGGCCAGGGCGGCGCGGGCGGTCTCGGCGTCGCCGGCCGGCAGGGCGAAGCTGGCACCGTCGCCGCCGAAGGCGAAGGGAAAGTCGCGCTGCGCCAGGGCATTGGACACGGCGGCGATCAGCGCCGCGCCGGCGACGTTGACGCTCTTGTACTGCCCGGCCCGGATCGCGGCGGTGGAGGCGACGACGTCGGACAGGCCGATCACCCAGTCTTCGGGCAGCGGCCGGTACAGCGAGGCGTCGGTCAGCCGGGCGAAGCCGTCGAACACCGGCACCTGGGGGTAGAAGTCGTCCTCGGCCATGCCCGCATTCTCGCTGATCGGAGGGGGATCCGCCATCCCGTCGCTGCCGTTGATCCGGAACACCGCTCGACGCATGGTGGATCGATGCTGCAGTTCCTCCACACCCTCCAGGTGACCACCCGCGGCAAGGGGCTGGTCGAGACTACGCCGCAGATCCGGCCCTGGGTCGAGGCGCAGCGGATCGAAACCGGCCTCCTGACCGTGTTCTGCCGGCACACCTCGGCCTCGCTGCTGATCCAGGAGAATGCCGATCCGGATGTCCGGGCGGATCTCGAAGCCTATTTCGAGCGGATCGCGCCGGAGGGCGCGGGCTATATCCACGATGCCGAGGGTCCGGACGACATGCCGGCCCATATCCGCACGGCGCTGACCCAGGTGCAGCTGTCGATCCCGGTCGCCTCCGGCCGGCTGGTGCTCGGCACCTGGCAGGGGATTTATCTGTTCGAGCACCGAAGCCGGCCGCATCGGCGCGAGATCGTGCTGCATCTGCTCGGTGAGTAGCGCCGGCCGTCAGCTCCGGCCGACCACCGCCACGAAGCGGTCGATCTCGGCCTCGCCGTTGTAGTAGTGCGGCGAGGCCCGCAGCATGGCGTCGAGGCCGCGGTCGGTCATGTCGAACATGGTCGAGCGGCGGCGGGTGACGCTGGTGTTGATGCCGGCCGCGCGCAGCCGCCGGTGCATCGCCTCGGCCGGTTCGTCTGCCCTGGTGAAGCTGACGATCGCCGAGCGCTCGGCGCCCTTGTCGCGGATCGTGACGCCGGGCAGGGCCGACAGCCCGTCGCGCAGGCGTTCCGCCAAGGCCCGGGCGCGGTCGCGGATGGCGTCGAGGCCGAGGGCGAGGGCGTAGTCGACCGCGGCGCCCATGCCGAGGATACCGGTGAAGTTGCGCTCGAAATTCTCGAAGCGGCGGGCGTCGGGGCGCACCACATAGCGGTCGGGCGCCACCATCTCGGCCGCATAGAGGTCGAGGAAGGGCGGGTCGATCCGCTCCAGCATCGACCGCCGGACATAGAGGAAGCCGACCGCGCGCGGCCCGCGCAGGAACTTGCGGGCGGTGGCCGACAGCATGTCGCAGCCGATCGCCCCGACATCGACCGGCATCTGGCCGACCGACTGGCAGGCATCCAGCAGATAGGGAACGCTATGCGCGCGTGCGATCCGGCCGATCGCCGCCGCCGGATTGACCAGCCCGCCATTGGTCGGGATGTGGCTGACCGCGATCAGCCGCGCCGGGCCGCGGTTGGTCGCCGTCACCGCCCGCTCCAGCGCCGCGACGTCGAGCTGGCCGGCGGCGTCGTCGGGCACGACCTCGATCACCGCGCCGGTCCGCTGCGCCACCTGCAGATAGGAGATGGTGTTGGAGGCGTATTCGGCCTTGGCGGTCAGGATCCGGTCGCCCGGCCGGAAGGGCAGGCCGTAGAACACCATGTCCCAGGCGCGGGTGGCGTTCTCCATCATCGCGATCTCGGAAGGGTCGGCGCCGATCAGCCGGGCGATCGAGACATAGGCGGCTTCGAGGCGCGACTCGGCCTCGGCCGCGGCGGCATAGCCGCCGATCTCCGCCTCGAGCCGCAGATGGTCCAGCATCGCATCCAGCACCGGCCGTGGCGGCAGGGCCGAGCCGGCATTGTCGAGATGCAGCACCCGGGCGCAGCCGGGCGTGTCGGCGCGCAGCCGGTCGAGGTCCAGCATCGTCGGTGCCTAGGTGAGACCCAGCACCGAGCGCAACCCGAGGAAGGCCGGCAGCGGGTGGGTGACGAGAGAGGTCGGGATGCCGACGACGAAGCTGCGCATCCGGCCCTTGGCCTCGAAGCGCTGGCGGAACAGCGCGCCGTCGAACAGGGGCCCGAGCTTCGGCACGATGCCGCCGGCGATGTAGACGCCGCCGCGCGACCCCAGCGTCAGCGCCAGGTTGCCGGCGACGGTGCCGAGCATCGAGGCGAACATCGCCACCGCTTCGGCACAATGCGGGTCGCCGGTCTTGGCCCCCTCGGTGACGGCGGCGGCGTCGCGCTGCACCGGGTCGATCCCGTCCAGCTGCGACAGCGTCTCATACAGGTTGACCAGCCCCATGCCGGACAGCACCCGCTCGGCCGAGACATGCTGGTGGCGGTGGCGCAGCCGGTCCAGCACCGCGGCCTCGCGCTCGGTCGCTGCCGCCATGGTGACGTGACCGCCCTCGCCGGCCAGGGCGGCCCAGCGCCCGCCGCTCGGCACCAGGCCGGAAACGCCGAGGCCAGTGCCGGGGCCGAGCACGCCGATCGGTTCGTTCGCCACCGGCGCGCCGCCACCGATCGGGGTACGGTCGCCCTCCGCGAGATACGGCACGGCCAGGGCGACGGCGGTGAAGTCGTTGATCACCTCCAGCCGCCCCAGCCCCAGATCTTTCTTGAGGGCCGAGATCGAGAACGACCAGGCGGCGTTGGTCAGCGTCACCTGGTCGCCGGTGACCGGGCTGGCCACATCGATCGCCGCTTCTGTGGGTGGAATCGCCGGCTTCACCATGTCGAGATAGGCATGGGCGGCGTCGGCCAGGGTCGGGTAGTCCGCCCCGTGCAGGATCTTGGTGTCGCGCGTCCCGCCGGCATCGGCCAGGGCGAAACGGGCGTTGGTGCCGCCGAGATCGGCGATGAGGGCGAGAGGCTCAGACATGGGATGCCGGCTGGTGCGGGATGGCCATGCTTCCCTCATGCGGCGGCCGGGGGCAAGCCCGAAGCGTCAGGGCGCGAGTCGGAGCGGCCGTCGGACAGGATTCGGCGCCGGAGTGTGCATCGCAGCACAAACTTGATGCTAATTGCACATATCTTAGGCACGAATGTCTTCTAAGTGGCTGTTCCACAAGAGGAATTCATTTTCCTCTTGATTTGTCCGGCGAACTGCCTAAATTGTGCATTGCGACATGCAGCGATGCTGCTGTCGTAACGCACTTCTTGGGCGTTTCCTCCCTAAACTCGGGCCGCAGTTCGCTGCGGCCCTTTTTCTTGTGTGCCGGCCGAAATGCGCCGGCACCCGCGCCGGTCACCGCCGCCCATTCGGGATCCGGGCCTTGATGCCCCGAGTCGCCCCGGACAGCGAAACGGCCGGGTCGCCCCGGCCGTTCGCATTCGCAATATGCCGATCGAGCTCAGGCGTGGCTGCCGGCCTCGGCCTTGTCGTCGAACAGCGGGGTCGGCGCGGGCTGCGGGGCGGCGGCCGCCGCGGCCGGGGCCGTCGCCGCCGCATCGCCGCCCAGCGGCTGCAGCGTGCCGATCAGCTTGCCGCCGGTCTCGACCTGCAGCTCGCCATATTTGACGGTGCCGGTGACGACGCCGCTGGCGCGCAGGCGCAGCAGGCCGGAGACCGACAGGTCGCCCTCGAAGCGGCCGGCGATGTCGCCGTCCTGAATCTCGGCCGACCCCTTGAACACGCCCTGCTCGGCGATCTCGATGGTCTGGCAGTCCTTGATCTTGGCCTCGATCCGGCCCTCGACCACCAGGTGGTCGCAGGCGGTGATCTCGCCGGCCAGCGAGATCTCGCTGCCGACGATCAGCTTGCGCGGCGACTCGCGGCCGCTTGGGCCTGCGGACTCCGCCGGGCGGCGGACGCCGCCGATCGCCCCGGTGCCGGGGAGGTCGACCCGGCGCGGCAGCTCGGTCTTGTAGCCGGTGACGGGCTTGGGGGTGGACGACATGGGCTCTCCTTGAGGCGCGGTCGGGGCGGTGGGCCGGACTAAGGACGTGTCCGTGGCGGCGGAATGGCCTGGCCGCTCGGCGCCGCCATCTGATCCTCCGCCAGCGGGGTTGCGTCGACGAAACACGCGGGTGTCCCCCTGCTTGTATGGTTCCGATGCCCCATCGGCGATGGGGTCGGGACTGTAGCTGGATGCTTATCCGCCGATCAACCCGTGGCGGTCAGCGCCGTTCCCCGCACAGGAACAATTCTGCCGCAATTCGGTCAAATGAATTATCCGGCGATCCGCCCCGCCGGGGCCCGGCCGGCGGCGGCGCCGACGGCGCGGTGGAAGACATGGGTCATGAAGGCGGCGCCCAGCACCGGCACCACCAGGTTGACCACCGGGATCAGCAGGATCGCGGCCAGCACCAGCCCGGCGACGATGAAGCGGCCCTGGCGCTCGCGCCATAGCGCCCGCGCCGCCGCAGGCTCGAAGCGGCGCGCCGCCACCAGCTCGAAATATTCGCGGCCCAGCAGGTAGCCGTTGACCAGCCAGAACACCAGCAGGTTGACCCCCGGCACGACCAGCACGATGCCGACCGCGACCAGGTTGAACGCCACCAGGGCGAGGAAGAACCGGGCGGACCCCCACACGATCTCGCTGATCCGCTGGCGCCGCGGCGGCGGCAGGGCGGGGTAGTGCCGGGCTTCCACGGCCTGGGCGACGTCGTCGAGGAACAGCCCGGCCACCAGGCCGACGATGGCGGGGAACAGCAGGATGCCGAGCGCCAGCACGGCGACGCCGCCCAGCACGTCGAGCGTGGTGTCGACCCAGGACCAGTTGGCGATGTGGACGAAGGACAGGCCCCAGCCGGCGAGGGCCGGCAGGGTCAGCACCAGGGCGATGGTGGCGGCGAAGCTGACCCACAGCACCCGCCGGATCGCCGGATCGGACGTCATCTGCTGCAGGGCGAGGCGGAGGGCGTTCGGCATCGGGCTCGGCACGGTTGATGTCGCGGCCGTTCACCTGGGGCGGCAGGGGCCGCGGCGCAAGGGTTACTCGTCCTCCGCCATCGGGCCACCCTCGCCGGCGGTGGTGCGGTAGCGCGGCAGGCCGTCGGCGAGACGGATCCAGGGCAGCTTCTGGCCGACATAGACATGTCCCCGCGGCGGCAGGGCGCCGGGATCGTCGAGCGTCGTCACCAGCAGATGCACCTCGTCGGGCCAGCGCGCGCCCTCATAGGCCAGCGGCGTGCCGCAGCGGCCGCAGAAGAAGCGTTCGGCGCCGGGCGAGGAGCGGACGCTGCGCGGCGCCTCGCCGCTCCAGGCCACCTGCGTGCGCTCGAAGCCGGCATAGACGGAATAGGGCGCGCCGGTGGCGTGCCGGCAGTCGCGGCAGTGGCAGCCCGCCGTCCAGCGCGGCGCGCCCGCTGCGGCGTAGCGCACAGCGCCGCAGCCGCATCCTCCGGTGAGGGGCTTGTCCGGCATCGCGTCTCCCTCCGCCATCGTGCCTCGCCTCGCAGGACCCTTTCGCAAGCACCAGTATCGTCATTGCGACCCCGGCCTTGAGCCGGGGGAAGCAATCCAGTGCGGCAAGAAAGGAGGCATGGATTGCTTCGTCGGCTTCGCCTCCTCGCAATGACGGTGGAGGGCGTTCAGGCGGCGGTCGCCTCCGCCAGCACTTCCGGCCCGAAAATCCGGGCCAGTGCGGTGCGGCCGTCCTCGGTCAGCGCCACGGCGCGGCTGTCGCGGTCGCGCCGGATCCAGCCGCGGTCGACGAAGCGCTCGGCGATGGCGGCGCCCAGCGCGCCCGCCAGATGCGGCCGGCGCTCGCTCCAGTCGATACAGTGGCGGGCGAAGGACCGGCGGCCGTCCCGCAGCGCTGCCGCGTCGATGCCCAGAGTCGCCAGCCAGGCCGTGCCAGTCTCGGTCAGGGCGAAGGCGTCGTCGCCCCGCGCCAGCACGCCGCGGTCCACCATCGCATCGGTCACCGCCACGCCCAGCCGGCCGGCGAGGTGGTCGTAGCACATGCGCCCGTCGCGCAGCGGCGCCGGCACCCGCGACCGCTCGACCGCCGGGGCCCAGGCCACCGTCATCATCTTCTCCAGGAGGCCGCCGATCTCCGGCCCCGACAGCCGGTAGTAGCGGTGCCGGCCCATGCGCTCGACCGCGACCAGCCCGGCCTCGGTCAGCTTGGCCAGGTGGCTCGAGGCGGTCTGCGGCGTGACCCGCGCGCGAAAGGCCAGCTCGCCCGCCGGCAGCGCCTCGCCGCCGAACAGGGCCGACAGGATCAGCGCCCGGCTGGGATCGCCGATCAGGGACGATAATCTCGCCAGATCAAGACCTTCCTTCATACTTCGATGGTGATCGATTTATCTCTGCTGGTCAAGGGCCGGGCGTGGATGTGGAGTGGGGCGACCAACCTGGAGACCTAGCCATGACCGACACCTTCGCGATTCTGGACTATGTCCGCCGCCATTGCCTGACGCCACCGGCGCTGGCGCAGGCCGCGGGGCTGACCGCGGACCGGCTGCGCGCGCTGATCGCCGCCCGCTGCCTGCCGGGGCCGACCTATGTCCTCGATTCGTCTCTCCAGGCGCGAAGCGCCATCCGCAGCGAGGCGCTGGCGCCGCAGCCGGAGCAACGGTTCGGCGCCGCGGTCCTGCCCTGGGCCCGCCGCGCCGCCGAGTCGACCCTGCCGCTGCCCGCGCTGGCGGAGCAGCTGCGGCAGAATTTTGCCGCCGATTTCCGCCAGGCCTTGCTCGACTCCGAAGGCCGGGTCCATGGCTGGACCGAGTTGTTCGATGGCGCCGGCGCGATTGACGAGGCCGCCTTTGCCAAGGCCCTCGACGAAATCTGGGAGGAGAACTGGCTCGGCGGCGCCTATGGCGTCTGTCTGCGCCGCTTCGACGGTCCTCACCTGGTGACCAAGCTGGTCGAGCGCAGCCGCATCCGCGCCCTGACGGCGGAAGGGACCAAGCCGGCCCTGACCGCGGCCGAGGCGGAGCAGGTGACGGCGGCGATGGCCCGGCTCGACGCCGTGATCACGCCGTTCGCTCCGCATGAGCGGCCGCACGGCACGCCGGGGCTGTGGATCGACCGGATCGCCGACCGCTACGGCCTGCCCCATCCGTCAGCACCGGGCCGCGACTCGGCGGCGCCGGTTGACTCGGCGGCGGCCGCAGCCTAGAGGGTCAGGGACCCCTTGCGGGTCGCATCCCTGGCCGCAATTTCAGCGAGACCCATGAGCGCCCGCTACGACGCCACCTGCATCGGCAACGCCATCGTCGATGTCATCACCAAGAATGACGAAGCCTTCATCGCCCGGCACGGCCTGGTGAAGGGGGCGATGACGTTGATCGACGCGGAACGGGCCGAGGCGCTCTATGCCGCCATGGGGCCGGGGCTCGAGGCCTCGGGCGGCTCCGCCGGCAACACTGCGGCGGGGCTGGCCTCGCTGGGCGGCAAGGCCGCCTTCATCGGCAAGGTGACGGGCGACCAGCTCGGCGCCGTCTATCGCCACGACATCCGCGCGGTCGGCGTCGACTTCGATTCGAAGCCGCTCGACCCCGCGGTGCCGGGCACGCCGCCGACCGCGCGCAGCCTGATCATCGTCACGCCGGACGCGCAGCGGACGATGAACACCTATCTCGGCGCCTGCGTCGAGCTGACGCCCGACGATGTCGACGAGGCGGTGATCTCCGGCTCGCAGGTGACCTATCTCGAAGGTTACCTGTGGGACCGGCCGACGGCGAAGGAGGCTTTCATCAAGGCCGCCCGGGTCGCCCACGCCGCCGGCCGCAAGGTCTCGCTGACCCTGTCCGACAGCTTCTGCGTCGAACGGCACCGCGACAGCTTCCTGTCGCTGATCGAAGGCCATGTCGACGTGCTGTTCGCCAATGAGGCGGAGATCAAGGCGCTGTACCAGGTGGCGGATTTCGACGCCGCCGTCGCCGCCGTGCGCGGCCGCTGCGAGGTCGCGGCGATCACCCGCAGCGAGAAGGGCTCGGTGATCGTGACCGAAAGCGAGACCGTGCTGGTCGAGGCCGCGCCGCTGAGCCAGCTGGTCGACACCACCGGCGCCGGCGATCTCTACGCCTCCGGCTTCCTGTACGGCTTCACCCGCGGTCTCGGCCTGGCCGAGAGCGGCCGGATCGGCAGCATCGCCGCCGCCGAGGTGATCAGCCATGTCGGCCCGCGCCCGCTGGTGCCGCTGCGCAGCCTGATCGGCTGAGGTACTCCCCGACGCCGTCCCTTTTACTGTCATGCCCGGGCTTGACCCACAGGTGTCCGGCACGGATTTTGCGTTCATGCGAGGGACCGGCGGAGTGTCAAGGAAGGGGGAGCGAAGTCGAAACGAGTCTGCCGGGGATCGGGACGGTGCGTCGGCTCAGGGGCGAGCAGGC